>Ga0209646_1000105_pt1 | contig 163453 bp, 138 predicted proteins | sample AraplaL_Col_mTSA_FD_184259 | JGI IMG/M metagenome (GOLD analysis project Ga0209646, IMG submission 184259) | Arabidopsis root microbial communities from the University of North Carolina, USA - plate scrape CL_Col_mTSA (SPAdes) (version 2) | ecosystem: Host-associated > Plants > Roots >...
GCTGCTGGTGTCAGTCCATTTCGGTTGGCATCTTTTCTTGACCCAACCATCAGACGAGCTTTATAGCAACAGTTTGGCTTTTCAAGCCTTGGCGTTTAGCCTAACAGAACTTCCCTATTGGATTACATGGCTAGTTGTAATTTTATTGGTCGAATTCTTCGCCTTGCGCAGAAGATAAAATCGAAACCTCGAAAGTCCGCTATCGGCCAGAAACGGACTTCCATCGAGCTATATTGTTGCTAACGGATGACTCGGCCAGATGGCGGGCATCTTCAGGGAAGCACCCCGCTTCGTCAGGCCGCTGTCAACAACTAATAGTCGAATAGCCTTAGACTGGGTGATATAAAGACAACGCATACATCAAGAATAAGATGACGTATCCCAGCGAGTCAAACATCAATAGCAGTGTTCCGCATATCTATGTGAAGTCGTGGATGGCCCTAGCACTGCTTCTTTATTCCGTCGACCAAATTGAGCGTTATGCCGGCTGGACGATCTTCCTATTGCCATGCATGATCCTCTGCTTTCTGGGGCTGTCGATAGCAGGCCTGATAAAAGTGGTGACATCAGTCCTGCGGCGGCAATGGCGTCGACTAATATTTATTCTAGCTGCGCCGGCTATATTTTTTCTGATCGCTCTGGTCATGTCGCTTGGCTTTGATTCGGACTGGCTACGATTCCAGCTTGCTCGTCCATATTACAATTGGGTCGTTGATCATCTCCCTGCGGAGAAAGAGGGAAAGATGATGTGGGGATTCGGATCACGAGGCCATTTCCTGAGTCGGATCGAAACCCACGCGTTAGTCTATGACCGTTCTGACCGAGCGGCCAAGCAACCGAAGGCAGACGAGGCTTCTGAAATTATCATTCGGCCGCTAGGCGGACATTTCTATTTGATGACCGAAATCTATTGAGCTAGTACGGTACATGCCAGAACCCAGCACATTTCATGCTTGGCATGAAAGCCCGCAATCGGCCAAGCGCGGACGCTCACGTCAAACCGGCTATGCCAATATTCAGGGGGGCTTTGTTGGAAAAGTACATAAAGGTGACGTGGCGACACAATTTCGAATCGGAGCCTGTGATGCTATACAGCGAGCTCGATGAAAATCGCAATGAACTCCGCAAGGTAGAAGTCTATCGCAACGGCCATCATGATTTTTCCGATGGTTCTAGGTCAACAGGGAATACCAGGCTCAGTAAAGAACCAATCCCGCTTATCTTGGATATCAATCAGGATGGACAGTTTGAGGCCTCTCCGATACAACAGGAAGAGTTTGACGCTGTGTGGAAAAAACGCCTTGCTTTCATGAAGTCGGAATAGTCCGTTCTCGGCCAGGAGCTGCCGTTCGCAATTCATTCAAGAGCAGATATGTTTGAATGGTTACACTCGATGCTTAGTGCATTTAATCCCCAATATGCAGCGCAGCGTATTCCAGCTTGCGGTTATCAGTCGACCATAGTTGCTCGACCTGCTGCGCCCTCGGATCGGGGAAAATGTAGATCTGCCCCTCGGCTATACCCTTCACGATATTGACCGCAGCGGATTCAGGCGTCGCCTTTCCTGGATAAGGCACCGGCCTAGCCAACTCTGTCTCGATCGGCCCCGGATAAATCCCAATGACAGTGATGTTGTCCTTTTCCAGCGTTCCGCGAAGGGATTGCGTAATGGAGTGCAGGGCGGCCTTCGACGCGGAATAACCTGCCATCAGGGGGACCGCCGACAGTCCGACAATACTGCTTACATTCGCGATAGTGCCTGACTTGCGGGTGACAAACTGCGGTGTGAAGGCGCGCAAGACCCGAAGCGTGCCGAAGAAGTTGGTTTGCATGTCGTCTTCGAAAGACGCCCAATCGCTGACAAGGTAATCACCAAAGGCCAACGTTCCTGCGTTGTTGACCAGTACGTCTACGTCCTTGGCGAGGCTTGCGGCTGCATTCACCGATGCGTCGCTGTTGAGGTCGAGCTGCAGCGGAACAACACGCGCGTCGCCAAACGCCGGCAGCGTTTTTGGATCACGAGCGGTCGCGTAGATCTTTGCTACGCCGGCTTTTAGCATTTCTTGCACAATGGCGGCGCCAATGCCGCGGTTGGCGCCGGTTACCAGAATAACTTTGTTTGATAGGGACATGATTTTTTCCTGAATGTTTGTTTACTTGCTGTCGAGAAGCTGGAAATCGTATGGCGCAGGCTCATGAAACAACGATTGATTCGATGTCCAGCCTGAAGATCGAAGGTCCCGCCAAGTGCGTGTGATTCTTCTCATCACGAAAAACTACACGTCGATGTGTCGGGAAAATAAAACCGTCGAAATTCTTGTGATCGAAGGTGTAGTGCGCCGCCGAACCGCGTGATACCTCTGGCGCGTAATCGTTACGAACGAGATGGCCCATATCGTTGAAGTAGAACTTCTGTTCCGGGCAATGCACATGTATCTCGGATGGGAAAGATACTTTGAGCACCCTCCACTGTTCGCCATGCTCCTCGTGCGGAGCAATTTCCTTGCAATGAACCCCCTCTTTAGCAAGCAAGAAGGGCATGGTCATGTAGTTTTGGAGTGCGTAACCAATAAAATAAAGGAATTGCTGTGCTGTCCAAGGCGATTGACGCTCAAGTCCTTCGAATGATGTGCGTGGCTCATCGAGTCCCGACGTCTTGACTCCAGCGTCGGTTTCGATCGTCACACTGCGATCGGCAAATACGCCGCGGCTACCAGCCGTCGGAAACGGCGTGATCAGCGTGCGTGGATGTTGCGTCTCAATTTTGACTAGCACGTCCCGCAGACCCTGTTGCTGTTTTAAATCAAGAGCAAGTCCGCGAAGCGTCAGTCGAAAATCGATTGCGTTCACGCGACGCCAATTGTCCAACCCGCCGTGGGCGTTTAGTACTTTTTCAAGAAGGTCGCTCATTTTGTGTCAACTCTGATCTGGTTAAACGCGGCCCAGGAAAACACGCACACGCGCAGCAATCTCGTCGCCCTTGTCGGCCAACGCGCAATGGCCGCTATCCATCAAATGAATCTCGGCATTCGGCACGACCTCACGGTATCGCTGCTGATTGTCCCCGGGGAACAAGATATCGTTCTTGCCGCTGACAACTAACGTCGGCGGCGTGTGCGCCAGCAGATAGTCTTGCGCATTCTTGAGAGTCGACCCGTTGGTGCGGATGTCGTAAAGCAGATCGAGCGAAATATCGCTCCCGCCAGGGCGCTGCAACAGGAAATAATCCGCCTGCCATTGTTCCGGATCGATCACGGACGGATCTCGTACACCATTGATGTACAGATCGCGGATCACTTCGCGTGTCAGATAATGGTCTGCGGCCTTCTTGCGGTCTTCCGTCGAACCGGTCTTCCAGTACGGGACAAGCGGCCCAAACCACGGACTTTCGCTAAGGAACAAAGGGTTGTTCTGTGCAATCAGTGCAGTCATTCGGTTTGGCGTTTTCATCATCACGCGATAACCGACTAATCCGCCGAAGTCCGTCGCATACAACGCAAATTTCTTGATGCCGACCTTGTCGACGAATTTCGCGACAAGGTCGCCCAACGCGTCGAACGTATAAAGACCGCGACTCCGATCGGGCATGCCGCTGTTACCAAAACCGGGATAGTCCGGGGCAAAGACATGGTAGTCGGCCGAGAGCTCCCGGATTAGGTCGCGAAACATCGACGACGACGATGGCCAGCCGTGCAACATCAGCACAACCGGTGCGCCCGGCTTGCCAGCTTCACGATAAAAAACCGGAACGCCTTCGATATCCACACTTCGGTAATGGGTCGGAGGAACTGCGGATGCTTTGGTTGACGACGCGGTTGTAGCTTGAGCTGATGTTGTGGTTGAAACAACCAGAGCAGCGGAACCGGCGAGAAGACTCGTTGTAAAGGAACGGCGCGTAAGCATGAAAGATTGATCCCGTAAAAATTGAACGACGAATGTTTGAGCACCTCGGAACGGCTGTTATCGCGTGCCGGCCTTGAACTGATGCCATTGCATGGTGAACAGGCCCGGAGGAACAAGACCTGCCGACCATGCAAAGTAAACGACATCGTTTACTTTGAAATAAAAGGTAAACGTCATCGTTTACTTTGTCAAGGAAATTCGTTATGCTCGGGTAACAGACATGCGCAAGGATTGAAGCGATGGAACCGAACACGGAGCTCGAAGGAAAAAAACTGGAAATCGTGAGGTACGCGTTTGATCGCTTCTACGAATGCGGTTTTCATGCAATAGGGATGGAAGCCGCGCTGGCTGGCAGCGGCATTTCGAAGCGAACGATATATAAATATTTTTCGTCGAAGGAGGCGTTGATCGAGGCCGTGTTACAGCTCTATAGCCAGGTCGTCGTGCACGAACTCTTCGGCCCAATCGAGGACATCGACGATCCGCGCGAGAAAATCGTTGCGTTTTTTGATGTCCGCAAGACGACCGGGCGCATGCTTACACGTGGCTGCCTGGGATTGAAGGCTGCGCAAGAATACGCAGGCAAACACGACAGCATCGTCAACCTCGGCATCACCGCAAACTCTCTTGGCGAGAAAAAGTTTTTCGAGTTGTGCAAGCAGGCCGGTTTTGCCAAGGCCGCTCATCTCGCCAAACAGCTCAATCTGATTCTTCAAGGGGCACTGGCACTGTCGCACGCGTCAGGAAGTACCGCTCCGTTCCTAGTGGCAAGGGATACGGCATCCACGCTTTTGGAAAAAGCTGCGCAGGCATAATGCGGTGACGTATTATCGTCAGGTGGTTTGTCAATCTTCGACATCGCTCTTTGAGTACTTCACGAAAACGCGAATGGCACTGATTGCCTTCGGCGTCGAGGATTTACATAGGGCTATCGTGTTTTATTGGGGCAGGATGGAATTGTCCATCCATGTCGATGTCACGATGAAAAGATAGCCGAAAAGTAGATTTTGAGTGGCAGCGAACGGCCAGGAAGGGACGTTCACCGTTTCCAAGGACTGGGAGAAGATTAAGACACCTCCGTATCAGAACTCCCACCGATAATTGGCCGCCAGCCAATAGGACGGCGCATCTCCTTGTGTCGTCGCATTCAGCATCAAACTGGCGATGCCCCCGCCGATCTTCGACTCGACACCGGCGCCAAGACGCAGCCAATTTCGCCTGGTTTCCTGACCGGCAAAACCAAAGTCGTACAGACCGATTACCTGCCCGGAGGTCGCGGCGCCGGCTTTCTCGAAGCGATGTGCGGTTTCGACCCGACCTTGCAGAGTCGTGGTTGGCGAGATCGGCCGGATCGCATCCAGGCCCACCCGCGCGGTGGTGGATTTGTCAGTACGCTGATTCCACATCGCCGGGAAGGAGCCCCCTTGTTCGATATAGGCATCTGTGCGGGTCTTGAGATAAGTCAGGCTGGCGTAGGGTGTGAAATTAATCTTGCTCAAGGTCGCGGCATTGAACCAGTCCACGCGCAGGCGCGCACCGGATGTCGTCAACCCTGGCGCGGAAGACATTCGCTCCGGCGTACCGGCGTTCAGATAGACGCGAGCGATATCTGCGCGACCCTGTCCGTAGTAGCCGCTCAGCGTGACGTATAACGACGCAGGCAAGGTAACGATCAGTTCAGGCATGAGGTAAGTGGTGCGCGCGGTGGTTCTTCCCCCGAGACCTGTGTCGGCCTGGCTGTAGGTCCGGCCGGCCGACACATTGAGTTGCCAGGTGTCGTTGAAACGATAACCGTAGCCGACCTCCGCCATACCGATGTCGCTGTCGTCTTTGCCGCTGTCTTTGCGACCGACGTCGCCGGCGACCCAGAACGTCGAGCGCCGGTTGGGCAACAGCATGCGCATGGGGTTGCTGTGCATGCCGTTCATGACCGTATCGGTATCGTTGGATGCCAGCTTGCCTGAGTTGGCGACCTTCATCAGGCCTTCGTTGAAACTCTGCACGTCAATCAAGCCGGTCCCGGCGCCGGAACTGCTACCGGATGTCGCATCGGCAACGCGGGCAATGAAGGCACGATTGTTCCCAAGTAGCCCTACGACGACATTCCCTGCGGCATTGACGCCATTCGCACTGCTAGTATTGACACCGACGACGGTGACGCCATTGGCGGCGAGCCAGTCTTCCACCGACTGCATGCCGGTAGCAGCAGTCCATCGAAATGCGCGACTGGCTCCGCTGCTGAAAGTGGAGGAACCAACAATCACATCACCGACGGTATTGACGCCATTGGCGCGGGAAAGCGAGCCTCCCAGCGTTCCCAGATCGGTCATGGTACTGCTGGCAAGCGTCCATCGAAACGCGTGAGTGTCGCCCCCGCTGGTCGTGGAGAAACCGACAATCACATCACCGGCGGCATTGACACCATTGGCACGAGAGGACGAGCCGCCCAGCGTTCCCAGATCGATCATGGTGCTGCTGGCAAGCGTCCAGCGAAATGCACGAGTGTCGCCTGCACCGGTCGTGGAGGCACCGACCACCACATCACCGGCGGCATTGACGCCATAGGCGGTGGAAGTAGTGCCGCCTAACGTACCAAGATCCGTCATGGCATTGCTGGCAAGCGTCCAGCGGAATGCGTGGTTGATCCCGCCACCATTCTTGGCGTACCCCACGACGACATCCCCGGCAGCATTGACGCCATAGGCTTGAGAGATGCTACCCCCGAGGGTACCGAGATCGGTCATGCCACCAGCGGCTGTCCAGCGGAACGCGTGAAGATCCCCCCCTCCGGTGAGGGCGTCGCCGATGACCACGTCACCGGCAGCATTGATGCCATTGGACTGAGCGCCGATTCCCCCCAAGGTACCGAGATCGGTCATGCCGCCGGCGGCTGTCCAACGGAACGCATGAGCGATCGCCGCGCCGGTATGGGCATAACCGACAATGACATCGCCGGCTGCATTGACACCGTAGGCAACAGCGTACTGGCCGCCCAAGGTACCCGGATCGGTAATATCAGAAGCAAAGGCCGGCAACGTCAGTGCGATGGCCGTGCCGAACACTGCAGGTTTGAAATATGGGCGCATGGGTGTCTGGGGTGGTAATCGCAAACAACGATGTTGATAGGGGGACGAAAAATGTTACCTCCGGTTTATATGCGCCCCGGAATCGGGAAGCAATCCCCAAAAATAGGTAGAGCGTCGCAAGCCGGACACTTAGCGGCAGCGACGAAGCAGGCCCTGACGCAAACCGAATGCGAAGCACCTTCAAGGTAAAATGCACTAGCAAGGAAGGCAACATTCACCAGAATTAGGTATTGCGATGCGCACTGCAATTGGCTACCTTGTAGCGATTCCGGCAGGCGTCAAGAAATCCTGCTTTTTTCGGCCATTTTTCACGGTGCCCCTCTTTGACTCAACCATTGCCATACACCGGCGCGGAACTGGCGTCTGTCCTTCCCAGCCCTCTGCTGATTGTCGAGGATGAAACAGCCATGCAACTGAGGCTGCGCGGCATTCTCGGTATCCTCGGCTACGACGGCGAGGCGATGTCGTTCGCCGGCAGCATCGCCGCCGCTAATGCGCTGATGGCGCGGCAACCGTTCGCGATGGTGCTGGTCGATGTCGGCCTGCCCGACGGCAGCGGCATCGATCTGATCCGTGCCTTGCATGCCGTCGACGCTGCATTACCCATTCTGGTAATCTCCACCTGGAGCACGGAACAGACCATCGTCAGTGCGCTGCAGGCCGGCGCCACCGGCTATATGCTCAAGGATCGCGACGACTTTGAAATCGGTCTTTCCATACGCAGCGTGTTGCGCGGTGGTGCTCCGATTGATCCATTTGTCGCCAAGCACATCCTGCAACTGATCGAACCGGATGCAGGCAAGACACAACAGCATGCGTCGTCTCCAATGCCCTTGCGGTCTCCCTTGAGCAAACGTGAAATCGAAATTCTCGAACTGGTCAGCAAGGGGCTGGCCAATCTGGAGATATCCGATTTGCTGTCACTCTCACGATCGACTGTCGAATGCCATATCAAAAATATCTACAAAAAACTGGCCGTCAATTCCCGTACTCAGGCAATCTTCGAAGCGCGCGCACATGGTTTGCTGCCCTGATCGGTGTTCTATCCGGCCTCGTTCTTTTTTTGTTTTCGGGAACGGTGATTGCTGCCGCTACGTCCACCGCTGCGTCAGCACCGTCATTCCAGCGCATTGAAGCCGCCCGCGCGAACTGGAATGCGCAGACTCCTCCCGATACAGGCTGGACCTCCGTCACGCTGCCGGACGACTGGAGCTTGCGCTGGCCGGGTTTCGACGGCGTGGTCTGGTATCGCCTGACCTGGAAACAGGCCGATGCAACAGTACCGGTCGGACTGATGATGGATTATCTGAACATGGCCGGGACGGTGTCGCTCAATGGCGTCCAGCTCAATCGCGACCTGAGTCTGACTGAACCACTGACACGCGCCTGGAACACGCCGCGCTATTGGCAAGCCGCATCGCCTCTGCTGAAGGCCGGCCAAAACGTTCTGCTTATCCGCGTATCTGGTCTGGCCGCTTATCAACCGGGCCTGGGGCCCGTGAAACTGGGAACGCCTGCTGACATCAGTGCGCAATACACGTATGAATATTGGCTGCGCCACGACTTGCAGATATTCAGTCTGGCAGTCAGCGTAACCCTTGGCTGCTTCTTCCTGGCGCTGTGGATGCTGCGGCGACGCGAGGCGGAATTCGGCTGGTTCGGACTGATGTCGCTCACTTGGTGTCTCTATGCCAGCAACCAGATCAAGGACAGTACCTGGCCCTTCGGCAGCACAGATGCCTGGCAGGCCGCGGTGTCGATCATGTTTCTGCTGTACAGCGCGTGCTTCACCATGTTCGTCTTGCGTAGCGGGCAGCGTCGCTATCGGCGTCTCGAATTTGGCATCTGGGGCATGGTCGTCGCCGGCGCAATCGCCATGTGTCTCACCCCACACGACAGGATGCAGGAGATGCGGGCCTTGCTGGCGTTGATTCCGGTATTGACCTATATCGCCAGCGGATTGCTGTTTCTCTATTTTTCCTGCCGCCATCGCGGGGTTGACCAACTGATTCTGGCGGCGTGCATTGCCGCGACGCTCGTCTTTTGCATCCATGACTTGCTGGTGTTCGTCAAGATCCTGGACAGCAACATCTATTACAGCGCGTTCGCCTCGCAAATCCAGACGGTGAGCATGGCGCTGGTGCTGGGATGGCGTTTCGTCGCCAACCTCAGCCGCATCGAACGCTTCAACGATGAGTTGCATGTCACGGTCGAAACCGCCAAGAAGGAATTGGCGAAGACATTGAAACGCCAGCATGAGCTGGAAGTCGTCAATGTGCGCCTGGGCGAGCGCCTCAATCTCGCCCACGACCTGCATGACGGCCTGGGCGGCACGCTGGTGAGCAGCATCGCCACGCTGGAACATGCACCAGGGAGCATCCCCTCGTCGCGCTTCCTGACGATTCTCAAAGAACTGCGCGACGATTTGCGTATCATCATTGATACGGCTTCCAGCTATCAACTGGCGGAAACCTCGCTGGCCAACATGCTGGCGCCATTGAGGCATCGGCTGGGCGTTCTCTTTGAAAGTCAGAACATTGTCTGCCGCTGGCAATTATCCGGCATCGAACATTGCCATCTGCCGACAGCGCAAAGCCTGGACATCATGCGCATCCTGCAGGAAGGTCTCACCAATGTCCTCAAGCACAGCCGGGCAAGCAGCGCCCATGTCGAGCTGCGTGATGATGCTAGTGAGCTAGTGTTGACGATCCGGGACAATGGTGTCGGTTTCGGTCTTCCGATACAGGAAAGCAAAGCCGGTACCGGCATGAAAAGCATGCAGCTAAGGACCGGCCGTCTTGGCGGCACGTTCGAGATGCAACGCATTGACGGTGAGACGATATTGAGAATCACTCTTCCGCATCAAAATACCTGATTCGAGAGACATGCCTACCGTAGCAGAGATTGCCAAATGGCTTCGCTAATATTTAAACCGTGTCGTAGCCGGCTATTGATAATGGTGCGTTTCGCTAGTTGACAACTGCTGACCGCAGATTCGTTTTTGATGTTATCCGGGGGGGGGCCGCAATCGGCCAGGAGCAGACCTTCATCGGGTGGTGACGGCACATTCCAAAAATCCTGAAAGCACATGGCCACAAGCACTCTTGCTAGCCGGCCCTCTGTCCGCTATAGTGCGCATGTCGAAAAAGGCAGACTTGGTGTGGTCCAGCCCAGGTCCTTCCGGTAACGGAAGCTCTGTCCATGCTCTGCCCGTGCATGAGTCCCACGACGAACATTTACGCCGCTACGGCGTTTTCCTGTTCGTCGGTGCGGTTCTCAAGACAAGGAACCGTCCTGGTCGAACGACCATTGAGGAGTTTTCATGCACAATTCAATCGTCTCTGACGTTGTCATTGTCGGCGCCGGGCCGGTCGGCCTGTTTCTGGCTTGCGAGTTGCGCCTCGCCGATCTGTCGGTACTGGTGCTGGAGCAGGCGCCCGATCCAGACTCGCCGTTAAAATGCCTCCCCTTCGGGATGCGCGGTCTTTCCTCTCCCACCATCGAAGCTTTTTACCGGCGCGGTCTGCTGGACGCTGTCGTCGCAAAAACAACTGAGAAAAATCCTGCAGCTGCGAGCGCACATTGGATGCAACAGGCGCGCAAGGCGGGCGGACATTTCGCAGGTATTCAATTCTACAAGGACAGGCTCGACAACACAAAATGGCCTTATCGCCTGGATGGGCCGTGCCAAACCAACATGGCCAGCGACATGGCGCATCTCGAATCGCTGCTGGCCGCACGCGCAATCGCGCTCGGGGCGGAGATCAGGCGTGACGCCGAGGTAAAGGGCTTTTCTCAATCGGACGATGAGGTGATCATCCGTACTCGCAGCCACACCTTCCGCGCCGGTTGGCTGGTCGGCTGCGATGGGGGGCGCAGCACCGTGCGCAAGGCCGGGGACTTCGGCTTCACCGGCACCGAGCCCCAATTCACCGGCTATTCGGCACAAATCGAACTGGCCGATCCAGATCAGCTCGCGCCGGGCCGCCACTACACCAGTACCGGCATGTATACCTACCAACAGTCCGGCACCCTTGCGATGGTCGACTTTGACGGCGGCGCATTTCACCGCACGCAGCCGATCACGCTGGACCACATACAAGCGGTATTGAGAAAGGTATCCGGCATTGCAGTGACCGTGACAGCGCTCAAACTCGCCGCTACCTGGACCGATCGCGCATTTCAGGCACAGGCTTACCGCAAGAAACGTGTATTGCTTGCCGGGGACGCAGCGCATATCCATTCGCCATTGGGAGGGCAAGGTCTCAATCTCGGAATCGGCGATGCCATGAATCTGGGCTGGAAGCTTGCCGCGACGATCCGCGGCAACGCGCCGCGCGACCTGCTAGACAGTTACTACGCTGAGCGGCATCCCGTCGGTGCACAAATACTCGACTGGTCACGCGCTCAGGTTGAGCTCATGCGGCCAAGTCCAAGTTCGCGCGCGCTTGCGGCCATCATGCGCGATCTGATCGAGACGCCAGACGGCGCGACCTATTTTGCCGACAGAATCTGGGGCTTGTCGCTGCGCTACGACCTGGGTGAAAATCATCCACTGGTCGGTCGCAGCGCTCCAGACTTTGAAATGGCTGACGGCACCAGACTGGGCGAGCATTTACGACACGGCAAAGGCGTCTTGCTGGACTTTTCCACCGACGCGGCTCTACAAGCTTTGGTACGCGGATGGGACACGCGCATCGTGTATGTCGGTAGTGACGCCCGCGACAAGCTCGGCCTGACCAGCGTACTGGTGCGCCCGGACGGAATCGTTGCCTGGATCGGCGAAGGCCCGCTGGACGAAGAAAAGTTTTCCCATGCCGCTACCCGATGGTTTGGGGACGCTGGAGCGCATATAAAACCGAAAGATGGTTCGCTGAAATAGAGGAGAATGCCTGCAATCGGCCAATTCCTGCTGATCGGCGATGCGACTTATCCGGTATTGCTTTCGCATCATGTCGTGTTACGGCAGTTACATTGATTAGCGGAAACGGTTTGTCCGCAGGGTGTCGGGCTTCACTTTTTCATCGGCCGATCAGACATCAATTCAAATGGAGGGAATCAAAATGACGCGAGTGAGAGTTGAAAGCTTCACGATCTCCATAGACGGATATGGAGCGGGGCCGAATCAGGATATCAATAATCCGCTCGGCGTTGGCGGGAATGGCCTGCACCAGTGGTTCATCCCGACACGGACCTTCCAGCAGGCCCACGGCGCCGGAGATGGCACGACCGGTCTCGACAACGATTTTGCCGCGCGAGGATTCAGGAACGTCGGAGCGTGGATTCTGGGAAGGAACATGTTCGGACCGGTTCGGGGTCCCTGGCCGGATATGGACTGGAAAGGCTGGTGGGGAGACAACCCGCCGTATCACGTTCCTGTCTTCGTACTGACCCATCACGCGCGTCCATCGATCGAGATGGAGGGCGGCACGACGTTTCACTTCGCCACTGGCGGTATTCACGAAGCGCTAAGCCGCGCCCGCGAAGCCGCGAACGGGATGGACGTGCGCATTGGAGGAGGCGTCGAGGTGATTCGGCAGTATCTTCAAGAGGCTCTGATTGACGAACTCCATATTGCGATCTCGCCGATCCTGCTGGGCCAGGGCGAGCGGTTGTTCGAAGGAGCGAATCTGCGGGCCGCAGGATATGAATGCGTCGAGTTCGTGGGATCGGAGAAGGCAACCCATGTCGTGCTCCGGCGCCGCGAGGCAAAGGACTCGTGACAAATTCATCAACTACGCGCCTGCGACGATTGATTTCAGGGCATGCGGCAGAAATACTGCCCGCTGCCGCCAAAAGCGGACATCCACCCCACGTCAAGCTTGCTGTTCGAAATCCATGATTTCGATATCGTCATCTGAAGCAATTGGCATCCCGAATGCCTGGAACCAAAGATAGCCTGCAACACCTGCCGTCAGCGACACAAGGAGGCATTCTTTGCCGTCAGGGGAAGGTCAAGTCCAAACCGAGCATCCTGGCAAGGACGAAGGTGACGAGCCCGAGGCCCAGGAGCGATAGCACGAAGACTGCGGCCACCTTGCTGCCCGCGCGCAGCACAGCGCGATTCTCCTGCTCCTTCTTCCCTTGATCGTAATGCCACTTGACGGCGAAGAACATTCCCGTGCCGAGCACGAGAGCCTTGAACGTAACGAAGACTATAGGGATCCAATCCACCATTTTGAGTATTTCCGGGCTGTTATTACTTGACACTATCTATCGTGAGGAGCACTACCTCAAAACGCTGCATGACATCTCCATCAAAGTCGACCTATTCTAGGTTAAGCAAGCCGCGATCGACATTGGACATAAAGCCCTAGGACATAATGTCCTTGCTGACTTATTCGACCTTCTACCTCGCGGACTTGAGGTACCAGGGCCAATCTCAGACTCGCCGCGAGCTTTTCCAAGCCTAGAAGGCGTTGAACTGCAGGCAACCAAGAATTGCGTCGTCTGTTTGGGTCTCCAATCAGTCGCGGAACGAAATTCTTGTTGACCCAGGCACTGCCCATAGCCGCCCCAGTGAATCCATCAAACACCCTGAGAACCTCACCGCAAGATATGGTCGATCAGTTTCGGCCTTCCGCTGGATTGCTTGCATTTTCTGCTACCCGAGCGCTATCCCGAAGCAAGCACCCGCAATGACAATGGCTGAGAGCACGAAGAAACCCCTCGGATTGCTCAGGCGGAACATGCAATGGGGCGAGAGAACAAAATCTTGAGCCGATCTTCGGCGTCCTTGGAACCGTATTCCGCGGCAAGCGAATAATATTTCGCCGCGGCCAAACTGTCCGGCTTTCCGAAGTCGCCGCTTTGATACGACTTGGCCAGCAGCAGCATGCAATCGGATTCGTTGACGGGAGACGCTGAGCAGGACTTCAACAGACTCTCTGCCCGGACGGTGTTCTTGGGTAGCAGCTTGCCTTCCAAGAGAAATTTCGAGTAATAGAAGAGCGGAGAGGCCTGCTGATCCTTGACCCCGGCTTCCAAAAGCTGGATCGCGTCGTTCGTCTTCGGAGGAGACTCGCGCAGGAGGATCTCGGCCAATCTCGATCGCGAGCACGGATGCCCCCTTGAAGCATCCTGGTTGAGAATCATCTTGGCTCGCACCAGATCGTAAACCTCGGAACCGGGCCTGCTGTAATAGTCACCCAAGGCCCACAACGCCGAATCACGGTCCCAATAATCCGTATTCTGGACCACTTCCTCCAACAACTGAACGGATCTTTTGCGGTCCTTTGTCCCGCTTCCCCCCTCAAAGAGCTCCACCGCCAAATGATGCTTGGCACTGATGCTTCCGTTGGCAACGCCTTTCTCTAACCAAGCGATAGCTTCGGGTTTTCTATCGTCTCCGAGCAAACCATCAGCGAACAGATCGCCAATGGCAGCGTAGGCCATGTCGAATCCCTTGTCGGCCGACGATTTATAAAAGTCGAAGGCCTTTTTGTAATCCTTTTCCTTCTGATAAATGATCCCGGCTCTGAAAAGCCCGCGTTTATTGCCTAATTTCGCCGCGTGCAGAAATAACTCGGAGGACATTTGATCCACCTTGTCATCACGCGGCCCCAAAGCTCCTCTACGCAGCAGTTCGCCATAATTCACCATGGATTCGGCGTCGTTGCGCGAAATGCCTTTCTGAAACCACTCAGCCGCCTTGGCGCTGTCCTCGGCGATGCCTCTTCCATATTCGTACATCTGCCCGATGGCGTCTTCCCTGGTCTGGCCGTCGAAATTATATTGAACCGGCACCTGCGTACCATCCACAAGATCGGTGCCGGATACCGACGCGGCGGAGGGAGGCTTAGGGGCCGGCGAAGGAAAAATCAAAGGCGAAAGATCGATCTTGGGCTTGCCGATGGTGATGGCCGAGAACAGTGTCAGAACGGCGGCCATGAACACGATCAGCACGAACCAGATCAGCACCAGCCCGGGGAGCACGAATCTGCCGGCCGCCAGTTGCACCAGATTCGCAAAGATGGCGAGCAGGACCATCGCCAGCACCAAGCCAATCAGGCCATAGACCTGAGCCCTGGTATCGAGCCGGAACGAAGAGATGATCGCGACGACGCCGATCATGCCGCCCACGCCCACCGCGTAACGAACGGATGGAACCGCCTTGATGGCCCATTTGATGAACTGTATCGGCGTCAACATAATCCAGCCCCCGCAAGGAGATTTTGTCGTCAGGAAATCGCTGCCTGCCAGCGATCGCATTTTTTGATTTGCAGACATCCGGTGGCATTGTCCTTTATCGACTTTCCCCTCGAAAGTCGGCCCCAGACCTGGAGCAAGTTCGGCGTCCTCATTACGCCAATATAAATTAAAAAACCTTCGATTCGCTATTTCAGATAAACGAGCCTCTGCTCCGCGTCCTCGCAAACCTCGGTGTAGGACTTCGTGTGTGTGGCATGTCCGAGTTTGATGTTCGCTTCCCACCATTCACGGCGTCGCACGCTCATGGGTGTGGCGGCAAAGCAGTCGAGGCCGGCGATCAAAGCAAACTGGGTTTTCATTTTCGCCGCGTGCTTGTGTCCATTCAAGAGCTTGGAAATCTGAGGACTTTTCTCCGCCTCGGTTTGGCCGAAGCTGCACCAGTCCACCAACTGGCTGAAGCCGTTCAGAAACGAGGGGCCGATGTAAGGCACGGTGCGGCTCTTTTGCTTGAACAGCGTGTCTTCCTTGGCGTGTTCGAATTCGACGAACCCGAAGACGGGTTTCGTATCCGGTTGAATATTCGCCCAGGCGAAATCGGTAATGAAACTGCCGATGGAAAACTCGCGCACCACATGCGTTGGCGGATATCCCGTAAGCGCGAAAGCGAGCAGCGCGATGCGGGACTCTCTTTCTCCGAACCATTCCAAGAGAGTAGTTTCATCGACGCCTCTGGCCGGAATGGTGGCCGGATCAATGAGTCCAGCGAACCCCGCTACATCCGCCGTCCACATCGCCTTGAGCGAACCGTGGGTGAATGGCAGAAATTGATTTTTCGGAAGAAGTTTCGCCATCAGGCATGCCCCATTCTTTCCGCTTCGGCTTTCGTCAGCACGGTAAGAACGATCCATTCGCTGCCCTGCTCCCGAACGATGGCTCGCAGGTTATCGATGCGCACCGTAAACAAATGTTCCTCTACAGTGCGCTTGAATGAATGTATTTGCGGAGACGAGCCGGTCAGAACATTCATTATTTTTTTTGACGTGCCATAGGGGAGGCGCTCCAATGAGGCCTTTGCCGCTTCGCTAAACAATACTTTTTTTTCCCGCATCACTGGCATTCTCCAACATGAATTCTGGTTTCTCGTCCGGCTCTACTGGCTTGCCGCTTTTGGCTTCCATCAGAGGATCTTGAACTTTCCGGAGTCACGCTTCGTCCGCAGGTTCTATCTTTAATTAGTTTTTTTGCGATTCCCGAGCATATCAGGAATGGAAAAGCTCATCCATCGGCCTGTTATTCGCCGCGGCCATTGACTTGATCGCTATCGTCCGGCCTCCATGCATTTTCTTGAGCTCGCCAAACGACAAGCGCCGTCCGCGTGCCATGAAACCGACCAGTCAGGCAGATAAAGCCTCTGCGCCTTCCAATAGTCTTAGCGTAACACTGAGACTCCCCTCTTCCTTTCTTCAAGAAAAATGCAGTGGCGACATAAGAGCGTTCTGCAGTAAAAAGGCTCCTCAGCGTAGTCAAGTCTGAGTGATTGGCTCGCAAGCTAACGGGAAGAAGAAGTCCGCAATCGGCCGAGGCCGTGTAAGAACGCCATCGAGCGTTAATTCTAATCTGAAGTAAACGATTTGCCGCGATCAAGGTCACGCGGACAGATGACTCTGTTCGAGGTGCGCCGATGAGACGCTGCATTGAGGCCAGGATCGCAGCCAACGCATCTTGCTCCCCGGGCAACTGGACGACTGCGTTGCCGACAATAGTCCGGCTCGATCAGTCGATATCTTCGTCGATGAACTGGGCCCGGTGCAAATGGGTTTCGAAAGAACCATGCCTGCGCAAACAGAACGCCCGGCCCATCATCCATCGGTTCTTCTCAAGATTTACATCTACGGCTATCTCAATCGACTGCAATCAAGCCGTCGCCTGGAACGAGAAGCGCAGCGTAACGTTGAATTGATGTGGCTGACCGGCCTTTTGACTTTTGACGCCAGACTTCAAGACCATCGCCGACTTCCGCAAAGACAAAGGCAGTGCCATCTCCAACGTCTGCCGGCAGCTCGCCGTACGCTGTCAGCGGCCTGTTCTCTTCTTGAAACACTGATCGTCATTGATGATCAATTGGAAAGAGACAATTCAGCGGGCAAATCAACACTTTATCTCGAACGAGATCATCGAAGCGCTCTTTCCAAACAGTCTCGTTAACTCTGCATTCAGTAATCTGCCATTTGCTCAAAAATGATAAAGCATGCCCAGCGACAGATTGTAGAGGTCGATCTTGTTGCCGTAGGAGTAGGTCGCTTGCGTCGCATCTTTAAATTGGGCGACCGCGTTGGAGGTCTTAATGGCGCTCACCGTCGTAACTACCTGCGGCACAACATCCCCGCCTTTAACAACGACGTCAGACGCCGAGACAGCAAGCTGGTTTGCCAGCTTCGTATTCTCGGCACTTTGCTTGACGGTGCTCGTTAGTTCCTCCATGGACGCTGCGGTCTCTTCGAGTGAACTGGCTTGCGCTTCTGTTCGTGCCGACAACTTCCTGTTTCCCGTGGCGATTTCCTTGGCCGCCATGTGAATCGCGTTGGACCCGCCACGGACCCGAGAAATCGTCCCGGTTAGTCCCTCCTGCATGTGCGCAAAGCTGCAGAGAGTCTGCCGATTTCGCTTTTCCCCGTTCTATTGATCCGCACGCTGAGATCCCCTGCGCGACCCTATCCAGCAAATCCACTGCTTCGCCAAGCGGGGGCGGGACACGAGCGGCGGCCCTTTTGAATGCCTGTGCCGGCGGCAGGACTTGCCCCTGCCCTCCGAGACGGCAGCTCAGTTGCTCTCCACCGGTACAAACTCTTCAATCACCAAACTCGCCGGAAAACAGACCGTGAAGGTACTGCCCTTGTCCGGCATCGACTCCACGCCGAGCGTCGCGCGGTGGCGCAGCAGGACGTGACGGACGATGGCCAGGCCCAGGCCGGTGCCCTGGGTTTCGCGCGAGCGGCTCTTGTCGACGCGATAGAAGCGCTCGGTCAGGCGCGCGATGTGTTCCTGGCTGATGCCGATGCCGTTGTCCTTGACGACGAATTGCGCGCCGCCGCCCGGCTTGCGCTCCCAGTTCAGCTTGATGGCGCCGTCTTGCGGCGTGTAACGCACGGCGTTGGAAACCAGATTGCTGAAGGCGCTGCGCAGTTCGTCGACGTTGCCCTGCAGATCCGGACCGTCCGCTTCCAGCGTGATCCTGTGCTTGCCGGACGACAGCGCCTTGGCTTCTTCCAGGATGCCTTCCAGCAGCGGCCTGACGTGTACGCGCTCGGAGCGCAACGGGTAGTCGACCGACTCCAGGCGCGTCAGCGTGAGCATGTCGCCGATCAGGTTTTGCATGCGCTGGCCCTGCTCGGTCATGAGCTTGAGATGCGCGGTACGGATTTCCGTATCGAGGTTGGGCTGGGCCAATGCGATTTCGAGGAAGCCGTTGATGACGGTCAGCGGCGTGCGCAACTCGTGCGAAGCGTTGGCGATGAAGTCGCGGCGCATCATGTCGATGCGCTCTGATTCGGTGGCGTCGTGGGTGACCAGGATCTGGCGGCGGTTTTCGAAGGGAATGATCTGCACGATCAGCTTGCGCTCCTGCACGGCCAGGGTCAGCGGCTGCTCATAGCGGCCGAGTATGATGTAGTCGATGAAGGCCGGATTGCGGATCAGGTTGGTCACCCGCATGCCCTTGTCGCGTTCGAGCTGCAAACCCAGATGCTGCTGCGCCGCCGGATTGCACCATTCGAGGAACAACACGTCATCCATGATGACCACGCCGTCCGGCAACAAGCTCATCGCCTGGCGAAAACGCGCCAGCCATTCGGCCAGCTCGATCTGGTTTTTTTCGTCATCGCGACGCATGCGGTACAGGCGCGCAAAAATATCGGTCCATGCGCCCCAGCCGTCCGGCAGCTTGGATTGATGCGGATTGTCGAGCCAGCTGCCGAGGCGGAACAGGTAATGCAGCTGGGTAAACGCCAGTGCGCCCATGCCGATCAGGGCGATGATCAGCCCGGCGGTGGCGCCGAAGAAAAACCAGACGATACCGACGCCGGCCAGGCAAACCAGAAAACGCAGGGCAGCCGGAACCCAAAACAGCAGTTGTGGACTCATGTAAAACTCATTATTCAGAATCAGGTTGACTCGATTGTCGCGATGACGATCGAGCATCCAGTATAGAGGTCTTTCGGGATTCCCCATGTCTCCAGAGGGGTTGCGCCTGCCTGCGTGTATCTTTTTTGTTATTTTGCAGACAACATATAGCCGACGCTGCGCACGGTCTTGATCAGGCGCTCCGCGTCGCGCAAGGCTTTGCGCAGGCGCAACACATGCACGTCGACGGTCCGCTCTTCGATGACGACGTGATCTCCCCAGACGCGGTCGAGCAGCTGGCTGCGCGAAAACACGCGGTCGGGATGCGCCATGAAGAACTTCAGCAGCTTGTACTCGGCGTGGCCGATGTCGATCTTGTCGCCGTTGAGGGCGACCGAACAACTGGCCGGGTCCAGCGTGACCGGGCCGACGATCATTTCTTCCTGGGCGAACTCCGGGCTCTTGCGCCGCAGCAAGGCCTTGATGCGCGCCGTCAGCTCGCGCGGCGAGAACGGCTTGGTGATGTAATCGTCGGCGCCGTTGTCGAGGCCGGCGATCTTGTCTTCTTCCATGCTCTTGGCGGTCAGCATGATCACCGACAGCTGCTGCAACTGGCGATCGCCGCGAATGCGCGACAGCAGATGCAGGCCGCTGCGATCCGGCAGCATCCAGTCCAGCAGCACCAGTTGCGGCGCGCGGCGCTGAACGAATTCCCACGCCGCCGCCGTGTTCGACACCACGAAGCTGGACCAGCCTGCCTCCTTGAGCGTGAAGGCAATCAGTTCGGCAATCGATGGTTCGTCTTCAACGATCAGGATGGTAGTCATGGAGTTGCGCCGTCAATATTGATCAAGGAAAACGCCGATCGCTTACTCTTCGTCCGACGCCGGGATCTTGGCAGCACCGAAATCGGTGTGACGGATATCCTTGCCGCCGACGACGTAGATCACGTATTCGCCGATGTTCTTGGCATGGTCGCCGATGCGTTCGATGGCCTTGGCCACCCACAGCGTGTCGATCGATGCCGAGATCGTGCGCGGATCTTCCATCATGAAGGTTGCCAGGCTGCGCGTGATCGAACGGAAACCGTGGTCGATGCTGGCGTCCTGTGCAATCAGGGCGGTCGCTTGTTCGGTGTCGAGACGGGCGAAGGAATCCAGCGCGCTGCGCAGCATTTCCGATGCTTCTTCGGCGATGACGCGCACGGTCTCGAAATGATTGATCGGACCGACGCTGCCGCGCTTGTGCAAATGGATCGCGTTGCGCGCGATCTTGGTGGCTTCGTCGCCGACGCGTTCCAGATCGGTGATGATCTTGATGGTCGCCATCACGGTACGCAGGTCGTTGGCGGTCGGCTGGCGGCGCACGATCAGGTGGCTGCAGGCGTCGTCGAGTTCGACTTCCAGGCGATTGACCGCCTCGTCGTCCTTCATCACACGTGCCGCGAGTTCGAGGTTGCCGTTGCGGAAAGCCGAAATCGCATCCTGGAACTGACGCTCCACCATGCCGCCCATGGCCAGCACGTTGGAACGGATGGTTTCCAGATCAGCATCGTATTGCTTGGAAGAGTGATCGCCTGTCATGTCACGTCCTTAAAAAATAATTAAAAATAACTGACCTCAAGAGGTGCGGCAGAAGCGTAGCGAGCGGCCCGAGGTCTGCGCGAGAAGCGCAGCCGTACTGGGGTACGGCGAGCATCACAGCGCGGACATCGGGCCGCGCAGTAGCTTATGCCGTACCTTATCCAAAGCGGCCAGTGATGTAGTCTTGGGTTTCCTTGCGCGCCGGATTCATGAAAATCTGGTCGGTCTCGCCGAACTCCATCAATTCGCCCAGGTACATGTAGGCGGTGTAATCCGAGCAGCGCGCCGCTTGTTGCATGTTGTGCGTAACGATGGCGATGGTGTAGTCGTTCTTCAGTTCGCCGATCAGCTCTTCCACCTTGGCGGTCGAGATCGGGTCCAGCGCCGATGTCGGCTCGTCCAGCAGCAGCACTTCCGGCTTGACCGCGACGCCGCGGGCGATGCACAGGCGTTGTTGCTGACCGCCCGACAGGGACAGGCCGCTCTTGTTCAGCTTGTCCTTGACTTCGCCCCACAAGGCCGCTTTGTTGAGCGCCCATTCGACGCGCTCGTCCATTTCGCCCTTGGGCAGGTTTTCGTACAGGCGGATGCCGAAGGCGATGTTGTCGTAGACCGACATCGGGAACGGCGTCGGCTTCTGGAACACCATGCCGACCTTGGCGCGCAGCATGTTCAAGTCCTGGCCCGGTTCGAGGATGTTCTTGCCGGCGTACATGATCTTGCCTTCGGCGCGTTGGCCCGGGTACAGGTCGTACATGCGGTTGAAGGTGCGCAGCAGCGTCGATTTGCCGCAGCCCGACGGACCGATGAAGGCGGTGACCTTGCCTTCGAAGATGTTCATGTTGATGTTCTTCAGGCCGTGAAAACCGCCGTAGTAGAAATTCAGCTGGGAAATTTCAATGGTCGATTTCTTGTCTGCGGTTGCGGATGTCTGAGTAGTCATGGTGTTCTCTTGTCGATTCACTTATCTGGGTTCGCTGGGTATGCGTGTCTTTGTGCGTATCTCTTAGCCGGGAACGCGTTGGCTAAACATGGTTCGGGACAGGATGTTCAGGGCGAGGACGCTGAACGTGATCAGCAAGGCGCCACCCCATGCAAGTGCGACCCAGTTGTCGTAAGGACTCATGGCGAACTGGTTGATCACCACCGGCAGGTTGGCGATCGGTTGATTCATGTTGGTGCTGAAGAACTGGTTGTTGAGCGCAGTGAACAGCAGCGGCGCCGTCTCGCCGGAGATACGCGCCACCGCCAGCAGCACGCCGGTCACGACGCCCGCCTTGACGGCGCGCAGACGCACCAGCATCGCCACTTTCCAGCGCGGGGCGCCGAGCGAGAATGCGGCTTCGCGCAGGCTGCTTGGCACCAGTTTCAACATGTTGTCGGTCGTACGCACCACCACCGGAATCGCAATCAGCGAGATGGCGAAAGTGCCGGCCCAGCCGGAAAAATGGCCGACGTTGGCGACATAGATCGCGTAGACGAACAGACCGATGACGATCGATGGCGCCGACAACATGATGTCGGTGACGAAACGCGTGACCTGCGCCAGCTTGCTTTCTTCGCCGTATTCAGCCAGGTAGATGCCGGCCAGAATGCCGATCGGAGTGCTGATCAGGGTACCGATGCCGACCATCATCAGGCTGCCGATGATGGGGTTGAGCAGACCGCCGCCGTCGCCGCCCGGCGATGGGGTGTTTTGCGTGAGCATGCCGATGTTGATCGCGCTGAAGCCCTTGATCATCAGCGTCAGCAGAATCCAGGCCAGAACGACCAGGCCCGCTGCCATCGCCAGGAAAGAAAACAGCATGCCGATGCGATGTTGCAGCAGGCGGCGGCGATACACCGGGTTCATCGGCGAATTGATTTCGGGCCTGGCGTGTGCAGCTTGCGCCGGAGCGGCCGTTTGATTGACAGGTTGATTCATTATTTGGCACCTTCCTTGCGTGTCATGCCCATCAACATGATCTTCGCCGCGGACAACACGATGAAGGTGATCACGAACAGGATCAGACCGAGTGCGAAGAGCGACGAAACGTGCAGCTTCGACGAGGCTTCGGCGATTTCATTGGCGAGTGTGGAAGCGATACTGTTGCCCGCGGCGAACAGCGACCACGACAAACGGTGCGAGTTGCCGATCACGAAGGTGACCGCCATCGTCTCGCCCAATGCACGGCCGAGGCCGAGCATGACGCCGCCGACCACGCCGGTCTTGGTGTAGGGCAGCACCACCTTGCGCACCACTTCCCAACGGGTACAGCCGAGGCCGTAAGCGGATTCTTTCAGCACGGCCGGCACGACTTCGAACACGTCGCGCATCACGGAAGCGATGAACGGGATGATCATGACCGACAGGATCAGGCCGGCGGTCATGATGCCGATACCCATGGTCGGGCCCTGGAACAAGGCGCCGATCACCGGCAACTGGCCGATGGTGGCTTTCAGGAAGGGCTGGCCGTATTCCGCAAACAACGGTGCGAATACGAACAAACCCCACATGCCGTAGATGATGCTGGGCACGCCGGCGAGCAACTCAACTGCGGTGCCGAGCGGACGACGCAGGCGGCTCGGGCAGATTTCGGTAAGGAACAGTGCGATGCCGAAGCTGACCGGGAAAGCGATCAGCAGCGCAATCAGCGAAGTGGAAAGCGTGCCGACGATGGCAATCGCGGCGCCGTATTGGTCGTTGACCGGATCCCACTCCACGCGCGTGATGAAGCCGGGGCCGAATTCGTGGAAGGCCGGCCAGGCGCCGATGAAGAGGGAAACGATAATCCCGCCGAGCATCAGCAATACCGACAATGCGAAGATCAGCGTGACTTTATGAAAGAGGAAATCTTGAATGCGTTGCTTGCGCATCGTTGCCAACAGCTCTTCGTGAGCTTGCTGCGCAGACGTATCTACGGGAGGCTTACCTAGATCGGTGTTCGACATGGTCGTGGCAGAGATGTTTGAGCTCATTGTTTTCACCATTTAGTAGCGGGCTGCGGAGACCTGATGGCCCGCCGCAGCCCTGCCATGTTTCAGTTAATGCACATTTGGTGCGCCGCTGGAGCGTACCCGGGGCAGTACTGAATACTGATTACCAGATTGCCTTGCCGGAGCTGTCCTTGACATTGGCTTTCCAGGAATCCTCAACCAGCTTGGTGACCGATGCCGGCAGTGGCACGTAATCCAGATCGGCAGCAGCTGCGCCGCCGTTCTTGTAGGCCCAGTCGAAGAACTTCAGGACTTCCTTGCCCTTGGCGCCGTCGGCAGCTTGTGCCTTGTGCAGCAGGATGAAGGTCGCGCTGCTGATAGGCCAGCTGTTCTTGCCTGGCGCATCGGTGAAGTCGACTGCGAAACCTGGCGTCTTGGCCCAGTCGGCGGCAGCAGTAGCCGACTTGAAAGTTGCGTCGTCAGGCGACACGAAAGCGCCGTCCTTGTTCTTCAGCTGGGTGTAGTTCAGCTTGTTCTTCTTGACGTAAGCGTATTCGACGTAACCGATTGCGCCCTTGACCTTTTGCACGTTGGCGGCAACGCCTTCGTTGCCCTTGCCGCCCACGCCGACTGGCCACTTGACTGCGGTACCCGCGCCGATCTTGGACTTGAAGTCGGCGTTAGCCTTCGACAGGTAGCTGGTGAACACGAACGATGTGCCCGAACCGTCGGAACGGTAGACCACGGTGATGTCTTCTGCCGGCAGCTTGACGCCTGCGTTCAGGGCAGCGATTTCAGGAGCATTCCACTTGGTGATCTTGCCGGCGTAGATGTCGCCCAGCACTTGACCGGACAGCTTGATCTGGCCTGGAGTCGTGCCTTCCAGGTTGATGACCGGCACAACGCCGCCGACGACTGCGGGGAATTGCGTCAGGCCGTCAGCTTCGAGCTCGGCTTGCGACAGCGGAGCGTCGGATGCGCCGAAGTCGACAGTCTTTGCCTTGATTTGCTTGATGCCGCCACCGGAACCGATGGATTGGTAGTTCAGGCTGTTGCCGGTAGCAGCCTTGTACGATTCTGCCCATTTGGCGTAAATCGGATACGGAAACGAGGCGCCTGCGCCGGTGATTTCTGCTGCATGTGCAGCTGCAGAAAACGCGACCGTGCCGCACACTGCTACCGCAACAGATTTAAGAATGTGATGAAACCCCATGTCTTGCTCCTTTGTTTGACGAGATAGTTTGTCGAAGAACCCATTTCATGAATCGTCGCCCCAGTTATCCGGACGAACGACGCACTTATGGAATGAGTTCCAGGGACGGGGTGAACTTTAACCAGCAAATGTGACGAGTTTATGACCCACCCTTGTCATGAAGGAAAAGGAAATAATTACCTTCATGCAACATCCGGCATGATCCAAGTGCTAAGGTAGAATCAAAAGCAGACAATTAATTTCCGCAAGGAAAATCAATGGGACAAAGGAGCGGGCATTTGTGACAAGACTCTTCCGGACTTGTCATGAACTTGTCATACAGCCGCCCTACACTGCGAAAAAATTGCCAGGAATACAGGAATCACGCATGACCAGAAAAGAAAAGCCGGAAGACAGCGCTCACACAGAAATCAATCCGACAGCCATTTATCTGAATAGAGAACTGTCGCAATTGGCGTTTAATCGCCGCGTTCTGGCTCAGGCGGAAAACAAGCACATTCCTTTGCTCGAGCGTTTGCGCTATCTGTGCATCTGCAGCAGCAACCTCGACGAATTCTTCGAAGTCCGCATCGCCAGCCTGCTGGCAAACCGCATCGAGGGTGAACACATCGACCCTCCCGAGCTGAGCGCGGCCCTGGAACGCACCAGCATCGAATGCCACCAGATCGTGGCGCGCCAGTATGAATTGCTGAACAAGGACATCCTGCCCCAGCTGGCCAGCAAAGGCATCCACCTGCTGCGCCACGAAGACCGCAACGACGCCCAGCGCGCCTGGGTCAAACAATACTTCGAACAGAACGTGCGCCCGCTGCTGACGCCGATCGGCCTGGACCCGGCCCATCCCTTCCCGCAGGTGCTCAACAAGAGCCTCAACTTCATCATCGAACTGTCCGGCAAGGACGCCTTCGGCCGCGGCACGGCGATCGCCATCGTCAAGGCGCCGCGCGTGCTGCCGCGCGTCATCCGCCTGCCTGACGGCCTGTCGGACAAGAAAGGCGTGTCGTTCTGCCTGCTGTCGTCGGTGATTCATGCGCATATTGCCGAATTGTTTACCGGCCGCGAGATCACCGCCTATTCGCAGTTCCGGGTCACGCGCAACAGCGACCTGTGGGTCGACGAAGAAGAAGTCAAAAACCTGCGCCAGGCCTTGCAGACCGAATTGCAAAGCCGCCAGTTCGGCGTCGGCGTGCGTCTGGAGGTGGCCAGCAACTGCCCGGAACATCTCGCGCAGTTCCTGCTCAATCAGTTCTCCATCGAGCGCAACCGCCTGTATGCCGTCAAAGGCCCGGTGAACCTGGTGCGCCTGTCGGAACTGGTCGACCTGGTGTCGGAACCGGCCTTGCGCTTCCCGCCGTTTTCACCGACCTTGCCGCCGAACCTGCAAAACGAAAACATCTTCGCCGTGCTGAAAAAGCGCGACGTGCTGCTGCACCACCCTTTCCAGTCGTTCCAGCCGGTGGTGGATTTCATCCGCACGGCGGCGCACGATCCGAACGTGGTGGCGATCAAGCAGACGATTTACCGCACCGGCATGAACTCCGACCTGATGGAAGCGCTGATCCACGCCGCCCAGCGCGGCAAGGAAGTCACCGTCATCGTGGAATTGATGGCGCGCTTCGATGAAGAAGCCAACATCAACTGGGCGGTGAAACTGGAACAGGCCGGCGCGCAAGTCGTCTACGGCGTGGTCGGCCTCAAGACCCACGCCAAGATCGCGCTGGTGATCCGCCGCGAAGACAACGCGCTGCATTTCTATGCCCATCTCGGCACCGGCAACTATCACCCGACCACCACCAAGTTCTATACCGACTTCGGCCTCTTGACCTCGCATCGCGAACTGACCGCCGAAGTCAACGAGGTCTTCATTCACCTGACCACGCTGACCAAGCCGCGCACCCTGAATCACCTGTGGCTGGCGCCGTTCTCGCTGCAAAAGGAAATCATCCGCGCCATCCGCAACGAAGCGCTGATCGCCCGCGAAGGCCGCCCTGCGCGCATCATCGCCAAGATGAACGCGCTGCTGGACGAATCGGTCATCCGCGCCTTGTATGCGGCCTCGGCCGACGGCGTAAAGATCGACCTGATCGTGCGCGGCGCCTGCGCGCTGCGTCCCGGCGTGGCAGGCCTGTCGGAAAACATCCGCGTGCGCTCGGTGATCGGCCGCTATCTGGAACACTCGCGCATCTACTATTTCCGCAACGATCTGGCGCACGACGTGTATCTGTCGAGCGCCGACTGGATGAACCGCAATCTGTTCCGCCGCATCGAAGTAGCCTTCCCGATTCTGGACAAGACGCTGAAAAAGCGCATCATCAGCGAGGGACTCGATCCTTACCTGAAAGACAACACCAATGCATGGCATTTGAACTGCGACGGCGTCTATGCACTCAAAAAGGCACGCACGCGCCAGGCAGCGTTCAGCGCACAGGCGCATCTGATGCATGCGCTCGGCATCGCCGCTCCGCTGGTCGAGGAATGACAACCCGGACAACGCGCATTGAAAATCCACCAATCAACCAGAGGCGAGTCCCCATGGAACTGATTTTATGGCGTCATGCAGAAGCGGAGCTGGGTGAGCCGGACGAGGGTCGCGCCCTGACCGGCAAGGGACACAAGCAAGCCTGGAAAATGGCCGACTGGCTCGACCGCAACCTGCCCGAGAGCTGCCGCATCCTGGTCAGTCCGGCCACGCGCACCGTGCAGACGGCCGAAGCGCTCGGACGCAAGTTCAAGATCCACGCCGACCTGGCGCCGGACAAGAGCCCGGAAGACCTGCTCGCGGCCGCCAACTGGCCCGACAGCCGCGAACCGGTGCTGGTCATCGGCCATCAGCCGACGCTGGGCCTGGTGGCGGCGCAACTCATCGGCGGCATGCCGCAGGAATGGTCGATTCGCAAAGCCAACGTCTGGTGGATCGCCCAGCGCGAACGCGGCGACATCACGACCAATTATCTGCGCGCGGTGATGGCGCCGGACCTGATCGCCAAGTAAGCATGAAAAACAAGCGCAACAAATAAGCACAAAAAGAACTGCCCGATAAAAGACGCCGGGCTGCTGATATTCTCAGCAGCCCGGCGTCTTTTTTACTTCAATGTCAGTCTCGCTGTCAGTTCAGCCTGAACGAACTCACCGCGCCGGCCAGGCGAATCGCCTGTTCCTGCAAGGATTGCGCGCCCGCCGCGGCCTGCTCCACCAGCGCGGCGTTCTGCTGCGTGGTTTCGTCCATCTGCGTGATCGCCTGGTTGGTCTGGTTGATGCCGTCGCTCTGCTCGCGGCTGGCGGTGCTGATTTCCGCCACGACTTCGCTCACGCGCTTGACGCTGTCGACCACGTCGCGAATCGTCGCGCCGGCCTGCTCCACCAGTTGACTGCCCTGCTCGACTTGTTCGACGGAATCGCCGATGAGCACCTTGATTTCCTTCGCGGCCGTGGCTGAGCGCTGCGCCAGGCTGCGCACTTCCGACGCCACCACGGCGAAACCGCGTCCCTGCTCGCCGGCGCGAGCGGCTTCCACGGCGGCATTCAGCGCCAGGATATTGGTCTGGAAGGCGATGCCGTCGATGACGCTGATGATGTCGACGATCTTCTTCGACGATTCATTGATGGCGCCCATGGTATCGACCACCCGGCCGACCATGTCGCCGCCGCGGGTGGCGATGTCGGATGCGGAAGCGACCAGCAGATTGGCTTCATGCGCATTGTCGGCGTTGCTCTTGACGCCTGCGGTCAGTTCTTCCATGGCCGATGCGGTTTCCTCGAGCGAACCGGCCTGCGCTTCGGTGCGCGCGGACAAGTCGCTGTTGCCCTCGGCGATCTCGCGCGACGCTTCCTTGATGGTGTCGCTGGCCTTGCGGATGTCGAGCAGGACCGCGGAGATCTTGTCGACGAACTGATTGAATGCCAGGCCGATCTGCGCCAGTTCATCCCGACCGGTGGCATCCAGGCGGCGCGTCAGATCGCCGTCGCCGACCGCAATCTCGCCCAGCGCATTGCGCACCAGCGCCAGCCGCTGCAAGGCCTTGGCGATCAGCACGCTAAGCAACAGGCAGACCAGCGCCGTCACCACCAGCGCCGTCGCGGCCGACGATCCCAGCATTGCCTTGAGCGGCGACGTGGCGTCGGCACGGTCAAGCACCACCACCAGCAGCCAATCGGTGCCGGCGACCTTGGAAACATAGAGCATGCCGTCGCGGTCGTTCAGGCGGATCTGCTTGCTCTGACGCGTGCTTTCGATTTCCGCCAGCGTCTGCACCGACAGATCCTTGTCCAGGTCGGCGATGGGCTTGAGGGTCAGCTTGGTGTCGGGGTGGGCGATGATCTTGCCCTTGCTGTCGACCAGGAAGGCATAGCTCTCCGGCGTCGGCTTGATCGCCACGATGGTGCGCACGACGGTGTCGAGCAGCACGTCCGCCGCTGCCACGGCCGTGGTCTGTCCGGCCGCGCCGATGGCTTCGGCAAAGGTCACCAGCAACCGGCCGGTGCTGGCGCTGGTGTAAGGCGACGTCACCACCGGACCGGCCACCTGCGAGGCCAGCGTATACCAGGAACGCTTGGTCGGATCGTAATCCGGCGCGCGGGTGCGTTCCTGCGAGAACACGGTGTGCTTGTCCGCATAGCCGATGTAGGCCAGATCGAAGCCGCCGGCCTGTTCCGCCGCCTTGACGAAAGGCAGCGGCTCGGCCATGTCGGCCGCCTGTTTGATGGAAGTGACGACCGATTTCTTCGACGCCACCCATTCCGCAATAGTTGCCGCATGACTGTCCGACAGTTGACGCGTTTGGCGGTCCAGCGAATCCAGCATGCGCGACTTGCTCGTCAAGAAATTGGCGCCGATGATGGCCAGCATCGCCAGCACCACTACCGAAACGCACAAGGCGATCAGGCGCATGCGCAGTGTCGAAAAAAACATATTCTTGCCCTTGATGAAAGTTGTTGCCTGTCTGTTGCCGTTACATTGTGAAGGTGTTGCCCGCGGGACATTGTCGAGGCAACTTGTTAAAAAGCCCGCAGGCCGGAAGGCTTGCGGGCTTTGCCTGCATCGTTGCGAAGGATGCAGATTAAGTGATGATTGTGACTTCGTCGTTACGCGAGGATGGGCATCAGAACTCTTCCCAGCTTCCTTCGTCTTGTGTGGCAACCGGTTTCTTCGGCGCCACGGGAGCAGTCTTCTTACGCACCGCAACCGGCTTGGCGACGGCAGGCTCTGCCTGCAACTCCAGCGGCGGATTGACCGTCTTCAGCATCGACGGCACAACCGTGACCGGGGCGCCTTGCGCAGCCATCACCGCGCCGTCGACCTTGAACACGGCAACCGCGCGCGCCAGCAAATCGGCCTGCTCCTGCAAACTTTCGGCGGCAGCGGCAGCCTGCTCCACCAGAGCGGCATTTTGCTGCGTGATTTCGTCGATCTGCGAAATGGCGTTGTTGACTTCGGCAATGCCGGCGCTCTGCTCCTTGCTCGCGGCGGTGATCTCGCCCATGATGTCGGCCACGTGCTTGACCGAGGTCACGATCTCGCTCATGGTCACGCCGGCTTCGTCGACCAGCTTGCCGCCCGCGTCCACCTTGCTGACCGAGTCGCCGATGAGGATCTTGATTTCCTTGGCGGCGGAAGCGGAACGCTGCGCCAGGCTGCGCACTTCGGACGCCACCACGGCAAAGCCGCGGCCCTGCTCGCCGGCGCGCGCCGCTTCCACGGCGGCGTTGAGCGCGAGGATATTGGTCTGGAAGGCAATGCCGTCGATCACGCCGATGATGTCGACGATCTTGCTGGAGCTGGCCTTGATGGAACCCATGGTTTGCACCACGTCGCCGACCACCTTGCCGCCCTTGACCGCATAGTCCGAAGCCGACATCACCAGTTGATTGGCCTGGTTCGCATTCTCGGCATTCTGCTTTACGGTCGACGTCAGTTGCTCCATCGAGCTGGCGGTTTCCTCCAGGCTGGAAGCCTGCGATTCGGTGCGATTGGACAGATCGGCGTTGCCGGTGGCGATTTCCTGCGAAGCGACGGCGATGATGGCGGCGCTTTGCTTGATTTCGTTGACGGTCGATGCCAGCCTGGTTTGCATGGCATTGAGCGAATGCACCAGCTGGCCTGCCTCGTCGTGGCTCTTTTCCTCGACCATTGTGGTGAGGTCGCCGCTGGCGATGGTTTCGGTGATTCTGCCGGCGCGCCGCAACGGCGCCGTAATGGTGCGGGTAATCGACCAGGTGAAGAAAGCGCCCAGCGCCAGCGTCACGATGCCGATGACGATCATGCTGATCTGGCCGGTGTGATAGCTTGACTGAAAGGCAACGTAAGCGGCCGACATGTCTTCCTGCTGATAGCTTGCCAATGCGCCCACGCTGGCCATCCACTTGTCATACGCGGGCAGGAAATCGCTCTTGAGCAATTGCGCCGCGTCGAAGTAGTTGCCGCCGCCGACCATCTCGCGAATCTTCTCGACGATGGGGAACAGCACCTTGCGTTCCGCAGCCGACGCTGCGAGCAGCGCCTTGCCTTTGTCTGTCGACGTCAGCTTGGTGAGTTGTCCTTCGAAGCCTGCATAGGCTTGCAGAATCTTGGCCAGGCGCTGGTTTTCCTGCTGGCCTTCGGCGGCGTCGGTCGGCGTGACGACCTTGCGTAACGCGAGTGCCAGTGCGCTGCCCGATTCACGCATACTCATCGCCGCGGTCATGCTGGCGACCTTCTGGTTGATGATGTACTCGCTGCTGGTTTCCATTTCGCTCATGCGCCACAGGCCATTGAACAAAATCGCTGCGGCGCAGAACAGGACCAGACAGAATCCCAGCGCCAGACGTGCCCCAATTTTGATGTTCGAGATCATAACCATTCAACTTCCCCTGATAAAAAACTGCCGTCCCTGAAGGTGCAACTTGCCAGATGCTTGATGGTTCTATGTGGTGTCGCGCATAAAGGACCATACCTCGCCGGTGTCGCCCGCCGATGCTTGCCTTTGTATTGCCAGCAGGATTCATGCCCGCTGGGATGCCCCGCAATTGTACGTGTTTCAGACTTGTTTTTCTTGTTGCAAAGCAATGAAATCCGGACAAGGAAAGACAACGGCCGCATCTTGTGCGGCGCTCCTGATGACCTTGATTGCGAGTGAATAAGACGTCTGCGCGTCCGTCATGCCGCCCGCATTTCCTGCTCGTGCTGCATCTTAGATAAGCGCTCCGGGCTAGGCCAATGCTTTGTGCGCATGCAACTATACCTTTTTCGCATAATTCCTCGGAAGCCGCAGGCGGCGCCGTCGCATGTCGCCGCCGGAATGAAAAAAGCCTGCCCGGTCGCTGCCGGACAGGCTTTTTGCCATCGTGGCCAGGCCAAGCCTTAAAACTCTCCCCGCTCGTTGGCGCCGTCGACTTCCGGCGGTTGGGCCGCAGACGATTTCAGCGAGATTCGGATACGGCGACCGTCGGCACGACGCCCGCAGCTGCACTGCGCGCGTAATGCAAATGCTGCAAGAACTGTTGCGTGGCGGCATCCCATGAATAACTCATCGCATGCTCGCGCACGTCTGCGCGGCGCAGCACCAGCGCTTCCATGCAAGCGACATCGAGCTCTTCGTGCAAGGCGCCCGAAAAGCCGTGGGAGACCACGTCGATCGGCCCCTCGACCGGATAGGCGGCGACCGGCACGCCGCACGCCATGGCCTCGACCAGCACCAGACCGAAGGTATCGGTGCGGCTGGGAAACACGAACACGTCGGCGCAGTTGTAATACGCCGGCAATTCGTCGTGGCCCTTGGCGCCGAGGAAACGGACATCCGGGTAGCGTTGTTCCAGTTCTTCGCGCTGCGGTCCGTCGCCGATCACCCACTTGGAACCGGGCAAATCCAGCTTGAGGAAGGCTTCGATATTTTTTTCCACCGCCACGCGACCGACATACAGGAACAGCGGACGCACGATGCAGGCGTGATCTTCCGCAGCCGGCTTGAAGTGTTCGGTATCGACGCCGCGCCCCCACAACGCGACGTTGCGAAAGCCCTGCTGTTCGAGCGCATCCTTCATCTTGGGCGTCGGCACCATGATGGCCTTGGACGGTCCGTGGAACCAGCGCATCAGGCGATACGTCAGCGCCTTCGGCAACAGCTTGCGCGCGCTCAGGTATTCCGGGAAGCGCGTGTGATAGGCGGTGGTGAAATCCAGCTTGTTCCTGAGGCAGTAACGGCGCGCCGCGAGGCCCATGGGGCCTTCAGTGGAGATGTGGATGCAATCGGGCTTGAACGCATCCAGCGCGGCGGCAATCTTGGCATACGGCTTGTAGGCCAGCCGTATTTCGGGGTAAGTCGGGCAGGCAAACGTGCGGAAATCGCGCGGCGCCAGCATCAGTACTTCGTGACCTTTGTTTCGCAGGCAATTCTGGGTCGCCCGCAGGGTGTTGACTACGCCATTGACTTGGGGCTCGCCCGCGTCGCTTACGATGGCAATGCGCATAAATCTTCTACTCCGGCTAATTTAGAGCTTTTCTTCAACTGCATGATTTCGCCCCAGGTCACCAGGCGCAATTCACCGGACGGATCTTCGACCAGGGCCGACAGGCTTTCCACCCAATCGCCGTCGTTGCAATACTTGATACCGTTGATGTCGCGGATTTCCGGTTTGTGGATGTGTCCGCAAATGACGCCGTCAAGACCTTTCTTGGCGGCTTCAGCTGCGAGCGCATCTTCGAACGAGGTGATGTAGTTGACCGCGTTCTTGACCTTGCCCTTGAGGTACTGCGACAGCGACCAGTACGGCAATCCTGCGCGCGCGCGCCAGCTGTTGAACCACTGGTTGAACTTGAGGATCATGGTGTACAGGTTGTCGCCGACATAGGCCAGCCACTTGGCGCAAGCGATGACGCCGTCGAAACGGTCGCCATGGATCACCAGCATGCGCTTGCCGTTGGCGGTGGTGTGGATCAGCTCGTCGCGGATCTTGATGCCGCCGAAGTCGAGGTCGATGAACTGACGGATGACTTCGTCGTGGTTGCCCGGCACGAAGATGACGTTGGTGCCCTTCTTGGCTTTCTTGAGCACCGTCTGCACCACGTTGTTGTGACTTTGTTCCCAGTACCAGCGACGCTTGAGCTGCCAACCGTCGATGATATCGCCCACCAGATAGAGCGTCTCCGATTCGGTCGCGCGCAGGAATTCCAGCAGGCGTTGCGCCTGACACCCCGTCGTGCCCAGATGCACGTCGGAGATCCAGATCGTCCTGAAACGGAGGGGGTCGCGTTTCATTCCCAGAGCGGCTTCCACGCCGTCGTCATCCAGAAACTGATCGCGTGGCTTCATACGGCTCTCGTTTCTTTCAGGTAGTGTTTGGCATAACGGCCGTCGAGCTTGGCCAGCGGCAGCAGCAGGAAGAAATCCGCGGAGTGGAAATCAGGATCCCAGGCCGGTTCGCCGCATACCCATGCGCCGCTGCGCAGGTAGCCGCGCAACAGCGGCGGCACTTGCGGCTGATGGCCGGCTTCGCGTTCTTCGATCGGAAATGCCGTATGCGGCGTGACGCTGTACTCTTGCGGCGCCATGTTGTTTTCGCGGAAGGCGTGATACAGCGCCGCCGCGTTGTGGCCGCCGTCGGCCAGGCTGACGCTGGCGCAGCCCATCAGGTAGTCGCAACGTTCCTTGCGCATGAAGTCGGCAATGCCGGCCCATAGCAACATGATGACGGCGCCGCTGCGGTAATCCGGATGGATGCAGGCGCGGCCGGCTTCGCAGATGGAATTGCGGATATTGTCGAGGCGGCTCAGGTCGAATTCCTGTTCCGAGTAGAATTTGCCCATGCGACGTGCTGCATGCGGGCTCATGACGCGGTAGGTGCCGACCACGCTCAGTGTTTTGTTGTCGCGTACGATCAGGTGATCGCAGTAATCGTCGAATTCATCCTTGTCCAGGCCTTCGGCATTGGCCAGGGCGGACAGGTTCATTGCTTCGATGAAGACTTTGTAGCGCAGACGTTGTACTTCGCGCACCTCTTCCGGCGTGCTGGCGAGACTCAATGACAATTTGGAAAAACTCGGGTTAGCATCTGCTGGAGTGGTGAGCAGTCTCATGCATCGTCCTTTTTCAGTTGACAACGATGCAAAGCGTAACCGTCGATTGTTTCAGGCAAATGACACATGGACATAACGTGGACACGGCATGGCTAGCCTGCAACACTGCCCGGAGACTGTTGCTGTCAGCCTGCTGCAAGAAAACGATGTGAACTTTATAACGTACTGCTCCGTCGAACCGGAACGACCGGCTTTCCCGGCCTGCAGAAAAGGAAGACAAAGATATGACTGAAGATGAGATTCGTCGCAACGCTTTCGCCATGCCGATCCACAACCCGGCATTTCCACCCGGCCCATACCGGTTCGTCGACCGTGAATTCCTGATCATCACCTATCGCACCGATCCCGATGCGCTCAGAAAAATCATTCCGGCGCCGCTGCAATTCGTGGAACCCATCGTCAAGTTCGAATTCATCAACATGCCGGACTCCACCGGTTTCGGCCATTACTGCGAATCGGGGCAGGTGATTCCGGTCACGCTCGACGGCGTCGCCGGCGGCTATGTACACAGCATGTATCTCAACGACCATCCGCCGATCGCCGGCGGCCGCGAGCTGTGGGGATTTCCCAAAAAACTCGGCAGTCCGGAACTGCGCGTGCACACCGACACGCTGGTCGGCACGCTTGATTACAGCGACTTTCGCATCGCCACCGGCACGATGGGCTACAAGCATCGGGCGCTCGATGCGGAGACGGTGAAGAAGTCGCTGTCGACACCCAGCTTCCTGCTGAAGATCATCCCCCACGTCGACGGCACACCGCGCATCTGCGAACTGGTACAGTACAGTCTGTCCGACATCGCCATCAAGGGCGCCTGGACCGGTCCCGGCGCGCTCGAGCTGCATCCGCACGCGCTGGCGCCCGTCGCCGACCTGCCGGTGCTGGAAATCATCTCGGCCGTACATATTTTGTCTGACCTGACCCTGCCCCTGGGCACGGTTGCTTTTGATTATCTTGCTAAATAAAGGAATGTCATGCTACTCAAAGATAAAGTCGCCCTGATCACAGGCGCAGCCAGCGGTATCGGCAAGGAAATCGCCATCGAATACGCCAAGGCCGGCGCCAAGGTCGTCATCGCCGATCTGGCGCTCGACGCCGCCAAGGCCACTGCGGAAGAAATCAACAAGAGCGGCGGCACCGCCATGGCGGTCGCCATGAACGTGGTCGACGAAGCGCAGGTCGACAAGGGCATCGCCGACGCGGTCGCCGCCTACGGCACGCTCGACGTCCTGATCAGCAACGCCGGCATCCAGATCATCGCGCCGATCGTCGACAGCACGCTGGACAACTGGCGCAAGATGCTGGCGATTCACCTCGACGGCGCCTACCTGACCACCCGTGCCGCGATGCGCGCCATGATCAAGGCCGGCAACGGCGGCTCGATCATCTACATGGGCTCGGTGCACTCGCACGAAGCCTCGCCGCTGAAGGCGCCTTACGTCACCGCCAAACACGGCCTGATCGGCCTGGCCAAGGTCGTCGCCAAGGAAGGCGCGAAGGACAAGATCCGCTCCAACGTGATCTGTCCGGGCTTTGTGCGCACGCCGCTGGTGGAGAAGCAGATTCCCGAACAGGCCAAGGAATTGAACATCAGCGAAGACGACGTGATCAAGAAGGTGATGTTGAAGGATACGGTTGACGGTGAGTTCACCACGACGGCGGATGTGGCGCAGACGGCGGTGTTTCTGGCGGCGTTTCCGACCAATGCGCTTACGGGGCAGTCGGTGGTGGTTAGCCATGGGTGGTTTATGCAGTAAGCGTTGCGAGCGCTGGTCGCTTGGGATCTCAGTGGCGTCGGCGCATCAATCAACCTCCTTCACGACGCCGGGTTCCAACTTCCGTTGGAACAACAAAGCAAAAGAGACCAGAGAAGCTTGCGCACTCACCGTCCCCTGGCGATGCGCAGCGAGCCAGTCTCGAAGTCCGCTTGAGAGTAGCCGGCGCCAGCAGGTGAAAATCGGGAAGGGAAAACAACTCGCTGCGCTCAGACATTTTTCCCTTCTTGATCCGATTTTCACCTGCTGGCGCCGGGCCCCCCCGAAGGGGGCTACGAACCAGTTGTGTTGGAGCAGTGCTCCAACCCTTCTTTTGCTTACTTTTCTTGGCGGAGCAAGAAAAGTGAGCGGCTGCCGGGCCGCCCCCGGCAAAGGTTGATCGAAGAAAGAAAAGATTCAGTTACCAACAAAGCCAGTCGGAACAAAACACTATCCCTCCAACTCCCCAACCCACTCCCCATCCACCATCTTGGGGAAAACCTTCACCAACACAATCTTGGGCCCCTTCATCTTCACCACGACGATGTCGAAAGCAGGAAACTCCACCTTCTGCCCTTCCTTGGGCACCTCACCCAGCTTCTCCATCACCAGACCACCCACCGAGTCGACGCTCTCGTCGTACTCAAAGTCGATGCCCAGCATATGCTCCAGTGTAACGATAGGCAGACTGCCCTTGCCCAGCAAGGTGCCGTCATCCTGCCGCGTCCATTCGTGATTGGTGTGACGGAATTCATCGCGGATCTCGCCCACCAGCACGCTCAGCAAATTGTCCAGCGTGATGAAACCCAGCGGCGATTGCCCCTGACGGCCGATGATCGCGAAGTGCGGCGAACCGGTGCGGAAGCGGCGCAGCAGTTCCTGAGCGGACATGCTCGGCGACACATATTGCACCGGACGCAGATACAGCCGCAGATCGGCAATCGCCTTGCCGTCCTGCTGCGCAATGAAGACATCCTTCAGGTGCAACAGCCCCAGCACTTCCTGGCGATCTTCATCGAAGTAGGGATAACGGCTGAAACGGTTGCGGTAGATGATTGCGAGATTTTCTTCCTGCGTGTTGCCGGCGCTCAGGGCAACGATCTCGTTGGCCGGACGCATCAGGTCCATGACCTTCAGATCGCCGAAGTCGAGCGACTGCGCCATCACGCTCCACTCGTCGCGCGTAAATTTCCCCGTCTTGCCGGTCTTGCCGCCGCCGCGCAAGATGAGCTTGAGCTCGTCCGACGAATAATGCGAATCATGACCATGAACGTCGCCCAGCCCGGAAACGCGCAACACCCAGTTGGCGCTCAGGTTCAGCAGCCAGATCGCCGGATACATCATCCAGTAGAAGCCGTACAGCGGCATCGCACACCACAGGCCGATGCGTTCGGGATTGCGAATGGCCATGGACTTCGGCGCGAGTTCGCCGACGACGATGTGCAAGAAGGAAATGATAACGAAGGCGAAGACGAAGGACACGCCATGGATCAGTTCCGGCGAACTCACGCCGAGCAACGCGAACACCGGTTCCAGCAGGCTGGCAAAGGCCGGCTCGCCGATCCAGCCGAGCCCCAGCGAGGCCAGCGTGATGCCCAGCTGGCAGGCCGACAAATAAGCGTCAAGTTGATTGTGGACAATGGCCAGGATGCGTCCGCGCAAACCCTGCGTCTTGACGATGGCCCTGATGCGCGTCTGGCGCAATTTGACCAGCCCGAATTCTGCTGCGACGAAAAAACCGTTCAACGCGACCAAAAAGAGGGCCGCGACGATCAGTAAGATGTTTTCCAACGAGGGTACCTATTGAGTAGTGAAGAAATTGCGCCTGCCGAAGAGCAGCTAACAAAACAGCGCGAAGTCCGACGGGTAGAACCGCGGATGCGCAATGAAGAAATCGCAAACGGGAAAAACTGCGAAAATTTTGTTAGCTGCTCTTGCGTGTGACTGCAAGCACAAGACGTAATTTACCACGACAACAGGTATTGTCAGAAAACAATGTCAATGCAGCAAGCCCGGGAAACCAGGCTGAGGAATCAGCGGCGCAGTTCCGGCGTGATGAAACGCAGGCCCAGCACCACATAGCGGCCCTGGGTCTCGCGCCCGAAGGTATTGCCGTAGGTCAGATCCATTTCGACATGGTCCGGCACCAGCTTCGCGCGGATACCTGCCTGATAGCCGGGCTTGCCCTTGTTCTCGCCGAAGACTTCACCGATCAACGACAGCTTCTCCATCAGGCGCGTCTCGTTGCCCAGGCCCCAGGTCAGGCGCGTGGTTTGCTCCTTGCCCCTGTGGTTGAAACCAAGATTGGTATGCAGCAGCACCGCATCGTCCTTGAACGAGAACGAAGTCAACAGTTTGGAGTAATAATTCCACGAGCGCTGGCGAGCGCCGCCACTGTCGCCGCCGCTATCGGTCTGGCGCACCACGCCGCCCAGCATGCCGACGCCGTAGCTGTCGGCCGACATTTCCTTGAACACCGTTTTACCCTGCAGCTGGCTGTTCGAGAGATACATGCCGTTGGCGTCGCGCTGCCACGAGTTGCCCCATGAAATTTCCAGATTGCCGGTGAGGTTGCACGACGGATTGAGCCAGCGCTCGGTGCCGTCGCGATTGAATTTGCCCCAGGCTTCCAACTGGCATTTGTTTGCGCCGAGCACTTGTGCGTCATCGACATTCATTGCGCCGGCGGCATGCGCCGACTGCATCCCCATCAATCCATGGACGGCCATGGCTGCGATCATGATTTGTTTTTTCATGTGTTTCCCCGTCTTCAAAAATCCGACGCCACCATCGAAAAGCAACGCCCGGCGTGATGCTAGCACCATGCTTCCGACACGGGCAATCAGAAATCGACAAGAAACCAATGAATTTGAAATGCAGGAAAAAATAACCACAGTGAGCCACACCCTGCTAGCACATCAGGATGACCCGGATGTGCTTCACTGACTTACTAGCTGAGAGTGCTTATCGTTACGCCCACTCATCGCCGGCGCGGACGCGCCGGATCCGGCAAACCGCATTTCAAAAACTCGCCGCGACCGATGGCGCCCTGCGGATCCTTGCCGTCATACACCACCTCGCCGCGCGACAGCGTGGTCACCGGCCAGCCGGTCACGGCCACACCTTCATACGGCGTGTAGTCGACGTTGTGATGCAGATTGTCGTTGGCGATCACGACTTCCTTGTGCGGATCCCAGATGGCGATGTCGGCATCGGCGCCGATGGCGATGGTGCCCTTCTGCGGATACAGGCCGTACATCTTGGCCGGGTCGGTGGCCGTGAGGGCGACGAAACGATTGAGATCGATGCGACCCTTGCCCACGCCTTCCGAAAACAGCAGCGGCAAACGTGTTTCCAATCCCGGCGTGCCGTTGGGGATATAGCGGAACGGCACTTCTTTCCCGCCCGGCATCTTGCCCTTGGGATCGGCATAACGAAACGGCGCGTGGTCCGACGAAAAGACCGTGAACAAGCCGTTGCTCAAACCGTCCCAGATGTATTGCTGGTTGTCCTTGTCGCGCGGCGGCGGGCTGCAGATGCACTTCGCGCCGTGATACCCCTCCTGGTCGAGATCGTCGGCGGTCAGCATGAAATACTGCGGACAAGTCTCGGCATAGATGCGCAGGCCGTGACCGTGCGCCCAGCGGATCTGCTCGATGGCTTCCTTGCCCGAGACATGCACGATCAGGATCGGCACGTCGACCAGCTCCGACAGCGCAATCGCGCGATGCGTCGCCTCGCGCTCGACCAGCATCGGCCGTGACGTGGCGTGGTACTTCGGCGCCGTCAATCCGGCGTCTTCCAGTTGTTCGGTGAGCCACGCAATGCAGTCGGCATTCTCGGCGTGGATCATCACCATCGCGCCTTCACGCCGCGCAATGGCCAGCACGTCGATGATCTGCCTGTCGTTGAGCTTGAGATCGTCGTAGGTCATGTAGATCTTGAACGAAGTATAGCCTGCGCTGATCAGTTGCGGCAGCTCTTCCTTCAAGACCTTCTCCGTCGGGTCGCTGACGATCATGTGAAAGGCGTAGTCGATCACCGCCTTGCCCTCGGCGCGACGGTGATAGTCCTCCACCGCGGCGCGCAGGGATTGTCCCTTCGCTTGCGCCGCAAAAGGAATCACCGTGGTGGTGCCGCCGCATGCCGCCGAGATCGTGCCGCTGCGAAAATCGTCGGCCATCTCCAGACCTTCTTCCATCGGCTGGTCGAGATGGCAGTGGCTGTCGACGCCGCCCGGCAACACCAGCTTGGCGGCTGCATCGATTTCCTTCTTGCCGGGCGCCAGATTGCGCCCCAACGCCACGATCTTGCCGCCGACGATGCCGACATCGCATTGCATGATGTCGGACGCGGTGGCGACGGTGCCGTTGCGGATTACCAGATCAAAGTCTTCCATCGCGTGCCGTCCTTACACGACATCGCGGAACAGGCTACCCCAGCCGCGAATGCGCGACGGATCAGATCCCGCCTGCCTGAGCGATTTCCACACCACGGTCGAAATGGTGTCGTAGATCGGAATGCCCACTTCGCGCTCCAGCTCTTCCACCAGCGGCGCGCCGCGCAGGTTGGTGCAGAAGATGGTGATGGCTTGCGGCTTCTCCCTGGCGACTTCGCGCACCATGGCGCGCAACTCGTCGGCGCCGACTTCGGAGAACGAGAAATTGTCCTGCTTGCGCAGATGACGCTCGGCGATGCATTCCAAGCCGGACGCGGCGTAGTTCTTGATGATGGCCGCCTGGACGTCGTCCAGGTAAGGCGTCACCAGGCCGAAGCGCCTGACGCCGGTGATGTCGAAGATTTCGTTCAATGCCAGCACCGAGGTGCAGGCCGGGATGCCGGTCGCTTCGGTGATGCGGCGGCACAGACGTTCGTCGGCGTCGAAACCGAGCCAGCCGGACGAGGTGCCGTTCCAGCCTATGCTCTGCACCTTGGCGTGCGACAGCAGTTCGGCCGCGCGCAGGATTTCGCTGTCGTCGAACTGCGCCAGCGCCTGGTTCGACAGGGCGATCTCTGTTACGCGGAAGCGGCCGAAGTGGGCGCTGGCTTCCGGAATGTCGGCGATCATCGCCGTGGTCACCGGCTCCAGCGTGGTGTTGGAGGACGGCGTCAGCATGCCGAGCAGGGTACGTTGAGTCATGATGATTTCCTTGAAAGAGTTATGCAGCCAACTTGACGGCATCGGCATGGGCGAGCGCGGATTCTTCGCGGATCAGGCTCAGCACATGGCGTTTGTATTGGTTGAATTCGGCAGTCGTGGTGTCGCGCGGCCGCGCCAGGTCGATGTCGATCAGGTCGCGGATGCGACCCGGCCTATGCGTCATGACGGCCACCTTGGTCGCCAGCACCAGCGCTTCGTCGACGCTGTGCGTGACGAACACGATCGTACCCTCATAACGCTGCCACAGCGTGACCAGCTCTTCCTGCATTTCCATCTTGGTTTGCGCATCGAGTGCGGCAAACGGCTCGTCCATCAAAATCACCGACGGATTCTGCAACAATGCACGCGCAATGCCGACGCGTTGCGCCATCCCGCCCGACAGCTCCGCCGGGAAGTGGTTCTCGAAGCCCTTGAGCTTCACGGTTTCGATGAAAGGCTGGGCCGCGGCGCGGCGTTCGGCGGCGCTCTTGCCTTGCAGCTTGAGCGAGAACGCGATGTTGTCCCACACCGGCAGCCACGGCATCAGGTTGGCCTGCTGGAATACCATGCCGCGGTCGGCGCCGGGTCCGGTGATCGGCTTGCCGGCGACGGTGACGCTGCCGGAGGTCGGATGCTCGAAGCCGGCGATCATGTTCAGCAGCGTCGACTTGCCGCAACCGGACGGGCCGAGCAGGCAGAGGAATTCCTTCTTCTCCAGCTTCAGCGTGACGTTGTCGATGGCGAGCATGTCCCCGCCGTTATTCTTATCCTTGCGGTTCTTGTCTTTGAAGACCTTGACGATATTGTTGAGTTCGATGAATGCCATGTTGTTCTCCTTACGCTTTGCCCTGCACCGTCGCCACATGCTGCCAGCGCAGTACCGAATTCATGATCAGTTTCAGGATCAGGTCGGCGAGATAGCCGAGCAGGCCGATGCTGATCATGGCCGCGATCACGAGGTCGTAGCGCAGGAAGTAATACGAATCCCACAGCGCGTAACCGAGACCGCTCTTGACCGCCACCATCTCCGCCGTCACCGTCAGCATCCAGGCGCTGCCGATGCCGATGCGCAGCCCCGCGAAGATGCTCGGCATCGCCGCCGGCAGGATCACGAAACGCAGCAGCTGGCTCTGGTTGGCGCCGGCCATCGCCGCCGCGCGCAACAGATTGCGGTCGGAGGTTTTGACGCCGTGCACGGTGTTCATTAGGATGGGAAAGAAGGCGCCGAGGAACACCAGGAAGATCGCCGGTTTGTTGGCGATGCCGAACCAGATGATCGCCAGCGGAATCCACGACACCGGCGGAATCGGCCGCAGCATCTGCACTGTCGGTTCGATGGCGCGCTCCACCCAGCGCCACCAGCCGATCGCCACGCCCAGCGCAATGCCGGAAATCGCCGCGATCAGGTAACCGGCCGTGACGCGCATGCAGCTGGCCATGGCGTCGAAGATCCAGCGGCCGCTGCTGTCCTGGGCCGCTTCGCTGTAACCGAAGATCCAGTCCATCCAGGTCGCGAACACGCGCGACGGCGCCGGCAGCAAGGAAGCAGGGATCGCCCCCGAACGGGAAAACGCTTCCCAGAACAACACCAGCAAAACCGGTACGGCGAAACGCCATTTCGCCTCCGACAAGGAGCGCATCAGTCCATTCATTGTGATCACCTGCTTTCTATCTCACTAAGTTCGTCGTGCATGCCGATGAAAATCAATAGCCCAGTTCGCTCTTCGGCTTCTTAGTGACTTCCATCAAAAAGCTGTAGTCCATGTTCTTGTCGATCTGTGCCGAAACGTCGGTGGAGATGTACTTCAACTCTTTCATCATGGTGCCGATGGCCTGTGTCTGCGCGCGATACATCTTGTAGTCGGGGTAGGAATTCTTCAGCGCCTCGGTGGCGACGGTCTTGTCCAGGCCGGTGCCCTTGACGATGCTGGCGACCCAGGCGCCCTTGTCCTTTTGCAGATTGTCGACCAGGCGCACCACGGCGGCGACCGTCTCCTTCACCTCGGCCGGATGTTCCTTGATCACGTCCGAACGGGTGACGATCAGGTTGGTCAGGCGGCCGGCAGCTTGCTTGTAGGGGAAGGCAAAATGCTTGCCGACGCCGGTCATGCGGATTTGCGAGGCGAAGGGTTCGACCGAGCAGATCAGTTCGACTTCGCCGCGCTGCAGGGCCGCTGCGTGGTCGGACGGATTCGGGATGTTGACGAACTGCACGTCCTTGTTCGGATTGATGCCGTTCAGAGCCAGCTCGCCGCGCATGTGCAAATCCTGCGCGTTGCCGCGCGAGGCGGCGATGCGGAACGGCTTGCCCTGCGCCTTGTATTCGGCGATCAGCTTCTTCAGGCCGGCCCAGTCGTCGGATGCCAGCGCAGTATCCTTGCCGACCAGCATTTCAGAACCGCCGTTGACCTGACCCGACACCGCCACCAGATCGAAACCCTTGTCGAGCCCGCTGACAAAAGACAGATAGGTCACCTGCGCGATATCCACGCTCTTGGACACCAGCGCCGTCAGCGCATCGCTGCCGGCCGTGAAGTTGATGCCTTCGATATCAACATTCTTGGCCAGCTCAGGCACCAGCGCCATGGACATGCAGTGCGCGCACTTGGCGTAGGCCAGCTTGAATTTCGGCTTGGACTGGGCTTGCGCCGAACCGGCGAAAGCCAGGCTGCACGCCAGGCCGAACGCCATCGCGACGGTGCGGAAGACAAACAGGCGTGACGATGTTGTTTGCGCGCTTTGTGATTGTTGTGCTTGGTATGGCATGGTGACTCTCCCGTGAGTAGAACAGAAAATGAGCAGCATTGATTTAAATTGTGACAATTCAATTTATTGATTGCGACAATGTATGCAATAGATGTGCCAGGAAAGTTTTAGATCGGAATCGCTTTTGTGGAAGCCTGTTCTTAGCCGTTTCGCCGCCAATTCACCGCCTTCGCGCAATGTTCCACGTCCATGCTGGTGCAAAAGAGGAGAAATCAAACCAAATCAGTGCGACAAAATATTTTATAAATGTGGGGAAATTTTTTATTAATTGTGACAATATATCTCCACAAAATTAATTCCCGCTTGCTCCCCTTCAAATAGAAGAACAGGCGAGCGGGACGCTTATTCAGGACAAGGCCATGACCAGCACCACCACCGCAACCGCCAAAGCCGGCCCAGGCCGAAAGAAAGCCGTCAGCAAACCGGAAAACAGCCCGCTCCCGGCGCAAGCCGTCAGCGCCCGGCCGATGGCGGGCGACATCATTTATGAGCGCATCCTCACTTCCATCATGGAGCACCGGCTCACGCCCGGCACCAAGCTGGTGGAAGAAAAGCTGGCCGGCATTTTCAACGTCAACCGCACGCGCGTGCGTGAAGTGTTGGCGCGCCTGAGCCATGAAGGCTTGATCACGACGATTCCGAATCGCGGCGCCTTCATCGCCAGTCCGACGCCGAGTGAAGCGCGCGCCATCTTCGCCGCGCGTCGCCTGATCGAGCCGGCGCTGCTGCGCCATCTGTGCGAACAGATGAAGCCCGAACACATCGCGCAACTGCGCGCTCACGTGGCGCAAGAAGCGCAGGCGCGCGAAGCCAACGACCGCCGCGCGATCATCCGCCTGTCGGGCGAGTTCCACATCCGTATCGCCGACATGGTCGAAAACCTGGTCATGAGCAAGATGATGCGCGAGCTGGCTTCGCTGACCTGCCTGATCATCGTGCTGTACGATTCTCCCACCGTGCCTGCCTGCACCCATGACGAACACGGCGACATCATCGACGCCATCGCCGCCGGCAATGCCGAGCAGGCTGTAGCGTCCATGATCCAGCACCTGAACCATATCGAAGCGGTGCTCGACATGTCGCAGCCGCCGAGCGAAGAGGAAGATCTGGAAGCGGTGTTGGGCATGATGTAAATCGCAAGCGACAGCAAAATATCGCCGCTTTTTACGCGATGTTTATTCTGCCGGGCTGAAGTTTTATAAGAATTAGACGCCGATTTTTTTATCTTGTAGTCCACATCAACCTGACATGTGGAGTACAAGAAAATGACATCCCCGAAGACCGTTCCATTGGCCCTTGGCCGCCTGCTGATACTGACCGCAGGGACAGCGGCATTGCTGCAGGCCTTGCCGTCGATGGCCGCCGACGGCGGCGATACGCCGGCAGCCGCCGCAGCGCCCGCTCCAGCCCTCACCACCAGCGCCAACATCGGCCTGTACAGCCAGTACGTCTTCCGCGGCCTGACGCAAACCAATGAAAAACCCGCCCTGCAAGGCGGCTTCGATCTGTCGCACGAGAGCGGCCTGTATGCCGGCATCTGGGCTTCCAACATCAGCTGGATCAGCGACGCCACGCCGGGCGCTTCGGCCAGCCTGGAAGCAGACATCTACGGCGGCTTCAAGTATCAGTTCAACGACACGCTGACCGGCGACGTCGGCTTCCTGCACTACGCCTATCCGGGCAGCTTCCCCAACGGCTTTACCAAAGCCGACACCAACGAGCTGTATCTGGGACTGGACGCCAAGTGGATCACGCTGCGCTATTCCTACGCCGTGGGCAATACCTTCGGCAGCCCCGACACGCGCGGCTCCAACTACATCGATCTGTCGCTGACGCATGAATTGTTCGCCGGCGTCAACGGCGTCGCCCACATCGGCCGTCAGCGCTACACCGGCCCCAATTCGTCCAACCTGTCGTATACCGACTGGAAGCTGGGCCTGAACCGCGACTTCTCCGGCTATGTGCTGGCCGCCTACTACACCGGCACCAACGCCAAGGATGCAGGCTATACCGTCAAGGGCAAGAACCTGGGCCGCGACCAGCTGGTACTGGCGGTTTCGCGCACGTTCTGATCCATCTGCGTTCGTCTGCTCCGGAGGTCATCATGCGCCACTACCTCATTCCTTCGCACAAGCACGTTCTTCGTGATTTTCTGAATGCTTCGGCCAAACGCCGCGGCCGGCAAAAGAAAGCGGCATGGTGCGTGATGCTGGCGGTCATGTTGTACGCGGCGCTGGGCCTGCGGCAATCGCATGCGGTCGTGCCCTACCGTTCTCCGGAAGACTATGGTCCCTCGCTGGAAGCCAGGAATCACCTGCCCGCCTGCCGTCGCGCCGCCCTGGAAACGATGGCGGGCGTTACCAATGGCGTTGCAGGCGGCAAGATCGAAAGCGAGAGTTTCATGCAACGCGGCGATGCGGAGTATTTCCGTTTCGTGATGCGCAGCGGCAGCAGGGAGATATTGATCATCTGCGATGGACATGCGGGTGTGATACGTCGGCAGATTGATATATGGGGGGAGCTTTAGGTTTCGCCGCGCGCAGTGAAACCTGATGCAGATGCAATCATCCGGCCACGACGCCGGCGTCGTCTTCTCCCGGCCCCTCTTTCGTTTTGAAGAAGGCGATGGAACGGCGCAATTTTTCCGCCTGCGCACTCATCTCTTCGGCCGTGGCCGCCAATTGCTCCGACCCGGCGGCGTTATGCTGCACCGTCATGCTGAGCCGGGCAAGCGCCGAATTGATCTGGCCGACGCCGGAATCCTGCTCGGCCGATGCGAGCGTCACGGTTTGCACCAGCGTCGCCGTTTCATGAATAGCCGGCACCAGCTGGTCGAGCGTGTCGCTGGACTTTTCCGCCAGCTCGACGCTCCTGTCCGCCACCCCGCCGATCTCTTGCGCCGCCGTCTGGCTGCGTTCGGCCAACTTGCGGATTTCTGCGGAAACCACGGCAAAACCACGGCTCTGCCCGCCGGCGCCGGCAGCTTCGATCGCGGCATTCAGCGCGAGCAGATTGGTCTGGTAGGCAATATCGTCGATCACCTCGACCATTTTCGCGATCTGCTTCATCGCCACCACGGTCGAACGCACTGTCGCCGCTCCCGCACCGGCATCGGTGACGACCTTGTCCGCCAGCATCCGGGTGATTTTGGCGCTGGCGGCATTCCTGGCGATCGACGCAGACATTTCTTCCAGCGAGGCACTCGTCATTTCAACACCCGCGGCCTGCTCGTTGGCGCCGGCAGACAGCGCCTGCGCGGTGCTGCTGATCTCGTACGAAGCATCGGCCAGCACCGAGGCGCCGGCAGAGACCTCGGCGATCACGGCCGACAGGCGATCCACCATCTCCTTCATCCGGCACACCAGGCTGGAACGATCACCGTCGACGACGTCGATGCGCTGGGTCAGATCGCCTTGCGCAACCCGGGCCAGCACACGGATCACCTCCCCGGGCTCGCCGCCGAGCTGACGCAGCAGACTGCGGCAGATGAACCAAGCGAACAATGTCGCCAGTCCCGCAACCAGCAACACGCCGCCGGCGAGCAAATTGCGCATCTTGCGCTGCCGCTCGATCCGCTCGCCGATCAGCAATTGCAATTGGTCAGCCGTGGCGAATGCAATCCCGTGTTGCCGCTCGATCGCCTTGCTCACGAGGTTGAAATACTCCAGGGGGGAGAAATTGACACCGTCCGCCGCGACAATTTTCTCGCTCGCCAGCGTCAGGATTTCATCTCCCTCGGCAGTAGCCGCGGCAATGCCTGGCGCGAAACGTTCCTTCATTTCCGGCCGCGCTTCATAAGCCTTCTCGAAATACCGCGTCGTGCTCTTGCCATAAAGCCGCGCACCGGCAATCAGGCCGAAAATGACCGTGCGCTGTTCCGGCGTCACGTTGCCGCTGCTCAGCACGCCCACCCCCATGCCGCGCACCTGCCCGAAGTATTCGGTCAATTGCGGCAAGTCGAAATAGACGGTATGCACCAGATAATAGATGGCGGCGTCGGAATCCAGGCTGAGCAGGTATTTGTCGCTGATCTGCTCAATCAGCAACAGCAGCAACTGGCACAACTGCGTGTGTCGCTGAAAACTCTCATTGGCGGTCAGGCCGCGCGCGCCGACGCTCTTGGAGAGGCTGCTCCATTCGGAGCGGATTCGTCCCCATAGCGGAGAAGAAGACAAGCCGCTGGCCTGCAGGGCCAGCGCAAGTTGGTCCAGGGCAAGATTCCCGCGTTCGACGCTCTCGCTGCGCTGCTGCGCCATCTGGCCGGAAACCAGGAAAGCCGCCGACAAACCGCGATGCTGCTGCACCATCTGCAACATCCTCAACGCGCTTTTGCCGGGCTCCAGCCCTGCGCGTTCGAGGTAAGAGGCATCAATGCTCCTGTTGGCGCCATCGATGTACAGATAGAAAGGAGGAGCGACCAGCAGCAGCCCCATCAATCCCAGCAACGCAATCCGCTGCCACAACTTCATCTGCTGCAACATTCGCATCATGGGACCTCCTGTTTTTCTTATTCTAAATGACCATATTGCGCTTGAGACATCGAATTCTTTGCATAAAGCAGGCCTGATTCGCGATATCGCCTGCCGCGGCGGCGAGCTTCAGGCCGGCTCGGCGTTCACCACGCGGTATCCCACGCCGATCTCGGTCAGGATGTATTTCGGTTGCGCGGAATCCTGTTCCAGCTTCTGGCGCAGGCGTTGCATGTAGATGCGCAGGTAGTGATGGTCTTCCGTATGCGACGGCCCCCAACCTGCCGCCAGCAGTTGCCGGTGGGTAATCACGCGCCCGGCGTCGCGCAGCAGCGTGGCGATCAGGCGATGCTCGATCTGCGTCAGATGCACCGGCTCGCCACCTTTGTTTGCCGTGCGCGCCGGCAGGTCGATCAGCAGATCGCCCAAGCGAAATCTTCCAGTGGCCGCGCTGGCCTGGCTGCGCCGGCGCAGTTGCGCACGGATGCGCGCCAGCAATTCCGGCACGCCAAAGGGCTTGGTCAGGTAATCGTCGGCGCCGGCGTCGAGCGCGGCGACCTTCTCCGCCTCTTGCGTGCGCGCCGACAGGATCACGATAGGCACGTCGCTCCACGAGCGGATGTCGGCGATGACCTGCTTGCCATCCTGATCGGGCAGGCCGAGATCGACGATCACCAGGTCCGGTTTGCGCGTGCCGGCTTCCACCATGCCTTCGCGCGCGGTACGCGCCTCGTGGACGATGAAGCCTTCCTGTTCCAGTGCGCTGCACACCAGCTTGCGGATGTGGGCGTCGTCTTCGACGAAAACGATATTGCCGGCATGATCAAGCATGATAGAACTCATTTCATTGATATACGTGAGTGCGAACGCGCTCGTTTGGGATGTAGTGCAAGGCGCGTCGTCGCAGCCAAGAGTGGTTTCCCTTGGCACGCGACGCAACGCAGCAATACACCCCAAACAAGCCGTTCCCGAAGGGTTCTTACCAAAAAAGGCTCTGACCGCGTCGACTCCTTACTCGCAGCACCGCTACGCGACGCGTCGTACGCCTTGTCAGAGCCTTTTTTGGTAAGAACGCATCTCACGCATATCAATGAAATGCGTTCTAATCCTCTTCCGGCAATGCCGGCGGTTGTTCGAGCGGCAAGGTAAAACAGACGCGTGCGCCGCGACCGCCATCGCCGGGCAACGCGCGTATCGTGCCGCCATGCGCATCGACGATGGCGCGGCAAATCGCCAGGCCCAGGCCGACGCCCGGGGTGCTCGATTCCGTGTCGCCGCGGGTGAATTTTTCAAAGGCGCGTTCTTCCATGCCTGCCGGAAAGCCGGGGCCGCGATCGATCACGCTGATTTCCATCATGCCGGCATTGGCCTTGGCTTCTACAACAATGATCTCGCCGGCCGGCGCGTACTTGACGGCATTCTCGATCAGGTTGGCGAAGACGCGTTCGATCAGCACGGCGTCGAAGCGCACCAGCGGCAGGTCGACCGGCAGATGCGTCTCGACGCGGCGTTCGCCCAGCGTCTTGTTCAACAGGCGCAAGGCTGCGCCGACGACTTCTTCGATCGAGTTCCATTGCCGGTTGAGCGTGATGCCGCCCGATTGCAGGCGCGCCATGTCGAGCAAATTTTCCACCAGCCCCGACATGCGTTGCGACTGTTCGCTGATGGTAATCGCCATCTCGCGCTCGTCGGCGCCCAGCGAGGGTTGCCGCGCCAGGGCTTCGGCGCTGCCGACCAGCGAGGTCAGCGGCGTGCGCAGGTCGTGCGAAATCGCCGACAACAGCGAGTTGCGCAGACGCTCCGACTCCATCGTCACCAGCGCATCTTGCGCCACCTCGGCATAGTGCAGGCGTTCGATCGCCATGGCGATCTGCGAGCAAAAAATCTCCAGCATCTGCCGGTTCTCCGGCAAAGCCAGTTGCAAAGGGTCCTCGGCGACGAAGGCCAGCACGCCGCGCGTGCGCATGGTGGCGTTCAACGGCAGATACAGGGCCTGCGCCGCCGGCAAGGTCGCCGTACCGCGCCCCGCCGCCTGATCGTTGTCGTAGACCCATTGCGCCACGCCCAGGTCGACTTGCTGCAAGGCATGCGCGTCATGTTCTTCGGGCGCGGCCACGCGTACGTTTTCACCGCTATCGGGCAGGCAGAATGCCGTCTTCGCGCCGAACACCGCGCCGAGATGGCGGCGGCCGATTTCGAGAATCTGCTCCAGCGTCAGCACCGCCGCCAGCTCCTTGCCGAGCATGTACAGATTGCCCGCGCGCGTCTCGCGCAGCATGGCGACGTTGGCCTGATGTCGCATGCGCGAGGCCAGCGAACTGATGAACAGCGACACCGCCAGCATCACCAGCAAGGTAATCAGGTATTGCGCGTCCGAGACGGTGATGGAGAAGCGCGGCGCCACGAAGAAGAAATCGAAGGCCAGCACGCTCAGGATCGACGCCAGCGCCGATGCCGAGCGGCCGTAGCGCACCGCGACGATCATCACGCCGACCAGGTACAGCATGATCACGTTGGCGGGATGCAGATAGGCGATCAGCCACCACGCCAGCGCCGTGGTCGCGGCGCAACTGACGGTCGCCCACAGATAGCCGCGACGGCGGCGCGCCCGTCCGCTGTCGTCACGCGTCTCTTCCGCCGAGACCTTTGCATTCTCATCCTGTCCCGAACCCGCCGGGCGCGCCACGGTGTAGACGTCGATATCCCTGCCTGCGGCGCCGATGCGCTCGGCCAGACTCTTGCGCCACCAGCGCTGCCAGTGCATCCAACGGCGACCCTGCGATTGGCCGATCACCAGCTTGCCGGCATTGCGGCTACGCGCAAACTGCACCAGCGCCTGCGCCAGGTCTTCGCCGGTGATGCTGGCGGTTTCCGCGCCCAGCGATTGCGCCAGCTTGAGGTTCTTGAGTATGCGTTCGCGCCCGGCCAGCGTCACGCGCGGCCAGCGCGGCGCATCCACGTGCACCGCCAGCCAGTCGGCCTGCAGCTTGGCCGCCAGCCGTGCCGCGGCGCGCACCAGCTTGTCTTCGTCGGCGCGCGCGCCGATGGCGACCACGATGCGTTCCTTGGTCTGCCACAACTGTACGATGGAGCGATCGGCGCGGTACTCGCGCATGTCGGCGTCGACACGATCGGCGGTGCGGCGCAAGGCGATCTCGCGCAGCGCCAGCAGATTGCCCTTGCGAAAAAAATTGCGCCCGGCCTTCTCGGCCTGTTGCGGCAGGTAGACCTTGCCTTCCTTGAGTCGCTGCAACAGCTCGTCGGGCGGCAGATCCACCAGCGTCACCTCGTCGGCTTCGTCGAACACGTGATCCGGAATCGTCTCGTGCACGCGGATGCCGGTGATCTGGCCGACCACGTCGTTGAGGCTTTCGATGTGCTGGACGTTGACGGTGGTATAGACGTGGATGCCGGCATGCAGCAGCTCTTCGATGTCCTGCCAGCGTTTGGCGTGACGCGAACCCGGCACGTTGGAATGCGCCAGTTCATCGACCAGGATGACGTGCGGCTTGCGTTCGAGTGCGGCGTCGAGGTCGAATTCGTAGAGCGTGCGGCCGCGGTATTCGGAAGCGCGCAAGGGAAGCCGTTCTATGCCTTCGAGCATGGCTTCGGTATCGGCGCGGCCGTGGGTTTCGACGATGCCGGCGACGACTTCTTCATTTTGTTCGCGCAGGCTTTGTGCGGCGGCGAGCATGGCGTAGGTCTTGCCGACGCCGGCCGAGGAACCAAAGAAAATCTTGAGACGGCCACGCGCCTGACGGTCTTCGTCGCGCATGACGCGGTCAAGCAGTTCGTCGGGGTTGGGGCGGGTGGGCATGGTGGGGGTATTGTAGTTTGAAATGAGGGCTTCTCGGTTACCCGGATGACGTTTTCGATAGATTGTGTTTTGTTCCGACTGGCCGTTTTCAGATAGCTGCGTCTTTCCTTCTTCGGACAACCCTGCCGGGGGTAGCCCGGCGGCTACTCACTTTTCTTGTCTCGCCAAGAAAAGTGAGCAAAAGAAAGCGACCGCGGGATCCAGCCCCCTTCGGGGGTGCCCGGTGCTGCGAAGCAAAAAATGGGAAGGAAAAAAACTCGCTGCGCTCAGACAGTTTTTCCTTCTTTTTCCATTTTTCGCATCGCATCACCGGCTGGCTCCAAGCGGAACGGCCAAACTGGCTCGCTGCGCCTCGCCAGGGGGTACTCGCCTCCGGCTTCGTGATTGCCACCTTCTGCCGTCACCATTTAATCCGTCGTCCCAGAGCACGCTGGGACCCAGTGACATCAGTGCGTCACTCCACCCTCTTCACGACGCTGGGTTCCAACTTTCGTTGGAACGACGAAGCTAAAGAGACCAGAGAAGTTTGAACCATCTCCGTCCCCTGGCGAGACGAAGCGAGCCAGTCTGACAGTTTCCGCTTGAGAGTAGCCGGTGGCGGCAGGTGCAAATCGGATAAAGAGAAAAAATCTGTCTGAGCGAAGCGAGTTTATTTTTCTCCCGATTTTCGCCTGCTGGCGCCGGGAATCCCCGAAGGGGGCTACGAAGCAGTTGTGTTGGAGCAGTGCTCCAACCCTTCTTTTGCTTACTTTTCTTGGCGAAGCAAAGAAAGTGAGCGGCTGCCGGGCCGCCCCCGGCAAACCCGGCCCGTCCGGAGAAATACCCCAGCAAGCTACCAAAACGCGAAAGCAAGCAAACAAAAAACAATAAAACAGAACATCTTAAGACTTGCTCAACGCATCCAAGGCCAGATTCAGTTTCAACACATTCACCCGAGGCTCCCCGAACAAGCCCCATTGCGGCGCCTCGGTCTGCGCCTTCACCATCTCGCGCACCTTGTCCAAGGACAAACCCCGCGCCTGCGCCACCCGCACCACCTGGTACTCGGCCGCCGCCGGACTGATCTGCGGATCCAGGCCGCTGGCCGATGAGGTCAGCAGATCCACCGGAATCTCGCGCGCCGAGCCGGGATTGGCCGCCTGCAACGCTTCCGCGCGGCCCTTGGCGGCATCCACCAGCGCCGGGTTCAGCGGCCCCAGGTTGCTGCCGCCTGAAGCCATGCCGTTGTACGGAAACGTGCCTGCGGCTGAAATGCGACCCCAGAAATATTTCGGCTCGGTGAAATTCTGCCCGATCAGTTCCGAACCGACCGGCACGCCGTCGCGCACGATGATGCTGCCGTTGGCTTCCTTGGGGAAGAAGGCCTGCCCGACCAAAGTCACGACGGCAGGATAAAGACCGCCCAGAATCACCGACATCAGGATGAACAGGGAAACGGCAGGACGCAAATAGGTTTTCATGAATAACTCCTTGTACAGAACAGGATCAGGCCAGGCCGAACACGCCGAGCAGCACATCGATCAGCTTGATGCCCACGAACGGCACGATCAGGCCGCCCAGCCCGTAAATCAGCAGGTTGCGACGCAACAGCACGGCGGCTCCCAGCGCGCGGTAGCGCACGCCGCGCAAAGCCAGCGGGATCAGCACGACGATCACCAGCGCATTGAAAATCACCGCCGACAGGATCGCCGACGAAGGATTGTTCAGGTGCATGATGTCCAGCGCCGCCAGCTGCGGATACGTGGTCGCGAACATCGCCGGGATGATGGCGAAATACTTGGCGACGTCGTTGGCGATGCTGAAGGTGGTGAGGCTGCCGCGCGTCATCAGCATCTGCTTGCCGATCTCGACGATCTCGATCAGCTTGGTCGGATTGGAATCGAGGTCGACCATGTTGCCGGCTTCTTTCGCCGCTTGCGTGCCGGTGTTCATGGCCACCGCGACGTCTGCCTGCGCCAGCGCCGGCGCGTCGTTGGTGCCGTCGCCGGTCATCGCCACCAGCTTGCCTTCGCTTTGGTGCTGGCGGATCAGCGACAGCTTGTTCTCCGGCGTGGCTTCGGCGAGGAAGTCGTCGACGCCCGCTTCGGCCGCAATCGCCGCGGCGGTCAGGCGGTTGTCGCCGGTGATCATGATGGTCTTGATGCCCATGCGGCGCAGCTCGGAGAAACGCTCCTTGATGCCGCCCTTGACGATGTCCTTCAACTCGATCACGCCGAGCACGCGGATGGAGCCACCGGCGACATCCGTCTCGGCCACCACCAGCGGCGTGCTGCCGCGACGGGCGACGATGTCGACCGCGGCGGCAACTTCCGCCGGCACCTGCTGACCGGCTTGTTCGGCCAGCTTGCGGATGGCATCGGCCGCGCCCTTGCGAATCTGGCGATGGCCGATGTCTACGCCGGACAGACGCGTCTGTGCAGTAAAAGGAATGAAAACGGCGCCCAGGCTTGCCATCTCGCGTTCGCGCAGGTTGAAGCGCTTCTTGGCCAGCACCACGATGCTGCGACCTTCCGGCGTTTCGTCGGCCAACGAAGCGAGTTGGGCGATATCTGCCAGTTCTTGTTCGCTCACGCCGTTGGCCGGCAGAAAGGTCGATGCCTGGCGATTGCCGAGCGTAATGGTGCCGGTCTTGTCCAGCAGCAGCACGTCGACGTCGCCGGCGGCTTCCACCGCGCGCCCCGAAGTGGCGATGACGTTGGCCTGCATCATGCGGCTCATGCCGGCCACGCCGATGGCCGACAACAGGCCGCCGATGGTGGTCGGAATCAGGCACACCAGCAAGGCGATCAGCGCCGTCACCGTGACGGGCGAGCCGCCATGCGCGACGTTGACGCTGAACACCGAGAACGGCAGCAAGGTCACGGTCACCAGCAGGAACACGATGGTCAGCGCGACCAGCAGCAGCGTCAACGCGATCTCGTTGGGCGTCTTCTGGCGCTTGGCGCTTTCCACCATGGCGATCATGCGGTCGAGGAAGGCTTCGCCCGGGTTGACCGTGACGCGCACGATGATCCAGTCCGACAGCACGCGGGTGCCACCGGTGACGGCGGAAAAGTCGCCGCCCGACTCGCGGATCACCGGCGCCGATTCGCCTGTAATGGCGCTCTCGTCAACGGTGGCGACGCCCTCGATCACTTCGCCGTCGGCCGGCACGGCGTCGCCGGCTTCGATCAGCACCAGATGACCTTTGCGCAGATCCTTTCCTTCCACGAACTGCACCTCGCTGTCGCGGTCGGGACGCGCCAGTCGCTTGGCGACCACGCTTTTCTTGGCGCTGCGCAGCGATGCCGCCTGCGCCTTGCTCCGCCCTTCCGCCAATGCTTCGGCGAAATTGGCGAACAAGACCGTGAACCACAGCCAGACGGCGACGGCGAGGATGAAACCGGCCGGCGCTTCGCCCTGGCCGTTCAGGGCCTGCAGATACAGCAGCGTGGTCAGGATGCTGCCGAGATACACCACGAACATCACCGGATTGCGCCACTGGGCGCGCGGTGACAGTTTGCGGAAGGAATCGATCATGGCCGGCTTGACGATGGCCGGATCGAACATCCATCTGGTTGCGGATTGCGCGCCGGATGCGGCAGGCGTGCTCGCTTGCGTGGCGGGAACCGCAGCCGTCGGGGTAACAACTTTTTTGGCAGGACTATTTGCCATGTTTTTCTCCAATTCAGACATTAGTGAATCGCCAGCATTTGCAGATGCTCGATCACCGGACCCAGCGCCAGCGCCGGGACATAAGTCAGTGCGCCGACCAGGATCACCGCGCCGATCAGCAGCGTGACGAACAGCGGACCATGCGTCGGCAAGGTGCCGGAGGTCGCCGCCAGGCGTTTCTTTCCGGCCAGCGAACCGGCCATGGCGAGCACCGGCACGATGATGCCGAAGCGGCCCAGCCACATGGCGATGGCGGTCATGACGTTGTAGTAAGGCGTGTTGGCGGACAAGCCGGCAAAGGCGCTGCCGTTGTTGTTGGCGGCCGAACTGAAGGCATAGAGGATTTCCGAAAAACCGTGGGCGCCGGGATTGGCGATGCCGGCCAGGCCGTTTTCGACCATCACGGAAATCGCCGTCAACACCAGCACCAGCGCAGGCGTCATGAGGATGGCGATGGACATCATCTTCATGTCGAACACGCCGATCTTCTTGCCCAGGTATTCCGGCGTGCGGCCGATCATCAGCCCGGCGATGAACACCGCCAGCACCGCAAAGATCAGCATGCCGTACAGACCCGCGCCGACGCCGCCGTAGACCACTTCGCCCAGCTGCATCTGCAGCATCGGCACCAGTCCGCCCAGAGGCGACAGCGAGTCATGCATGGCGTTGACCGCGCCGCAGGACGCCGCCGTCGTGATCGCTGCGAACAGGCTCGACGCGACGATGCCGAAACGGGTTTCCTTGCCTTCCATCATCCCGCCGGTTTGCGAGGCATGCGCAGCGGCAAGCGCCGGATTGGGCTGCTGCTCGAAATACATCACCGTCAGCGCCATGACGATGAACAGCAAGGTCATCGCGGCCAGAATCGCCCAGCCCTGGCGGCGGTCGCCGACCAGCATGCCGAAGCTGGTGCACAGCGCGGCGGGAATGATCAGGATCGCCAGCATCTGTACGAAATTCGACAGCGGCGTCGGATTTTCATACGGGTGCGCCGAGTTGGCGTTGAAGAAACCGCCGCCGTTGGTGCCGACCATCTTGATGGCTTCCTGCGAAGCGACCGGCCCCATCGGCAAGGTTTGCTTGCTGGTCTTCATCTCATCGGCCAGAGGATTGCCCTTTTCGTCCTTGAGCGGCTGGCCTTGGGCATCCAGGCGCGGCTGGCTGTAGACGGTGGTTTCCAGCGTGGAGACCTCGACGTAAGACTTGAAGTTTTGAATGACGCCCTGGCTCATCAGCACGACCGCGATCAGCAGCGACAGCGGCAACAGCACGTACAGGCTGGAGCGCGTCATGTCGACCCAGAAGTTGCCGATGCTCTTGCTGCTGTGGCGCGCGAAACCGCGGATCAATGCAAACGCAACGGCGGTGCCGGTGGCCGCCGAAAAGAAGTTCTGCACCGACAACGCCAGCATCTGGGTCAGGTAGCTCATCGTGCTTTCGCCGACGTAACCCTGCCAGTTGGTGTTGGTGACGAAGCTGACCGCCGTATTGAATGAAGAGTCGGCGCTGACGTTGGCCATGCCGGCCGGGTTCAGCGGCAGCCACAGTTGCAGGCGTTGCAGGGCGTAGACGACGAACATGCCGATGATGTTGAACAGCAGCAGCGCCAGCGCGTATTGCTTCCAGCCCATGTCGGCGTCGGCGCGGATGCCGCACAGACGGTAGAAGAAATGTTCGATGCCGCCGAACACGCGATTGACGGCGGACTTGCCCTCCATCACGCGGGCGATGTACCAGCCCAGCGGCACCGACAGCACGAGCAGGACGATCAGATAGATCGCCAGTTGGGTAATCGAGGCAGTCATGTCAGAAGGCCTCCGGTTTGATCAGGGCGTAAACGAGATACGCCAACAGGCCGACCGACACGGCCAGCCCCAGTATTTGCATGACGCTCATTGCATGTCCTCCAGCTTCTTGCAGGCAACGACAAATGCCCACATGACGACGCTGCAAGCCAGCAAGCCGCCGATATATAAAAAATCCATTTGCTGCTCCCTTGATGAATGCATACGAGGCAAACAATAGGGTGAAGAGCGTCAAATCCGGATAAAACTATCGGGCGGCGGTATAAATTTTGTGTAAACAAACAGGCGGCGGGGGCGCAAGCCATTGGGTAATGGAGGTAAGGGAGGCAATGGCGGGAAGCGCGGAGAGGATGATCGTGCGGCGGGTTGCGCGGGAACGTTTCAGTCCGGAAAGACGGCGTGCGTCTCGCTGCCGTATAAAAAACACCGCCGTGCAGCCGTAATGCCGTTTATTCAAGCCGGTTTTCCTAAAGCAGTCGTCCCAGCGAACGCTGGGATCCAGTGTCGTGAAGACGGTCGATACGCCGCTGGCGTCCTGGCAAGTTGGGATTGTCAAGCTTAACTGAACGGCATTAGCCGTTCAAGCGGTGTTTTCTTCGATGTTCCATTCGACGCGGTTCTTGCCGGCCTTTTTGGCGGCGTACATGGCCTTGTCCGCATGCGCCACCAGGCTGTCCTGCGTGGCGTGCTGGCCGGGGTCGTAAATGGCGATGCCGATGCTGCTGGAAACGTTGACGGTCGCCGCTTTCAGGATGAACGGCCGACGCATCGTCAACAGGATTTTTTCCGCCACCACCATCGCGTCTGCAACAGTCTGCAGGCGCTCGAGGATGACGGTGAATTCGTCGCCGGCCAGGCGCGCCACCGTGTCGACTTCACGCACTGAATCGATCAGTCGCTCGGCAAACTGCACCAGCAGTTCGTCGCCGGCTTCGTGGCCGTACTTGTCGTTGATGCCCTTGAAACCGTCGATGTCCATGAACAGCAAGCCCATCTGCTGCGGCTCGCGGACGGCGCGCGCCATGGCTTCCGGCAGCTTTTGCGTAAACGCGCGGCGATTCGGCAGGCCGGTCAGGATATCGGTCAGCGCCATTTCCTGCAGCGAATTGCGGAAGGCCTGACGGTCGGTGATGTCGTGCAGGAAGGCAATGAACAGATGGCCGGCGCGACGCTGCACGTAACCGACCGTCATTTCGACCGGCAGCTCCTGGCCGTCGCGACGCAACGCATTGATCTCGATGCGGTTGTTGATCACCACGCCTTCGCCGGTGGCGAGGAAATGCTTCATGCCGCGCCGATGCAAATCGCGCTGCTCGGGCGGGACGATCATCTCGGCCAGCTCCCGGCCGTAGGCTTCCTTGCGCGACCAGCCGAGCAATTGTTCGGCCTGGCGATTCCACTCCACCACCACGCCGTCTTCGTCGATGGCGATGAAGGCGTCGTGGGCGTTTTCCAGGATGGCGCGCAGTTCGTTTTCGCTTTCTTCCAGCCTGATCTGGTTTTCGCGCTGGTTGTCGAGCGCCTGCTGGAGCGCGATGGCGGTTTCATGCAGGCGGCTGGTGCGGTCTTCGACGCGCTGCTCCAGGCCCTCGTTGAGCGAACGCACTTCGCGCAGGTAATTTTCTTCACGTTGCACCATGGCCGACAGCGTCGACGACAGCAACTGGATTTCGTAATAGGTGCTGACGATGGGAATATGCACATCCTGCGCGCCGGTTGCGCGTCGCTCCAGCGCCGCGCTCAGGGCGTTCATCGGCGCCACCAGGCGGCGCGTCAGGAAGAACGCCAGCATCATCAGCAGCAAGCCCACCAGGCAACCGACGAACAACACCTGGCGTTCCAGTTCCTTGAAGCCGGACATCGCGACCTGCTCCGGCTGGCGCACCAGCACGGTCCATTTCATGTCGGTGTATTCGCTGTTGAGGCCGGTGCGCGCAAAACCGGTCAGGTAAGGCTCGCCGCTTTCACTGAGTTCGCGCATGGCCCCCGATGGCAGCCGCAAGGATGCCTTGAAGCTATCCGTGGCGATCTTCTTCTCTTCCAGTTCTCTGGGACCGAGCAGGACGGTGCCGTCTTCACGCACGATCATGATCTCGACGTCGTAGCGGTCGTTGGCGGGATTGAGCAGCTTCTTGGCAAGATCGCGCGCCCAGGTCCAGCTCAGATGGACGCCGAGCACGCCCTGGAATTGCCCGTCCGGTCCGTTGATCGGCGTGGCGATATCGACGAAGCGCCAGGGATCGCTCATGACCGGCAGCTTCTTTTCCAGCAGGACGGCGGGATGGTAGTCGCCGACGAAGAATTCCTTCTGCGCCTGCTGAAACCACGGCCGCTGCGCGACGCTCTGGTTTTCCAGCAAACCGTTGGCGGCGGCCAGCACGTTGCCGTCCGGCGTGGCGAAACCGATCCAGGCATAGTTGGGAACGTTTTTCTGGAGGTCGTTGAAGACGGCGCGCATGCGCGCGGGATCCTTGGCTTCGCGCACCGACGGGCGCTGCGCCAGGATTTTGACGTCGATATAGCGCTCGGCCATGCTGCGGTCCAGCGCATCCTGCATCTGCCAGGCCAGTTGGTTGAGCCTTGCTTCCGCTTCGCGGCGCGCGTAACTGCGCGTGAACTGGTCCACCAGAATCAACACCGACGTCGTGGTAATCAGCACCGACAGCACCACGCCGATGGTGACCCATGAAGAGAGGCTCAACGTCGACGAGATTTTCTTTATGCTCAAGGTGACTCCAGCTGCTATTCGACGTTATTCCGGAGGCAATGACGCAATCACGCAAATTTTGCCCGAGGGTCCCGGAAAGTTCGTTGTTTTTTGTAAGGGACAACGAAATATTAGCTGCTGAATTGTAGTTGGAGCAATAAATGATTTGTTATCAAAAATAAAATGTCATTTTGTCAATTTCTAACAAGCAAGCAGGAGTTGCGCAGTACCGTCCAGAATGCGCCCTCTATTGCGTCGTCTCCCGTCAGGATGCCCACACGCCGAAATCGTCCGGCTGAACGGACGATTTTTCAGGAAAACAACAGTCTGGTCGCCGAATTCAGACGCCGGCGCAAATTCCGTCGGCGCGCGGGTCGGTTGCGCCTTCGATCAGTCCGCCCGGATGGACGCATACAGCGCCGGCGTGTCCCATCATGTCGGTGTAGTCGGCCACGATTTCAACATCGTGACCGGCGCGTTTGAGCGCGTCGACCACGTGGTCCGGCACGCGCCCTTCCAGTTTCAGATTGGTGGACGCCGCACCCCAGGTGCGTCCGAGCAACCAGCGCGGGGCACTGACGGCGGCCTGCATGTTTTGCCCGAACAAGACGTGGCGGCTGAACACCGCAGCCTGCGTCTGCGGCTGCCCTTCGCCGCCCATGGTGCCGTAGGCCAGCGTGCGGCCGTCCTTGAGACGCGCCAGCGAAGGATTGAGCGTGTGGAATGGCAGCTTGCCCGGTTGCAGCTGGTTGGCGCCGTCGTCGAGCGTGAAGCTGGCGCCGCGGTTTTGCCACACCACGCCGGTACCGGGCGCGACCACGCCGCTGCCGAACTCCCAGAAAATGCTCTGTATATAACTGACCACCCGCCCCTGCGCGTCCGCCGCACCCATCCAGATGGTGTCGCCCGGCTTGGGCACGTGCGGCCATGGCGCCGCGCGTTGCATGTCGATCCGCCTGGCTTCGCTATCGAGCGCGTCGGCCAGCAGCCAATCGGCGGCATTGACCGACATGTGCGCCGTATCGGTCACGTATTTGTTGCGCAGGATGAAGGCGCGCTTGGTGGCCTCCACCAGGCCGTGGATGTGCTCGAAGCCGTCGGCCTGCGCCTGTGTTATGCCCAGGCGATCGAACAGACCGAGGATCATCAGCGCCGACACGCCCTGCGTCGGCGGCGGCAGATTGTAGATGCTGCCGGATTTCATCTGCACCATCAGCGGCTTGACCGCTTGCGCCCGATAGGCGGCAAGGTCGGCGGCGCGCAAGGGACTCCCCGCCTGCTCCAGACCGGCCGCCAGCTGTCGCGCCAGGTCGCCGCGATAGTAATCGTCGAGGCCGGCTTCGGCCAGGCGCGACAGCGTTGCCGCCAGCGCCGGTTGTCTCAGGATGTCGCCCGTTTTCGGCGCGCCGCTTGCCGCATAGGTCTCGACAAAGCCGGGCTGATCCTTGAGTTCGTCCCACTTGTCGTGGGTCAGTTCGGCCTGCGAACGCGTCACCGGCACGCCGGCGGTCGCGTGATGAATCGCATCCGCCAGCAGACGCGAGACGGGCAAACTCTTGCCCCAAGCTTTGGCGAGGTCCAGCGCCGCCGCCCAACCGCCGACGGCGCCGGCCACGGTCAGGGCCGCGCGCGGACCGCGCGTCGGAATCGCCGCGTCGCCATGTTGCGCGTAGAAATCCTTGGTCGCCAGCGCAGCCGACTGGCCGCAGGCTTGCACCGCCACCGGATCGCGGCCGGGTTCGCTGATGACCCAGAAGCCGTCGCCGCCGATGCCGTTCATGTGCGGGTAGACGACGGCGATGGCGGCCGCCGCCGCCACCATGGCTTCGACTGCGTTGCCGCCTTCGCGCAATACGGCGGCGCCGGCTTGCGCTGCGAGGTGATGAGGTGCGGTGACCATGCCGCCGATGCAGGTCTTGCTGTACAACATGCGAACTCCCGATATTTTTGTCTTGTTTATTCGTGTTTCTTATCCATCCACGACACCTGCGCGACGCGGTGCTCTGCGGTGATTCCATTCGACGCAAGTCGCGTGCCAGGCTTGCCGGCGCGCCGCCGTTGCGGAAAATCGCAATGGTATCGCAACCGATCGGATTTCCGCTCGTTCCCTGCAACAAGAATAAAAAAGCCGGGATCGATTCCCGGCTTTTCGGTTGCGACGTCAAGCATTAAATCTGCGGCGCCAGATTCAAGGCCTCGCGCGCTTCCGCCACGATTTCAAACGAACGCAGACGCGCCGCGTGGTCATAGATTTGCGCGGTGATCATCAATTCATCCGCGCCGGTGTCGTCGATGAAGTTTTGCAATCCTTCGCGCACGGTCTCGGGCGAGCCGACGATGGCGCAGGACAGCGAACGTTCGACATGGGATTTTTCTTCCGGACGCCAGTAGTCTTCCATCGTCTCGCGCGGCGGGTTCAGTTGGCCCGGCACGCCGCGCACCAGATTAACGAACTGCTGTTGCAGCGAGGTGAACAGACGTTCGCCTTCGCGGTCGGTGTCGGCGGCAAAGACGTTCAGGCCGAGCATGACGTGCGGACGCGCCAGCGCTTCGGATGGCTTGAAGCGGGTGCGGTAAATTTCGATGGCCGACTTCATGAATCCCGGTGCGAAGTGCGAAGCGAAGGCGAACGGCAAGCCCATTTCCGCCGCCAGCTGGGCGCTGAACATGCTGGAGCCGAGCAGCCACAGCGGCACGTTCAGGCCGTAGCCGGGCACGGCGCGCACGGCTTGATAGGGCGAGGCTTCCTTGAAATATTCCTGCAGCTCCACCACGTCTTGCGGAAAGGTGTCGGCGCTGTCGCCAAGGTGACGGCGCAAGGCGCGCGCGGTGCGCTGGTCGGAACCCGGCGCGCGCCCCAGGCCGAGATCGATGCGGCCGGGATAGAGCGACTCCAGCGTGCCGAACTGTTCGGCGATCACCAGCGGCGAATGGTTGGGCAGCATGATGCCGCCGGCGCCGACGCGGATGGTCCTGGTATTGGCGGCGATATGCGAGATCACCACCGAGGTCGCGGCGCTGGCGATGCCGGTCATGTTGTGGTGTTCGGCCAGCCAGTAGCGGTTGTAGCCGAGCGCTTCCGCTTTCTGCGCCAGCTCCTTGCTGTTGTGGAAAGCTTGCGCCGCGGTGCTGCCCTGATTGATCGGCGACAGGTCGAGTACGGAAAACGGAATCATGCTGTGTCCTTGCTGACGCCCTGAGCCGGGCGACTGAAATGAGCTACAAAAAAATTATGCGATCTGCACCACGAGCTTGCCGAAGTTCTTGCCATCCAGCATGCCCATGAAGGCTTGCGGCGCATTCTCCAAGCCTTGCACCACGTCTTCGCGATACTTGATCTTGCCGGCCGCCACCCAGGCGCTCATGTCCTTGAAGAACTCGGCGAAATAGCCGGCGCGCTGGTAGTAGTCGAAAATGATGAAACCCTGCATGCGGATGCGTTTGGTCAGCAGGTTGCGCGGCAGCGTGGCGAGCAAGGCGGCGTTCGGCGCCACGCCGCTGTATTGCGCAATCAGGCCGCACAGCGGTACGCGCGCATGCACGTTGAGCAAAGGCAGTACGGCTTCGAACACTTTTCCGCCGACGTTTTCGAAATAAACGTCGATGCCTTGCGGACAGGCATCCTTGAGTTGCAGGGGCAAGTCGTCGCTGCGATGATCGATGCAGGCGTCGAAGCCGAGTTCTTCCACGGCGTAGCGGCATTTCTCGGCGCCGCCGGCGATGCCGATCACGCGACAGCCCTTGAGCTTGGCGATCTGGCCGACCACCGAGCCGACCGCACCGGTGGCCGCGGCGACAACCACGGTCTCGCCTTCCTTCGGTTGGCCGATGTCGAGCAAGCCCGCGTAAGCGGTGAAGCCGGGCATGCCGAACAGGCCGAGGGCATACGACGGACGCGGCATGTTCTTGTCCAGCTTTGTCGCGCCGGCGCCGTCCGACAAGGCATAATCCTGCCAGCCGGTGTAGGCCATCACCAGATCGCCTTCCTGGTAATCGGGATGCCGCGACGCCACCACGCGCGACACGGTGCCGCCGGTCATGACGCCGCCGATTTCGACGCAAGGAGCGTACGAGGGCGCGTCGCTCATGCGGCCGCGCATGTAAGGATCGAGCGAGAGATAGTCCGCGCGCAGCAGGAATTGCCCCGCCGCCGGGGTCGGCACGGCGACTTCTTCAAGGCGAAAATTCTCCGGCGCCGGGGCGGCGGCCGGACGCGACGCCAGGACGATGCGGCGATTGATGGATGGTGATTGCGGCATGATGATTTCCTTTGGAAAAAGTGAGTCCCTGCCGGCCACCTTGCCAGCAGTGCCTGCGTTCAGATTTCAGTTGGAGAGCGGTCTGGCTCTCAGGGTGCAACCAGCACGCGCCGGGTGACATCCATCGCGCTTTCCAGCGCGTCGCGGCCCTTGCTCAGCTTGCTGATCAGGCTCGCGCCCAGCCACAGGTGATACAGCATTTGCGCCGTCTTGGCCGGCTCCAGCGCGGTGTGCAAAGACCCCTCGTCGATGCCTTCCCGAATCACAGCGGCAATGCGCGTCATGAAGGCTTTGGTGCCCTCGTACAAGGCGATGCGCATGTCGTCGGACAAATCCGCGACCTCCGCGCTGAGCTTGACCACCAGGCATTTATGCTCGGTCATCTCGCAGCATTGCGTCTCGATCCAGTGTCCCCAGTAGGTCAGCAGGCGCTCTCGTGCACTGCTGTCGCCGGGGGCGAAAAGCTTGTCGAGCACCTGCAGGTACTCGTTCACGTATTGCTCGATCAGCTCCTTGCCATACCCTTCCTTGGAACCGAAGTAATGGTAGAACGAGCCTTTCGGAATGTCGGCTGCCGCCAGCAGCTCGCTCAAACCCACCCCGGTAAAGCCTTTCTTGGCGATCAGGCCCCGCCCTGCGAGCAGGATGGCGAGTTTGGTTTCGGCGTAGGTATCTCTCATGATTCGGCTATTTTACCCAAAAATTAGACCAGTCGTCTAAAGACTGCGAAAACGAAGTAAGTCAGACGGGAAATTGCCCCATCTTCAAAAATATCAAGAAGCTGATTCAAGCGCCGGACACATTCTCAATCAAGCCGCCGTCGCCCACAATGCACTCACTTCCTTGATACCCGGAGAAACACCATGAACAACAAGAAATGGATACAAGCCCTGACGCTGACCGGCCTGGCCGCGACGCTGATGAACGCCCCTCTTGCCCACGCTGCCGAAAACAAGCTGCCGGCGCCGCAGCATATCGCCATCAATCTGCCGGCAGCGGAGATCGCTACCGATGCACGCGTACTGGCAGCGCGCCGTTACGCAGCATTCTGGAACACCAGCGATGCACAGCTGGCGCAGCAGGCGCTGAGCCCGTCGTTCATCGATCGCACGCTGCCTGCGGGACGTCCGCAAGGCGTCGATGGTCCCTTGCAGGCGTCAGCCGGTTTCCGCAAAGCCGTGCCGGATCTGAGCGCCGAAGTACAGGACATGACGGTGGCCGGTGATCGCGTGGCGGTGCATCTGCGCTTTCGAGGTCACTTCACCGGCACGTTCGGCACGCTGCAGGGCAAGGGACAAAGCATCGATTTCCAGGCGCACGACTTGTACCGCATCCAGGACGGCAAGATTGCCGAGAACTGGCATCTGGAAGACAACCTGACATTGATGCAGCAGCTCGGTGTCATTCAGCAATAGGAACTAGAACTCATCTACTGAAAGATCATCATGTCCGACACCTCACTGAAAAACCAGCAAGTCGTCGTCATCGGCGGCACTTCCGGCATCGGCCGTGAAGTCGCCAATGCGGCGACACAACGCGGCGCCATCGTTACCGTGATCGGCCGCTCGGCCAAGGCCGGAGACGATCTGCGCGGCATTGCCGCGATTGCCGCCGACGTCACCGACAACGCCGCCCTCACCCGGGCCTTTGCCGCCATCGGCAAGATCGATCATCTGGTGCTGACCGCCGGCGCCCGCGTCGGCTCGCCAAAACTGGTCGACCTCAAGCGCGACGAACTGGAGCTGGCCTTCAACGTCAAGCTGTTCGGTTCGCTGTTTGCGATTCAGGCGGCGCTGCCCTACCTGTCACCGAATGCTTCCGTGACGCTGACTTCCGGCCTGCTGTCGCGCAAGTTCGGCCCCGGCGGTTTGCTCAAGAGCACGCTGAACGCCGCCGTGGAAGCGACCGCGAAAACCCTCGCGAAGGAACTGGCGCCGCGCCGCGTGAACGTCGTCAGCCCGGGCGTGATCGATACCGAATTGTGGGGCGAAGCCGGCGCAGAATCGCGCATGGCGGCGATGGCCCGTATCGGCCAGAGCCTGCCGGTGGGCCGCGTCGGCACGCCGCAGGATGTAGCGCAGGCTTACATGCTTGCGATGGAAAACGGCTTCGTCAGCGGCGCCGTACTTGATATCGAAGGCGGAGGATTACTGTCATGACTAACACCACACCATTGAAAGGCTCTCCCCTGTTTTCACCATTGCAACTGGGCGAGTCTCAGCTGCCCAACCGCATCGTGATGGCGCCGATGACGCGCGCCCGCACCACGCAGCCCGGCAATATCCCGAACCGGATGATGGCCGAGTACTATGCCCAGCGCGCAACCGCCGGTCTGATCGTGAGCGAGGCGACGCAGATTTCTCCGCAAGGCCAGGGATATTCGTTCACGCCCGGCATCCACACGCAGGAACAGATCGCCGGATGGAAACTGGTCACCGATGCCGTGCATGCCAAGGGCGGACGCATCTTCGTGCAGCTGTGGCACGTCGGCCGCGTGTCGCATACGGTATTCCATGGCGGTGCGGCACCGGTGGCGCCGTCGGCGATCCAGCCGCGCGGCACGCAAGTGTGGATCGTCGGCGACGACGGCGTCGGCCGCATGGTCGATACCTCGATGCCGCGCACGCTGACGGTGGCAGAAATCGGCGACATCGTCGAAGACTTCCACCAGGCTGCGGCCAATGCGATGGAAGCAGGTTTTGACGGCGTCGAATTCCACGGCGGCAATGGCTACCTGATCGACCAGTTCCTGCGCACGGTCTCCAACCATCGCACCGACCGGTACGGCGGCAGCGTCGACAACCGCGTGCGCTTCTTGCGCGAAGTGGTGACGGCGGTGGTCAAGGAAATCGGCGCGGAGCGCGTCGGCGTGCGGCTGGCTCCCTACATCACCATCAAGGACATGGCCGATCCGGAAATCGTCGACACCATCCTCTACGCCGCCGGCGAACTGGAGAAGCTCAAGGTCGCCTACATCCATTTGTCGGAGGCCGACTGGGACGATGCGCCGGCGATTCCCGAAGATTTCCGCCACCAGCTGCGCGCCGCTTATTCGGGACGCATCATCGTGGCCGGGCGCTACGACAAGGAACGCGGCGGCAAGATCCTGGCTGACGGACTGGCCGATCTGGTGGCTTTCGGCCGTCCGTTCGTCGCCAATCCGGATCTGCCGAAACGCCTGCAGGAAAACCTGGCGCTGGCCGATCTCGACGGTACGACCTTGTTCGGCGGCGATCAGCGCGGCTATACCGACTATTCGACCCTTGCTTAAAACGCGATGCCCAGTTCATCGAGTCCGGCGGACTGGGCCGCGAAACGCTCTTGCAGGAAATCCAGCAGCAGCTTGACGCGCGGCGGCTGGTACTTGTTGCGGTGATACAGCGCATGCAGCGGCACCGGCGCCGACAGCTTGTCGGGCAGCACGATGCGCAGGCGTTCCGCGCGCACGTCATCGACGATATCGAGCACGGACTTGTACGCGTAGCCGCGTCCCTGCACCGCCCACTTGCGCAGGATCTCGCCGTCGTTGGTCTCGTGATAGTGATCGAGCTGGATGGATTCGACGCGCTTGCCGCTTTGGAATTGCCACACATTCATCGGCCCGGCCGACGTGGTCAGCACCAGCGCAGGCCGCTGGACAAGTTGCTGCAATTCCGTCAACGGACCGAAGTGGTCGTCGCACGCCGGCGCCACGCAAATCACACGGCGATTGGGTGCAAGGGTGCGCGCCACCATGCTGCTGTCGGCCAGCTTGCCGTAACGGATGGCGACGTCGACATCGTCGAGAACGAGGTTGGCGTGAGAGTCGGTCAGCGACAGGACGAAACGCACGTCGGGATAGTGCTGCGAAAATTCCAGCAGATAGTCCTGCAGCAGATTGCGCCCCAGATCCGACGGCGCCGAGATGCGCACCGTGCCTTGCACCAGCTGCTTGCCGGCTTGCAGCTGGTGTTCGGCCTCGGTGATGGCGTCGATGGCTTGCTGGCAGTAGTACTGGTACAGCCGCCCTTCTTCGGTCAGCCGCAACTGGCGCGTGGTGCGCTCGAACAGCTTGACGCCGAGCGACTGCTCCAGCCTTTGCATGGCCGCGCTTGAAGCCGCCGGCGACAAACCGACCTTGCGCCCGGCGGCGGAAAAACTGCCGGCGGACGCCGCACTCAGAAACAGACGCATGTCGCTCAGACGATCCATGGCGAAGACGAGAAGTGGTTGAAGCGGACGATTATTACATCAACGCGCCGGCTTCAGGAAAACCGGCCACGCAATCAAGGCGCCCACCGCACCGGCCAGCCACACCGCCGCCCACGATTGCCAGGCGAGCAAGACTGGTACGGCCTGGGCAGTCAGGAAAAACACCAGGAACACGCAGGTATTGCCCAGCCCCAGCGCCGTACCGACCTGATGCGCGCCGGCCAGGGTCGCCAGTTCGGTATAGGCCACGCCATGCCAGGCCGAGGCGCAAATCCCTCCTGCGATCAACATCAGCACAACGAGCGCCAAGATCCATTGCGGCCAATCATGCGGCGCCACTGCCGCCAGCACGCCCAACCCGACGAACAGCAGCACGCTCAGTGCGCTGCACGTGCGCAGATAGCTGCGACGATTGCCGTGGCGGTCGGTCCAGCGTCCGCTCCACACCCGCATCACCGCGGCGCCGATCTGGATCGCCGCCATGGTCGTACTGATCAGCGCCAGTCCGGCATGGCCGACGTCATGCAAAAAGATCGTCGCAAACGTCAGCACCGACACCTGCGGAAAACACAAAATCCCGATCGCCATCGCCACGCGCCAGACCTTGATGTCGCGCAAGGCGCTGCGCACCGGCGCAGCAGCATGCGCGCCGGAAGACGCAGCAACGGCCGGCGGCTCATGCAGCCACAGCCACGCCATGGCGGCGCTGAGCAGGCAGAACAGCGCCAGCAATCCGTACACCGCGGCAAATCCATGCGCCGCCGCCAGCGCCGGCAACACCACGGCGCCGACGCCGCCGCCGACCGGCACCGCGGTCTGGCGGATGCTCATCGCCAGTCCGCGCTCGCCTTCGCGAAACCAGCCCATCACGGCGCGTCCGCTGGAACCGTTGACGCTGCCGCCGAGCAGGCCGACCGTCAGCAACCCCAACGCCAGCCACCACATCGGCGGCACGCCGCCCACACCCGGTACGGTGAACAAGGCCATTGCCGCCAGCGCCAGCGCGGTGGTGATCAGTCCGCATAGCAACACGTTGCGGTCGCCCCAGCGGTCGGTCAGCACACCCCAGGGCAATTCGCTCACCGCCACGCCGAGACCGAGCGAACCCAACGCCAGGCCGAGCTGGGTATTGTCGAGCCGGTAGTCGGCGCGCAGGAAGATGGCGGTGACCGGAATCCCGGCAAAGGCGGCGGAAAAGCTGGCGTTGGCCAGCACGCCGATGCCGAGGATTTTCCAGCGATGGCTGTCCTTGCGCGCGGCGAGTCCGGCGGCCGTAGCTTGCCCTGCTGTGTTCATGATGCGACTCCATGGTGATTTGACACCCTGAGTGTGCCGTGCCACCATCCGTCCAAAATGACATAAAAACCTCGTTTTTGGACAATCATCCTTTTTGGACAAACTGCCATGCGCAAGATCGGCTTTTTACTCTTCCTCGATTGCAGCCTGCTCGACTTCACCGGACCGCTGACCGCTTTCGACGTCGCCAACCGGCTCAGCGAAGAACGTTCCGGCGCATCCCGGCCTTATCAATTGCGCGTGATGTCCGAACAAGGCGGCATGCTGGAAAGCGCCTCCGGCACGGCAGTCGTCACCCATCCGCTCGACCGCGGCGCCTTCGACACCCTGATCATCGCCGGCGGTGCCGGTCCGCGCGAAGGCGTGTTGTCGGCCAACTTGCTGGACTACACCCGTCATGCCGCAAGCAAAGCCCGTCGCATCGCCAGCGTCTGCACCGGCGCCTTCGTCCTCGCCGCCGCCGGCCTGCTCGACGGCAAGCGCGCCACCACGCACTGGCGCATGGCGACGCGCTTGCAGCGCATGCACCCGTCGGTGCAAGTCGACAGCGACAAGATCTTCATCAAGGACGGCAATGTCTGGACCTCGGCCGGCATCTCCGCCGGCATCGACCTGGCGCTGGCGCTGATCGAAGAAGACCTCGGCGTGGAACTGGCGCGCGCCGTCGCGCGCGAGCTGGTGGTGTACCACCGTCGTCCGGGCGGTCAATCGCAATTTTCCAACCTGCTGGAAATGGACCCGCCGTCGGGCCGCATCCGCGAAACCCTGAGCTACGCGCGCAACCATCTGCACGAATCGCTGAGTGCGGATCGCCTGGCCGAAATCGCCTGCCTGAGCCGCCGCCAGTTCGACCGCGCCTTCAGTGCGGAGACCGGGCAGACACCCGCGAAAGCCATTGAAAAGCTGCGTGCGGAAGCGGCGCGTCCGCGTGTGGAAGCTGGAGAAGAATCACTGGAAAACATCGCCCGCGCCGTCGGCTTCGACGACCCGGAACGCATGCGCCGCGCGTTTCTGCGCGTGTTCGGTTATCCGCCGCAGGCGATCAGGCGGGCGCAGCGGAAACAGGAGGCTTTGTATCTTTAGGTAAAAGGTGAAGCGGAGGTCTTTACGACGCTGGGACGACAGACTAACAAACATCGCTGCGCGTTGAAAGCGCGATGCCGAAGGCGAGCAGTCTCGGCAGTTTCGCTTGGAGCCGGCCGGTGATGCGATGCGAAAAATGGATTAAGAAGGAAAAACTGTCTGAGCGCAGCGAGTTTTTTTCCTTCCCATTTTTTGCTTCGCAGCACCGGGAAGCCCGAAGGGCCTGGATCCCGTTGTGTTGGAGCAGTGCTCCAACCCTTTCTTTGCTTACTTTCTTTGGCGAAGCAAAGAAAGTGAGCGGCTGCCGGGCCGCCCCCGGCAAACCAAGGTTGATCGAAGAAAGAAAAACCGAAGCAACCTAAAACAGCAAACCGGAACAGCAAAAATCCTCAGGCACTAACCAACCTCAACCTCGTAATCTCCGAAGGTGCCAACAACCTCTTGGGCGGCCCCCAATACCCCGTCCCCCGGCTGGTATAAACCCACAAATCCTTCAAGCGATTCAACCCCGCCACATAAGGCTGCTGCAAAGGCACGAAAAAATTCCAGGGAAAAAACTGCCCCCCATGCGTATGCCCCGACAACTGCAAATCAAAGCCCGCATCCGCGGCCGCCGCCGCCGACCGCGGCTGATGCGCCAATAACACGCGCGCGCTGCTGACCGGCGCATTGCGAATCGCCGCATGCGGATCGCTGCGATGGTTTTCATCGAAATGATGCGCGGTGAAATCGGTCACACCCGCCAGCACCAGCGGCGCGCCATGATGCTGCAACACCACGTGCTCGTTCATCAGCACGGTCAGACCGAGACGCCGCACCTCCTCGATCCAGGCATGCGCATTGGAGTAATACTCATGGTTGCCGGTGACGAAGTAAGCGCCATGACGCGCACGCAGCTGTTCCAGCGGCGCCGTGTGTTCGGACAATTGCTGCACGCTGCCGTCGACCAGATCGCCGGTGACGGCAATCATGTCGGCCTTCAGTGAATTGACCTTGTCGACGATGGCGCGCAGATAGCTGCGCTTGATGGTGGGACCGACGTGGATGTCGCTGATCTGCACGATGGTGAAACCTTCCAGCGCCGGCGACAGCCCTTTTATCGGCACGTCGACGTCGACCACGGCGGCCAGGCGGCGCGCGTTGATATAACCCACGACCGTCAACAGCAGCGCGCAACCGATGACCGCCCAGGCGGTGCTTTCGAGCACGTCCGGCGTCAACGCGCCAAACAGCGGCAACACCAGCAAACCGATTTCACGCACGATGGTCAGCAGCAACAAGGACGAAAACAAACCCATGACCAGCATGCCGATCCAGGCCAGGCGGTCCGACAAAGGCTGCTGTTTGATTCCGCGCGACAACAATCCGGCCGGTATCAGCAGATAGGACAGCACCAGCAACAAAGCGCCGGTCGCCTGCCAGTTGCCGTCGATGCCGAGCGCGGGCAGGATGCGCCAGCCTATCCATGCATGCAAGGCACCCAGCACGGAAAGCACGAAAACAATGGTGAAACGTGACGGCATGGGACCTCGCAAAGGATGATAAAGGGAGTGTTGCCGTGCATGTTGGTATGCATGCACGCATTTCAATGGCTGGTTTGCAATCGACGGCAAATGCGCTGCACATTGTGACGCGGCTGCCCGTTTTTCTGACGGCAGGCTGAGCAAACCGCCTGCCAGCGTAACAGGCGAGAGCCCGAAAAGCGCGTGCAGAAAAATAAATTTATGCGCCACAATATTTGCGCTCCCCAAACGTCTCCATGGGCATGTCTGCCAAATTTTGGGAGGGGAACCCGTGCACCAATTTCAAACAGCGCCATCACCACTACGCCGCGTCGTCGTGGCCGGCGCCAACGGCCCGACCGGACGTTTGCTGCTGCTGTTGCTGCGCGACGCCGATGTCCACGTCACCGCATTGGTGCGGCAACCGGTGCGACTGGCCGCCGATGAAGTCGTCGCCGACTGGACCCGCAGCGAACGCAGTTTTGAAGTCATCGCCGAAGCCGACGCAGTGATCTTGCTGACCGGCGTCTTCGCCGCCGATAGCTGGGACGCCTATCGGAGCGGCATGGTCGATACCGCCGAACGCATCGCCGCGGCGGTGGGCGAACGCGATACGCGGGTGATTTATTTCTCCCACATCGGTGCTGACGTCGCGGAAAACAACTGGTATCTGAAAGCCAAGGGATGGGCCGAGCAGGCGCTCGCGCGCCTGGGCAATGTGGTGATCTTCCGTCACGGACCGGTGGTGCGCGGCAGCCCGCAACCGTTGCCGTTCGAACTGTCGCTGCAACAGCGTGCGCCCGATGCGCCGGTGACCTTGTACGGCAGCGGCGAGCAACGTTGCCGTCCGGTCAATCTGGGCGACATCGCCACCATCGCGGAAGCCGCCGCGCTCGGCGCCGGCAGTCCCGGCACGTATGAATTGGGCGGCCCCGACGAGCACAGCCTCGCGGAGTTGGTGCAACTGGTCAACGGCCGACGGGTACCGGTACAGACGATCGCCGTCGCGCAAGCCGGGGCCTGCGCGGAATTGCCCGCCACGGTAATCGACCTGATCGCCAGAACGCAAACGCCGCAACCGGGCGAGATCGAAGCGACCGCGGCGCATTTCGGCGTGCTGCTCACGCCGCTGTCGCTGGCGTGGCCGCTGGATGATCTTTATGAGGTGGAAGAGGTGGAAGACGAGCTGATAGCCTCCCGCCGCTACGCTCAGAATCCGTAAAGCGCCGCCGGATTGTCGACCAGGATGCGTTGGCGCGCCTCTGCCGACGGCGCCCACGAGGGCAGCAGGCCGAGCAAATCGCGATTGGACGGTTGCGGATTGCGGCCCGGATGCGGCCAGTTGCTGGCCCACAGGCAACGTTCCGGATAGGCATTGACGAAGGTCTTCGCCAGTACACCGACGTCGTCATAAGTCGGCGCGCCGGTTTGCGAAGTTTCGTACGGCGCCGACAGCTTGACCCAGCAACGTCCGCTGTCAAGCAGGCGCAGCAGGCTTTGCATGCCGGGATGATCGGGCTGGACCGGCGTGAGGAATTTGCCGTTGTGGTCGATCACGACGCGGCACGGCAGGGACTTCAACAGGTCTTCGTATTGCCCGAAATCGCGACCGTCGACCTGCAGGTTGATGTTCCAGCCCAGCGGCGCGATTTTTGCTGCAATCGGCTCCAGCATGTCCCAGCGCATCACGCCGCCGCCATTGGCGATCATCATGAAGCGCACGCCGCGTACGCCGGCGGCGTCCATCTGCATCAGTTCGCTCTCGGCGATATCGGGCGCGATCGCCACGATGCCGCGCGCATTGCCTTCGGCCTGCGCCAGCGCGTCGAGCGTGCAGCGATTGTCGAAACCGCAGCCGGTCGGCTGCACCACCACCGCGCGCGTCAGACCCAGCGCCTGCTGTTCGTGCCGGTAATCGGACCACAAGGCCTGCGGCGGTTTGGACAGCGCCGTCGGCGCCAGTGCAAACCGCCTGTAGTCGTAGATGTGGATGTGGCAGTCGCAGGCCCCTGTGGGCATGTCGTTTGCCTGGACAGCTGAGGCCATGGGATGTCTCCGTTGATGGGTGTTTTTATATAGCGTCGGCAAAGCGCGCCAGCCGCGTCGCCTGCCCGGCGTTGACCGCGCCTTCCGGCATGCGTCCGGCGATGATGGCTGCCACCTGGTTGACCGTGTCCATGGCCTGGTGCTCGGCCGCCTGCGGCGTCAGCCCGCCGATGTGCGGCGTGGCGATCACGCGCGGATGGCGCGCCAGCAGCGGCGACGGCATCTGGTCTGGCGCCATGCCGACGTCGATGGCGCAAGCGGCGATCGCGCCGTGATCCAGCGCATGCAGCAGCGCCGCTTCGTCGACCAGTTCGCCGCGCGAGGCATTGATGAAGAAGGATGAAGACTGCATTTTGGCGAACGCGGCGGCATTGAACATATGCGCGGTCTCGGCATTGGCCGGCGCCAGGCAGACGACGTAATCGGACTGCGCCAGCAAGGTGTCGAAGCCGACGGCAACGTGCGCCGGGTCGCTGATGCGCGCATAGGGATCGGCCACCAGCACCTTCATGCCGAGCGCCTGCGCGATGCGGCACAGATACTGGCCGATGGTGCCGTAGCCGGCCACGCCCAGCGTGGCGCCGCGCAATTCGCGTCCCATCCTGACGGCGGGCGCGACGCCGCTGCGATAGGCCATGGCGGCGTCGCTGATGTTGCGGCTGAGGTCGAACATCGCGGCCAGCGCCCATTCCGCCACGGAGGCCGCGAAGCCCGGCGTGGCGTGCGTCACCAGCACGCCGTTGCGACTGGCGGCAGCGACGTCGATGGTGCGGATGTCGACCGCGCCGCGGCAATACGCGGCCAGTCGCGGCAGGCTGTCGAACACGTCGGCGGTCGCGGCGGGAATGCGCGGCGCGACGATGATGTCGCAGCCGGCGGCTTCACGCACCAGATCGGCGGGCGTCAGCGCTGCCTCGCTTTGATGCAGGCGCACCTCGCCCAAGGCTTGCAAACGCGTCAAGGCGCGCTCGCCATAGTAATTGACGCGCGTTTGCGGCGAATACGCCAGGTAGATGGTGGCCATGTCTCTGAATGTGGTGATGCGGCTGTGATGTTCTTTAGCGCAGCTTGATTTCTACGTAACGGTTGGCCGGCTCGGGTACGCCCTTCTTCGCCGGCACGCGCGGTTCGCGCGATCCTTTACCGATCACTTCGATGCTGATCAGGTTGACTTTAGCACGGATCAATTCGCGCTCGACCAGCCTGGCGCGCCGCACCGATAGCGCGTCGTTGAAGGCATCGTTGCCGATATTGTCGGCGTGGCCGATGACGATGAATTCGCCCGCGGGAAACTGCTTGAACTCTTCAATCGCCTGATCGAGGAATTTGCGCGAAGGCGGCGTCAGGCGATCACGTCCCAGTTCGAACAGCAGGACATAAGTGCGCGGACGCAGGGGCAGGTTTTCCATCACCGGCGCGTAGCGCGCCTGCACTTCCGCTTCGCTAAGGGTCAGCGTCTTGCCGGCCTTGCCGCCGTCGGTTTCCACCGCGGCATACGGGGTGGTCAACGGAATCTCGCCGGTATTGGTTTTGACGACGATGCTGCTGGCGGAACCGTCCGGCTGCGGCAACAAGACGAAACGCTCCTTGGGACCGGCGCAACCGGTGAGGAGCACGAAGCCGGCCAGGCAGCTCCACCATGCGAGGATCTTGCCCAGGCGCGCGCCGCCGCTCTGCTTACTCACTGGCCACGTCCACGATGAAGTCGGTGCCGCGGATGCCGATGGTAGCCGTCGGCGTCATGACTTGCTGGCGCTCCGGCGCGTGCTTGCCGATCAGGCCGGTGACATAGCGCAAGGTGCCCTTGACCACGCGCACGGCGACATTGCCTTCGCCTGAGCTTTCATTGAAATTGTATTGTTCGAGCACGAACGTACTCTTGGGGCCCAGCGACACCAGCGTGTCGTCGCGCAGGGTGATGCCGACTGCGGCGCCGTCCGCCGTCACCACCCGGTCGCCGGCAAACAGACGGTCGCCGACATGCACGGACGCCTGGGGAGAAACAGTTTGCTGACTCGCCGGCTGGCCGGGCTTCTGCGCCGCCGCGCCCTGGCGCTGCACCAGCACGTCGCCGCGCACCACCTTGACGATGCCGGCCTGTACATAGTCTTGCACGTCGGCATGCGCGACGGTGCCGACGCTGCATAGCGCGATGGCGATTGCCCATGACCACTGAAATGAAACAGCTCCCTGACGCATGATGTCTGCCTTTTTATTGTTGCTATCGGGTTGGACGGCGTGTGACGACGCAAGACGGCGTTCCCCGACCATCCTTGCTGCTTAGCATTATAGCGCCAATATTTCCGTGAAACATGGTTGTCTTTTATCAATATCCGCCATGGGCAAGGCTTTGCGGCGCCCAAGGCATCAATCCGGCATAAAATCGGGGCAAATTTCCAGGCCGCCCTGTCAATCTCTGCGCGAGAAGAGGATAATGGAGGGTCAAACTGATTTATCAGGCTGGCCGCCACGGATTGCTGATTCCCTCCTCCGATCCCCTCGCGCGCGGTCGCCATCATTACTGGAAGTACATATTTTGACTACGACAAGAAGCAAACGCTGGAACGGCAATATCGAATCCCTGAAGGCCGACTACCTGGGCGGCGTCATCACCCAGATGGATACTTACGGCGACCGCGTGCAGTTCGCGCTGGCCACTTCGGGCAACGGTCCGCGCTACCAGCTCACCAACAGCGCCGGCAAGAAGATGGCTTTCGACGGCAACCATCACCTGCATCATCCTGAAGACGGCGAATTCGCGCCCGGCAACGCCACCGGCGTGTTCACGCTGGACCAGGTCAAGCTGGCCAAGGTCGGCGGCCTCAAGCCGGCGCGCACGCTCAGCACCGGCACCGTCAAGCGCGCCAGCAGCACGCGCGCGCCGAGCGCGGCAACCCGCGCCAAGGATCTGGTCGACAGCGAGAAGTACGAATATTTCAAAGCCCATCGCGCCACGCTGCCCGACACCATCGGCGAACACTCCGCCGAAATCACCGCCATGATGCGTGCCGGCATGTCGGCGGAGCAAGCCTTTGGCGAGATTCTGAAAAAATATTTCTGAGCGATCTTTCGATTGCCTGCAGCAATAAAAAACGGGGGCCGAGGCTCCCGTTTTTTATTGTGCCGACACGCCGGCCGAAACAATCAATACACTTCCGGCACCACGATTTCGCTCGACACTTCGCGGCGGAAGTAATCCTCGTGACGCACGCGTTCCGGCAGCGAGATCGGCGCGTGTTCGACTTCGCCGTACGGCATCTGGCCCAACAGGTGATGGATGCAGTTCAGGCGTGCTTTCTTCTTGTCGACGGCCTGCACCACCCACCATGGCGCTTCGGGAATGTGGGTGCGTTCCAGCATGATTTCCTTGGCCTTGGTGTAGTCCTCCCAGCGGCGGCGCGACTCCAGGTCCATCGGACTGAGCTTCCATTGCTTGAGCGGATCGTGGATGCGGCTCAGGAAGCGCATGTGCTGCTCTTCATCGGTGATCGAGAACCAGTACTTGATCAACTGGATGCCGGAACGCGCCAGCATGCGTTCGAACTCCGGCGCGGAGCGGAAGAATTCTTCGTATTGATCGTCCGTGCAAAAACCCATGACGCGCTCGACGCCGGCGCGGTTGTACCAGCTGCGGTCGAACAGCACGATCTCGCCTGCCGCCGGCAGATGCGAGACATAACGCTGGAAGTACCACTGCGTGCGTTCGCGGTCGTTCGGCGCCGGCAAGGCGGCGACGCGGGCCACGCGCGGATTGAGGCGCTGAGTGATGCGCTTGATGACGCCGCCCTTGCCCGCCGCATCGCGGCCTTCGAACAGGATGACGACTTTGTGGCCGGTGGCGACCACCCAGTCCTGCAGCTTGACCAGCTCGGCCTGCAAACGGAACAATTCGCGGAAATACGACCGGCGGTCGGCCTTGTCCTGCTCGCTGCGGGCGTCGACGCCCTCCGCCAGCTCTTCGATTGTGCGGTCTTCGATTTCCAGTTCCAGCTCTTCGTCATAGCTGTCGGCCAGCTCGCGGCGGATGCGGCGCACCAGTTCTTCGTCGTTCATTTTTTCTCCATCTGGGTCTGAACCGGTCTGTGAAGAGCGGCGCCCGGTTTGTCGGTCAGGGTACCGTCGGAACATACACGATGAATATGACCCTTGAATGACAGACCAGCCCGCTCGCCTCGGGCTCAGTTCTGCCGACGCGGCCCGGGCAGCGTTGCCGCGCCGGCATCCTGGCGCGCCTGCCACTGCTGCAAGGCCTGGCGATAGCGCTCCAGCGCATCCTGATAGATATCGAAAATGCAGGGGTTGCAGCCGCTCTGGCAACAGTCCTCAAGGGCCGGTTCGATGGGCGGCGTCGGCGGCGGGTCGCTGTCGGTCGTGAAGGTGGGCATGAAAAAACAAGAGTGAAATAACGGAGACGATGTCGATTATAAGATCACCCATCGACATTGCCATGGGTCAACAATCCGGCAAGCAAATCGCGGCCGTACGGAAACGATGCAACTTTGTCCCGGCCTTGCCATGGCGATGCGGATAATTTGCTCGCAGAGAACAAACTACCGCGAATTACATGCATATTTCGAGTAGCATGGAAGACAAGAACGCCTGCCGTTCCTGTTATGCGCAAAAGACAGCGTACAGGCAAGCTGACAGAACTCATCTCACGCCTATTGATGAAATGAGTTCCAATAAACACGATGCCCGTTATGACCGCAATACGACGACTGAAAAATCTCACCTCCGGAAAACCGGGAGATACTTCCCCGATTGTTTTCAGGGCCAAGATTTTTTTCTTTCTCGTGTGCCTGTCGCTACTGTCCATCGATGGCTGGCAAGCATGGAAAACGCGCACCGAACAGTTGCGCAACACCGAATCCACCATGGTCAACATGGCGCGCGCGCTGGCGCAGCATGGCGACGACACGCTCAAGGCGGCTGACCTGATCCTCAGCGGCGTTCTCGAACTGATGGCTGCGGACGGTCTTACCGAAGCGATGAAGCCGCGCCTGCACGAGCTGCTCAAAGCGCGCGTCAACGAACTGCCGCAACTGGCCGGCCTGTTCATCCTCGATGCCGACGGCTATGCGGTGGTCGACTCCAACGAGGTGCTGTTCAACAACAACGTGAACGACCGCAATTATTTCCAATACCATCGCGATCACGCCGACCTCGGCCCCTACGTCGGACCGCTCGTCAAGAATCCGGCCGGCGCCTGGCGCCTGACGGTCTCGCGCCGCGTCGACAATCCCGACGGCAGCTTCGGCGGCGTGGTGCTGGCGGCGATCGATATCGATTACTTCCGCAATTTTTACAACACCTTCAACATCGGCGAAAGCGGCCTGATCATCCTCGGCCTCAATAACGGTACATTGCTGGTGCGACGGCCGTTCTTCGACAAGTACGTCGGCTCCGACCTGCGCAAGGTGCCGATCTTCCGCGACTACGTCGCCAGGAATCACGACGGCACGCATACGGCGCCCTCCACCGTGGACGGCAAGGACAAGATCAACGCCTACCGCCATTTCAACCAGTTCCCGATGTTCGTCGCGATTGCCTTGTCCAAGGATGAAGTGCTCGACGGCTGGATAGACGACACCTTGCGCCACACGGCGGCGATCCTGATCCTCATCCTGATCCTGGCGGTGCTAGGCAACTGGCTGCTCAAACAAATCAAGCTGCGTCTGGAAACCGAGGCCCAGCTGGTGATCGCGCGCGACAATCTCGATCAGCTCAACAAGCATCTGCAAAACCTGGCGCTGGAAGACGGCCTGACGGGGCTGGCGAACCGGCGCCATTTCGACATCGCGCTCGGCGAGGAATTTGCACGCGCATTGCGCAACCGGGAAACGCTCGGCCTGATCATGATCGACGTCGACTGGTTCAAGCAATACAACGACATCTACGGTCACCGCGCCGGCGACGAATGCCTGCGCCGCATCGCCGGCATGATCAAGGCGGTGCCGCATCGCACCGGCGACATGGCGGCGCGCTATGGCGGCGAAGAAATGGCGCTGCTGCTGCCGCAAACGACGCTGGAGTCGGCCGCCGCCATTGCCGAACGCCTGCGCGCCGACATCGCAGCGCTCGACATCCATCATGCCGCCAGCCCGCTGACCGTCGTCACCATCAGCGCGGGCGTCGCCGTCATCCGCCCGATGCTGCAATCGGACACGCCCGAACAACTGGTGGAAGACGCCGACCGCGCCCTCTATATCGCGAAAGCCAAAGGCCGCAATTTCGTCGCGCGCAGCGATGCAGTCAAGAGCGATGTCACCGTGCCATGAATCAAGAACACCTGTTGAAACTGGTCAGCATGGAAATGCCTTATGGCAAATACAAAGGCCGGCTGCTGGCCGACCTGCCGGGGCATTATCTGGGATGGTTCGCGCGCGAGGGATTCCCGCGCGGAGAACTGGGAAGCCTGCTCGCGCTGATGTATGAACTGGATCACAACGCTTTGCGCCAGTTGCTCGACCCATTAAGAAACCTGAAACGCTGACGCACCTCGGGATGCAATTCAATCAGGGCACGATCGTGGTGAACAGGTACACCGCGAAAATCACCAGATGCACCATGCCCTGCATCACCGTCGTGCGGCCCGTGCTCAGCGAAAAACCGGCGACGATGAACGACAGCATCAGCAGCACCGTCGATTTGATGTCCAGTCCGAGCGACAAGGTCCATCCCGTCGCCAGCGACACCACCGCCACCGCAGGAATCGTCAGGCCGATGCTGGCCAGCGCCGAGCCGATCGCCAGGTTGAGGCTGGTCTGCAAACGGTTGGCGCGCGCGGCGCGCACCGCCGCCAGGCCCTCCGGCAGCAGCACGATGGCGGCGATCACGATGCCGACCACCGACTTCGGCGCACCGAGACCATCGAGCGCGGTTTCCAGCGTCGGCGCCAGCGCCTTGGCCAGCAACACGACTGCGCCCAGGCACGCCAGCAACAGCACCGCGCTGGCAATGGCGACCTTGTTGGAGGGCGGCTCCGCATGCGCCTCTTCATTGGCGGCGGCATTCTCCGGCAGGAAGTAATCGCGATGGCGCACGGTCTGCACCAGCACGAAAGTGCCGTACAACACCAGCGAAATCACCGCAATGAACGCCAGCTGGCTGGGGCTGTAAAAAGGTCCGATCTTGGTCAGGGTGTAATTCGGCAAGACCAGCGTGAGCACCGCAATCGCCGCCAGCGTCGCCAGCGAGGCGCTGACGCCATGCTGTCCGAACGATTGCTCTCGATGATGGCTGGCGCCCACCAGCAGGCAGATGCCGACGATGCCGTTGAGGATGATCATGATGGCGGCAAATACCGTATCGCGCGCCAGTCCCGTGGTGGCTTCGCCGCCTGCCAGCATCAGCGACACGATCAACGCCACCTCGATCAGCGTCACCGCCAGCGCCAGCACCAGCGTGCCGAACGGCTCGCCGACCTTGTGCGCCACCACCTCGGCGTGATACACCGCCGCCAGCACGGACGCCATCAGTCCGATCACCAGCAGGAGAGCGAACCAGCCGCCCGGTTGCAAGCCATTGGCGGCATAAACCAGCCAGCCGACGACGGGCGAAGCGATGGACCAGAACGGCAGCGACGGGGAAATTTTCATGGGTGATGATCTATCGTTGTCAGAACGGTGGCAAGATGGAAAACGGAACGGTGACGCTGTTCCTGCATCGGTGCGGCGGCGAAAATGCAATGCCGAGAATACCAAGAGGCAGGAAATGATAACCGATGCGCGCGCCGCATCCTGCAGCAACTGCCGATGCAACCGCAATCGGATGAAACACCAGCTTATCTGGAAGGCCAGGCCGTGAGTATCTCGGCGCCGTCGGCGGTCACCGCAATCATGTGTTCCCACTGCGCCGACAAGGAGCCGTCGCGCGTGACGACGGTCCAGCCGTCGTCCAGCTGCTGCACGCCGCGCGCGCCCATGTTGATCATCGGCTCGATGGTGAACGTCATGCCTTCGCGCAGCAGCAGTCCGGAATTGCGCGTGCCGTAATGCAGCACCTGCGGCTCTTCGTGATATACCTTGCCGATGCCGTGGCCGCAATATTCGCGCACCACCGAATAACCCGCGCCTTCGGCCAGCGTCTGGATCGCATGGCCGACGTCGCCCAGCCGCGCGCCGGGGCGTACCACGGCGATGCCCGCCAGCATGGCGTCCAGCGTCACCTGCACCAGGCGCTGCGCTTCCGCCGAGGGCCTGCCGGCAAAGTACATGCGACTGGTGTCGCCGTGCCAGCCATCCTTGATCACGGTAACGTCGATGTTGATGATGTCGCCGTCCTTCAGCACCACCTTGTTGCTGGGAATGCCATGGCAGACGACGCTGTTGACCGAGGTGCACAAGGTCTTGGGAAAGCCGTGGTAACCGACATTGGCCGGCGTCGCCTTCTGCACCTTGCGGATGAAATCATGGCAGCGGCGATCCAGCTCTTCCGTCGTCACGCCGGGTACGACATATTCGCCGATCATCTCCAGCACATCCGCGGCCAGCCCTCCGGCGACGCGCATCATGGCGATCTGTTTTGCGGTTTTGATGGAGACTGCCACGACGATCCTTGGTTGGGGTAAAGCCGCTATTATCCCCGATCGCCTCACTCTGCGCAGCGTTGTTCGCCGACAAGCGACGATGTTTCTTCTCCCTTCCCGCGACTGTTGCTTTCCCGCTATCAGGAAAACACTGATACCGAAGAGTATGTCGCTCGATTAAGCTGGCATTACATCGGGCATAGCGGAATCACCTGCTCGACGTCCAAGCCACCTTGTCATGATCATCGGCCTCGACGTCCTGCCGGCTCCCTGCCTGATGGCCAGACATTTTCATCCGCTGCCGACCGGCAACGGAACGCTTTCGACAATTCCCCCATGTCGTCCTTTGTCCGCCTGGAGAAAAATATGAAATGGTTCTACGACCTGAAAATTTCAAGAAAACTGATCTCGGTCTTTTTCATCGTCGTTGCCCTGGAGGCAGCACTCGGCGTCTTCGCCATCCGCGAACTGGGGCGTGTGAACCAGGCATCCACCGACATCGCGACCAACTGGCTGCCGAGCATTCGCACCTTGTCGCAGATCAAGCTGTCGCTGTCGCGCATCCGCAGTTTTGAACTGCAGCACATCCTCGCCTCGACGCCCCAGGAATTCGAAGAAGTTGAAAAGAATGCCGACAAGCAGATCGCCAATCTGGGCAAGCAGCAGCAGGAATACCTGACGCAAATCAGCGAGCCGGAAGAAAAGGCGATCTATCCCGACGTGGAGAAGGCGATTGCCGTGTTCCTCGCAGAACACAAGAAGATCCTCGACATCTCGCGCACCAACAAGAATGAAGAGGCGCGCACCCTGCTGAGAGGCGAATCGACCAAGGTCTATCGCAACCTCCTCGACCAGGTGGAGAAGCTGGTCGAGGTCAACGAGAAAGGTTCGGAAAAATCCAGCGCCGATGCCGACGCAACGTATGCCAACGCCAGATTGTGGATCATCGCCATGCTGGCCGTCTGCATCGTTACCGCCATGGGCCTGGCCATGTGGATTTCTCGCGTGATCGCCAAACCGCTCGGCGCGGCGGTCGAAGTCGCCCAGCGCGTCGCCGGCGGCGACCTGACGGCAGACATCCGGCTGACGGGCAAGGATGAAACAGGTCAGTTGCTGGCCGCGCTCAAGGGCATGAACGACAACCTGCTGAAGATCGTCGGCGAAGTGCGCTCCGGCACCGACACCATCGCCACCGCTTCCAGCGAAATCGCCAGCGGCAACATGGACCTGTCCTCGCGCACCGAACAGCAAGCCGGCTCGCTGGAGGAAACCGCGTCGGCCATGGAAGAACTTACCGCCACCGTCAAGCAAAATGCCGACAACGCGCGCCAGGCCAACCAGCTTGCCGTCACCGCGTCGGAAGTCGCCAGCGCCGGCGGCGAAGTCGTCGGACAAGTCGTCAATACCATGGGCTCGATCAACGACTCATCGCGCAAGATCGTCGACATCATCAGCGTCATCGACGGCATCGCCTTCCAGACCAATATCCTGGCCTTGAACGCCGCGGTCGAAGCCGCGCGCGCCGGCGAACAGGGCCGCGGCTTCGCGGTGGTGGCTTCGGAAGTGCGCAGCCTGGCGCAGCGCTCGGCTGCCGCCGCCAAGGAAATCAAGATCCTCATCGACGACTCGGTCGCCAAGGTCGACGTCGGCAGCAAGCTGGTCGAACAGGCCGGCGCCACCATGGACGAAGTGGTCAACAGCGTCAGGCGCGTGACCGACATCGTCAGCGAAATCACCGCCGCCAGCAACGAACAAAGTCAGGGCATCGGACAGATCAATCTCGCCATCACGCAAATGGACGAGGCGACGCAGCAAAACGCCGCGCTGGTGGAACAAGCCGCCGCCGCCGCGCAATCCATGCAGGAGCAGGCCGGACGATTGTCGGAAATGGTCGGCGTCTTCAAGCTCCGCGAACGCAACGCGGTGAGCAAACCGGCTGCGGCGACCATGCCCCAACGCACGATCGACAAGGCGCCGCCGATGCAGCTCATCCAGCCCGTCAAACCGGCAAAGCCTGTCGCCCCCGTCATCCGCGTCATCAAGGACAACACGCGCCCAGCCTTGAGACCGCCGGTTGCCGTCAATGACGATCCCGATTCCTGGACGCAGTTCTGAACCGCTTCCCCTACTTGCATGCACATCACAATGAGGCCTCGCCATGGATGCATTCCAAAAAGAAATCGATGAACGAACCAACCTGACCAGCAGCAACAAATTCGAGCTGCTGCTGTTCCGGCTGGGCAGCCCAACCGGAGACAGCTCCGGCGAGCTGTTCGGCATCAACGTGTTCAAGATCCGCGAGATCGTGCCGATGGTGCCAATCACCACGGCGGCCGGCACCAAGTCGCCGATGCTGGGCATGGTCAACATCCGCGGCCAGGTGATCTCGGTGATCGACTTGCCGGCAGTGACCGGCTGCCGGCCTAAAACCGGCCTGAATATCTTGCTGATCACCGAATACGCGCGCAATACGCAAGCCTTCGCCGTGGAATCGGTGGAAGAAATCGTGCGCCTCGACTGGAGCCAGGTGTTGTCGGCCGAGGCCGGCACCGGCGGCGATCTGGTGACCAGCATCGCGCGCCTGGACGCCGACGTCGACGGCAGCCGCCTGGTGCAGGTGCTCGACGTGGAGCAGATTCTCGAGATGACCACGCCGGCCAAGCCGACGCTCGATCGCGGTCACAACAACACGCTCAAGGACCTGATCAAGCCGGGTTCGATCGTGCTGGCGGCGGATGACTCCAAGGTGGCGCGCGCCATGATTGAAGACGGGCTGTCGACACTGGGCGTGCCTTATTTCATGACCAAGAGCGGCAAGGAAGCCTGGGAAAAATTGCAATCCCTGGCGGCCGAGGCGCAACGCGAAGGCAAGCAGATCGGCGACAAGGTCGCACTCATGCTGACCGATCTGGAGATGCCGGAAATGGACGGCTTCACGCTCACGCGCACCATCAAGAGCGACCAGCGCTACAAGAACATCCCGGTGGTCATTCATTCATCGCTGTCGGGTTCCGCCAACGAGGATCACGTCAGGAGCGTCGGCGCCAACGGCTATGTGGCCAAGTTCGCCATCGACGAACTGGCTGCGACGCTGAAGAACACGCTGCTGCATTAGGGCCTGTCGACAATCAATCTGCGAGGTGCGTTCCCGCCAGAAGGCTTGCTGGCGGGAACCCTTCGGGAACGGCTGCAGGCGTCGCCTGCCGCGCGTTCGCGCTCGCAAATTGGTGGTTAGCAGGCCCTCGGCCTTGCCGGTGTGAGACGCGCTTCACGCGGGGAATAGGGAATTTCCCGATACCGCGCGATGGTTCTTTTTTCTATCATCCCACCATCAGCTCAGCCCTGCGGATACTCCTTCAGGGCCGGTGCAACACTTTGCGAGTAGCCATAAATGAAATTCCTAGCCGATCTATTGCAACAAGACATGTTCGTCGCCGTGGTGTCCTACCTGAGCATCGGACTGGTTGTCCTGATCTTTTTTTACTATCGCGAACGCAAATGGGAAAACGATCTGGCGCAATATCAGATCACTGAAACGGTGAAGATCGTCGACGATGCGCAGAAGAAAAACAATGCCTATCCCTTCAATCGCCCCATCGACGGCAGGTCGTTTCCCGTCGCGCCGCCGAGCGATGAAATGCAGGTCGTCGAAGGCGAGATCATCGAACCGATCATCGAGTCCAGGGCCGCGTCAATACGTGCACCCGCAGAGAAATCGGCCGTCCGCCATTGAAGCCTGCATCGCAGCCGGCGCCCTCACCGTTTCAAGTTGCACCGCTCAGACCTGCACCTCCACGCGATCGCGCCCGCCAGCCTTGGCGCGATACAGCGCCTGATCCGCCGCCGCCACCAGATTCGACGTTGTCGCACCGCGCCTGGCCTGGTTGCATGAACCGATGCCAAGGCTGATCGTCACAATGCCGTCGGGACTCGCCGCATGCGGAATGGCTTGCCGGCGCACTTCCTGCCTGATATGTTCCGCCACGACCAGCGCGCCCGCCGCATCGCAATTGGGCAGGATCATGGCGAATTCTTCGCCGCCGTAGCGCGCCGCCAGATCGCCGGGACGGCGTTCGCCGGCCAGGATGGACTGACCGATCTTGCGCAGGCATTCGTCGCCGGACAAATGACCGTACATGTCGTTGTAGAGCTTGAAGTGGTCGACGTCGATCATGATGAGCGACAAGCTCTCGCCTTTTCTCATTGTCCGACCCAGCTCGCGCGCCAGCGCACCGTCGAAATGACGGCGATTGGCAAGCCCGGTCAGGCCATCCTGCATGGCCAGCCTTTCCAGAGTACGATTGAGCGCTTCCACCTGGGCGCGCGCTTCGTTGGCCTCGTCCTCGGCAATCGCGCGCTTGTCGATCTGCCGCACCATGCGCTGTCCCACCACCGCAAAACACGTCACCAGCATCAGCACGCCGGCCATGTGCATGTAGGCGTCGGCGCGCCATTCCGCCAGCACTTCATCCCTGGACAGCGCCACGGCAACAAACATCGGGTACGTCTGCAGATGCGTATAGCCGTTGATGCGCAGCACGCCGTCTTGCGAAGATTTGATGAGGGCGATGCCGCTGGCGTACTTTGAGGCATAGTCCCGGTATATCGATGCGGACGCCATGCTTTTGGCAATCGAATCCTCGCGCAACGGACGGCGAAACACCATGGTGCCATTGTTGAGCGCAAGCAGAATGGCGCCCGACTTGCCGATGTTGAAACTGGCGTAGAAGCGCTGGAAGTAGTCCATCTCGATCGTCGCCAGCACCACCCCGCCGAAACTGCCGTCCGCATTGTTGATGCGGCGCGCGATGGTGGCGATCCACTTGCCGCTGGAGCGGCTTTTGACCGGCACGCCGACATAAGGCGCCGCATCGGCATGATCGCGGAGATAGATGAAATAGTCGCGGTCGGCGTTGTTGAGACTGAGGTCGGTCGTGGGTTGAGAATTGACGATCCAGCGGCCGGTCTGGTCGTAGACGAAAATGCCGCCCAATTGCGGCAGCTCCTTGACGCGCGTGACCAGCAGGCGATGCAAGCGTTCCAGCGCCGCCGGGCCGGTGCCGTCGGCGCTGATGCGCTCGAGCAGGCCGATCAGCACGGTATCGGCTTCCTTGAAGGTGTCGTCGGCATGCTGCGCCAATGCTTTCGCCATGTTTGCCACCGATACGCCGGCGTCGCGTTCCTCGATGGCGCGCGCCTGCCAGGTGCGCCAGGCATCGAGTCCGATCAGTGAAACACAAGCGAGCAAGACAAAACCAGCCGCCAGAATTGCCGTCGAAGAGCGCTTGTATCGAGCCATATGTCTCCGTCTTATTATCGTCTTGCAATGAATGAGCATCAATACATGCCGTCGGATTGCAGCAGGGCTCTTGATAGGAGTTTTGATGAGGCCCTGCGCGGGGCTGGCAAGCCGCGATCCAGTATGTTTTTCATTTATAACATTCTTACCGGTAGTCGCCTAGTGCAGGCTAGGCTCATCAGGACGGCGACTGTATTTCCGCATCGGCCGGCAGCGCATCGGGCACGGTAAAATAGCGACTTTGCATCGGAGTATTCCTTGTTCAAGCCTTTTCTCGTAGCGGACCGCCTGAGCGATATCGGCGTTCGTTTTCCTGGTCATGACTGACCGCATCGACTGTGTCGTCATCGGCGCCGGCGTCGTCGGCCTGGCGATCGCGCGCGCATTTGCACTGGCCGGCCGCGAAGTCGTCATCGTCGAAGCCGACAACAGCATCGGCAACGGCATCAGCTCCCGCAACAGCGAAGTGATCCACGCCGGCATCTATTACCGTCCCGGTTCGCTCAAGGCGAAGCTGTGCGTCGAAGGACGCTTCCTGTTGTATCGCTATTGCGAAGAACGCCATGTCGCCCATCGGCGCTGCGGCAAGCTGCTGGTCGCCACCAGTGCCGAACAGGCCGGGCGCATGCAGGCGATTGCAGCGCATGCGGCACAGAACGGCGTGCATGACCTGACCGCCATTGATGCCGCGCATGCCAGGGAACTGGAACCGGCGCTGCATTGCGTAGGCGCCCTGCTCTCGCCCTCCACCGGCATCGTCGACAGCCATGGTCTGATGCAACAGTTGCTCGCCGATGCCGAAGCGCACGGCGCCATGCTGGCGCTGCAAAGCCAGGTCGTCGCGGCGCGCCGCACTGTCGGCGGCATCATGCTGGATGTGGTCACGACCGACGGCGATCAGATGCAGTTGTCGGCCGGCCTGGTCATCAATGCCGCCGGCCTGGCGGCGCCGAGACTGGCGCGCTGCTTTGAGGGGCTGGCGCCGGAACACATCCCGACCGCCTGGTTCGCCAAGGGCAATTATTTTTCGCTGAGCGGCAAGGCGCCGTTTTCGCACCTGATTTATCCGTTGCCGGAAGACGGCGGACTCGGCGTCCACCTGACGCTCGATCTGGCCGGCCAGGCACGCTTCGGCCCCGATGTGGAATGGCTGGACGTCAAGGACGACCGCGCGCTGGACTATGCCGTCGACCTGCACCGTTCGGAGCGCTTTTATGCGTCGATACGCCGCTATTGGCCGGCGTTGCCGGACGCCGCCCTGCAAGCCAGTTATTCCGGCGTGCGCCCCAAGCTCACCGGCACCGGCAAGGAAGAGGATTTCCTCATCAGCGGACCGGACCGGCATGGTTATGCCGGGCTGATCAATCTGTTCGGCATCGAATCGCCTGGGTTGACGTCTTCGCTGGCGATTGCACAGTACGTGCTTGCACAAAGCGAACAAGCCTGACGCAGAAACCGCCCCCACGTTTCCACAAAGACAAGAAACGCGATGATTCGGCCGGTCAGAGCGCATGGATGAGCGGCAACATCGCTTTTTTCCAACACCGTGCTTGGTATCGATTGATTTTTAAGACGACTGGTCATATTATTCGATCATGGCTAAGATAAATACCCGTGACCAGATCTTCGACGCCGCACTGAAATTATTATCGGAGCGTGGTTACAACGCGTGCAGCGTGCAAGACATCACGACCGAGGCAGGCGTGCCGAAGGGCTCGTTTTACAACCACTTCGAGAGCAAGGAAGCGCTCGGTGCGGAAATCGTCGCGTATTACGCCGGCCGCAGCAAAATGCGCGAAATCCTGGTGGACGACACCGTGCCTGCACTGGAACGCCTGCATCGCTATTTCACGGCGCTCAACGACAGGCTGGTGGAGCGCGGCTTTCAGCATGGCTGCATGATCGGCAACATGAGCGCGGAAATGTCGGAGCAAAGCGCGCTGATCCGCGAAGAGCTGGTGAAGATTTATGCAAACTGGTCCGGCAAGCTGGCATATGCCATCGCTGCGGGCCAGAGGGAAGGCACGATTCCGACGCAGATGAACCCCGAGGCGCTGGCCGGTTTTCTGCTCAACGCCTGGGAAGGCGCGGCCTTGCGCACGCGTGTGGAACGCGACAAGAACGCCTTCGATCAGTTCATGGATCTGGCATTCAACAAGATGCTGAAGTAGGGCAAAGAATTTGCGGTAAAGCCGCCTTGATGAGAGGCGGCCTTTTTTTCATCAAATTTAAGACGACTGGTCATTTTAAAACTTGTTTGCAACTTATCTGAAACTTACTTTGCGAGAACGCCATGAGCACATCCTCCACTTCTTCACACCCTCCTGCGGGTAGCAACGCCCCGCTGTACTGGCTGGCGCTCGGCACCTTTGCCGTCGGCGCCGAAGGCTTCATGATCGCCGGCATCCTGCCGACCGTCGCCCGCGACCTGGGCGTCAGCGTCGCCGTTGCCGGACAACTGGTAGTAGCCTTCACCGCCGCCTATGCCCTCAGTTCCCCCATCCTGACGGCCCTGACAGGCGCCATCAATCGTCGCGCTCTGCTGATCGGCGCGATGACGGCGTTTACGCTGGCCAACCTGCTGGCCTGGCAGGCCACCGGCTACTGGTCGCTGATGACGGCGCGCATCCTGCTGGCGTTTGCCGCCGGTCTCTACGTGCCCAACGCCATGGCGCTGGCCGGCGCACTGGTCGCCCCGGAACGTCGCGGCAGCGCGCTGGCGCTGGTCAGCGGCGGCATCACCGTCGCCGTGGCGCTGGCGGCGCCGCTGGGTACCGTGATCGCCGACAAGCTCAGCTGGCGCATGACGTTCGCCGGCGTGGCGATCCTCGCGGCGCTGGCAACCATCGGCCTGTTGCGCGGCCTGCCGCGCGGCATCGGCGCCCACCTGCCGGTCGCCAGCCTGCGCGAACGTGTCCTGGCCGCGCGCGATCCGGCGGTATTGCGCGCGCTATTGACCACGCTGCTGTGGGCAACCGGCGCTTACGCGATGTACACCTATTTCGCGCTGTACCTCAATCAGGTGACCGGCATCCACGGCACGCACGTCGGCTATGTGCTGTTCGCCTGGGGTATCTCGGCCGCCATCGGCGTCATGGCCGGCGGCAAGGTGGCCGACCGCATCGGCTTCCAGCGCGTGACCGGTCCGGCATTGATGTTCCTGATCGCGGCTTTCCTGACGCTGGTTGCAATCGCTTATCTGTTGCCTGCCAACGTGGCGGTGCTGCCGGTATTCGTCTCGGTCATCGTCTGGGGCATTTCGGGCTGGGCGTTTTATCCGGCGCAGCAAACCAACCTGATCCACATCGCCGGCATCAAGCTGGCGCCGATCGCCCTGTCGCTGAATGCCTCGTTCATGTATCTCGGCTTTTCGCTGGGCGCCAGCGCAGGCGCGATCACTGTCGCTGACGGCTCGGCGCGCAATCTGGGACTGGTGGCCGCGGCCTTCGTGGCCGGCGCACTGCTGATGAAGCGCAGCGCCGTACGCCATGCCGCAGCGCGGGCTGCGGCATAGGCGTCGCATAAGACGACGAGGCCGCTACGCTGCCGCGATCATCCGGCAACGTAGCGCCAGATATGACGCAAGGCCAACAGCAGCCCGAGCGAACTGCCGGCGCGGCATCGTCCGGATTTCAAACCGATCTTCGAATGCGGCCGTTACATCAGCGCAGACCTGGTATTCACGCTTGCGGGCGCTTACCGCTGGCATATCTCTCGCCACGACTTCTTAGTCACCCTCATCCCGAGCGGCATTACCTGCGGAGTTGAAACCTCATGCCTGATCGGGATGAGGCCTTGTCGCGCCAGGCGTCTTTCTTATTGCTGCTGCGAGGCAGCATCCAGGCGATATCCAACGCCGCGGATTCCCATGAGCAAATGGGCCGCCCCCACCTGTCCCAGTTTCTTTCTCAGGTTGCTGACATGACTATCTACCGTGCGATCCAGCGGGTCGCTCTCCGAAAGACAGGCGTCTATCAATTCGCCGCGCGAGAAAACGCGCATGGGAGCGCGCGCCATGTGTGCCAGAAAGCGGAATTCCGTCAGCGTTAGCGCCAGCAAGATCTTTTCCTCTTGCCGTGTGACGTATGCCACGTGGCTTTGCAAGTCAATGTGCAATGCGCCGATACGCAGAATCTCCGCTTGCACATTTTTGTTCGTGCGCCTGAGAACGGCGCGGACCCGGGCCGCGACCTCGGCCGGATTGAATGGCTTCACGACATAGTCGTCGGCGCCGACTCTCAGGGCCATCAACTTGTCGATATCCTGATCAAGCGCCGTCAGCATGATGATCGGGATATGGCTGTGAGTCCGAATCTGCGACAGCACCGACCATCCGTCGACATTGGGCATTTTTACATCCAGCAAGATCAAATCCGGCTTCAATGTCTTATATAGCTCAAGAGCGACCGCGCCATCCCTGGCATGGACCGTACGCAGGCCTTCTCGTACGAGATAGGCATCAAGAATAGAGGCTATTTCGGATTCGTCCTCGGCAATCAAAATGAGGAAATTCGACGTATCCTCCCGAGTTGATTTCCGGTACAGCGTTGAGCCGATTTTTAGCGTGTCGTTCTTTACTTCCATCGAATATCCCCGGATTCAGTCGATTAACATTGATGAACTTCTTGTTGCTGCTGTACTGTTTTCCAATAGTGTTTTACCTTCAGCGACCAAGGGTAAACAAGACATTCAACATATCGCTGGCAGCCTGGATAATCTTGGCTGCAGCCTGATAGCTTGTCTGGTTCCTGATCATGTTTGCCAGTTCTTCATCCTGATTCACGCCCGACTCGGATTGCTGTTCTTGCTGAATGGCGGTCAACCTGGCTTTTCCGGCCTTGTTAAGAATATCGACTTCATGGGTCTTGTTGCCGATCATGCTGACCATTTGCGAATACGATCCCTGGAAGGAACTGCTGCCGATGGTGTTTGCCGTCTGCAACGCATTCAACGCCTGGGCATTGCGATTGTCGTTGACCCCGTCCGTATTCGGCGAGACGTAGAACAGATCGCCGTTTGCCGGCTGGCCGGTGATCGCAAAGGTGATGCCGCCGGTGGTCAGCTTGTCGCCGGAGGCGATGGAGATATTGGCGCCGGCGGCATAATTCGTGGTGGTGCCGTCCGCGTGCTTCACGGCCACCGCGCCGACATTGGCCGTCGGCGTCAGCGTGTTGCCGCTCGCGTTGAAGGTAAAACCCAGCTTCGTCCCGGCGGCCAATGGCGTTCCGGCATACGTGGAATCGATGGTTCCCGGCGAAATGACTGCGCTGCCGGTATTGGCAGGCCTGGGCGAAAAGACGAATTTATCCGCGTTGCCTGGCGTGCCGCTCAACACGAAGCTCACGCCACCGCTGCCATACGTTGCGCCGGAAGCATAGGGAATTGCAGCGCCGGCGGCATACGTTGTGGTGACGCCGGCCTTGGTCGTGACGGTCACGGCAGCCGGCGGCGTCAATGTCAGCGTATTCGGTGCGCCTGCCGCATAGGTGTAGGTTTGCGTAGAGTTGGGCGCAAACACCGACTTGTCTATGCTGGTCGACGTGACCGCGCCGGTTCCGGTATTGCCCGTCGTCACGAGCCCCATATCGGTAACGGCATTGACGGATGTGATGACCGGCATTGCGGCTGCGATCTTTTGCGTATTCGTGATGGCGACGCCCAGCATGGTGGCACCGTTGATGCTAGGCTTGACGAGGAAGCTGTCGCCGGCAGCCATCGTCGGTGCGGAGTAGGTGACCCCGTCGAGCGTGACCGGAAAGGCGATTGCCGGCGGCGTGATGGTAGTGGCATTGCCATCGGAGACGCGCGTGATCGTGTACCTCGTACCGTCATACGCAAGCTTGTAGTCGCTGGCGGTCAGTTTGGAGGAGTCCGATATCGTCGCCGTCACCGCGGCAGCCGCAGAATTTCCAGGCGCGCCGTTGACCTGCGGAACGCCGACGGTGAAAAAATCCGTTCCCAGGGCGCCGTTCTGATCCTGGCCCAGCTTGTGTTGCGCGTTGAATTGCGTCGCCAGCGCGATCGCCACGCGGCCGAGGGTATTCTGGGCCACGTCCAGGATCTCCGTGCGATAGGACATGATCCCTCCCAGGCTGCCTCCGCCAAAGGCCGTATCCGGGATCGGCATGCTGCTGCCGTTGTTCTTCAGGGACACCTGCAGGCGCGTCGGATCGGTGGCGGCCGGCGTCGCCACCAGCGTCGACACCTGGCTGCCGAGAACCAGCGGCTGGCCGTTGGCGATGAAGACGCTCAGGGCGCCGTTATTCTGCGGCAAGGTCGTGACCTGGACGATTTTGTTGAGCGCGGCAATGACCTGATCACGCTGGTCGAGCAGATCGTTGGGTGCGGCGCCGTCGGCACCGGACACCTTCATGATCGCCTTGTTCAACTCGTCTATCTGCGCGGCATAGGAATTGATGCTTGTGACGCTCGTCGTGATCTGGCTATTGATACTGCTGCGGCTTTGCGTCATCTGCTCGTCCAGGCTGTGAAACCTTGCCGATAGAGTCTGACCCGCCGACAGGACCGACTGACGTGCTGCCGCATTGCCCGGCAGCGACGCAAGATTTTGCATCGACTTGAAAAAACCCTGCAGGGCCGGCGACAAACCGGCCGCCGTATCTGCAACCATATTGTCGAGCTGGCGAATCTGGGCATGGTAGGCATCCAGCGAGCTGGTTCCCGTTGTCGCCGCAATGACTTGCTTGTTCAGGAAATCGTTATAGATGCGCTTGATTTCCGCGACCTGGGTGCCTTGCCCGACAAAACCATAGCCATAGTTGATGCCGCCGGCAGTGCTTTGCACCGCAACTTGGCGGTTGTAGCCGGCGACAGTCGCATTGGAAATATTATGGCTGGTGGTCGCCTGCGCAGCCTGGGCTGCGGCAAGCGCACTCCGTCCGATACTAAAAATATTGGTGCTCATGCCATTCCTGCTTCAGGATGCCGTCCGGATCTAGCGCAGGCTGATCAAGCTTTGCAGGACGGTATCCTGCACCTTGATGGTCTGGGAGTTGGCCTGGTAGACGCGTTGCGCAACGATCATGTTGACCAGTTCGGTCGTCAGATCGACATTGGAGTCCTCCACTGCGCGCGCCTGCAACGTACCCAGGCGCCCGCTGGCCGGCGTCCCCGGCAATGGCTCGCCGGCCGCCGCGCCGGCCGCATACAGGTTGTTCCCCAACGGTTGCAGTCCGTTGGGATTGGCGAAATTCACCAGCAGCACTTGTCCCAGAGTCTTGGCGTCGCCGTTGGAATAGCTGCCGACAATCTGTCCGTCCTTGCCGATGGAAAAACCGGAAAGCACTCCCGGCGACTTGCCATTCTGCGATTGCGCGACCGGCGTGAATGCCTGGCCGGTCTGCGTGGTGCCGGTGTAGTCCAGCGTAATGCCGGCCGCGAAGGTCGCTCCCGGCTTGACGTTGTTGGCGTTCAGATTCGCAGCCGTGAGCGTGCCGGCCGGTTGGGCGCTCGTCAGAACACCGGCATTGTCGAATGTCAGCGTCGCGACTTTCGCTTGCGTCGCCGCCGTTGGGTAAGGCACGCCATTGATCGTGGCGTAGACATCCCAGTTGGTTGCCGTGGCAGTCGACGTCGTCGCGTTTTTGACATAGTAAGTCTGGATGTTGTAGCTATTGCCCAGGCTGTCATAGGCCGTCACGCCGGTCGTGTTGTTGTAGGTCGTCGGGTCGGTCGCGTTGAACGGTTTTGTCGCCGGTGCGATGCCGGTCTTGCGCGAATCCAGATTGAGTTTCGTCGTCACCGCCGTGGTCGCCGTCGCAGGTATGTTTGACGTATCGATCTTCAACGGGACCGGATCGCCCCCGATGGCGGTGCCCAGCCAACCGGTCAGATAGGCGCCCTTTTCGCTGGGATTGACGATGTAGCCGTTTTTGTCCAGCTGGAATTGCCCGTTGCGGCCGTACAGCGGCGACGCATCCGTCAGATTGCGTTGCATGCGGAAGAAACCGTCGCCGTTGATGGCGATATCGAGCGGATTATTGGTCGTCGTGACGTTACCCTGGGTGAATGCCTGCTGCACGTTGGGTACGGCGACACCGATGCCAACCGGCGAATTGCCGGAACGATTCATCGAATTGGCGTACATGTCGGCGAACTGGGCGTGTGCCGATTTGAAACCTACCGTGCCGGCATTGGCAACGTTGTTGCCGATCACATCTAAATTTTTAGAGGCACCATGCAAACCGCTCAGACCTTGCTGAAAACTCATGTTATTTTCCTTGTATGGGAAGCCATTGGTAATTCGAAGAATGGAGATGAAACCGGCTTGATTCGGCTGCGCCGATGTTCACCGCATGCGGCGCAATCACCGTGCATTTCGCACTGTGCACGGCACATCAATTGGAAGCCCTCGATAATCTCGACAATTGTTGCGTCAGGTAATTCTGCGTTGCCGTCATGCTTGATAGCGTGCGGTTAAGGTGGTTAAATCTTTTCGTATATTGATCTTCCAGACTGTTCAGTCTGTTCTGCACGATAGTCTGGCGATCGGCATTGATCTTCAAGCTTGCTTGCATGCCTTTGGTCCTGACATCAATGACGCCGCCTTCTCCCAAGGCGGCATTCAGCAATGTCTGCAGTTTGGCCAGGACGCCGCCGGCGCCGGAAGCGGCTGTTTTGGCATTGCCTCCGATGCCCGTCGTCGCTGCCGACGCGAACAGCTTCTCGACACCCGCCAGGTTATTTTTCACTGCCGTATTTAACTTTGCAGAGTCCAGCGCAAGCGTGCCATCCTTCTGAAAACTGATTCCCACGTCCGACAGGCTGTTGATGCCATTGCCGCCGTCGACCTTGCCGAGCAAAATGCTGCGCAACTGCGTGATCAGGTTTCTGGTCGACGAGTCGGCCGCCAGCGGCGACGACGTGCCGGCTTGCCCGGGCATCCTGGACGGAGTCTGCAGCGTCAAGCCTTTGACGGCCTTGACAAGCGCGTTGTAGGCAGAGACGAAGGTCGTCGCCGAAGTCGTGATGGCGCTCGTATCGTGCGATACGGTCAGCGCAAAGTTGTCCGATGCAGTGGTGACTTTGCTCAGGTTCAGCGTCACGCCGGCGATCGCGTTGGTCACCTTGTTTGACGCGCTGTCGACAGCAACGCCATCTATGCTTAGCCTGGCATCCTGGGCGGCCGCCAACTGGCCCATCATGCTGCCGCTGAGGCCGGAGAAATCGCCCGTCCCCGTCAAAGCGACGGGGCTGGTCGCGCTGCCGCCGGAAGGCGTCAGCACCAGATGATCGGCGGCGCCGTCGTTCGCAATGCTCGCCATGACGCCGGCATTGGCCGTGTTGATGGCGTCGCGAACCTGTTGCAGCGTCCGGCCGGCGCCGCTTAGAGGAATGCTGGTCGTTGTGCCGCCCACCTTCAACGTCAGCCCACCCGAGCCGGCGTCAAAGGTGTGGCCCGTCGGCACGCCGGCGGAGGTGTATTTTCCGCTGGGGTCGAAAGAAAGAGACGCGTAGCTTCCTGTTCCCGTGACGCGGATGGAATTGCTCTTTCCGCTCTCTTTCGCCGTCATGACCAGATGCGAGGAAGTGCCGTCATTCACGATACTTGCGCTGACCCCTGCATTGCTGGAATTGATCGCATCGCGAACACCGGCCAGCGTGTTCGTTGCAGGCTTGATGATGGCGGTGGAACCATTGCCGGTTTTGATCGCGAGAATGCCGCTGTCAAACGCGGCATTCGCCGCAAAACCCGCAGAAGTGATCTTTTGCGCCTGCGCCAACTGGGATACCGCGATGGTGTAACTGCCGGCCGCGGCGACCGTGGCGTCCCGCGGCGCCTGAACCTGGCTCACGGTGCTCGGAATCGCGCTGGACGGATCGTAGTTCAAACCGGACAGCGTATTGTTGGCTTGAATCCTGATCGTGTTTGCAGTACCGGCGGTGTTGGATTCCAGCACCAGATGGTCGCCCGCGCCATCCGTAGCGATACTTGCCGTGACGCCCGTCTTGCCGGCATTGATTGCATCGCGCACGCCGGCCAGAGTCGCGTCCGCCTTCAGCGTGATAAAGGCAGGCGGATTGCTGCCGACCTTGATCGCCAGCGAATCCCCGGCGTTGAAAATCTGCGACTTGGAGAATCCCGCCGACTGGATTTTCTGCGCCAGCACTTTGGTCGACTCGTCGCTATTCACGTCTGCAGTGAACGGCTCGGTCGTGAGCGTCGTGCCGGTGCCGCGATTGGCGGCGACCGCCTTCAGCGCGCTGAAACTTGCCGGCGTCAGACGATTGAGTTCGGCCTGATAGGTGGAAACAATGCTTTTAAGACTGCCGTAGGCAGAAACCAGACTGTTGTAGCTGCGCGCCTGCTTTGCCAGAGGATCCAGCGCAACCTTCTCCGCCGCCATCAGTTTGGCGACAAGCGCGGGAACGTCGAGAGGTCCGGCAGCAGTTGAAATGGTGCCGCTAGAGATAGCCATTTTTCCCCCTTGCTGAGTTTGCATGCCCCGATAAGGGCGATCAGTTTGCCGCCGCGGTTATCCGGAATTTTTTCGGCGCATTGTTCCGGGGCGGCATGCAATGAAAAAACAGGCAAGCCGAGCGCCTTGCCTGCCGATTTCCATGATTACTTCAGCAACGACAGGACGCTTTGCGGAGCGGCGTTCGCTTGAGACAACATGCTTGTCCCCGCCTGTTGCAGAATCTGCGCACGCGTGAGGTTCGCCGTCTCTGCCGCGTAGTCGGTATCCATGATGCGGCTGCGCGATGCGGTGATGTTTTCGCTCGAAATCTGCAGGTTGCTGATGACGGCGCTGAAGCGGTTCTGAACTGCACCGAATTCGGCACGCTTGGACGAGATCAGGTTGATCGCCTGATCGAGGTTCTTGATCGCCTTTTGCGCATCACTTTGTGCCGATGGAGCAGCAATAGCTTGATCCAGGGACAGTTTGGCGGTGTCGATTGCAGCTTGCAGAGTCACAGCGGATGCTGCCAGTGCAGTTGCCGTCAGTGTCGAGCCTGTTGCGAACAGGTTGTCCAGAGCAGCCTTGGCCGAGGTGTACGTCACCTGGGCGGCATCGACCGCGGTCGTGTTGCCCAGACCGATCAAGCCCTTGGCGCTGGTGCCGATCACGCTGGCGATGGTGCTGTCGTTGGACAGATCGGACAGCGAGATGCTGATCTGGTCGTTCAGCTTGTTGTCGGTAACCTTGGCGCCGACCTGGAAAGTCAGAGTCAGCGAGGCCGAAACGTTGGCCACATCGGAACCCGTGCCGGCGCTGGCGCCCGAACCGATACCGGTGAACAGGCTCTGGCCGTTGAAGGTGGTGCCGTTCAGGACACGGAAAACTTCGCCCGACAATTGCTTGTATTCGTCGTTCAGCGTCTTGCGGTCTTGAGCGCTGTTGGTGCCGTTCGATGCTTGAACAGCCAGCTCACGCATACGTTGCAGGTTGTCGGTAACCGTGCTCAGTGCGCCTTCAGCGGTTTGAGCCAGGGAGATACCGTCGTTGGCGTTGCGTTGCGCAACTGCCAGACCTTTGATCTGTGCATTCATGCGGTCGGCAATCGCCAGGCCCGCAGCATCGTCCTTCGCGCTATTGACGCGCAGGCCGGAAGACAAACGTTGAATCGAAGTATTCAACGAGGCTTGCGAGTTGCTCAGGTTGCGTTGCGTGTTGAGCGACGCGAGATTGGTATTGATGACTGATGGCATTGTATTTCCCCTAATTTCTGATGAGCTAACGAAGAATCAAATTCAAAGTTGCGCAAGTGAAGTCGACGCGAGAAAAACAAGATCCCGATCAGGGAGCCGCCTTCGCCTGCGGATTTTTAACGCGAACAAATTACAAACATCTGATGCGAATAATTTCTTTACACCGCCGGTGCCGGTGCGCACCCGCTGCCTTCCGCCAACCATCTTCCGGGAGCCGGGGCAGTATCTCGCTGTTGTGTGGAGATACCGTGGCGCCGGCATGCGCGTTGCGTGATCTTTCGGCATTTCGCTCATGCACGAGATGGGACCGCTTGAATCTATTGCCTGGCGTATCGAGGAAAGTGAACTTCAAATACGGCGCCGCCCCCGGGGGCGTTGCGTGCGAAGGCTTCTCCTCCATGACAGCGGGCGATCGCCTGCACGATCGACAGCCCCAGTCCGATGCCGCTGCTGCCGCCCACGGCCGTGCCGGAATGCTGGCCGCGCCAGAAAGGATCGAACACGGATGAGCCGGCCTCATCGGGGAGGCCCGGCCCTTCATCGGTGACTCTCAATATGGCGTAGTGCCGGTGCGACAGGATTTCCACCCACACCCTGCCGGGCGATGCGTAGCGCCTGGCGTTGTCCAGCAGTGCAAGCAGGATCTGGCGTATGCGCGCACCGTCGGCAAACAACATGACCGGCGCCAGTTTCTCTTCAATTTTCAGCCCCGCTTCCGCGCACACGGGGCTTGCCGCCGAAACGACCGATTGCACTTCCTTGCTCATGTCGATGAACTCTCGCAACAACTCCAGATGACCGTTGTCCGTCCGGGCAACGGTGCCGAGATCGTCGACGATGCGCGTCAGGCTTTCGACCTGGTCGATCAAGGTGGAAAACAATTTCGGGTCCGGCGCAAAGATGCCGTCGGCGAGTCCCTGCAATCTGCCGCGCAAGACCGTCAACGGCGTGCGCAATTCATGCGAGATCACCATGTGCCAGGTCCGCATGTTGCTTCTGCTGAGCTCGAGTTGATGCGCCATCGTGTTGAAGTCGGCGACCAGATGCTGGGTTTCCTTGAACGTCGCAGTCTCCGGATGCGAACTCGCGCGCGCGCTTAAATCCCCGGTAGCAATCAGTCTGGCCGCAGAGGCCACGCTATTGAGCGGAAGGATCAGCTTTCTTCCGAAATGGATGGCGGTCAGCGCAGAACCCAGAAGGCCCAGAATCCACAGCGCAAACATGACTATCCATTCGTTGGGTTCCGGCCATGGCGCTTCCTTCGCCGCATCTGCCAAAAATTCGAATTCAATCCAATAGAACAGAAACATGCCCGCGCTCAGTCCGACCAGCGCCAGGCCGGTGGCGCCGGCCATGTACAAGACCAGCTTTTGCCCCAGCGTCACGGATTGCTTCATTGCACTTGCACGAGCCGGTAACCGACGCCTCGTACGCTCTCGAGGAATCCATCGATGCCGGCAGCCTTCAGTTTTTGCCGGAGTTTGCTGGCGTGGCCGTCGATGGCCCGCTCCAATGCCTCGCCCTCGGGAATGCAGGCATTGACGAGTTCTGTGCGCGTAAAGGCTTTGGTCGGAAAATGCGCCATGTAGGCAAGGATGCGGAATTCGGTCAGCGTCAGATCCAGCCTTGACGGCCGTTCTCGCTTTCCCACCATGACCATGTGCGACACCAGATCTATTTCCACATCGTTGACGCGCAGCACGGAGGCATGGATCACATTGTGCACTCTCCGCAAAACAGCCTTGACGCGTCCGACGATCTCCAACCCATTGAAGGGCTTCACGACATAATCGTCGGCGCCGATACGCAAAGCCTGGATCTTGCTCGGTACATCGTCCTGATGACTCACCACAATCACCGGGGTATCGCCGGCTGCACGCAGTGCCGTCAGCACGGAGAAGCCGCTGATGCGAGGCATCTTGAGGTCGAGCAGGACGATATCCGGGTGCGACGAATAATAGAGATCGATCGCCACCTGGCCATCTACCGCGACAATCGCCCGCAAGCCTTCGCGCTCGAGATGGGCGCACAAGATATGGGCGATTTCGGCACTGCTTTCCGCGACGAGCACGAGTGGATTCATGTCGTCAAGCCCTGTTGAAACCAAGGAGCGCCGCTTCGATCGCACGGTCCGTCAATGAGATGCGTTTTCGCGTTTCCGAACGTTTGTGAGAGGGCACATCCATAGGATCGGTAGGGCGGATGTTTTCGCAAGAGATCTGGTAGTCCCCGTCCGGGCGGCGCATTGCCCCCATCTCCCGCCAGAAATCGTCGTAGTCGGCAAGCAGCTTCCCGGCTCGTATCTGGCGAACCAGGACGCGGTTTTCATTCCCGACCAGGATCGCCTTGGTACATCCGCAAGTGCGTCCGATCTCTCGCGCCAGGCGCAACATCAGTGCCTTGGGTCGCAAGCCGAACATGTCGCGGGTGGCATTGCGGACACGTCCTTGCGCATCGCCGCCTTTAGGTCCTTGCAAACAGCCGATGCCGACACACCAGTGCAAATCGCTGTTGTAGAACGTGAAGGCAATGGAGAACAGGGGCTGTTGGTCGCAATACAGCTGCAAGATCAATTCGCCCTCCCGTTCAAGCGGGGAAGCGGCGGACAAGCGCAACTCATAGACAGCCCCGGATTTTCCGGTGAAGCTGCCGAGCAACGCCGGCGATCTTGTCGCACGCAATACCAGCGGTTCAAGCCCATGCCGGCAAATAAAGTCATAGTGGCTTATCAGGACATCGATCCGGTCCCGGCTGCGCAAACGCAGTGATTGGTAAGGACGGTAGATTTTTGGCAATAGCTTGGGCATCGCCTTTGCCAATTCGACACGCATCGGCGTTGAATTCCAATAAGCCAGCCATCGCTGCGTCCGTCGGAAGTGAAAAATGCCTCTGGCGACGAGCTTGATCTTTTTTACCAGCAGCGCCGGTCCGGGGCGATCGTGCGCCAGGCATGTCAACAGTTTGACGGGGGCGCCACGGCCGACGCCGCCGGCGCTATTCATGCCGTAGCACCGGCGCTGCGCCTCCGTTGCCGAAGCAGCGTTATCCGGCGTGCTCTCTTTGCGGGCGACAAACGGCATCTTGCCGTGCAGGCGACGCTTGCAAGAGATCGTCGCTGTCAGCACAAATGCCTGGCGCAAAGCCCACCCGGGGTGGTGGAAGGCCGCATAAAAAGCCGGCGCGAGTACCGAGATTGCGCAGCACACCCACAACGACCCGGCGCTTTCCAGCGCCAGGAGCAAGAGTGCAACGTGAAGCAGAAACGGCCAGGAAGTATATTTGTAATACATCGTCAACTCATGCAAAGAGAAGTTCGGAGAAGCTTTCTACTTTGTATGTGCAACGAGACGGACAAAATGACGGTCTGTTACAAATTATTTTTTATTCTGTGATTTTCTTCGCGTGGTTGCCGATATTTGAACTTGGCCGCGACCGTCAGAACTCGGAGATGTGCGTCAGCAGAAGTGCGCGGTGCGGCTCCACCCCCACCGTCGATCCCGAGAAATCGCTGTAAAGACGGCGATTGAAGAGGTTTTTGATACCCAGCGTCGTTCTGCCATGCCGGGATCGGTAGTAGATGCTGGCATCAGTGCGCGTCTGGCCTGCTATGCGCACCAGCGTATCGGTCTCACTGAATGCCTGATATCCGCTGCGCATGGTGAGGCCAAGGCCCATGCCCCAGCCGCGCCAGCCTTCCGCCTGAAAATCGTAGGTGCTCCACAGGCTGGCCCGATGCCGGGGGAATTGCGACAGTTGCGGATCCTCGCCCGGAGGCTTGGCATATTGAAAGGAAATATAGCTGTAACTGGCGGTCAGATTCCAGCCGGCCATCAGTCGTCCGGCGATGTTCAACTCGACTCCGCGACTGATCGTGGACGGCAGCAGCACATAATCCACAAAGGACGATGTCGTCTGCTGCACATTGGTAGACTGCAAAACGTTGGTATGCGTAGCCCGGTAAAGTGCGGCGGAGAATGTCGCGCGATTATCCAGCAGGTTCAGCTTCAGACCGATTTCAACGGACTTGCCGGTCGTCGGAGGGGCGACAATCGTGCCGGGCGGCCCGCCATTGAGGGTCGCGTCGAGAACTCTGTTTCCCGGCGTAAAACTGCGGAAGGTATTCGCATAGAGCGTCGCACGCTCGCCAAGCCGGTAGGCGATGCCAAGGTTATACACCGGGGAATTTCTGGGCGGCGAGGTATCGCGTTCTATGCCGTTACGATCGACGTCGAGAGAAAAATTGTTTCGTTCCTGCTCGTAGCCCACATTGACCAGCATATGCCAGCGCCGCCATGTCATCTGATCCTGCAAAAAGACATTGCTGGAGTAAATGGTGTCGTCGGTGGCGATGAGGCTTTTCGCTCCCGCGACGGGCGGCAGCTGCATCCCGGACGGCGGCCAGGGTACGTCAACCGTGTCCGGGGAATCGAGATCGTTATAGGATCCCAGCCGGATCTGGCGATAACTCATGCCAACCAGCATCGTATGCTGCAACGAACCGGTTTGAAATTTTCCCCGTACGCTGGCTTCCATGTACCGGCTATAGCTGGTGAGCGTCGATTGATCGGGCAAACAAGTCCCGGTGGTCGCGCCCAAGTCGGAGGGCAAGCAGGATACGTATCCTGTCGAGTCGTAGCGCAGCTTGGCAAACTGGGCCTTGCTGACAAATGCCCAGCCCTCTCCCAGGCGTTGTTCGAGATCGTAGAAAACTTCTGTTTTTGCCGCGTAGCTGTGGTCGTCGGCACGCCCCCATGGTGAAGTGCGAATGTCCGGACCGGGCCCGCGGTCGGTCAATTGCGCATTCTGGTATCCGCCGAACGGCGCACGCGCGAGTTGGTGACTTGCCCCTGCCACCAGCGATGTACCGTCGTGTCGATATCCTATCGACGGCGCAAGATAGAATTCGCGGGCGCCGTCATAGCCGTCGAAGGTGCGCGCATCATGCGTAGCGGAAATCACGGTGCGATAGGTCCAGATTTGATCGGCCGACAAACTGCCCGCCAGATCGAGCGCCGTGCGCCGGTGCCCGTCGTTGCCTATTTCCAGCGTCAGCTCCCTGACTGAATCCGCCTGCGGCCGCTTGGTCAGGATATTCACGGCGCCGCCAGGCTCCATCGGGCCGCCGGCGATGATGGAGTCGGCTCCGCCCAGTACTTCCACGCGTTCAATTGCCGCTATTGGCGTATCCAGCGAAGTAATCGAACGCGATCCCGCTACCCGGCCGTTGGTCACGTTCGTCAAGGAAACCAGGTCTGCCACGCCATTCTTCATGACAGGGGCGACGAAACCTCGCACATAAAGGGTACCCGCCTGGTCCACGCCGCTGCCGCGCTCGAAGGCCACCGAGCTGGCGTTGCGCAAGGCATCGACGACCGATTGCGCCTGCTGCCTCTCCAGCAGATCTGCAGTGACCCCCTGGACCGACTGGGGAATTTCGGACAAGGGCGTGTCAGTCCGGGTCGCGGATCTTGTGGTGCGCGTGACGAAACCGATATCGTTATAGCCGTGGCTGGTTTGTACGTCGCTGTTGTTACTGATAACGACCGTCGGCAAAACGGAAGGTGCAGGTTCCAACGAGGAAGCCGATGCCGCAGGACTCTCCGGCGCAGCCGGCGTGGCGGCTTGGGCGGCAATCCGATGCACGCCGAACGAGCCGTCGGGATTGGCGCGGGCTTCCAGGTCGCTTCCTTTCATTGCCTCGCGCAGCGCATCCTGAACGGTGAAGCTGCCTTGGACGCCTGCGGATCTCAACGCGCCCGTCAAAGCGGGATCGAACAGGATGATGCCCCCGACGGATTTGGCAATCGCGATCAGAACATGATCCAGTCGATCGGCAGGAATGTTGAAGCTGACTTTGGCGGGTGTTGCGGCAACGGCAATGGGCTGGTGCGCCGACACCGGCGCAGCGATACCTCCCAGCAGCGATGCGGCAAAAACAGGCATCAACATTCTTGTCGCGTAACGATGTCGCATTGTCATATCGGAGAAAGGGCGTCGTTGTCGATCTGCTTACGGCTCTGATCGACGCGCCTGGAGACTTGCGAACAAACGCCAGTCGGTCACGCAGCGCAATGGGAAGGCATTTTAAAGGCGGGACGAGCCGGCTATCCCAGCGCAGAAATCGTGACCCAATAGGGAGTGACGCGCTTGACGGCAATCGGCAGACTGGCGGCCAGCGCCGTGAGGGCGCGATCGGTATCATCCAGCGGAAAGGCGCCACTGACCCTGAGTTGCGCAATGGCAGGTTCGAGCCGGATCACCCCTTTGCGATAGGGACGCAAGGCGCCGACCACCTCCATCAGCGGCGCGTCGAACGCCGTGTAATAGCCATCAACCCATGAACTTTCAGTACCGCGATTGGCCTGGATCGAGGCGACGGAATCCTCGGTGAACCACGTATGCTGACCCGGCCGCAATCGCGCGCTTTGCCCCTTGAGCGTCGCCAGGTCGGCAACCGCCTGCAGGGAAACCACCTCCGTGCGCTCTGCCAGAGCGCGGATCAACAGCATGCCGCTTTGCGTGCCGGTACTGCCGTGCACGGTTTCTATCGAAAATGGTCGCAGCGCTTGCGCCGCGACCCTGATCTGCAATTCGCCGCTCAACAGCCTGATCAGCCGGCGGCTCTGGTCGATCCACTGGTCGGCGGAACTGCGCGCGTTCAACGTCACGACGCTGCCATCCGCCAGGGTATAGGTCTGACGCTCGCCGGTGCCCGTATGCAGGTCGGCGGCGATGCCGCGGATCGGCGTGAATTGATTGACCAACGCACCGGCGCCGACGCCCAGGCCGGCCAGAACGGCGATGCGCCGCAGCGTTTTGCGGCGATCCTTTTGTTGTTGCAGCGTAGTGCGCAATACCTCGGTTGTCGCACCCAACCGGCGAGGCACGTCAAACTGGCGCACCGACTGCGTCAGGTTGGCGTAGGCAAGTTCGTGGCGGGGATCGGCAGTACGCCATTGCTCAAAAGCCGCGCGATCTGCATCGGTAACCGTGGGCAACTCCAGCTGGAGCATCCATTCAATCGCTTGTTCAACGATTTTTTCTTCGCTCATGTCAACACTCAAGCCAGGGGCGTAAAGCCGGAGGCCTTGTAGCACTGCAAGAGTCCTTTGGCGACGTATCTTCTGGCCACGCTCGGCGAAACGCCCAGTTGCGCCGCAATCTCCGGATAGGTCAGATCATCCAATTTGTACAACAGGAACGCCATGCGTTCACGCGACGACAGCCCGGCCAGCGCGCGATCCATGGCGCGCAATGCCTCGAGCAACAGCATCTGATCTTCCGGCGAGATTGCATACTGGTCGCTGCTGCCATGCGCCAGCGCTTGCAGGCACGCCTCTTCCAGGTCGCGACGACGCCACATTTCATAGACGATACGCTGCGAGATCGTGGTCAACAATGCCTTGGGTTCGCGAATATGCTGTGCAACCGGGGCCGCCAGCAATTGCGTGAACGTTTCGGCGGCAACATCTTCGGCCGCAAACGCATCGCCGACGCTGCGTCGAAGACGCGTGCGCAACCAGCTATGGTATTCAATAAAAATGGCTTCGATATGATTGGCAGTAATTGATGATGTGGTCACAATGTCATTTCTCCCATATGCTTGCTCTCGGTCTCAATCGATGGGATCCGTGAAAAACCGGTAATAACGGTGACTGCACAAATGCGCCTGTGCCGTTCTTTTGGAAATACGGTTCCATGCCGCCACACCGCTGACGTCGAGACGATCGTCCGGTCGAATTCCCTTCCAATGCCATGCTTTACAGAGCCGCCATCGTTGTTGCTTTGATCAAGCGACATCCGCAAAACGGGCTTTATTTTACCTTCATCTCATTACCGCACTTTTTCTTTTGGTTTTCGCACGCCGTTGCCATCGCATCCAGGCACGACAAGCAGACCGGATCGCGAAGGCAGCCGGCATCGACATGTTGATTCCCGGATCTCTTGCCGATGGCCATCAAGAGAATTGTGCCCTTCCTGAATTGCGGACTATGCTGCCGCTGGAAACCTCTTGCCGGCAAGAGGGCTCAGCCGAGAAGGCTGGACAAGCGCATGATTTCATCGTCTGGCCTTGGTCCGGCCTTCTGGGGGGCGCTCACGAAGTGGGGGGGCAGTTCTGCATACAAACCTGCTTGAAACTGCGTTTTTGTTTCCTGGATCAGGTCGATTCCGTTTCCAGGAGCGTTGCCATTGCAGATGCAAGTCCAGGCACCGGGACGAAACATTCACTTGCGCTCTTCACCCCGACAAAAACGGACATGCCGCAGCAAAGCTGCCATTGCCAATACCCGAAAAGCGAATTTGTTGAAGATTTGATTCATCTTGGACGCTTGGTCCGCGTTTCGTTCGAGTGATTGGTTCGTTAAACCGAATGCAAAAAACGATTGCCGATGGTGCGGCAATCAGGACTCATTAAGGCTAATGAAGCTCCGTCAAGATTTGTTGTTGAATTGATGGAGATTGCGTCAATCCGCTGATTTGTCCGCGGAATTTCCCCTCCCCAATCCGGACGCGCTGAAAGATTCCCCATGGAAAATCTTTAAGGTCGAAAATCAATCTGCCTTAAATAATTGCCACACCACTGGTATACCAGTATTATTCCAGCATGAAACCCACAGCCGCCATTGCCTCCAGCCGAGACGTCGCCTACGAGAAAATCCATGAAATGATTGTTTCGGGCACTCTTGCGGCCGGCTCGCCCTTGTCCGAACGCGGCCTTTCGGAAAGCCTCGGCATCGGCCGCACGCCGGTGCGCGAAGCCATCAAGGCGTTGGCGCGGGATGGCTTGCTCGATATCTCTCCCATGCGCGGTACTTTCGTGCGGCAGTTGTCCATCGACGATCTGCGCGAGATTCACGAAACCCGCCTGGCGCTGGAAGGCATGGCGGCTTTCTTGGCCGCGGAACGCGGCCTCACCGATGAGTTGCGCCGCTGTGCCGCTGATCTGTTGCGCATTGCGGAAGAAGACCGCCAAGGGCGGCTCGACGTGGCCCTGGCGCAAAAAGTCGGATGGGAATTTCACGAAGCAATGTTCCGTGCCGCCAATAATCAACGACTGCACGAGTTCTATCGCAACTTGCGCGTCCAGAACGGCCTGGCCCTGCAAAAGGTCGACGGCTATGACGCTGAACGCACGCGCGCCGCGGTGCAGGAACATCTGGATATTTATGCCGCCATCGAAGCACGCCAACCCGCTGAAGCGCAGCGTCGCGTATGGGAGCATCTGAGTCGTGCCTTGCAGGTCCGCCTGCGGGTGCTAACCTCCGCCGGCACTTTGAATTAAAGCGCGCGCGGCCCGTTGATCTTACCCTTGCCTGGAGTTCGTCATGTCGCAATCTCGTGCCAAGCGCTTCATTCCCCTGCCTTTCCAAATGCTGCTCGGCCTTGCGCTGGGAATGTTGTTCGGATTTCTGACGCCGCATCTGGCGCAGGCGTTGCAGCCGGTGGGTACGGCTTTTGTCCAGGTAATCAAGATGATTGTGGTGCCGCTTGTCTTCACCGCCATCACCCTGGGTATCTATCAAATGGGCAACCAGGCCAGGCAACTGGGCAAAGTGTCGGCCATCAGCATGGCTTACTTTTTCGTTGCCACCATCATTTCCATCTGCATCGGACTGGCGCTGAACTATCTTTTTCGCCCGGGGCTTGACGCCAATCTGGCGCTGACGGCGAAGATCCCCAAGGACATCAACACGACAGTTGACTGGACCAAGTTCTTCCTGGAGATGATCCCTTCCAATGTCGTGACGGCCATGAGCGGCAGCAACTTGTTGCCGGTGCTGGTGTTTTCCGTATTGCTGGGCATGGCGCTGGCGTCGATCGGTCCCCGCGCCAAACCGCTGATTGACATGCTTGATGCGCTGATGGGGGCCATCTTCAAGTTGACCGGCTGGATCATCGCGCTCTCGCCGATTGCGATCTTTGCCATCATCGCCTGGCTATTCGCGACGCAAGGAATCGGCACCATTGTCTCTCTGGTCAAACTGGTCGGCGTGATGTATCTCGGGCTGGCGGTGTTGCTGGTGATTTTTTGGGGACTGCTCAAAGCCATTGGTGAAAAGCCGTTCAAGGTCACCCGCGATATCGGTGAGCCAATGATCCTGGCGTTCACTACACGCTCATCGGAAGCGACCTTGCCGCTGCACATGGAAAAACTGGTCGGCATGGGCGTTCCCAAAGCGATCGCGTCGGTCGTACTGCCGCTCGGCTACGCCTTCAATCGCGATGGATCCATCATGTATTTCGCCCTGGCGGTCGGCTATCTCGCGGACGCTTATCATATTCAGCTGGACTGGCATACGCTGCTGTCGATCATCATCGTTACCACGCTGGCCAGCAAAGGCAGCGCGAACGTGCCGTCGGGCGGCCTGGTCGCGATTGCCATGGTGCTGACGACGATAGGCATTCCGGTTGAAGCACTGGCGCTGATCGCCGGCGTCGACGCCTTTCTCGACATGGGGCGCACCGCAATCAATGTATTCAGCAATACGGTTGCCATCAAACTGGTCATGAAATTGGCAGGCGTTCCTTACGTAGCGGCCGATGCCGTCATTGACGAAGCATCTGCAACCATGTCCGCAGAAAACACCAATCCCAAGGAATTCGCATGATCGATTTACGCAGCGATACGGTGACGCGACCGACGCATGAAATGCTGGAGGCGATGCGCTTCGCCACGCTCAATGACGACACCCTGGAAGGCGATCCCACGGTGCGCCGCCTGGAAATTCGCGCAGCCGAACTGAGCGGCAAGAAGGATGCCTTATTCGTCGTCAGCGGCACGATGGGCAATGTGATCGCGACCCTGGCGCATGCGCGCGAGGGCGGCGAAGCTTTGGTCGACGAGCAATCCCATATGACCCGTTCGGAAGCCGGCGGCCTGTCGCATCTGGCCGGTCTGTTCTGCGTCCGGATTCCTTCTCACAAAGGAGAAATGCAGCTCGATGCCTTGCGCGAATCGATCCGTCCCGCCTTTTCCCGCTATGGATTGCCGACCGCAATGATCGCCGTCGAAACCAGCCACAATCATTCCGGCGGTTACGTCCCCAGCCTGGCCTATCTGCAACAGGTAGCCGACATGGCCCGTACTGCCAAGGTGCCGGTCCACATTGACGGCGCCCGCGCGTTCAATGCCGCAATTGCCCTCGGCGTGCCGCTCTCGACGATTTGTGCGCACGGGGACAGCGTCAGCTTATGCCTGTCGAAAGGCCTCAGTGCGCCGATGGGCTCCGTATTGACAGGCTCGGCCGATTTCATCAGTCGCGCCAGAGTCTTCCGACGCATGGTAGGCGGCGGTTTGCGACAAGCCGGCATCATGGCTGCAGCAGGTCTTGTCGCGCTGGAGACAATGACGGAACGTTTAGCCGATGATCATCGCCGTGCCCGGCATCTGTGGGAATTGCTGCGTGCTTCCACTCCGGAGTTGGTCAATGCGGACGCGCCGCACACCAATATCTTGCAGATTCATGTTTCTGACGACAGCGCCCTCCAATGGGAGCATGCCTTCCATGCGCATGGCATTCTGGTCCGCGCAAGCAATCGCAAGACCTTGCGCCTGGTCACGCATCGGCATATCGACGATGCGAACATTCATAAGGTTCACCAGGCCATTGTTCATATAAGGCAACATGGTTCGACGCTGATCCCTCAAACAGGCAAATAAGCAGTCCTTGCAAGCGTCGCATCCATCGTATTTGAGCCCCGGTTGTTGATTTGCAGCTCTGATTGCCCCTGGTTTGCATTGTTCGTTGCCCCACTATTTCGCTTGAAGCACCAAGTCTCATCGATATCTTGAATTACTAGGTAAGGTCATCACTCATTGCAAACTTGAGTCAGATCCTTACCCCACTAGCGGTAGCTCATGGAGGTGCGTTGAGTGCAGGAACCTTTGAAAACGCTTCTGCAATGAAATCCATGAATACGACGGCCCGCGTCGGGAGCAGCCTGTTTGCGACATAGATGATTTGAACCGGGACCGGAGGGGCAGCGTGTCCCGTCAGCAGCAACTGCAAATTACCGTTCTTGAGCCCTTCCTCGAAAAGCCATTCCGGCCCATGTCCGATCCCTAGTCCCGCATTGACCGATTCGCGTACGGCCTCGGGTGAGTTGACCCTGAGTCTGCCGGATACCGGGACTTCGGTATCCCGGAAGCGCCATGTGGCACCTGTCGACAGCAGGGTGTAGATCACGCAATCGTGCCCGCGTAGATCATCGGGCGTGGCGGGGACGCCACGTTTGGCGAGATAGCCCTTACTGGCTACGAACACGCGCTCGTACAGACCGATGCGCCGCGCGCGTAGTGCGCTGTCTTCCAAATGGCCGATCCGAATCGCCAGTTCAGCTCCCTCATCGACCAGACTCACATATCGGTCATTGATCTGAAGATCCAGCGTCAACCCAGGATAGCGCTCCAGGAAGGCGGGAACATGCGGCAACACGAATGCATGAGCCAGAGCGGTCGGGCAGGCGACGCGCAGCAATCCGGACGGATCGATGTTCTCCCGAAAGGACGATTCCGACTCGTCCACAGCGTCGAGGATACGCCGGACTTCCGCATAGTAACGTTCCCCCTCCGGCGTGAGGGCAAGCTTGCGCGTTGACCGGTTCAGCAGTCGAGTTTGCAAATGTTCTTCCAGTGCCGCTACATGGCGACTGACGTTCGGCTGCCCCAAGCCCAAGTCACGACCGGCAGCAGAAAAACTGCCCGTCTCCACGGCACGCGCAAAGCATGTCATTACGAGAAACAGGTCCAAGGTCAAATCCCCACATTCATGCCCTAATTGCATGAATCATATGTAAAAATACGATCTTACCGAATTTCAAGCATGAGCGCATAGTTCTCCCCACGGCAGGTCAGCCAAGGTTGGCTGATCATGAAGAATCTACAGGAGAATTTTTATGTCCCGCTTGCAAGGCAAACGTACTCTCATCACTGGCGGCACTAGTGGCATTGGCCTCGAAACAGCCAAGCAGTTCCTCGCCGAAGGTGCTCGCGTCATCGTCACCGGTGTCAATCCGGCTTCCATTGAAAAGGCAAAAGCGGAACTCGGTGCCGAGGTTCTGGTACTGCGTGCTGATTCAGCCAACGTGGCCGCTCAGAAGGAGTTGGCGCAAACCGTCCAGGCTCAATATGGGCAGCTCGATATCGCCTTTCTCAACGCTGGCGTATCCGTTTGGGTTCCAATCGAAGAATGGACGGAAGAAATGTTCGATCGCTCGTTCGACATCAACGTCAAGGGGCCCTATTTCTTGATTCAGGCACTATTGCCTGTCTTCGCGAACCCCGCATCCGTGGTGCTCAATACATCGGTCAGCGCGCACGTCGGCGCGGCGCGCTCGTCGGTATATGGCGCGACCAAGGCTGCATTTCTGAACATGTCGAAGACGCTTTCGAGCGAACTGCTCGGACGCGGCATTCGCGTCAACGCCGTCAGTCCTGGCCCGGTCGAAACGCCGCTGTACGACAAGATGGGCATTCCTGAGGCCTATCGCGACCAGCTCAACAAGGACATTGCCGCAAGCATTCCGTTCGGCCGCTTCGGCACGCCGGAGGAAGTGGCCAAGGCGGTGCTGTATCTGGCTTCCGACGAGTCCCGATGGACTGTCGGCTCCGAAATCATCGTTGACGGTGGCCGCACGCTCAACGGCTGATTGCAAACAGCTGCTGAAGGAGTGCTCTCATGACGACTCTTTCTACCAGCTTTTGAGCTATCTCCTTCGAAAGGATTTCTCGAAGCCGCACGAGTAAATTATCCGCGATGCGCCCATTCCACATGCGTGGGGTGGGCTTCGTTTTTACGGGGAATTCCAATGCAACAAACGCAATTGATACTCATCAGCCACCCTCTAGGGCGGCGCGTCCCATAGCACCGGATTCAAGCTGCACATCGCATTCGACGGCAGGGTTGCCACGTGAGTCGATTACCTCACGACCTATGACATCAACAATAGCGTTCAGTCCAAACCTCCTTGAATAATCTTGAACTCGAAATTCGATAGCACTTAACCGACCTGGGCAATTCTTAACAGATTTGTCGTTTCAGATGCCCCAAAGGGCATCCCCTGGGATAACAATCGTCCGCCCCTTATTCGCCAGTCCCTCGCGGACCGCCTACGGCAACTTGCGTGCTCCGGAAGCCAGAAATCCGCCGTCCACCGGTAGATCGACCCCCGTGGTATACCCGGCTTCATCACCGACGAAGTACATGACCGCTGCAGCGACTTCCGCGGTCGAACCATAACGGTTCTTGGGAATTGCGTGGGTGTACTCCTTGCGGAACTGCTCACTGTGAAGCACGCGCGTCATTGGCGTGTCGACCGGACCGGGCGATACGGTATTTGCAGTGATGCCATACTCGGCAAGTTCGACTGCCATCTGGCGAGTCAATGCAATGACAGCACCCTTCGAGGTGCCATAGGCGGTACGTCCCGTACCAACGGCACGCTGACCGGCAACCGACGCAAGATTCACGATGCGCCCCCATTTATGCTTCAACATCAATCGCGCAGCATGTTGAGCGCATAGGAGCGTGCCGACCACGTTGACATTCATCGTCGCAACGAAATTGTCCAGCGGGAATTCCAGGAAGGGAAATACCTTTGCAATGCCGGCGCAGTTCACCAGGACATCGCAACGACCATATCGACGGTCGATTTCGGCAAAGGCATGTGCGACGGATGCGGCGTCGCCAGCGTCGATCTGCTGTGCCTCGGCGCGAAGACCGGAGGCACTCAGCTCTCCCACGCGCGTTTTGGCGGCGTCCAGATCGCGATCGGCAACAACCACCGTGTAGCCGGCGGCCCCAAGGCATTGGCAGACTTCCGCACCAATGCCCATGGCGCCGCCGACTACGACGGCAACCCTATCCATATTGTCCTGCTCTTGCATTCTGTTCTCCTAAGTTATAGAAAGCCGATCGAAATCCAAGGCACCGCCGCTACGACGATCAATCCTATTATCATTGCGACGATGTATCCGCCTATGGGACGAATACCTTCATCCGGATGAATTTTCGAGATGGCGCACGCCGCGTAATAGCCGACCCCAAATGGCGGAGCAAAAAGACCGATCCCCATCGCCAGAATGACGACCATTGCGTAATGAACCTCGTGGATTCCCATGGCCCTCGCGATAGGAAATACCAGCGGCCCAAACAGAACGATGGCAGGGATCCCTTCCAGAACACTACCGAGAATAATAAAAGCTAGAACGGATACCGCCATGAAGCCCACGGCGCCACCAGGCAGGGCGCGCATTGCATTCGCGAGCGTGGTCGAAAAGCCAGACTGGGTTAGACCCCAGGCCATGGCCGTAGCAGCCCCGATGATGATGAGGATCGCCCCCGACAGACTGGCAGTTTCCACCAGCATCGGGTAGAGGCGACGGAAGTCGAACTGGCGATAGATGAATAGCCCGGCAACGACGGCATAGACGATGCCGATCGTCGACACCTCGGTTGCCGTCGCCACACCGCCGACAACGGCGGCGCGGATAATGAATGGCAGTGCGATGGCGGGCAAAGCAATAGCAAATGCCTTGGCAATCTCGAGTCGATTTGCTCGCGCCACCTGGGACAAGTCCTCGCCACGATAGCGCCAGAACACAACGCCAATCAAGCCGATTGCAAGCACTACGCCCGGCAGCATGCCTCCAGTAAACAGGGCGGAAATTGAAACACCTGTTACCGAGCCGATCGTAATCAGCACAATGCTCGGCGGTATGGTTTCGGTCTGGGCGCCGGTCGCCGCCAAGAGCGCGACGAGGTCGCCTTCCTTGGCCCCACGTTTTTTCATCTCCGGGAAAAGCACCGGTGCTACTGCTGCCATATCGGCTGCCTTGGAGCCGGAGATCCCGGATACCAAATACATCGCACCGACCAGCACGTAATGCAAACCTCCGCGGACGTGACCCAGCAGGCTTGCAAGGAATCCCACCATCGCGCGAGCCATGCCCGTCATCTCGATCAACTGTCCCAAAAAGACGAACAAAGGTACCGACAGCAGGATAAGATGGCTCATCCCCTCGTCCATACGACCCACGACAATCATGACGGGCGTAGGAGTGGTCAGGCCCATGTAGCCCAGCGTCGCCAAGCCGAATGAAAATGCAATCGGTACTCCTGCGAAGACGCAGGCAGCAACCACGACTACGAAGAAGATCACCAGATTGACGTTGCCTAGCTTCTCGAAGATAGGTTGCAGCAACCACATACCAAATAGCAGCACTGTTGCTAGCGCAAGCGCCTTTCCTACCGTTTTACGGTCGGCGAACTGTGCAAGGCGCAAGACCGACAGCAGCGCCATCAAACCGAATCCCAAAGCGATAGCAGCCACTCGCCAGCTGTTCGGAATGTCGAGCGCTGGCGTCCTTATGATAGCTTCCTCATGCGCATACTCCAGCGCATGAGGCAACATCAGCAGCAAGAATGCCAATGCCGCAATAGTGGCCAGCACGTCGACAAATGCGCGGGTAGCCGGCGATAGTTTACCGACTACCGCAGTCATTCGCATGTGCTCGCCTTTTTCAAATGCCACCGCCGAGCCAAGCATCGCCAGCCAGAGGAACAGAATCGACGCAAGCTCATCGGACCAAATTAGCGGCGTATGGAAGACATAGCGGGCAACCACGCCCGCCAGCAAAACGGCGATTTCCGCCGCGACGAGAAGCGCTACAGGCACCGCCAGGCAATGGCCGAGGAATCGCTGCATGCGCGCCGCTGCCGTGCTGACGGCATCTCGCGGCGGGCCAGCCCCGTTGTTGTGTAAGATGTCCATGGCTTACCCCAGTTTTCCGGTGTACTTTTCCAGAATTGTCCAGGCCTCTTCGCCATATTTCTTGCGCCATTCGGTATAGAAACCGGACTTTGCCAGCATGTCGCGGAACGGCGCAGGATCCGGGGTGTTGAAAATCATTCCTTGTCCCTGCAGGGATGTTCGCAGCGACGCATTCAACTTGGCGACGTCAGCACGCACCTCGAGGCCGGCGCGGTTCAGGTGCTGGGCCACGACGGGCCGCAGCTTTTCTGGCAGGCGGTTCCATGCTTTCTGACTGCTCATGCACCAGTAGCCGTCCCACATGTGATTCGTAATGGAGCAGTACTTCTGAACTTCATAAAGCTTGGCAATCGAGATGATGGAAAGCGGATTCTCTTGGCCGTCGACCACCTTGGTCTGCAGCGACGAGTACACTTCCGCGAAATTAATCGACGCTGGTGCCGCGCCAAGATGCTGGAACAGCGATGTCCACAGCGGACTCACGGGCACTCTGATTTTGAGGTTCTTGAGATCAGCGGGTGTATTGATCGGCTTCACGCCGTTGGTGATCTGGCGGAAACCCGAACTCCAGATATTGTCCATGGCCAACAGACCGACCTTGGTGAACTGGCTTCGCAGGTATTTTCCAAGATCACCGTCCAATGCCTGATGCACCGCGTCATCGCCGGAGAAGGCAAAGCCGAGGCCATACATTGACGATACCGGAACCATCTGCGAAAGCACGTTCACACCGGAGACCGTGAAGAAATCGATAGCTCCGACCCTCAGCTGAGACAACATGTCGGAGTCATTGCCGAGCTGATTGTTGGGGAACACATTGACTTGGATCCGCCCCTCCGTATCTTTCAAGATACGCTCGGCGGCCTCGTTGGCGCGGATGTTCAGCGGGTGGTTCGCCGGAAGGTTGGTGCCGAACTTGAGATTGAATTCGGCGGCGCGTGCGAACTTCGGAATGATCAGCGCGGGTGCAGCTGCTGCCGCGACTGCGCTGAGTAAAACTTGTCGGCGTGTGAATCCATTCATGATTCCTGTCTCCTTTTGGTGTTGATAATTTTTTTTTGTTTTTTTATGCGCTGGTGCCGCGCAGAGCTTTGACAAAATAGTCAGGTTGGCCCATCTGCCCTCCTTTCAGTGCAATTTGCAAGTCAGCAAGATGCGGCTGATCCGATAGCATGCGGCACAGGGGCGCTCCCGGCGCCAGACGGGCGACGACGACTAATGCATCGGGCGCCAGATGCCGTGTGACATGACTGGAAGTATCGCCGCCGGATACCAGAAGGCGTTTGATGCGTACCGCGCGAAGTACGCCATCCACAAATTTCCCCAAGCGCTGTGCGAGCAGTCGTCCGCCGACATGTCTGGCCTCATCCGCCCTCAATCCGCGCGATACGAGCAGCGATATCATTGCCGCGATCCGTCCATCGTCGGGGCCGCGGGCTGTATGAACCATGACACTGAGGCCCCCGCCTAACGCCGCGACTGCCTCGCCAACAAGGCGCTTCATTTCAGATTCCCATCGCTCATCTGCGACGAGGCTTGATGCATCGACGGCGATGTCGACGAATCCCTCCGTGATGGCCGTATCGACCTGCATCCTGCTTAGTGGTGAAGCGCTACCGGACACCGCCAGTACCTGCGGAACCGCTTCGAATTTTTCATATCGCGTGGTATCCACCGGAGCTGCTTCGCCAGACTCGCGCCACCACTGGGTCGTTGCATACTCCAGTCCCGACGAACCGACGCAGAACAATGGACGGGAGCGACCGGCACCGAGACGCTCAAGCTGACGTCCGACTTCAGTCAGATGAGCAGGGGTCGCACCGTCGAAGATGATGCCGCCCGGCTGATTCTCTGCGATGCGTTCCAGCTCACTATCCATGGCCTGCCGACCAGTCTCGAATAGCGGCAGCGCAAATTTGGCGAACGTCTGACGAGTCTGGATCGAGAGGTGCAGGGCCATGTCCGCCTCGGACATCGGCGTGGTCGGATGATGTCTCATGATCGGATGCCGATCCAGCCGATACACCACGCCGTCAGTTCCGGAACGCGCAAACAGTGTGCCGAAGACGCAGTAGCGCCCTAGCGCGGGCGTTGCCGCCACAATGGGAATCGGCCCCTCGCCGAATGCGTCGCGGGCGAGATCCATCACTCGGCCGATGCTTCCGACTGCTTCTGAACTGTCGAAGGTAGAGCAAACTTTGTAATGCACTAACGGTACCGGCAATGCGGCCAGCGCCTGCAGTGTTTGCGGCAGCTGCTGCTCCATTTCCTCCGGTGACATACTGCGGCTTTCGCCTGCTACACCAATGGCGTCGAAGGGACCAAGCGCCTTCAACATGTCAACACTGGGTGGTTTCACGAACAAGGCGCAACGCATGCCGGCGAAGGCCAGCACTTCGAGCGCATCCGTGGAGCCGGTAAAGTCGTCGCCATAAAATGCCAGGCGTAACTTCGGCATTGCATCCATGTTCACATCCTTCCGAAGTGAGACAGGGCGCGTCCGAGAGCTGGATGGGTCTCTGCATATGCTTCCAGATTCTGACCGGCGACTGCGGCCTCCCAGCCCTCCCGCATGCTGGCAACGCCGGCACCGATGCCGTCAGGGTGGCCGATGATGCCTCCACCCGCGAGATGCATGAGATCTGTTGATTGCAATTGGCGATACATGTCAGGCGCCTGATCGGCCCACTGCCCCGACGAAAATACCGGCATCACTGCCGGTACACCGGCAAATTCCGACAGGCAAGCGCGTGCAGAGCGCAGCACCGAATCGTCAGGTTCCCAGAACTTGCTGCGCAAGCCATTCACATGCAGGTGGTCGACGCCGGCCAGGCGCCATAGCTTCTGATAAACCTCGAAACTGAAACCGAGTGCGGGATGACGGGTCATGCTGCCCCAACCATTGCGGTGGCCGTGAATCGGAAGTTGCGAATGCCGTCGCAGATGCTCCACCCCGGCAAATCCGGCCCAGTTGACGCTCACCATGACACAAGTGCCGCCGGCAGCCAGCACCGTATCGTGCTGACGGAGCATGTCATCAATGGAGCCCGATATGTTAAACGCATACATCGGCATGCGCCCCAAACGGTCCGCGTGTTTATGCAGCACCGGCATGACCGCCGCCACACGGTGCGCAAAGGATTCGTATGGCGGATTGGCGATCAGTTCATCATCCTTGATGAAATCAATGCCGGCACTGCACAGATCATTCACAATCGCCGCAGTCTGCTCGGCCGTCAGCCCGATGCTAGGCTTGATAATCGTGCCGATCAGCGGTCGGCCATGGACACCGGCCAAACGGCGCGTTCCTTCGATGCCAAATGCCGGCCCGGGAAATTGACGCGCATAGTCCGCCGGCATATCCAGATCGAGCAAGCGCAGCCCGGTAATCTCTCCGAGTTCGAACAAGTTGCCGGCCAGCGTTGCAAGCAGCGCCGGCAAATTGGGGCCAACGTTTTCCATGGGGAACGCGATCTCGATTTCTGCGCGATGAAAGACACCGCTGCTGCCACGCCGGTCCACATATGCGCTATGCAGCGAGGGTTCGAGTGCGGGCGGCAATGAACGGATATCGATGACGCGGGCTCTGGAGCGCTCCTTGAGCTGTGCCGTTTCACCGGGAAGCGATAAGAAAGTGCCGCTTGATTGCTCGCCAGCAATGACTTGTGCAGTCTTCTCAGCGGGTTGTGAACTTTCGATAAAGTACCGGGCTGTGAACTCGGCACGTGGGGCAGAAGTCGTCATGGATTCCTCTGAATTTTTTTCCGGCGCTTCGCAAGAATTGGTGGCGCCAAGATTAGGGCCTGTCCACATTAAATCTGCGAGATGCGTTGCTGCGCCTAGGCAGTCAACGCCTGCTGCGCGTTCGCACTCGCGGATTTAATGTGAACAGGCCCTAGGGCGTAGGAGGATATTAGGTACGGGCAGACCGCCCCGCAAGCGATATAATTGTTTCCGGCTGTGAGAAAATCTCACAACGATAACAACGTGAACTCATTCCCTGATTGGAAAAGGAGAGGATGCATGAGCGGCCTCCGCGTTTCATTAAAGGCACTTCGTGCATTCGAGGCCACGGCGCGGCACCGCAGCTTTAGCGCTGCCGCAGAAGAATTGGCGGTCACCCATGGCGCCGTGAGCAGACAAATCCGCTTGCTCGAAGAAACCTTCGGCCTATTGCTCCTGCAGCGCACGTCCCAGGGGGCGCAACCGACCTTGGAGGGAGAGCGGCTTGCCGCCGGTTTGAAGCGGGGCTTTGACGAGATTCAGAATAGTGTCGATCAGCTTAAGCCTGGACCGCTGACGTTGGCTTGCTCTCAATCGATCATGATGTTCTGGTTGCTACCCAGACTCTCGCGCTTCCAGCAAATCAATCCCGACGTGTTCCTGCAGTACCACGTGACCTCAGGTGCGATCGACTTTACACGTGACAAAGTAAACGTTGCCATGCGCCTGTCATCACAGGAGCTGCCGAAGGACGTCATTTGTACTGACATCTGTAGCGAATGGGTGGGTCCGGTGTGCACCCCGGACTATCTAAAGACCCTCGAAATTCGCACGGTCGAGGATTTGCGTCGCGCCCGGCTGATTTATTCCAACACACGCAAGAATGCGTGGTCGGAGTGGAGCCAATGTTGTGATTTGCAGATGGAGCGGCTGAACCTCGACGAAGGATTCCCGCACTTCTATTTGCTGATCCAGGCAGCACGCTGTGGATTGGGCATCGCCAATGTGCCACGAATGCTGGTTCAGGATGATTTGAACAGCGGCACTTTGGTCGCGCCCTTTGGCTTTGTGGAGGGGCCTAACCGGCTCACCCTTTGTGTTGCCTCGCACATGACGGAGCGCTCCGAAACCAAGCGATTGGTTAATTGGCTAAGTGATGAGTTGCGTTCAGATGAGAGGCGATATCGAGACACGGCATAGCTCGGGCAGGTTTGTTCAAAGTCGAATGAGCGAACTTCAACGGGCTTTGGCGAATTCGGGTTCTTAGCTCCGGGAAGAAGTATTTTGCGCTGAAGCCGGCCCTTTGAATTTTAGTACGCCAGCTGGTTTTTTCTTAGTAAATCTCCCAAGCCCCCCCCCATTGCAGGTAATGCCGTGCACGATTCGTATGCAGAAAAAACAAAAATAATATATGATGATCATCATGCAAAATAAACCGACCAAGACTGCAACCAGGAAACGCAAGGAAATCTCGCACGATCGTATCGTGGAGGTGGCGGCGCGCGCTATCCGTCGTAGTGGCTATGCGGGCACCGGTTTGGCTGACATCATGAAGGAAGCCGGTTTGACGCACGGCGGCTTCTACGCGCACTTCAAGTCGCGCGACGCCTTGCTGGCCGAGGCTTGGAATCATGCGGGGGCCGAATCGGCCGCTCTGGCGGCCCGGGTGACCTCCGCGGCACCGCCTGGGCAGGAGATACAGGCAATAATGCAGGCATATTTGTCGCCCGAGCATATCAGTGCCATTGAGACCGGCTGCCCGGTGTCGGCGCTCGGCTCGGAAATGCCGCGCCAGTCTCCCGCGGTACGACGTGCCGCGACCATCCATATCAAGGAGATGATAGATTTGATCGCCCGCCAGCTGCCAGACTGGGGACAGCCGCAGGCACACCAGCAGGCGATGGCTCTGCTCTGTGCCTTGATTGGCACCACGATGATCGCGCGGGCAGTCGATGACCCGGCGCTCTCCGAGGCGCTGCGCGCAGCCACGATGAAACAATTCAACCCCGCTGCCAATTGAGTTTTTCGGTCGTTTTTTTTAATCAAAAATATGATGACTATCATATTTAAACCATGTTCACTGGGCAACCGGTAAAGCAGTACTAACCCTTTAAGGATCTACGATGTCAACATCTACACGAAAAATTGCAGTGATCACCGGTGCTTCGTCGGGAATCGGCGCAGTCTATGCCGACCGTTTCGCCAAACGCGGTTATGACCTGATATTGGTTGCCCGACGCGCCGACCGGCTGCAATCGCTGGCGGCCACGATTTCCACGGCGCATGGCATCCACGTCGAGACTCTGGTCGCCGATCTGGCCACGGACGATGGGCAGGCACGCGTAGTGCAAGTTCTGGCAACGAACCCGGCGGTCGGTGTCTTGGTGAACAACGCTGGCATCGCACGACTCGCTCCCCTCGCCGGCAGTGCATTGCAAGACTCGCTGTCGCAGATTGCGCTGAACATCACGGCGATTGCACGCCTGACACATGCAGCCTTGCCGGGCATGAAAGCGCGCAATGAAGGCCTGATCATTAATATTTCCTCCGCGCTGGCGCTGCATTCTTTGCCCATCAGCTCGGTGTACAGCGGAACGAAAGCCTTTGTTCTGAGCTTCAGCCGCGGTCTGCAGCAAGAGCTGGCCGACACTGCGGTAAAGGTTCAGGTCGTCCTCCCGGCAGCCACTGCCACTGAGGTCTGGGACCAATCCGGCGTACCGCTCTCCGCACTGAATCCCGATACCGTCATGCCGACGGAAGCGATGGTCGATGCGGCCCTGACCGCACTGGACCAAGGCGAAAATATCACGTTGCCCGCAGTGGCCGACGCGGGTGCAATCGAGCGTTTTGAATCGGCGCGCGCCGCGCTTTTTGCCGGTACGCAAACCGGCAAGGTCGCACCTCGATTGCTGCCTGCCTGATCTACCGCCCAAAGACCGGGAATCGGTGAAGACCGGTTTAATCCCGCACGACGAGCCGATATGAAGCCCGACTGCGGACATACGAAGAAAAGAGGGAAATGATGAAAGCACTTGTCCTGAAAAGCTATGGCGGACTCGACAAGGTCGACTTCGCCGAGATCTCGCGTCCGGCGATCAAACCAGACGAAATCCTTGTTCAGGTGCACGCTGCCGGCTTGAATCCTATCGACTACATGATTCCGAAGGGCATGTTCAAGCCCATCATTCCCTTGCAGCTGCCACATACTGTGGGTAGTGATCTGGCGGGCATCGTGGTGGAAACGGGAAGCCAGGTAACACGCTTCAAGCCGGGCGACGCCGTGTTCGCCAGCATCTTTGATCTGCCGGGCGGCAGCCTCGCCGAATTCGCAGCCGTGCCTGAATACGCCGCCGCGCTCAAGCCCGCCAATCTGGACTTTGTACAGGCGGCCTCGATCCCGATGGTTGGCCTCACATCGTGGCAGGCGTTGCGTCAGCGCGCGCAGCTCAAGACCGGACAAAAGGTGTTCATCCCGGCGGGTTCGGGGGGCATCGGCACCTTCGCCATCCAACTGGCAAAACATTTGGGTGCGACGGTGGGTACCACGACCAGCAGCGGCAATGTGAGCCTGGTGCGCAGCCTGGGTGCAGACGAGGTGGTGGACTACAAGAAGCAGGATGTGGAGAACGTGCTGCGAGGCTACGATGCCGTGCTGGGTACAGTCAGGGGCGACGCGCTGGAAAAGTCGCTGGCGATCTTAAAACCCGGCAGCAAGGCGGTTTCGCTGATTGGGCCGCCGGACGCCGCCTTCGCCCGTGCGCGCGGGATGAATTTCCTCATGAGAATCGTATTCAGCCTGCTGAGCGCCAAGATCATTCGCCGCGCCAAAAAGCACGGCGCCAACTATTCCTTCATGTTCGTACGCCCGGATGGCCGCCAGCTTGCCGAGATCGGCGATTTGCTTGCGACCGGGCGGATCCGACCAGTGGTCGATAAGGTGTTTGCGTTTGATCAGGCAAAGGATGGGCTCGTCTACCTTGAACAAGGCCGTGCCAAAGGCAAAGTGGTCGTGCAGATGAAGCAATAGCGCAGCATGCGAGTCGCATGGCCTCGCGATTGCTGGCAACGCAACGGATTTCAGATCAATGTGAAAGGAAAAATAATGGCAACCTCAACAGCTGTATTGGTCACCGGCGTCTCATCCGGCATCGGTCGGGCGACGGCCGAGCAATTCGCACGACGGGGGAGCGAGGTATTTGGCACCGTCCGCAATCTGTCCACGGCGGCGCCATTGCCCGGCGTTACCTTGGTCGAAATGGATGTGCGCAACAACGACTCTGTGCGCCATGCCATTGCCGAAATCATCGGCCGCACCGGACGCATCGATGTACTCGTCAACAACGCCGGGGTGAATATGATCGGCGCGGTGGAGGAGACGGACATTGCCGAGGCGATGACTCTGTTCGAGACCAATGTGTTCGGCGTTATGCGCACCGTACAGGCGGTATTGCCGTATATGCGGGAACAGCGCTCGGGAAGAATCGTGAACGTGAGCTCTGTGCTTGGTTTCCTTCCTGCGCCCTACATGGGTCTCTATTCGGCGTCGAAACACGCGATCGAGGGGTTGTCGGAAACACTGGATCACGAAGTACGCCAGTTTGGCGTTCGTGTCACGCTGGTGGCGCCGGCATACACGAGAACCAGTCTGGAGAGCAATTCACCGCAGGCCAAGTCCGCTCTTGCCGCCTACGACCGGGAGCGCGATGTTGTTGCCGCGGCGGTTGCTCGCGCCATCAACGAGGCTCCAGCGCCCGATGCAGTTGCTACGACCATCGTTGACGCGGCGCTCGGCAAGTGGCGTATGTACCGCACGCCCGCAGGTCAGGCAACGTTGTTGAGTATATTGCGCCGATTCATGCCCGCAGGTCCTGTGGACGCCAGCTTGAGGAAACAATTCGGGCTTGGCTGAAAATCAGACTACTACCGGTCTTCGAAGCACAACTCGCGCGGCAAACGGCTTAATTTCTCGATCAACCTTGGTCCAATCCGAGGGTGTCACTCCAGCCTTGAGCTCCAGGGTGATGCGCCGATAGCCGTAGCCGGGAAACACATCATGGATATCACTAATCAATTCCGCCAACTCTAGATCATTTAGCTGCTTACCTGCCTGCGTTGGCTGATCACGCAAGCTGCGTCGTACGTTAAAACAGCTCCATTTGGAGCTGTGCGCGTTGGGTTATGAGGGGTCGTACGATCATGTCGCGGCCTTCGCCAGGCGCTGGAAGACGGATTGGACCGCAAAGTTCAGAGTTAAGCGACAAAAGTTCAGACTTAAACAAATTCCGACACGAATTCCGACAATCTGGCCCCTGAAACAATCCCGCCCTTGAAAAACCCCCACTCCGCCCCTATACTTAGCACTCGTCAGGGAGGAGTGCTAACAACTCCTCCTGGCCTACCCACTTTTCCGATGTGGCACGGGTTTCTTGCTGCAGGGCTTAAGTACACTTTGCAGCCAATGCCGCAATTTATTTATAACTTATTGAATTTTAAGGAGTTTTCATGAGCCTTCGTCCTTTGCACGATCGCGTTATCGTCAAGCGTCTCGACCAAGAAACCAAGACCGCATCCGGTATCGTGCTGCCTGACGCAGCAACTGAAAAGCCAGATCAAGGCGAAATCCTGGCTGTCGGCAACGGCAAGATCCTCGATGACGGCAAGGTCCGTCCGCTGGCAGTCAAGGTCGGCGACCGCGTTCTGTTCGGCAAATACTCCGGCCAAGCCGTGAAGATCGATGGCCAGGAACTGCTGGTCATGCGTGAAGAAGACCTGTTCGCCGTCGTCGAAAAATAATCGACTTCCTGCTGCCTCGGCGCTGTGCAACACATCCTGCGCCGGCAGCGAACAATTCTGATCGAGGCTGATCAAGCCAATTCAAACGAATTTTTGGAGAATCCAACATGGCAGCAAAACAAGTAATTTTCGGCGATGACGCACGTGCAAAAATCGTCAATGGCGTCAACATCCTGGCTAACGCAGTCAAGGTAACTCTGGGTCCCAAGGGCCGCAACGTGGTTCTGGAGCGCAGCTTCGGCGCTCCGACCGTCACCAAGGACGGCGTTTCGGTTGCGAAAGAAATCGAACTGAAAGACAAGCTGGAAAACATGGGCGCGCAACTGGTTAAAGAAGTTGCCTCCAAGACTTCCGACAACGCAGGCGACGGTACAACTACCGCTACCGTGCTGGCTCAGGCGATCGTTCGCGAAGGCTTCAAGTACGTTGCAGCCGGTTTCAACCCAACCGACCTGAAGCGCGGCATCGACAAGGCTGTCACCGCCATCGTCGGCGAAGTCAAGCTGTTGGCGAAGCCAACAACAACCAGCAAGGAAATCGCTCAAGTCGGTTCGATCTCGGCCAACTCGGATTCCGATATCGGCGACATCATTGCCAAGGCAATGGACAAAGTCGGTAAAGAAGGCGTCATCACCGTGGAAGACGGCAAGTCGCTGGAAAACGAACTGGACATCGTCGAAGGTATGCAATTCGACCGCGGCTACCTGTCCCCATACTTCATCAACAACCAAGAAAAGCAAGTTGTTGCCCTGGAAAACCCGTTCGTCCTGCTGTTCGACAAGAAGGTTTCGAACATCCGTGACCTGCTGCCTATCCTGGAACAAGTCGCCAAGGCCGGCCGTCCACTGCTGATCATCGCTGAAGATGTCGAAGGCGAAGCACTGGCAACTCTGGTTGTGAACAACATCCGCGGCATCCTGAAGACTGCAGCCGTCAAGGCTCCTGGCTTCGGCGACCGTCGCAAGGCAATGCTGGAAGACATCGCTATCCTGACCGGCGGCCAAGTGATCGCTGAAGAAGTCGGCCTGACCCTGGAAAAAGCCACTCTGGCTGAACTGGGCCAAGCCAAGCGCATCGAAATCGGCAAGGAAAACACCACCATCATCGACGGCAACGGCGAAGCCATCGCTATCGAAGCACGCGTCAAGCAAATCCGCGCGCAAATCGAAGAAGCGACTTCCGACTACGATCGTGAAAAGCTGCAAGAACGCGTTGCCAAGCTGGCAGGCGGCGTTGCACTGATCAAGGTTGGCGCAGCCACCGAAGTCGAAATGAAGGAAAAGAAAGCACGCGTTGAAGATGCTCTGCACGCTACCCGCGCTGCGGTTGAAGAAGGCGTTGTGCCAGGCGGCGGCGTTGCCCTGCTGCGCGCTCGCGCCAACGTCAAGAACCTGAAGGGCGACAACGCCGATCAGGAAGCCGGCATCAAGATCGTTCTGCGCGCTGTCGAAGAGCCACTGCGCCAGATCGTGTTCAACGCGGGCGACGAACCTTCGGTCGTGATCAACGCAGTGTTGGCTGGTTCGGGCAACTACGGTTACAACGCTGCCAACGGCACCTACGGCGACCTGGTTGAACTGGGCGTTCTGGATCCGGCAAAGGTCACCCGCTCCGCTCTGCAAAACGCAGCATCGGTTGCCGGCCTGATCCTGACAACCGACGCACTGGTTGCCGAACTGCCGGAAGACAAGGCAGCCGGCGGCATGCCAGGCGGCATGGGTGGTATGGGCGGCATGGGCGGTATGGACGGCATGATGTAATTCGGCTGCGCCGGCATTCTCCGGAATGCGGGCGTACCGGAGAGCACCGCTTTCCACACCGGCTTCACGCGGTACAAAAGGGCCTCGAGCGATCGAGGCCTTTTTTATTGTCCTGAAAAATTCCGTTTCTGCATTGGCATGCGATGTTCAATCCGCGAACAGCAAACCCTGATTCGGATCGGGCAGCTTGCTGCGGCGCTTTTGCGGGACCGCCGTGCCGGGCTTGTTGTGCAAGGCGTGCGCGCCTTCCAGCGTGAGCAGCAGCTCCTTGGCCTTGAGGCCGCCGGCAAAGCCGGTCAGTTCTCCCGAAGCGCCGATCACGCGATGGCATGGCGCGATGATGGAGATGGGATTCTTGCCGTTGGCGGCGCCGACTGCACGCACGGCCTTGATGTCGCCGAGCTGGCGGGCGATGTCGCCGTAGCTGCGGGTCTCGCCGAAGGGAATGGTCAGCAAGGCGGCCCACACGCGCTTCTGGAAGTCGGTGCCGGTGAAGTCCAGTTCCACCTCGAAATGCCGGCGCTTGCCGGCAAAGTATTCGTTCAACTGGCGCTCGGTTTCGAGCAGCACCGCGCTCCCAGGGTCGGCGCTCATTTCGCCCAGCCGCACGCGCGTGGGCTTGTCGTTTTCCCACAAGATGGCCGCCAGTCGCTCTTCCCTGCCGACCAGCGTCAGTTCGCCGACGGGCGACTGCATCGTTTTGTAGACATATGCCATGAATCGCTTTCTTCCAGGACCGGATTGCCATCTTAGCGGCTGTAGCGAAATGATGCAGGCGATGCCATGCAATACATTCCCGGAAGAAACATTGGAAATACTCGCTTTTAGCGTCATTCGTGCCGGAAAGCGCATGGTTATGCCTTTTCCTCATTAAGGAATATGCAAAATGTAGTTCCGCCTGCAACGAAATCCTCATAAAATCACGGCTCTATATAAAAAATATAGGCAGCAGCTTGCCCACGAGGCCGATCTGCTGCCTTTTTCATTGCAAAGCAATATGATCGAAATCCAAGGGGTGACCCAACGCTTCCCGAATGGCAGCGGTACGGTCGACGCAGTCCGCGACGTCAGCCTGTCCATCCGCAAGGGAGAAGTCTTCGGCATCATCGGCCGCAGCGGCGCCGGCAAGAGCACGCTGGTGCGCACCATCAACCTGCTGAACCGTCCGACCTCCGGCAACATCATCCTCGACGGCAAGGACATGACCACGCTGTCGGCCGACGACCTGCGCGATGCGCGCCGCCATATCGGCATGATCTTCCAGCACTTCAACCTGCTGTCTTCGCGCACGGTGTACGACAACATCGCCCTGCCGCTGGAACTGGCCGGCCTGTCCAAGGCCGAGATCGCCAAAAAGGTCGAACCGCTGCTGGAACTGGTCGGCCTGACCGCTTTGAAGGATCGCTACCCGGCGCAAATTTCCGGCGGCCAGAAGCAGCGCGTCGGCATCGCCCGCGCGCTGGCCAACGAGCCGAAAGTGTTGCTGTCGGACGAAGCCACCTCGGCGCTCGATCCGGAAACCACGCGTTCCATCCTCGAACTGCTGCGCAAAATCAACAAGGAACTCGGCCTGACCATCGTCCTGATCACGCACCAGATGGAAGTCATCAAGGTAATCTGCGACCGCGTTGCCGTGATGGAGGCCGGTCAGGTCATCGAACAGGGCGAAGTGCTCGACGTGTTCCGCGAACCCAAGCATGAAGTCACGCGCGCGCTGATCGGCGACGTGATCGCGCATGAGCTGCCCAAGGGCGTGCTGGCGCGCCTGCGCGAGCGCCTGGCCAATACCAAGGAAGGCGCAGGCACCGATCACCTGTTCCGCTTCGCCTTCACCGGCTCCGGCGTGGATCAGCCGCATCTGTCGGAAGCCGTGCGCCGCTACGACCTGGACTTCAACATCCTGCACGGCCAGATCGACGAAATCCAGGGCCAGGCCTTCGGCTCGCTGGCGATCCTCGCCAACGGCACCCCTGAAAACATTACCAATGCAATGAATTACCTGCGTGCGCAAGGCGTCGTGGTGGAGGAGCTGAACCATGTCATCTGAACTGATCGATCTCTTTATCAGCTCCTTCGGCGAAACCCTGATGATGGTCGGCATTTCCGGCCTGCTCGGCGCCGTCTTCGGCGTGCCGCTGGGCATCGCCCTGCACCTGACCGAACGCCAGGGCATCCTGCCCAATGTCGCCTTCAACCGCATCGCCGGCCTGCTGGTCAACGCCGTGCGTTCGACGCCGTTCATCATCTTGCTGGTGGCGGTGATCCCGTTCACGCGCTTCTTCGTCGGCACCTCGATCGGCACCGCCGCGGCGATCGTGCCGCTGACGATCGCCTCGGCGCCGTTCATCGCGCGTCTGGTGGAAACCGCGCTGCGCGAAGTCGATCACGGCCTGGTGGAAGCCGCGCAGGCCATGGGGGCCACCACCTGGCAAATCATTTATAAGGTATTGGTGCCGGAAGCGTTTGCTGGTATCGTCGCGGGTCTCACGATCACCTTCGTCAGCCTGGTCGGCTATTCGGCCATGGCCGGCGCGATCGGCGGCGGCGGCCTGGGCGACCTCGGCATCCGCTACGGCTATCAGCGCTTCCTGCCGGAAGTCATGCTGGCAGTGGTGCTGATCCTGATCGTATTTGTACAATTGGTGCAAACGCTGGGGGATGTCCTGGTGCGGCGCTTAAGCCACCGTTAAGTCACCACTGGCCACGGCTGAGGCGTTAAAAATACAAGCAGCTATCCGCTGCCATCTTTGAAGAATGAAAGGGAAACAATGAATCGTCGTCAATTAATCCAGTTTTTCGCAGGTCTCGGTGTTGCTGCCAGCCTGGTCTCCGCTCCGGCCCTGGCGCAAGACAAGCCGATCAAGATCGGCGCCACCGGCGGCCCGCACGCTGAAATCCTGGAACAAGTGAAGAAGCTGGCCGAGAAAGACGGCCTGAAGCTGCAGATCGTTGAATTCAGCGACTACATCCAGCCGAACGCGGCGCTGGCTGCCGGCGACCTGGATGCCAACAGCTACCAGCACCAGCCGTACCTGGACGCGCAAGTCAAGGACCGCGGCTACAAGCTGGTCAGCGTCGGCACCACCATCACGTTCCCGATGGGCGTGTACTCCAAGAAGATCAAGTCCCTGAAGGACCTGAAGAACGGCGCCCGCATCGGCGTGCCCAACGATCCGACCAACGGCGGCCGTGCTCTGTTGCTGCTGCAGGCGCAAGGCGTGATCAAGCTCAAGCCTGATGCAGGCCTGAAGGCAACGCCGCTGGACATCATCGACAATCCGAAGAAGGTCAAGATCGTCGAACTGGATGCTGCCCAGCTGCCTCGCTCGCTGGATGACTTCGATGCTGCCGCCATCAACGGCAACTTCGCCGAATCCGCCGGCCTGTCCCCTACCAAGGACGGCATCGCCATCGAGGCCGCCAAGGGTCCTTACGTCAACGTGATCGCCGTACGCGTCGAAGACAAGGACAAGCCATGGGTGGCCAAGCTGATCAAGGCTTACCACAGCCCGGAAATCAAGAAGTTCGTGATCGAGAAGTACAAGAACTCGGTTGTGACTTCCTGGTAATTGGCATACCGCGAGCTTCGCTCCTGAAAGGCTTTCTTCGGAAAGCCTTTTTTTATGTCCACCGTTTTTATCTGGCAACAGATGCAACGCAAAGAAGGGTCTTTTTCACGCGGCAATTGTAGAATCATTGCTTAGAAACAATAAGAAACAAGGGAGGGCGTTTTTTGCTATTCAGTGGAGACGCGCCCATGAAAAAGATCCCTTGCCTGTTCCGTGTTCTTACCTTTTCTCTCCTCTTTCCCTTGTGCCGGTTGGCCCTCGCCTCGCCGGCCGGCGGCGACACGCAGACCGTCCTGATCGGCTATGCTGCGCCGTTCAAGTGGCTGTTGCCGATGCACGCTCTGCATGCCGCACGACAGGCGGTGACGGACGCCAACATGAAAAACATCCACGTCGGCGGACGAAAGCTGGAATTCCAGCTCATTGCCAAGGATGACGATGCCGATCCGCGCGTTGCACGGTTCATCGCGAAATCCTTTGTCGATGAAGGCGTGACCGCCGTGGTCGGTCACTGGAACACCGACACGACGCTGGCGGCAGCGCCCGTGTATGCCGAGACGGGCATCGTGCAGATCACCACCTCGGCCACGGCCGGACAAATTCCGCAACAGGGATATCCAGGATGCTTCCAGATGATGGGAAGCGACGGCGCCAGCGCCCTGGCCGTCGCCGATTATGTGGTGAAGGTCATGCAGGCAAGGCGCATCGCGCTCATTGACGACAGAACACTGTTCGGCAAAAACCTGACGCAAGAATATAAAGAGAAACTCCAGACCCTGAACGGCAATGTCGTGCTTGTCGAATCGGTCAGCAGCAAGACTTCGGATTTCAACGCCACGCTCAAGAAAATCAAGAGCCTGCGCGCCGACGTCATCCTTTTTGCGGGTTCGCTGCAGCACAGCGGCGACATGGCGCTCGCCATGCAACGGCTGCAAGTGCCGGGCAAGCTGCTGCTCCCCGGCGGCGCCACCAGCAAGTCCTTCATGGATCTCGCGGGAAGCAACCTGCCGCATGTGCTGACGATCGAGCCGGGTTCGCCCATGGAAAGATCGGCGATCTGGAAATCATTCCAGGCAAGCTACCGCAAACTGCCGACCTGGGATGTATCGCCCTACACGATCTTGGCCTACGATGCGGTCAACCTGATCATCAGGGGAATACAGCTCGCCAATTCGACCGCCCCGAGAAAAATCGCCGCAGTCTTGCACAAGATCAAATTCGAGGGCCTGTCGGGGAAAATCGCCTTTGACGACACGGGAGCAAGAGACGGTCCGCTTTACACGATTTATGCTTATGGCGACGATGCATGGACTCCGGTCAGGACGTATGGAAACCAAAACGCATTTCATCGATAGCCGGCATACCTCTGCTGATCCGAACAGTTCAAGACTTTCAGGAGCAAAGAATGGGTAAGGCAAAAAACCTCGTCAAAGGCCCGAACAACGAGACGCAGACAAGAAACAAAAAAACCGAACAGCTTTCTCAAATCATGTTCAGCAATAGCGGCCGGGGTGGCGACGTTGATCCGGACGACGAAGCGCTGAACAGCAACCTGCCTCAATATGACGCCAAAAAGAAACTGAAATACCTGCTCCGATCCTATAAAAAAGGAAGGTTGAAGCAAGCGATTACCCCCCTCAACGTGCACTCGCGCCTGCAGATGATGTTGGCGTACCTTTATTTTCACGAGGGCTTTTTCAAAAACAATGCGCTGAATCAAGCGCGTGAAGCCCAGCGCATCGCGAACCGTCATGAGGGATTGCGGCGTTATGAGGCTGCGAACGATATTTACCGGCATAGAGAACGGCATGAACGCAACCGCGCCGAGAACGCCACATCTCATGACGAAAAAAGAGATGAGGCGAAAGAGCACCGGCAGGAACCGACGCCTCAGCGTGAACAGCAAGATCCGGATCAATCGACCGATCCGTCCGGCGATATGTTCAGCGAAATCGAATCCGATCTGCAAGCGCTGGCGAACGACCCGGCAGCGACGACTGACAGACTGATCACCATCGCCAATCGTCTGGAAAAAAACATACTGGAATCAGATCTTTTTCGTGGCGACAGAGAACAGGAAACCGGGCAAGCTGCAGCAGCTGCTGACGCCACCGCTTCTCTCGTGTCCGACATCAACGATATCGATGATGATATTCCGCCGTGGCCGGGAATGACCGGCGGAAACGCAGATAGCCCGGAATGGCAAGCCTCGGGCAGCGCATGGCCGTTTACCGGATCTGCGGCTTATGACTTATTGCCACAGCATGAAACCGGGCTCGACGCCAATCAAGGGCGGCGTGAATTGATCTGCTCCGCGATTAAGACAGTGGCTGCTTTCCTGGCGTTCGGATCATTTGGCGGGGTCATGTGGAGTCTTTCGCCAGGCGATGACGGCGACCAGCAAGGCGACGACAGCGACCATCCCGAAGACGGTGAATTCAAGGAGATTGTCCGGAATCAGAGGCGGCACGAACAGTTGCTGAGTCAGTTACCCCCCGCGACCGACGAGGAATGGGGAACGGTGGAAATTGACGACGACACGGAGGATGAAGATGACAGCGAAAGTACGACCGTGCCGGATTCAAGCGATGGAGCGGAGCGCCCGGGCGAGCACATACGAACGAGGGTAGCCTTCGACTCGAGAATCGCCCAAGGCAAGGGTAGACCTTCTGTACCGGAAGGCCTCGGCATGGAGGACGGCAATCGCGCGATCAACGACGAAGACGAAGGTGAAAGCAAAAAGCGTCGGCCTCGCTCAGCCGTACAGGATTGGGGACGTGTGGAGACGGGATCAAGCATATGGCGCGTGCGAGGCGACTCCATCGTCTTGCAGGCGTTGAATCAGGTGCTCTACATCGACAATGAACCCGAGGGGGCATGGATCACTGTCAACATGCCGCTCCTGGCCCGACGCACGGGGAAAGATAATCGCTACGTCAATTTTCTTCCTCTGCTGCAAATGGGATATACCTGTGTAGCCCAGCCGCCGCATTATTACGACAACGGCTTGCGCAAATCCCAGCGCACGGACTGCTACATGGACGATGAAATTGCGGTCACCGTCCAGGTGCGAGGAGAAAGATCCGCCGTCGACAATACGGCCAGGCATCTGCAACGGATGCAAGCGAATCTGGTCGAGCTGCAAGAGACACTGGAGCAGGAACAGGAGCAGGAGAAAAAACCTGATCAGGAAGCCACCGGCGCGGAAGCTGAACCGCCTTCCGACGTCGTTCCGGTTATCGGGCCCGGTACGGAATGGCGAGTGACGAGCACGAATACGGAACAAGGCACGACATTGACAAGACATGACCATGTCGCGGTGTTCAACGAAGTCCCTGCGTCTCCAATCTACGAGATTGATCTTCCCTTCCTCTCGCAGAAATCGATGCTCGATACGCGGGATGCCGATATCACGCCGCTATTGAAAGACGGCTACGTCGCCGACTACGGCAAGATGGTTATCGATGAAGTTTTCCAGGGACGGATGACCTTGACAAAAGAGGGCTTCAAGGACTTCACCATTATGATGAAAGGTGACGAACGCGCGATTACACGCATTCTTGGAAACAATCAGATCAGAAGTTCGCGAATTGAAAGCGCCGCCAGCATTGCCCGGGAAAGCCAATCCATGAACCAGGAATTGACGGAAGAGAATCTTTCTATCCTGGAGAATTCATCCGCCAACGAAAAAATCTCCGTTCATACGTCGCGTTACATCAGGTCGCATATTTATCCGTCGCCATTCAATAAAGCGCCGACAAAACCGATTTCACTCCGACTGGACAATGTCAATGACAGTTTCACCTTTCCCTATGGCGCCAACGGGCATTGGGAATTCGATGTATCCGACCAGACCGATGAAGCAGGCCTGGCAATACCAGGCAGCGGAACGTTCAATATCGGAAATATTCGGCAAGTCAACAGATTACAGACCTCCTTATGGGTGTCGGAGGAAGGGGTTAATCAACGTGGAGAGTCCTACATAGTACTTAAATCCCACAACCTGGATTTTTCAGCAAAAATTTTCAGCAGGCAGGGAACGACGAGATTCAACCGAATCGTCAAAGACATTCGTTCGCAAGTGGCCGAGTCAAATCAACGGGCATACGCGTCGCACATCACCGATAGCAGCCCGTTTGCCGATGAGGTTTTTGTTGCGAATCCGATGGCCAACAGCACTTATACATTGGAAGACTCCTTTCATCCGATAAATATATATTCGATGCACGCAAAAGACGGCTTCGTCGTCAATCACTTTAATCATGATGCTGAAATTTCTTTCGACGGAGGTGGGGGACGTCAAAAATCAATGCAGTCGGTGAAAGTATCCGATGCCTTGTACATGTCGGAAATAAGACTTCCTGAAGACAACACCAGGCCTTACCGTGCGAAATTCAAAAACCATGCTAACGGCAAGATATTGACGATAAAGGCCGCGTTTCAGTCGTCAAACGACATTGCGAAACGGTTCGCCGCCGCTTTCAGGTCTGCACTGGCAAAAAATGAGGGGCAATTTTCAAAGGACATGGTCAGGCTTTCGACCACCCAGGCCACAGCCGCAGCCAAAACGCCGGAGAACAAGGATTGGGCGATTCAACTCTGGAACAGTTTATCCCGGCAGTCACAGGACCGGGCGATCGATTTCAATAACCGCAGGCGACAGAAATCGCAGTTCTATGTCAAACGGCACTACATGCCCAGCAGCACCGAACCTCCTCCGTTCAAAATCCTGCGCGATGCACTGCTGATTGAACATGACGGCGCTTTCCCGGGAGAAAAGGGCGATATTTATTGGGAAGGCGTCCAATGGAGAAAAGGGAGCGAGCTCTCGGAGGAAGAAGATTTATATCGAAGCTACTTCGTGCCTGGCCGGGACCAGCGGACTGTTCCCTCGGAATGGAATTGGCAGGCCACGTCGCGCATCGACGCGGCCATCAATAATAACCATGGCTCATCCATTGAATTCGCTGTCGAAAACGACATCAATGAAGTCAAACAATATGGCGCCGCCCTGAACAAGAAGGCGCAGGAGTTCGAGCAACTGGCCTTGCAGGTCAAGACTACGCATCCGAAAGATGCGGTTGCCATTCTTCTGTTGGTCAAATGGATGACGAATGAAGAGATCAAAGGAATTGATTTGATTCTTCCTTCGTATTCCGGACATGCCGTCGACAGGTCCAAGCTTATTTACAACGCATTTTCCAAGGCCGATGCATCCAAGCTGAAGACCGACCATGCCGCGCGCAGGAAGCTCATTCTCAGCCTGGCGTATCTGCTGCCGGAGTCCATTCAGATGTCGGGATGGGACGACGAACCGGATATACCACCTGCGAAAGAACCGGCCGAGAAAAAACCGGCGGGGAGCGAGCCGGCCCCGAAGGTGGAGGATCCGAAGGTGGAGGATCCGAAGGTGGAGGATCCGAAGGTGGAAGCCCCGAAGGTGGAAGCCCCGAAGGTGGAAGCCCCCAAGGTGGAAGCCCCCAAGGTGGAGGATCCGAAAATAGCGGCCCCGAAAGAACCTGTTGCCAATGTTCCGGTCGCAAAACAACCCGAAGTGCGCGACCCTGCGGTGAAAGACCCTGCTGTGCAACAACCGGCGCCGAAGGCGCCAAGGATCATTGAAATTCGTGAGAAAAGTTCGTCAGATGGCGGATCGGGCGGCGGGAGCCTGCTCGGCGCCATACTTGCATTGGTCGGCGGCTTTTTGGTGATGCTTGGTTCAGCTGCGTACTGGCTTATTAAACAGAGTACAAGCTCCGCGATCGGCGCGGTCGGCGAGTTCATGAGTTTGCTGGGAGAGGGCGTCACGGCATTGCTGGTCCCGACACTTGAATCGGCCGGGGGAACAGGCGGCGCCGGCGCCAATACACTCTCTGCAACGGCAAATGCCATCAATGAACTGGCGGAGCAACATCCGGATCTCTTACCTCATATCGACGAAGATTCGATGCGCAAGATTCATGTAGTGGAATTCATCGGCTGCGGAGTACTGATTATTGTGGAAGGGTCCAGAACCAAGGAATCACTGGAGGAAGTCATGGACCATCCGAGCGCAAAAAGAGCATTGGACGCGATCGGAAATATTTTGGTTGAAACCGGAACAGCCGCTGCGTGCGTAGGTTCGGGCGCCGGCGTAGCGGGTGAGAATCCGGCAATTTACCGATATGTTTCGGGTAGCAGGATATTCAATCTGGCGAGAAAATACGGGAATGATCTTAATCTGATAGCGGCTATTTTAAGTTTCTCCGGAGGATCAATGTCATTCAGGTCTGAATACATGCATGAGGACATTGAAAATGACGACGACAATGACAATGACAGCGACAGCAGCAATGAAGATGATCAGGCCCCTGCTCCGGTCCCCGCGCCTATACCTGCCGGCCATAACCCTCCCCCGGTGGAGGCGAAAAAACCCTGGTGGAAAGTCATCCTCCAGAACCTGCCGGGGCAAGGTGCGCCATGATGATCGTCGGTGATTGACGAGCGGACGTGCCGACCGCGCGCTCCATGCGCCGCGCGACAGCATCGCATCATGCACTGCTTGCGCTACGCATGATGCGACGGTTCTACTTCAGCCTTCCTGATCCTCGTCGTTATCGTCGCCATCGGCGACTTCCGCCGCTTCCAATGCCCTGATGGCCTCATATTCCGCCATCAGCGCCGCGCGCGTCGCCGGCGTTTCCAGCGTGATGCGCCCGAGCGCGCCGGTGCGGTAATCCTGCAGGAAAGTATGCGCAGCCTTTTCGTAGTCGAAGTCGCCGCCCTTGAGGCGGAAGCCGCGCTTGGCCGCCACGCCCTCCACCACCGCCACGCCGTCCATGCCTTCGGTCTTGAAACCGTAACGCGCCGCCAGCAGTTGCGGATAGCGCTTCAGCAATTCGTCGGCGAGGAAAGTCGCGACTTCTTCTTCGATCAGCGCATTGCTGCCGACCGCATGGCTGGCCGCCAGCATCAGGCCGTCGCTGGGATGCATGATCTTCGGCCACAGCATGCCGGGGGTGTCGATCAGCACCATGTTGTTGCCGAGGTAAAGGCGTTGCTGCGTCTTGGTCACGGCCGGCTCGTCGCCGACGGCGGCCACGCGCTTCTTGAGCAGCGCATTCATCAGCGTCGACTTGCCGACGTTGGGAATGCCCATGATCATCATGCGCAAGGGCTTCAACGGCGTGCCGCGATGCGGCGCCAATGCCAGCGCCAGCTTGGGCACCTTGGCGACGTCGCTGGGCTTCTTGCAGCTCAGGGCGACCGCGTTGACGTTCTTCTGGCTGTTGTAATGCGCGATCCAGGCTTGCGTGACGGCCGGGTCGGCCAGGTCGCTCTTGTTGAGGATCTTCAGGCAGGGACGCTGGCGAAACAGACGAATCTGCTCGATCATCGGATTGCAGCTGGCCTGCGGCAGGCGCGCGTCGAGCACCTCGATGACCAGGTCGACCTTTTCCATCGCTTCCGCCGCCTTCTTGCGGGCGGCGTTCATGTGACCTGGGAACCATTGAATAGACATGCGGATTTCTTCTTTTTGCAAAATAAGCCGCTATTTTACGGCCTGCGGCCTATTTACCCTGCATTTGCACTTAAAAAGAAGCCAATCCGACGCTTATTTCGTCACTGATGCCCCAGCGGCAGAAATCGCGGCCGAACGCGCATTGACGTAACGCAACACCAGCACCAATGCCAGCACATACACGATCGCAATCACGCCGTAAGCCAGCACGATGCGCGTGGTCCAGCCGCTAAAGGTATGCAGGATCGCACCCATCAACGCCACGCCGACCAATGCGCCGATCTGGCGATTGGCGTTCAGTGCGGCGGCGGCGCTGTTGGAATTGACCTTGCCCGCCACCTGCATGACGGCAGTGGTCATGGCGGGAATCGCCGTGCTGATGCCCAGATTGGCCAGCGCACCGGCCACGGCCACCATCCAGTATGGCGTCTCGGGCGTCAGCGCCATCTGCAACGCGGAAAACACCGCGCCGACCGTCAGGCCGAGGCGCAGCGGCAGACGCGGCCCCCAATGCGCCGTCATGCGTCCCGACGACAGGTTGCCGATGAAGATCACCGCCATCATCGGCAGCATCTGCAAACCGGTTTGCAAGGCGTCGGCGCCGCGCGCCTGCTGCAGGAACAGCGCCAGGAAAAAGAACTGGCCGTACACGCCGAAATTGATCAGGAAACCGATGCCGTTGGCCGCCGCGAACTGCGGCGTGGCAAACAAGGCGCGCGGCAACAGCGGCGCCGAACCGCTGCGTTCGCGTTGCACCAGCGTACCCAGCGCCAGCAGCACCACGATGACGGCGGTGACGATGGGCATCGAGGTCCAGCCGTAGACCGGCCCCTGGATCAGCACGAAGCTCAGCGCCGCCAGCATCAGCACGCCGAGGAAATGGCTGGTGATGGTCAGCGCGCGCATGTGCTTCTCCACCGCCGGAATCATCTTGACCGCCATGAACAAACCCAGCAAGCCGACCGGCACGTTGATCAGGAACACGCTGCGCCAGCCGAACGAGTGAATCAGGATGCCGCCCACCAGCGGGCCGACCGCAGCCGCACCGCCGACGGTGGCGGACCACACGCCCAGCATGCGGGCGCGCACGCGGTCGTCTTCATAGACATGGGTCAAGAGGCTCAGCGAGCTCGGCATGAAAAACGCCGCGCCCAGACCTTGCAGCAAACGCGCCGCCACCAGCATGCCGCCGTTGGGCGCGGCGCCGCACAGCAGCGACGCCGCCACGAACAGCACCAGGCCAAGCAGGTAAATATTCTTGGCGCCGTAACGGTCCGCCAGTGCACCGCCGACCAGCAGCATGGCGGCGAAGCTCAGCGTATAGCCGTCGACGATCCACACCAGCATGCTGAGCGGCGTGGACAGGCTCTTCTCAATCAACGACAGGCCGACATTGACGACGGTCACATCCAGCATCGCCATGACGAAGCCGATGGCGAGCGTGACCAGGGGCAGCAAGCCGGTATGCGCATGCGGTTTGACTGCAGCGGGCGCCGCGACAGGTATCGCTGCAGTTGCAGTCTGCGAGGGGCATGGTGTTGACATGGGGCACTTCTCTTTCTGTGGAGGGCTGCCGAAGGACTTGTTTGCCAAGCCCGGCCACCGGGAATACGAGCAAGGATGCCATTCTATGCTTCTTGCGCAATGCAATAAATAAGCATAAGCTCATGACTCTGATGCAAAAATGCATCATGAAAGCCCCCTTCAATTCCTTTGGAAACAAGCATGGATTGGGATAACGCCCGCATTTTCCTGGCGATCCAGCGGGCCGGCACGCTGCGCGGCGCCGCTGAACAATTGCAGATCGACCAGGCCACCGTCGGCCGCCGGCTCAACGCGATGGAAAAATCGCTGGGCGCGCGCCTGTTCCTGCGCACGCCGGCAGGCTATGTCGCCACGCCCGCAGGCGATCTGGCGATTGCCGCCGTGGAAAAGATGGAGCAAGCCGCCGACCAGCTGCAGCGCCAGATGCAGGGCATCGACGAGCGCCTGTGCGGCGTGGTGCGCGTGGCGGCCACCGACACCATGGCCAAGCACGTGCTGATGCCGGCCATGCAACAACTGGCGGCCGAGCATCCGGCGATCCGCGTGGTGCTGACCACCTCGACGCAGGTATCCAACCTCACGCGCCGCGAGGCCGACCTGGCCGTGCGCAGCCTGCGCCCCACCAGCCCCGATCTGATCTCGCGCCATCTGAAGCGGCTTGCCGTCGGCTTATATGCGTCAAAAGCTTATCTGAAGAAGCGCGGCATACCGCAACCCGGTTCCGCCCTGGCGGGACACGACGTCGTGATTTACCAACGCGCCGTTTATGCCTCGCAAACCGAAACCATCTGCGGCGAATCGACCGCCAACGCGCGCGTGGCAATGGAAGTCAGTTCAGGCTTGATGCTGATAGAAGCGGTGGCCGCCGGATTGGGCATCGGCGAGTTGCCTACGCACATGGCGGAAACTCTGCCGCAACTGGTGCGGCTCTGGCCGGAACGTGCCGAGCCTTACGACATGTGGCTGGTGCTGCACAACGACCTCAATCGCACCGCGCGCGTGCGCGCCGTGGCGGATGCGATCGTCGCCGCTTATGACAAGCTGGAAGCGACTTAGCACGGATTTCAATCGAGATCGGCCAGCACCTTGAGATGCGCCACCACGCTGCGGCCCAGCGCCGACAGGTTGTAGCCGCCTTCCAGACAACTGACGATGCGGCCGCGCGCATATTGCCGCGCCACGTCCATGATCTGTCTGGTCATCCAGGCGTAGTCCGCCTCGACCAGGGCCATCTGCCCCATGTCATCTTCGCGGTGCGCATCGAAACCGGCCGAGATGAAGATCATCTGCGGCTGATGCGCGTGCAGGGCCGGCAGCCACTTGTCCGTCACCAGCTTGCGCACCACGTCACCTGCCGAATAAGCGGGCAACGGCTCGTTGAGGATGTGCGGCTCGGCCGGACCGGTGCCGCTGAACGGATAAAACGGATGCTGGAAAAAACTCACCATCAGCACGCGCGGATCGTGCTTGAAGGCCTCTTCGGTGCCGTTGCCGTGGTGCACGTCGAAATCGACGATGGCGACGCGTTCCAGTCCGTGCACGTCGATGGCGTGACGCGCCGCGATGGCGACGTTGTTGAACAGGCAAAAACCCATCGGCGCGGTCGGCGTGGCGTGATGTCCCGGCGGACGCACCGAGCAGAAGGCATTCTCAAGCTCACCGGCGATGACGGCGTCGGTTGCCGCCACGGCAGCGCCGGCGGCGCGCAAGGCGGCCTTCCAGCTGTACCGGTTGATCGACGTATCGCCATCCAGCGGATAGTGCGCCGTGCCGCTCTCGGCCAACGCCGCGGCGTTGTCGCGGATGAGGCCAACCGCGTCGTCGGTATGGATGCGTTCGATGTCGGCGATCTCGGCCAGCGGCGCTTCGCGGCGCTCAATGAACTGATCGATGCGGCTTGAGATCAACTGATCTTCAATCGCTTGCAGGCGCAAAGGCGTCTCAGGATGCCATTCGCCCATCTCGTGGCGCTGGCAGTCGGCATGGGTGTAGAAAGCGGTAGTCATTGTTGTCTTTTTGAATATCTGCCCGTCAGCAGGTCTCGCTCATTGTCATCTCCATCGCTTCAGGCGCTTTGCAAGAGGCCCGGATATCGACCGTATCAATGCTAGTGTACATCCACAAGGCGGGCGTAGCGTGGGCCGCCCGGTCGTTCATGTATACTGGTCGACTTGCCTGTCAGCCAGCTTACGAGCAGCGGCACGACCGTGTATTCCGATTTTCCCGAATTTCTCTGACCTTGCGCCTATTCATGTCAATGAAACATAGCTTCCGCTTCCGTTCAACCTCTTCCCTGCTTGGCTTGTTCGCACTTTCCCTGGCTTGCTTGAATCCGGCGGCCGTCCATGCAGAGTCGACGACGGCAAAGACCAAGGCCGGCGGCAAAGTCACCAAGCAAAAAGCCAAGCCGAAGAAAAAAGCCGCAGAAACCGACGACGGCGAATTCGCCAATTTCAGCCAATGGAAGGAAGTCAACGCCTTCATCGATGAAATGGTCGAGCGCAACGGCTTCGACAAGGCAGCCTTGCAAGCGGTCTTCAGCAAGGCGCGTTATCTCGACACCGCCATCCAGCTGATCAAACCCGCCCCCAGCGGCAAGCCGAAGAACTGGCAAGCCTACCGCGCCCGCTTCGTCGAGCCGAAGCGCATCAACGCCGGCGTCGATTTCTGGAATGAACACGAACTGGCGCTGTCGCGCGCCGAAGCCCAATACGGCGTGCCGGCCGAGATCATCGTCGGCATCATCGGCGTGGAAACCGTCTACGGCCGCAACACCGGCAACTTCCGCGTGATGGATGCCATCACCACCCTGACGTTCGACTATCCCAAGACCGCCAACCGCGACGCGCGCATGGCCTTCTTCCGCGGCGAGTTGGAGAGTACGCTGCTGTTCGCGCGCGAATCGAATGTCGATCCGTTCTCGCTGCTGGGTTCCTACGCCGGCGCCATCGGCTGGCCGCAATTCATGCCGAGCAGCATCCGCCAGTATGCCGTCGATTTCGACGGCAACGGCAAGATCGATCTGCGCAGCTCGCCGGTGGACGCCATCGGCAGCGTCGCCAACTTCCTCAAGATCCACGGCTGGCAGCGCGGCGAACCGACTGTGTTCCCGGCCACCGTCACCGATCCCGTCAAGGCCGCAGACCTGATCAACCAGGGCCTGGAAGCCAAGTTCTCGCCGGATGAGCTGAAAGCCGCCGGCGTGGTGCCGGGCACGGAATTGCCTGCGGGCTTGCGCTACGGCGTGGTCGATCTGCAGAACGGCATGGCGCCGACCGAGCACTGGCTGGCGACCAACAACTTCTTCGCCATCACGCAGTACAACCGCAGCTATTTCTACGCCATGTCGGTCATCGACCTGGCGCGCGCCGTTCGTACCGCGCGCGGACAACAGTAAGCCGTCCTGTCCCGCCCGTATCGTCTCAAGAAAAGTAAAGCAATACCGATGAAACGTTTTTCTCCTCTCGCCATTTCCCTGACGCTGGCCGGCGCACCGTGCGTCTTCACCACCGTCGCCCGCGCCGAAGAACCAGTTGAAGCCGGCTCGCTGCCGACCGTCAGCGTCACCGCCGAAGACGCGTCCGGTCCGACCTATCGCGCACGCGCGTCGAACATCGCCGGTTTCGGCGACACGCCGCTGCTCGATACGCCCGCTTCGGTCGCGGTCGTGACCGAAGCGCAACTGAAGGACCAGCAAGCCCGCCTGCTCAGCGACGTCATCAAGAACGACGCCAGCATCGGCGAGAACTACGCGCCGGTCGGCTATTACGAGAACATCAGCGTGCGCGGATTTCCGCTGGACCTGGCGAGCGGTTACCGCATCAACGGCCTGTCGGTCGTCGGCGAACAGAACATCGCGCTGGAGAACAAGGAACAGGTCGAGATCATCAAAGGCTTGTCGGGCCTGCAAGGCGGCGTCGTCAATGCCGGCGGCCTGGTCAACTACGTCACCAAACGTCCGGCCGACGTGCGCTCGGTGATGTTCGGCACCGACTCCAACGGCTCGCGCTATGTCTCGACCGATCTGGGCACGCTGTTCGGCGAGCACAAGCAATTCGGCCTGCGCGTGAACGCCGCGCACGAAGACATCAATTCCTACGTCGACAACAGCAACGGCTATCGCGACTTCGCCTCGGTCGCGGCGAACTGGGACATCACGTCCACGGCGCATTTGCAGTTCAATGTCGAATATCAGAAGAAAGCGCAGAAGTCGGTCGCCGGCTATCAACTGCTGGGCGGCAAAACCGTGCCGTCCAACGTATCGCCGAGCACCATGCTGTCGCCGCAGTCCTGGGCGCAGCCGGTGCGCATCGATTCGCTCAACATGAACACGCGCTTTGACGTCGAACTCAACGCCGACTGGCGCGCCTACGTCAACATCGGCCGCAGCCGCGCCGTCATCGACGACTACCTGGCCTTCCCGTACGGCAGCAACGTGGCGACCAGCTTCTCGCCGACTTTCGCCGCCAACGGCGACTTCGACGTCTACGACTATCGCAGTCCCGACGACACCCGCCGCAACGACGACGGCCAGGCGGTATTGCAAGGCGACTTCAACACCGGCTTCGCCAAACATAGCCTGACCGCCGGCCTGAGCATGTCGCGCCGCGTGGTCGACAAATCCGACGGCATCTCCATCCCGGTCGGCAGCGACAATATCTACGCCGCGACACCGGCAGTCCTGCCGCCATCGGGCGCAGACATCCCGGCGTCGTATCGCAATCTGGACAGCCGCCAGCAGGCGATTTTCTTCACCGACCGCGTGCGGTTCAGCGATCGCTGGCAAGTGCTGGCCGGCGGACGCCAGGTCTGGCTGAAAGAAAAAACCTACGACGCGACCGGCGCCACCACGCGCGACACCGACCGCAATCAGTTCCTGCCGCAACTTGCGCTGATTTTCAAACCGCAAGCCAACATGTCGCTGTACGGCAGCTATGCCGAGACGCTGAGCATGGGCACGTCCGCCGCGTTCTGGGCCAGCAACTACCCGACCACGCTGCCGCCATCCGTGGCGCGTCAATTGGAGGCCGGTTTCAAATACGACTGGAGCAAGGACCTGAGCTTTACCTCGGCCATCTTCCGCATGAAGAAGGCCTATGAATATCCGCAACCGGACGCGAGCGGCACCACCTTCACCTACGTGCAGCAAGGCAAGGAAACCCATACCGGCATCGAACTCGGCGCCTCCGGCAACGTCACCAGGCAGCTGCGCCTGGCCGCCGGCGTGGCCTTCATCCAGGCGCGCGCCGACGGCACCGGCACGCCGGCCTACGACGGCAAGCAGGCGATCAACGTGCCGCGCGTGCGCAGCGCGGTGTATGCCGACTACGCGCTGGCAAGCCTGCCCGGCCTGAATCTGCAAGGCAGCTGGCTGTACAGCGGCAGCAAGGCGGCCACGCGCGACGGCAGCGCCACCGTGCCGGCTTACCATATCTTCAATGCCGGCTTGCGCTACCAGACCAGCATGAGCGGTCATCCGACCACGCTGCGCCTGACCGTCGACAACGTCTTCGACAAGCGCTACTGGAAAGACACCGGCGAATCACTGGGCGACAGCTACCTGCACCTCGGTGCGCCGCGTCTGGCGCGCCTGACGGTGCAATACGATTTCTGACCGGCGAGCGCCTGCATGGAAGCTGCTTCCCATCACCTGACCCGCGTGCTCAGCCACGGCATGAATGCCGATGCGGTGATTTCGGACTGGCCGGCGCTGACGTCGGCGGAAGTCACGCGCATACTGCAGCACTATCCGCAGGCCGGCCTTCCCAAGCGTCTGGTGTGGCATAGCCCGCGACCGTTCTCGGCGGGCTGCGTGATGACGACGTCGACCATGGAAGTGTTCGTCAAGCGTCACCATGTCTCGGTGCGCGACGTCGATGGACTGAGCGAAGAACACGGCTTCATCAATCACCTGCGCAGCCGCGGCATCGCCGTGAGCGAAGTGCTGACCGCCAGCGACGGCGCCACCGCCATCACCGACGATCACTGGACATATGAAGTGCACGGCGTCGCCTCGGGCATCGACCTGTACCGCGACGCCGTGTCATGGACGCCGTTCAGCAGCCGTGTGCACGCGCACGAAGCCGGGAAGGCGTTGGCGCGCCTGCATCTGGCGGCCGAAGACTACGCCGCGCCCGCGCGCAAGGCGCAAACGCTGGTGTCGAGCTTCACGATTTTTTCGCAGCAGGATCCGATGCCGGCGCTGCAAGGTTATGTCGACCAGCGCCCGGCCATCGGCGATTATCTGCAGCGCCGCAACTGGCGCGAGGAAACGGCCGATACGTTGCTGCCCTTCCACGACAGGCTGCGCCCTTACCTGGACGAGCTGACGCCGCTGTGGACGCACAACGACTGGCATGCGTCGAATCTGCTGTGGACCGACCGCAGCGCTGCCGCCGGCGTGGAAACCATCCTCGACTTCGGCCTGAGCGACCGCACCTGCGCCCTGCACGATCTGGCGACGGCGATCGAACGCAATATCGTCGAGTGGCTGGCGATACAGGAAATACAAGATGCGCAGGCAGGCCAGCGGAACGTGGTCCATCCCGATCTGCTCGACGCCATGCTGGACGGCTACCACCTGATCCGTCCGCTGGGCGCACGCCAATGGCTGGCGCTGGCGGCGCTGCTGCCGCTGGTGCATACCGAATTTGCGCTGGCCGAACTGGCCTACTTCCATGGCGTCACGCGCTCGGCGAAGAATGCTTCGCTGGCCTACGACACCTATTATCTCGGTCATGCAGCGTGGTTCAACAGTGCGGAAGGACAACGGCTGCTTGAACAGATCAGGCAGCGCGCCGTCAGTCGTCGGATCAATCCTTAATCCGGAATGACGGCGGTCGCGTCGACCTCCACCAGATATTCCGGGCGCGCAAACGCCGACACGACGATGCCGGTCGATACCGGAAACACGCCCTTGAGCCAGCGACCGACCACGCGATACACGTCTTCGCGATAGCGTGGGTCGGAGATGTAAATCGTCACCTTGCAGATGTGCTCCAGCTTGCCGCCGGCTTCCTTGAGCAGCATGTCGATGTTGTACATCGCCTGCTCGGTCTGGCCTTTGACGTCGCCGATGCAAACGCTTTCCGACGTATCAAGGTTCTGCCCGATCTGACCGCGCAGGAATACGGTGGTGCCGCGCGCGACGACGGCCTGGCACAGGTCGTTGTCGATCTTTTGTTCCGGATAGGTGTCCTTGGTGTTGAATCTGCGAATGCGCGTGTGTTCCATGAGAGCCTCGGTGAAAGTGTGGAGTGAAGTGGTTCGGATTGATTACGCTTGGTTCTTCTTGTCGAAATAACCGGCGCGAATGGTCGCGCCGATCAGATTGACGATCAGGCGGCCGGCGGTGACGCAAGTCAGTTTGCTGGCGTTGTCCTTGACCGGCTGGATCTCGACGATGTCCATGCCGACCACGCGCCCCTTCTTCACCAGTCCGTGGATCAGCTTGCGCGCCTGCACGAAACTCACGCCGCCGGGCGCCGGGCCGTCAACGGCCGGCATGATGGTCGGATCGAGACCGTCGGCATCGATGGTCAGGTAATAGTTGCCGCCATCGGGAATGCGCGCCAGCACGGCATCCATGCCGATATCGTGCAGCTCATAAGCCGAGATCAGATCGGCGCCCCAGGCTTTGGCCGCTTCATAGTCGGCAGGACGTCCACTGCCCTGTGCGCGCAAACCGATCTGCACGATGTGCTTCACGAACGGCAGTTCGGACGCGCGGCGAATCACGCTCGACAAGCCGTCGCGCACGCCGTTGACCTCGTCGCGCCAGTCCAGATGCGCATCGATGTGCACGATGGTCACCGGCCCCACCTCATCGAAACCGCGCAAGACCGGATTGGTGATGCCGTGGTCGCCGCCCAGCACGATCGGCATGCCGCCGCCGCGCAGGATCTGGCGGATCGCCAGTTCGGCGCGGCGCTGATGATCGCCGGGCACGGCGAGATCCGGCAGCACGTCGCCGCAATCGACGAAGCGGATATCGCTGCGTCCTTGCAGCAGCGGACCGTCGATGTCGAAATCGTAATGTTCCGGCGCGCGCACGATGCGGTCGGTCACGTCGCGGATCGCTTGCGGCGCATTGCTCTGGTCGTTGGTGAATTGACGCGGCGTGTAGGCCGATCCGAACGGCACGCCGAGGATGGCGATGTCCGCTTTCAGATCCGTCATGTCGGTGACCAGCTCCGAGTAAAGCAATGTTTTGTGGCCGGTGCGCGGCGCTACGGTGAGTTGTTCCATGACCTGGGATCCTTTGGACGAGAGGTAATAAGCGAGAAGAAACCAGCCAATGTCCATGCAAGATCAACGCCAGCGCATGTGCCGACACAGCCGAGTGCCTTTGACTCTAGCAAGCAATGCGGATAATAAAAAATGATTGTTTTGCAGGTATAGTCTTGAAATTCAATACCTTGCATTTCTGACCTCTACTTACCTTCCCGGCAGGCAATCATGATCCAACTGGACTTCGACGAACGCGACCTGCGTTCCTTGCGCGTGTTTTGCAATGCGGCCCAGGCCGGTGGTTTCGCCGCTGCGGAGAAGCGCCTGCACATGTCCAAGGCCTCCATCAGCCGCCACGTGCGCGAGGTGGAAGAACGCCTCGGCGTGCGCCTGTGCGAGCGCGGGCCGGCCGGTTTCAAGCTGACGCCCGAGGGCGAAGTCGCGCTCAAGCTGGCGTCGGATGCCTTGCGTTCGCTGGAACGCATCCGCTCTGAAATCGACGCCGTGCATGGCGTATTGTCCGGTTCGCTGTCGATCGGCATCGTCGAGCACACGCTGACGCATCCCGATTGCAAGATCCCGGAAGCGCTGGCCGTCCTGCGCGAGCGCGCGCCCAATGTACGGCCGGAGATCAGCGTCATGACCTTCCCCGATCTCAACCAGGCCTTGCGAGAGCATCGTGTCGACATTGCGATCCGCGGCAAGTATCCGCGCGAGGGGGAATTCAACTACCTGCCCTTGTTCTCGGAAACCCATCGCGTCTACAGCGCCGCAAAGAAACCGAAGCGCGGCGCCGGCGATCTGCCGCTGGTATACAGACAGCATCCTTACGTCGATCAGGCGCTGGCGACCGAAGGCTACGCGCGCGGGCCGGATGCCGGCGGCCTGGAAGCCATCGGCGTGCTGGTCGCGACCGGCAGCTATCTCGGCATCCTGCCGGTGCACTATGTACAACTGCTCGGCAAACGCTACGCGCTCAAGGCAAGAAACGGCAGTCCGTCTTATCATCATCCGATCTGCGCGGTCACCGAATCATCACGCCCATCGACGTATCGCGCCGACCTGTTCCTCGACATCCTCAGAGAACTGCATCCGGGCAACTAATGCAAATTGAACTCAAACCAGGCTCACCAAACAGCAGCACCGTTGCCGCAGCACCCTGTCCATCGTGGCGCATTGACGATGCATGTGGCGAGATGTGCAGCTCCCGCAGCAGACGATTTGATTCACGCAGCCCTCGGTTTTTGAATCATCAAAATCAAATCTCTCCTGCGCAGCGATTTTTCCGACCGTTGAAACGCCCCCAAAAAATGATTCATTTGAATCATTTGCAAAAAATATTGGCACATATGTTGCTTGATGTCCTGCATATCCCGATTGCGGAGCATCAACGTGAATCAAGCCACATCAGCATCGCCAGAGTCACAACAGCCATCGACGTCACTGAAGCCGTCTGAATTCCAGCGGTCCCGGCAAGCGCTGGTGCAGCACATCAAGCAATGCTTCGACAGCCTGCCGCGGCAAGTGCGTCTGGCCGCCGGCTTCGTGCTCGACCATCCGCATGAAGTCGCCGTCATGTCCATGCGCGAGCAGGCGCGACTGGCCGGCATCCCGCCGTCGACGATGACGCGCCTGGCCAAGTTCCTCGGCATGGAGGGATACGACGACATCCGCGAGGTGTTCAAGAACAATCTGCGTTCGCGCGGCAACGAATACAGCCAGCGCGCCCACGGCCTGGTCGAGTTGAATCAGAAGATCGGCGAAACCGCGCTCGCGCTGGACGTCGCCAACAACGCCATCGCGCACATCCAGGCGCTGTGCAGCGCCGACACCCTGGCCGCCATCGTGCGCGCCGCGAAAATCCTGTCGGCGTCGCGCACGATCTATTGCCTGGGATTGCGCTCGTCGTTTCCGGTGGCGTTCCAGTTTTCTCACGTCTCCGAATACTTCGCCAAAAACATCACGCTCATCGACGGCGCGGGCGAAAGCGGCATGATGAAGATCATGCATCAGGCCGGCTCCAGGGACGCCTTGTTCGTCTGCTGCATCGCGCCTTACTCGCGCCGCGCAGTGTCGATCGCCGGACATCTGGCCAAGGCCGGCGTCAAGCTGATCGCCATCACCGACAGCGACAGCTCGCCGATTGCGCGCATGGCGACTGAGACCATCCTGGTCGGCAAACAGAACGCCTCCTTCTTCGACACGCTGGTTCCGGCCTTTCTCGTCAGCGAAATCCTGGTTGCGCTGATGGCCGCGACATCCAGGGTCGACGTCAAGGCCTCGGTCTCCGAGACGGAAAAAAACCTGTGGAGCATGGGCGAATGGTGGGGCGCGGAAGACAGCGAACCGCCCAAAGCCCGCACGCGCAAAAACGACAACTGATGTTCTGGATCAAGACCCGACATTCGCTTCAGCACTACCCGTACTTCACTCCTCACTTGTGCACCACGCATCTCACTGAAAGGATATCGAAATGAAACGCCGCTCTCTCCTGCTTAGCCTGATTGCCGTCTCGATTGCCGCTGCCGTTTCCGGCAATGTCATGGCGGAGGACGCCCTCAGCACCATCCTTGCGCGCAAGGTGATTCGCGTGGCCGTGCCGACCGACTATCCGCCTTACGGCTCGGTCGGCACCGACATGACGCCGCGCGGCTACGACATCGACATGGCGACGCTGGTCGCCAAGAAGCTCGGCGTCAAACTGGAACTGATCCCCGTCACCGGTCCGAATCGCGTCGCCTATCTGCAGACCAAAAAATCCGACCTGACCATTTCCTCGCTCGGCAAAACGCCGGAGCGCGAAAAAGTCATCGACTACAGCATCGCCTATGCGCCGTTCTTCGACGCCGTCTTCGGCAAGCAGGAAATCGTCGCCAAGAATTACAACGAGCTGACCGGCAAGGTCATCGCCGTGACACGCGGTTCGATGCAGGATGAAGAACTCTCGCGCCTGGCGCCGGGTGCGGTGATCAAGCGTTTCGAAGACAACAACGGCACGGTCTCGGCTTTCCTCGCCGGCCAGGCGCAGATGTTCGCGACCGGCACCGCAGTGGCCGCCACGATCAAGGCCAAGGATCCGTCGGTGAGCATGGACCTGAAAGTCATCCTGTCCAATGCGCCGTGCTACATCGGCGTGCAAAAGGGCGAACCGCAGCTGGTCGCCAGACTCAACGAGATCATCCGCGAAGCCAAGAGCAACGGCGCCATCGACGAGATGTCGAAGAAGTGGCTGGGCGCGCCTGCCGGTTCGCTGCCGGAATAAACCGACAACGCAGGGATCCTGCGCCGTCATAGCCTGATGCCGTTTTATCCCGGATGAATTCCGGCGACAAAATCGCATCGGGCAGGCACAACACCACTGCTTTCCCCATCCATGACATAGCGTCACGCCATGACTCACCCTACCGCCATTGAACGCCTGGCCGATTGGATCTGCGACCTGCAACACAGCGACATTCCCGCTGCCGTCCGCGCCATCGCCACCAACTGCTTGCTCGACACCATCGGCGTGGCTTTCGCCGGCTCGGCGACGGCAGTGGCCCGCACCGCGCGCGCCATCGCCATGGATGCCGGTTCGCGCGGCGATGCCGCGGTCGTCGGCAGTCCGCACTTGTTTTCCGCGCCGGCGGCGGCCTTCGTCAACGGCGCGTCGGCGCATGCGCTGGACTTCGACGACAATTGCTACGCGGGTTTCGTACACGGCTCTGCGGTAATCGCGCCCGCCGCCATTGCAATCGCGCAAAAGCGCAATGCCTCCGGCAGGGATTTGCTGACGGCGTTCATCGTCGGATCAGAATGTGAATACGCCGTCGGCGCCGCCACCAGCAGCATTCTTTACGATCATGGCTGGTGGACTACCGGCGTGCTCGGCCCCATCGGCGCCTGCGCGGCGGCGGCCTGGCTGCTCAAGCTCGATCGCCGGCAAACCGCCTCGGCATTGGGACTGGCGGTGGCCGGCACGGGCGGCCTGAAAGCCTGCTTCGGCAGCGACGCCAAGGCATTGATGGCGGGTCGCGCCGCGGAGGCCGGGGTGGTCGCCGCGCTGCTGGCGGCGCAAGGCGCCAGCGGCCCCCACGATGCCTTCGAGCATTGGAACGGATTCACCGGTTTGTTCAATCACGGCGAATTCAACGTCGCCATGATCGCGCAACTCGGTTCAGGTTCGCCATGGTTCATGGAATCGCCCGGCGTCGACCTCAAGCGCATTCCGCTTTGCCTGTCTTCGCACGCCGCCGTCGATGCCGCCATGGCCATCGTCACAAGGCATCATATCCAAGTGGACGAAATTGAAGAGATCGTCTGCGACGTGCCGCAGATCGTCTTTGCCAATCTGATTTACAACCAGCCGGCGACACGGCAGGAAGCGCAATTCAGCATGCCCTTCGCCATCGCGGTGTCCTTGCTGTACGGCACGGTGGAGCTGGCGCATCTGGACGGCGCGGTCTTGCAGGAGCCGCGCATCGTCGCCCTGATGAAGCGCATCACGATGACCGTCGGCCCGCGTTGGAGTCTGGCCGGCGCCTGTGAGGCGGCGCCGGAAGGAGCAAACGTGCTGATCAAGGCCGTCGGCCGTGATTGGGTGGAAGGATTCCAGGTGTATGCGCACGGCGCGGCGCAATGTCCGATGCGCCAGGAAGAAATTGACGGCAAATTCATGAAATGCATCGAAGCCGGCAATGACGGCAACGGCGCCCTGCTGCTGTCCCGCCTCAAATCACTCGATACGCTGCCGTCGGTGCGCGATCTGCTTACGCCTTGATCACCTGCGGATCGATCTGCACCATGTCTTCGTTGCTGCCCAACCAGATCTGGCCGTCCTGAATCGTGCATTGCAGTTGCATGGAGCGTTGCGCCAGCTTTTCCAGCGCCTGGCTGGTTTCGGAGGCGATATTGACGACGGTCAGGTTTTTGGCGCGCTCGACGCGGCTGCCGGTCTGGTTCCACCAGATATGGCTGACGCTGCTGTAGCTATAGACGATCACGCGCGCGGCGCGGCCGCAGGCCTTGAGGATGCGCTTGTCGTCGGGCTGGCCGACTTCGATCCACAGGTCGATGGCGCCGGTCAGGTCCTTTTGCCAGATGTCCGGCTCTTCCACGTCCGACAAGCCCTTGCCGAAGGTCAGCGATTCGCTGGCGTTGAGCGCGAAGGCCAGCACGCGGATCATCATGCGCTCGTCGGTTTCCGAGGGGTGCCGGGCGATGGTCAGCGTGTGGTTCTGGTAGTAGTGCCGGTCCATGTCGGAAATTTGCAGATCGGCTTTGAAGATGGTTGCTTTGAGCGCCATAGAGGTCTTTTTGTACTTAAGGTAATACGGGTTGCTTGCGAAGGATGTGAAGCATAGCCGATTTCCGGCCGTTTCCGCTGCCTCCCTCGCTGTCCGTACTGTTGGGGGCGCGGACGCCATGAGACAATGCCGCCATGAATACCGCACCGTTTCCTTCCGACGACGAGGTGATTGCGCTCACGCAAGCCTGGATCAGCGAGGCCGTGATCGGCCTCAACCTTTGCCCTTTCGCCAAATCGGTCTACGTCAAAGACCAGATCCGCTATGTCGTCAGCCATGCCGAAACCGAAGCCGATCTCGCCAACGACTTGTTGCGCGAATTGCAGCATTTGCAAGACTGCGATCCGGAAGCAACCGACACCACGGTGCTGATCCATCCGCGCGTGTTGCAAGACTTTCTGGATTACAACAGTTTCCTCGATGTCGCCGACGAGGTACTGGAAGACGCCGGTCTGGAAGGTGAACTGCAGATAGCCAGTTTCCATCCTGACTACCAATTCGCCGACGCCTTGCCGGACGATATCGACAACTTCACCAACCGCTCTCCCTATCCGGTTTTGCATCTGTTGCGAGAAAGCAGCATCGATCGCGCCGTCCAGGCTTTCCCCGAAGCAAGTACGATTTTCGAGCGAAACATTGCCACCATGCGGGATCTAGGCTTAAACGGCTGGAATCGGCTGTCTTTTGTCGTATCAAAGAAACAACACCAAATATAGAAAAAATCCTGTTAATATCTGTTACAAATTCGAGGTGATTTTTCGCAACTATTTTGTAATAGACTTTTCTCACCGGATGTACTGGTGTCAACATTGCCGTTTTTGCCAGTGCCGGAATGTGAGACAGGGAACGAATAGTGAAGGCTGGCAAGTCAGACCGACTGATCCCTGTGGCCTTGGTTCGAGTTGTGTATGTTGCAGTGGGAAAAGAATGGCACCTCTGATGGAAACTGGTTAACCACGTTTTGCAGTTTTACCAAGAACTAATAGCACTTGCACAAACAAGGCCCCTATAAACATCTGCATAATGGAACGTCCGATCATGACTACACCTAATGGCACCAACGATACTTCTCTTTCGGATCAAATCAACTACGATCCCAACCACCTGCTCGACGCCTTGATCGAGAAGCTGCATCTGAAGAACGATGCCGCCCTCTCGCGTGCGCTGGAAGTGGCGCCGCCGGTGATCAGCAAGATCCGTCACCGCCGCCTGCCGGTCGGCGCGTCCCTGCTGATTCGCATGCACGAAGTCAGCGAACTGTCGATCCGCGAACTGCGCGAACTGATGGGCGATCGCCGCGAAAAATTCCGCATCAGCGACAAGCAGTTCAAACCGAAGCCAGGCGCGCCTGCAGCAACGGGTCTGGAATAAAAAAACGGAGCTCAGGCTCCGTTTTTCTTGTGGCGAACACACGCGAACATGTGCTCGTCACCTGCAGTCCGATTCTTGCGTGACTTCCGCGCTTACGCCGGAAACACTCCCGTCGACAGATAACGGTCGCCGCGATCGCAGACCACGAACACGATCGTTGCATTCTCCACCTGCTGCGCGACGCGCAACGCGACTTCACATGCGCCTGCCGCGGAGATGCCGCAGAACAAGCCTTCCACCATCGCCAGCTTGCGCGCCATGTTTTCGGCTGCGGCCTGGCTGACGTATTCCAGCTGGTCGACACGCGGTTTTTCATAGATCTTCGGCAAATAGGCTTCCGGCCACTTGCGGATGCCCGGGATCGACGAACCTTCTTCCGGCTGCGCGCCGATGATCTGGATCTCCGGATTCTGTTCTTTCAGGTAGCGCGACACGCCCATGATGGTGCCGGTGGTGCCCATGGCGCTGACGAAATGCGTGATGCGGCCTGCTGTGTCGCGCCACAGTTCGGGACCGGTGGTTTCGTAGTGCGCCAGCGGGTTGTCGGCATTGGCGAACTGGTCGAGGATCAGGCCCTGGCCTTCCTTCTGCATTTGTTCGGCCAGGTCGCGCGCGTATTCCATGCCGCCGCTCTTGGGCGTGAGCACGATCTTGGCGCCGTAGGCGGCCATGCTTTGACGGCGTTCTTCGCTGAGGTTTTCCGGCATCAGCAAGACCATCTTGTAGCCGCGCATTGCCGCCACCATCGCCAGCGCGATGCCGGTGTTGCCGCTGGTGGCTTCGATCAGCGTATCGCCGGGCTTGATCTGGCCGCGTTCTTCGGCGCGACGGATCATCGACAGCGCGGCGCGGTCCTTGACCGAACCGGCAGGGTTGTTGCCTTCCATCTTGCCGAGGATGACGTTGTTGCGTCGCGCGACCTCTTCGCCGCCGATGCGTTGCAATTGAATCAGGGGCGTATTGCCGATGGTGTCTTCGATGGTCAGGTAAGGCATGGTCGGAGGAGTCCTTTCAGGAGCCTCATTTTAATATGAGTCTTTGTCATGTGCCGGACGGCCCTAGCGACAAGATACTTATATAGTTATAGCAAATTCACCTAATGGCGGTTTTGTTCTGCGTTTTGTGCTGTTTTCCCGGCAATGAATGCCTTACACTGTCCGCGCCGTTGTCTGCCCGCCCGTCCACGTACAGGAGCTGCAATGAAAACGCATGAAGTCACCAATCAGGTTCCCGCGCTGAAAGATGTCAATCTGTACAGCACCGACCTGGCCCTGAACGAAGGCGTGCAGCGCGGACAGGCCGGCTGGCACGCTGCCTCGCTGTCCAATTACGGCGCCGAACTCGGCAGCGCCGACGTGCTGCAACTGGCCGAACTGGCCAACCGTCACACTCCCGAACTGCAAACCCACGATCGCTTCGGCAACCGCATCGATCGCGTCGATTTCCATCCCAGCTGGCATGCGCTGCTGGCGCTGCTGCGCCGCGAAGCCTTGCATGCGCTGCCATGGATGCCGGCCTATGAAAGCATGCCCGGCGCGCATGTGGCGCGTGCTGCCGGCTATTTCCTCCACGCGCAGGTGGAAGCGGGATCGCTCTGCCCGACCACCATGACCTTCGCCTCGCTGCCGGTGCTGCGCAATGAAGATGCGCTGTTCCCGCTGGTGCGCGACAAACTGTTTTCGCGCGAACACGATCCGCGCGACCTGCCGCTGGAGCAAAAACGTTCGATGCTGATCGGCATGGGCATGACCGAAAAGCAAGGCGGCTCCGACGTACGCAGCAACACCACCGCCGCGCGCCCGCTCAACGGCAGCGGACGCGGCGCGGCATATACGCTGATCGGCCACAAATGGTTTTTCTCGGCGCCGATGTGCGATGCGCACATGGTGCTGGCGCGCACCGACAACGGCCTGTCGTGCTTCTTCGTGCCGCGCTGGCGGCCCGACGGGCAAAAGAACGGCGTGCTGATCCAGCGCCTCAAGGACAAACTCGGCAACCGTTCCAACTCCAGCAGCGAAGTCGAGTTCGAGGAGGCCTACGGCGTGATGGTGGGCGATGAAGGACGCGGCATTCCGACCATCATCGAAATGGCGAATCACACGCGCCTGGACTGCGTCATCGGCAGCGCCGGACTGATGCGCCATGCGCTGATCCAGGCGATCCACCACGCGCGTCATCGCAGCGCCTTCGGCAAGCAGTTGGCCGAACAGCCGCTGATGCGCAACGTGCTGTCCGATCTGGCGCTGGAAAGCGAAGCGGCAACGCTGCTGCTGCTGCGCCTGGCGCGCGCCTTCGAATCGCCCAACGATCCGCTGCAACGCGCATGGCGGCGCATCGTCACGCCGGCGGCCAAGTTCTGGATCTGCAAGCGCGCACTGGAATTCACCGGAGAATGCATGGAGGTCTGGGGCGGCAACGGTTATGTCGAGACGGCGCCGATGGCGCGCATGTATCGCGAAGCGCCGGTCAATTCGATCTGGGAAGGCTCGGGCAACGTCATGTGCCTCGACGTGCTGCGCGCCATGGAGCGCGAACCGGAAGGCTGCATCCTGTTGCTGGAAGAGTTGCAGCAAGTCGCCGATGGCCACCACGTTCTGCAGCCGCCGCTGGACGCGTTGAAGCAACTGCTGACCACGCCGCCGGAGCAACGCGAAATGCTGGCGCGCAGGCTGGTGCAGCAACTGATCCTGACCGTGCAAGGCGCATTGATGTTGCAACATGCGCCGGCGGCGATGGCGCAGGCTTTCGTGCTCAGCCGCAGCGATGCCGCCAACGGCCGCGTCTACGGCACGCTGCCCGCCGGCACGACGGATGCCGCGTCGCTGCAACAGGCCATCCTGCAGCGGGCATGGCCGCAGTGAGCAGCACTATCACGGCGTGCCGTGCGCCAGTGTTTCGAACAACGATTCGCCGCCCATCTGGCCGCCTTTGAGCATCAGCTCCAGGCCATTCTCCCTGGGGCCGTCAGCATGTGCGCGGCATAGCGCCACGCCTGCCGACAACTTGCCGAGATAAGACAACCCCCAGATATCCAGCGCTTTCAACGCGTGGCTTGACGTGTCGCCTCCCGCAACACCGATGCGGCGCACGGTCGCCAGCGGCAGCAGGCGTTTCAGGAAATCTCCACAGGCCTGCGCCAGCCGATACGTCACATGGTCCCCTGTGATCTGCATGCCGTCCGCCGTGCATGCCAGCACATGCCGGCCATCCTGCAATCGCTGGGCAACCTGCGCGAGCATGGTTGCCACATAGTCGCCGTCGCCATCGACCAGACGCCGCGCATCCAGCTGGACGCGCTCAAACGACACCGCCGCCCTGACCTGCTGTGCCGTCACCGGCGACAGACTGCCGGCGAGGACCAATACCGGGCCGTCGGCACGTGCAATACGCGGAACGGCCGCAGCCTGGGCGTCGCCCGCCAGTTCCCCGGTCTGCTGCCAATGACGGCACAAGGCCTGCACCACGCTGCTGGCGCCGATGGCCAGCAAGCGCTGACGCTGTGCGCGTTGCCAGATCTGTGCACCGATCACCTGCAAATCCGCCACATCCGTGACGTCGAACAAGACCGCATCCGGCGCATCGCCAAGCAAAGCATCGATCTCGGCATCCAATCGCCCGGCACCATGGTCGTAAGCAGGAAAATGCACCGCGGCCACCCTCATCTGCTGCGCCTGCAAGTGTGCGCACATGTTCGCTTCATGCATCGGCGTGACGGGATGATTGCGCATGGTCTGATGACGGTCGATGCGAAATACCTCTCCGCCGGCATTCACCGCGGCGTACAGATTGCTGAAGATGCAGTAACGCTGCAGATTCGGCTGGCCGCCGACGATGGGGACGAAGTCGTTGGCGATATGACGTCGCCATACCGACAAGGCGACGCCGATGTTGCCCACGTGCGGCGCGCTGTCGAAGGTGGAACAGATCTTGTAGTGGGTCACCGGCGCTTGCAAGGCGGAGAAGAAGCGCGCCACGGGTTCCAGTTCCGCCGTCATTGCCGCCGGCGCCATCGAGCGCGCCGCGCCGGCGATGCCGAGGCAGTCAAGTTCGCCCGCGGCCTGCAACTGCTGCTGATCCGGAATCCGCAGAAATAGCAGACTGCGCAAACCTGCTTCCGTCGCCGTCGCCAGCGTGTCGGTCGCGCCGGTGAAGTCGTCGCCGTAGAAGCAGATCCTGGGTGAGCGGATTCGGTCGGTCACGGGTGCGCTTTCGCTTTCATGATCACTTCAGGCGAGGACCGAAGAAATCCAATGCGCGCTGCAATTCCGGGGCGTGACGTGCACGCTCCTGCAAGCTGACGCCGTCGCGCGCCGCTTCCCACGCTTGCCGCAGACTGGCGACGCCGGCGCCGGCGCCATCCGGATGCGCAAGAATACCGCCGCCGGACAGGAAGATAACGTCGGTGCTCTTGACCGCATCGAAGGTCGCCGGCACGGTGCCCGCCCACTGCCCCGATGAAAATACCGGCATCACTTCATCCCCGCCATTTTCAACGCGGCTCATGGGCGTCAGGCAATCGCGCGCCGATTGCACTACTTCGTCGTTGAATTCCGAAAACTTGCCGTCCAGTCCATGCACGTGCAGATGGTCGACGCCGCTTAGCCGCCACAGGCTTTGATAAGCGGAGAAGGACATGCCCAGCGCCGGCTGGCGCGACATCATGCCGAAACCGTTGCGATGGCCGTGGATGGCGAGGCCGCTGCTGCGCCGCAAGCTTTGCAGCGCCGAGAAACCGCACCAGTTGAGACCGACCATGATGCAACTGCCGCCCTCGCGTTCGACCAGTTCCGCATGGCGGCGCATGGCGTCGAGTTCATCGGTGATATTGAAGGCCACCATCACGCGGCGGCCGGATTTGTCCTGATAGGCGCGCACCCGCTGCATGACTTCGCGCACGCGTTCTTGCAGCGGCGCGTGAACCGGATTGGCGCAGACCTCATCGTCCTTGATGAAGTCCACGCCGGCCTCGCATAATTGCGTGACCAGCTCGCCGGTCTGCACGGCGCTCAGGCCGACGTTGGGCTTGATGATGGTGCCCAGCAAAGGCGCCTGATGGGATGGACTCTGTCCCACCAGCTTGCGCGTGCCGGCGATGCCATGGCGCGGCATGTCGAACTGTTTCCGATAACTTTCGGGCAGGGACAGCGACAGCAGGCGCAAACCCGTCACCTCGCCCAGATCGAACAGATTGCCGGCGACGGTCGCCGCCAGCGTCGGCAGGTTCGCGCCGACATTGTCGATCGGGAAGGAGATGCGCACCTTCGCACGACGATAAGGACCATGCATGTTCTGACGCTGCTGCCAGGCGTTGGGCAAGCTCGGCATGACCATGCATTCAGTCTCTTCCACCGATACCACCACCGCGCGCGCGCGTTCGCGCAGCTGTTCAGTCTCGCCCTGCACGCGCACGAAAGTGCCGCAGGATTGTTCACCTGCCATGACCTCGGCGACCTGCATCGGATCGAGCGGCGTCTCGATCAGGTAGTCCGCATAAAAACGATTGTCGTCCATCGCATCCGCCATCACATCTTGCTCAGATCGGGAAAGGTGCGCACCGGATCACTGCCGTCCCAGCCTTGCGCCGATTCCCGGATGATGCGGAATACCGTGCCTTTGGGGCCGGCGATTTCCGACAGTTCGATGACGGTGCCGGGATGGTATTCGGTCTCGAAATAGACGAAACGGCCGCGCTCGCCGACTTCGCCGCTCATGCCGATCTTCCAGCCCTTCTCCAGCAGGTGCGCAAGGTCGTTGTCGAAGTCTTCCGTCCAGTAAGCCAGATGCTGCAAGCCGGTGCGGCCCGCGTTGAGGAAGTCCCGGTACATCGACGGCGCATCGTTGCGCTGCTGGATCAGCTCGACCTGCACGTTGCCCGAGTTGGCCAGCGCCACCGACGAGTGGATGTCGTGCAGCTCCCCCTTGTAGCGATAGTTTTTCAGCGGTACGCGCTCCATGTAGTACCACGGGCCCACGCCCAGCACTTCGCTCCAGTATTTCATTGCGGCCTGGATGTCTTCGACGACATAGCCCAGTTGTTTGATCTCACCCAGAAAACGGCTCATTGCTCACCTCTTTGTTGCGTTAAATTCGTTGTAATACCGATGTGTTATTTCAAAAAACCGATGGAAATCCACGGCACCGCAGCCACCACCAGCAGCGCCACCACCAGCGCCGCCAGATAACTCCAGACCCGGTTGAAGACCTTGTCCGGCGACACCTTGCCGATCGCGCAGGCGGCATAGAAGCCGACGCCGAACGGCGGTGCGAAGAGACCAATGCCCATCGCCAGGATCACCACCATCGCGTAATGCACGTCATGGATGCCCAGCGAACGGGCCACCGGGAACAGCAGCGGCCCGAACAGCACGATCGCCGGAATGCCTTCCAGGATGCTGCCCAGCACGATGAAGATGACGATGGTGATCAGCAGGAAACCCATGCCGCCGCCCGGCACGCCCTGCATCAGCGCCACCAGCTTGGCCGAAAAACCCGACTGCGTCAGCGCCCATGCCATCGAGGTCGCCATGCCGATGATCAGCAGGATCGCGCCCGACAAAGTCGCCGCTTCCACCAGCATCGGGTAGATGCGCCTGAAGTCGAGGTGCTTCATGAAGGCATGCATGACCAGGCCGACCACGATCGTGTAGGCCACGCCGATGGTCGCCACTTCGGTGGCCGTCGCCACGCCTTCGATCACCGCCACGCGGATCAGCATCGGCAAGGCCAGTGCAGGAATCGCCGCAATCAGGGTCTTGCCGATCACGCCGAGGGTGGCGCGCTTGACGTCCGGCATCGGTTCCCGACGGGCGCGGAACCAGCAGACGATGCCGATCGCAATCGTGGCAATCACGGCGGGCATCAGGCCGCCGATGAACAAGGCGGTGATCGAGACGCTG
>Ga0209646_1000106_pt1 | contig 163422 bp, 118 predicted proteins | sample AraplaL_Col_mTSA_FD_184259 | JGI IMG/M metagenome (GOLD analysis project Ga0209646, IMG submission 184259) | Arabidopsis root microbial communities from the University of North Carolina, USA - plate scrape CL_Col_mTSA (SPAdes) (version 2) | ecosystem: Host-associated > Plants > Roots >...
TGGGTCTACCGGCGCAAGCAGGCCGGCTCCGGCCTCGCCTCGCATGACTACTTCCTGGCCGAAGGTTCGCTGACCTGGTGGGCCATCGGCGCTTCGCTGATCGCTTCCAACATCTCGGCCGAGCAGTTCATCGGCATGAGCGGTTCGGGCTTCCGCATCGGCATGGCAGTGGCCGTGTACGAGCTGATGGCCGCCGCCACGCTGGTGATCGTGGCCGTGTTCTTCATGCCGGTCTACCTGAAAAACCGCATTTACACGATGCCCCAGTTCCTCGAACAACGCTACGGCAAGGCGGTCGCCACCACCATGGCGCTGTTCTGGCTGGGCCTGTATGTGGTGGTCAACCTGACCTCGATCCTGTACCTGGGCGCGCTGGCGATCAGCAGCCTGTCCGGCATCGCCCTGCTGCCTTGCATGCTGTTCCTCGCCATCTTCGCCGCCATCATCACGCTGGGCGGCATGAAGGTCATCGGCTACACCGACGTGGTGCAAGTCACCTGCCTGGTGGTCGGCGGCTTGGTCACGACCTGGCTGGCACTGGACATGGTCGCCGCGCTGGGCAACAAGCACGGCGCGCTGCAAGGCTTCTCCGAGCTGTACAACCACGCCCGCGGCCACTTCGACATGGTCCTCAAGCGCGACAACCCTAACTACATGGACCTGCCGGGCCTGTCGGTCCTGCTGGGCGGCATGTGGATCGTCAACCTGAACTACTGGGGCTGCAACCAGTACATCACCCAACGCGCACTGGGCGCCGACCTGCCGACCGCCCGCAAGGGTCTGCTGTTCGCGGCTTTCCTGAAGCTGCTGATGCCGGTCATCGTTGTGCTGCCTGGTATAGCAGCCTATGCGCTGGACAAGTCCGGCGCGCTGGGCGACGCCATGAAGGTCGGCGGCGAAGTCAATCCCGACCGCGCCTACCCTATCCTGCTGGGCCTGCTGCCATCGGGTCTGAAGGGTATCGCGTTCGCGGCGCTGACCGCCGCCGTGGTCGCCTCGCTGGCCGGCAAGGCCAATAGTATCGCCACCATCTTCACGCTGGACATCTACAAGAAGGCCTTCAACAAGGAAGCCAGCGAACAGCGCATGGTGTGGATCGGCCGCGTGAGCGTGGTTGTGGCAATGGCCTTGGCTGTGCTGATCGCGCCGATGCTGGGCATCGACAAGAAAGGCGGCTTCCAGTACATCCAGGAATACACCGGCTTCGTCTCGCCCGGCATCCTGGCCATGTTCCTGCTGGGCTTCTTCTGGAAGAAGACCACCTCCGGCGCGGCCATGTTCGCCACGCTGGGCGGCCTGGCCGGCTCGATCGTGCTGAAGTTCCTGCCGACGATGATGGACCTGTCCTTCCTGGCGCCGATCGGCTTCTCCAAGGACAACGGCAGCGGCGTGTTCGAGATCCCCTTCCTGGACCGCATGTTCATCGTGTTCTGGTTCGTGGTGGCCGGCATGGTCGTGATCAGCAAGATGGCCGAAGCGCGCCGCGACGCCAACACCCGCCACCTGCAAATCGACCACGGCCTGTTCCGCGTCGATGGCGCCTTCGCCTTCGGCTCGGCCGTGATCTGCGTACTGCTGGCAACCATCTACACCGCCTGGTGGTAATCCCTATGTGAAAGGAGGTGCTCGCCCAGTCTGTGCAATGCCTGTTCTTGAAACACAAACATAACACTTAAATTTAAGGAGATATGTCTTGAGAACAAACACCATCCTGAGCACCTTCTTTCTGGCGCTGACCGCCGCCGGTTGCGGCGGTGGCGCGTCCGATACCGCAGGCGCCGGCGACAAGCAAGCCGGCCTCATGCAACTAAGCGCCAAACCCGCCGCCACCACCTACCCCAGCTACAACACCAGCCCGCAACCTGCCGACCTGAGCGGCATGTCCAGCGACGCGGTCACGCTGGCCACGCGCATCAAGGCCGGCTACAACATCGGCAACACGCTGGAAGCGATCGGCGGCGAGACCAACTGGGGCAACCCGGCGATCTCGCTGCAGCAGATCCAGCTGATCAAGCAAAGCGGCTTCACCGCCGTGCGCCTGCCCACCTCTTGGGACCAGTACGCCAACCAGAGCACGGCCAAGATCAGCGATGCCTGGCTGGCCCGCGTCAAGCAAGTGGTGCAGTATTGCGTCGACAACGGCCTGTACGTCATCGTCAACATCCACTGGGACGGCGGCTGGCTGGACAACAACATCAACGCCTCCGCGCAAGCCTCGGTGAACGCCAAGCAGAAAGCGTATTGGGAACAGATCGCCACCGCGCTGCGCGGTTTCGACGAGCACCTGATCTTCGCCAGCGCCAACGAACCGCCGGCCGGCGATGCCACGCAGATGGCCATCCTGCTGTCCTACCACCAGACCTTCATCAACGCGGTGCGCTCGACCGGCGGCAGGAACGCCTACCGGACGCTGGTGGTGCAAGGGCCGAAGACGGACATCGACACCACCTACAACCTGATGAATACCATGCCCAGCGACAGCGTGCAGCGCCGCATGATGGCCGAGGTCCACTACTACACGCCGTACCAGTTCACGCTGATGGATGCCGACCAGAGCTGGGGCAACCAGTTCTTCTACTGGGGCGGCGCCTACCACTCGACCACCGACACGGCCCACAACGCCACCTGGGGCGAGGAAGCCGACCTGAACGCCTACTACGGCAAGATGAAGACGAAGTTCGTCAACCAGGGCATACCGGTTGTGATCGGGGAATTAGGAGCGATGCGGCGCAGCGGCCTGACCGGCAGCAACCTGCAGCTGCACCTGAACTCGCGCGCCTACTTCCTCAACTACGCCAGCCGGCAAGCGGTGGCCAACGGCATGATGCCGTTCTATTGGGACAACGGGGTGACGGGCAACAACGGCTGGGCGATCTTCAACCGCTGGAGCAATACCGTGGTGGACCAGCAATCGCTCAGCGCATTGATCCGCGGCGGAAACGGCCTGGGTCTCTGACCCGGCCGCTAGCGGATCTCGATCTGGTAGCGGAAGCCGCTGGCCGGGCCGCGCGAGCGGCGCCACTCCAGCGGCTGACGGTCGTAGCCGAAGGCCAGCCGGTCGATCACCACCACCGGCTGGCCAGCCTTGACCGGCAACGCCGCGGCATCGTGGGCGTTGGCCGCGTCAACGGTCAGGGTCTCCTGCGCCGAGGCGATCACCATGCCGCAGCGCTCTTCATACAAGGGATACAGCAAGTCGCCAAACTGCTCCAGCTCGATCTTGAGCAAGGCGGCGAACGGCGCGCGCGGCAGCCAGATCTCCTCGGTCAGCACCGCCTTGCCGTCGAGCATACGCAGGCGGTCGAGGCGGATCGCCTGCGCCGACTTCGCCAGCCCCAGCGCGGCGGCCACGGCGGGCGGCGGCACCGCCAGCGCGCGCGCCAGGATGCGGCCCTGCGGCACCTGCCCCGGCGCCCCGTCGATCTGGTGGCGGAAGAAGCGGAACAGCGAGGCATCGAACTTCGGCCGCCGCACGAAAGTCCCCCGCCCCTGCGCGCGTTCCAGCAAGCCATCGGCCACCAGCGTCTCGACCGCCTTGCGCACCGTGCCTATCGCCACACCATACAGCTTGGTCAGCTCCGTCTCGGTCGGGATCGGCACCCCGACCTGCCATTCGCGGCGCGTGATCCGCCCCACCATGTCGTCGCGCAGGCGCTGGTAGAGGGGCAGGCGGTCATCGATGTGCGGCTTGATGGGATTCATGGAGTGCTATGGTTGACTGTAGATATGGACAACCATACTTTAGCCTGATATCGATTGCGCGTCCACGCCGATGCCGGTTGACATCCGGCCTCGCCAGTCCTATGATTCATCTAAACATATATATGTTTAGATGAATCATAACCAAGGAGACAATCATGTTTAGCTGGTATCGCCAGGTATCCGGGCTGGAGCGCAAGACGTTCTGGGCCTGTTTTAGCGGCTGGGGGCTGGACGCCCTGGACGTGCAGATGTTCACGCTCGCCATCCCCGCGCTGATCGCCGCGTTTGGCCTGGACAAGACCGAAGCCGGCCTGATCAGCGGCGTCACCCTGGTCTCGTCGGCGCTGGGCGGCTGGCTGTGCGGCGCGGTGTCCGACCGCCTGGGCCGGGTGCGCACGCTGCAACTGACGATCTTGTGGTTCTCGCTGTTCACCTTCCTGTGCTCGTTCGCCCAGACCTTCCCGCAGCTGCTGGTGCTCAAGGCGCTGCAAGGCTTCGGTTTCGGCGGCGAGTGGGCGGCCGGCGCGGTGCTGATGGCCGAAACCGTGCGCGACGAACATCGCGGCAAGGCCATGGGCACGGTACAGAGCGCGTGGGCGGTCGGCTGGGGCGCGGCGGTCATCGTCTACACGGCCCTGTTCTCGTGGCTGACGCCGGACATGGCTTGGCGCGTGATGTTTGGCGTCGGCCTGCTGCCGGCCCTGCTGGTGGTCTATGTGCGGCGCTCCATCCCCGAGCCGGCGCGCCGCGCGGCCGCGCAGCCCGCCACCGGCGTGCCGCTGGCCGGCATCTTCGCGCCGGGGCTGCTCAAGACCACCCTGCTGGGCAGCCTGCTGGGCATGGGCGCGCACGGCGGCTATTATGCGCTGATGACCTGGCTGCCCACCTACCTCAAGACCGAACGCCAGCTGTCCGTGCTCAGCACAGGCGGCTACCTGGCGGTCATCATCGTCGCCTTCTGGTTCGGCTGCATCGCCAGCGCGCAACTGCTGGACCGCATCGGCCGCCGCCGCAACGTCGCCCTGTTCGCCGTCTGCTCGACCGTCACGGTGCTGGTCTACCTGATGATCCCGTTGACCAACACCGAGATGCTGGTGCTGGGCTTCCCGCTGGGCTTCTTCGCCGCCGGCATACCGGCCAGCCTGGGCGCGCTGTTCAACGAGCTGTTCCCGGCCCACATCCGCGGCGCCGGCGTCGGCTTCTGCTACAACTTCGGCCGCATCGCCTCGGCCGGCTTTCCGGTGCTGGTCGGCTACATGAGCAAGTCGATGCCGCTCGGCCAGGCGATCGGCATCGACGCCGCCGTCGCCTACGGCCTGGTGGTGGCGACGGTGCTGCTGCTGCCGGAGACGCGCGGCCGCCGGCTCGACGTGGCGCCGGCATGAGGGGCGCACCATGAATCGCCGCCAGTTTCAATGCGCCCTGGCCGGGCTGGCCGGCCTCGGCCCCCTCGCCGCCTGCTCCACCATCGAACCTCCGACCGCCATGAACGCCATCGATAGCCACACCCACGTCTTCCTGCGCAAGCTGCCCATGCCGGACCGGCGGCGCGCGCCTTCCGGCTACGACGCCACGCCGGAGCAGCTGCTCGCGCTGTTCGACGCCAGCGCCGTCACGCACGGCGTCATCGTGCAGCCGAGCTTTCTCGGCACCGACAACAGTTACTTACTGGAGGTATTGCGCCGCCATCCGCAGCGCCTGCGCGGCATCGCCGTCGTCCAGCCCGGCATCGCCGACGAGCAACTCGACGTCCTGCAGCAAGCCGGCGTGGCCGGCATCCGGCTCAACCAGGTGGGCCTGGCGGCGCCCGACTTCGGCGACCCGGCTTGGCGCCGGCTGCTGCCGCAGCTGCAGCAGCGCGGCATGCAGGTCGAGGTGCACCAGCTGGCGCGCGAACTGCCGCCGCTGCTGGCGCCCTTGTTGGATGCCGGCCTCAACGTCGTGGTCGACCACTTCGGCCGTCCCGATCCGGCGCTCGGTGTCGACGATCCCGGCTTCCGCTATCTGCTGGCGCAGGGCGCGTCGCGGCGCCTGTGGGTCAAGCTGTCGGGCGCGTACCGCAACGGCGCCGGCGGCCGCGGCGAGGCCGTGGCGCGGCAAGCGCTGCCGCTGCTGCGCGCGCACCTGGGCACGGACCGCCTGATGTGGGGCAGCGACTGGCCGCACACCTTGTTCGAGACCGCCACCAGCCACGCCCGGCAGCGGGCCCTGCTGAACGAGTGGCTGCCCGACGACCGTGAGCGCCAGCGCGCGCTGTGGGACACGCCGGCCGCCCTGTTCGGCTTCACGCAGCGCCGGGCCTGAAGCCGGACGGCGCGGGACAGGCTGTCCCGGCCCCGCGCCACCGCGGCAACATCGCCAAACGGCTCCGCTAGCCGTTGGCGGACAACAGCTCCGGCACCTCGAAATCGCGGTCCCGGTAGGCGCGCGGCGTGCAGCCGAGCTCACGCTTGAACACCAGATGCATGTACTGGGTCGAGCCGAAGCCGCAGCCCAGCGCCACCTCGGCGATGCTGCGCTCGCCGCTGTCCAGGCCGGCCTTGGCCGCCTCCAGCTTGTAGCGCAACACCACGTCATGCACGCTGCATCCCAGCTCCTGCCGGAAATACGCCTCCAGCGAGGAGCGCGACACGCCCAGGTACATGGCCACCTGATGGCTCTTGAGGCTTTCGCAGGCATGCTGGCGGATGTAGTAGCAAGCCCGCATCACCAGCGGATGCCCGGCCGGCTGGTGCAGGCTGGACGCGAGCACCTTGATCCCGGCCGGCGGCACCAGCACCGGCGCGTTGGCCACCCGCACCCGGTGCAGCTTCTGGCTCAGCAGATGCGCCGCCGTGCGCCCCATCTCGCGCGCGCCGTGCATGACGGAGGTCAGCGGGATGGGCGTGAGCAGGCGCACCAGCGGATCGTTGTCGATGCCGACCAGCGCCACCTCCCCCGGCACCGCGATGCCGGCCATGCTGCAGGCCTGCAGCAGTTGGCGGGCGCGGGCGTCGGTCACGGCGATGATGCCGATCGGTTTGGGCAGGCTGCGCAGCCATTCGACCTGGCCTTGCAGCGCCTCGTCCCAGGAACAGGGGGCGGTCGCGCAGCCGCGGAAAATTTCGGCCTCGCTGCGGTCGTTCCACATCAGGCGGCGGAACGCGTGTTCGCGCTCCTGGGCCCAGCGGTTCTCCGGCGCCTCGGGCAGGCTGAACATGGCGAAGCGCTGCAGGCCGACGTCGATCAGATGCTCGCGGGCCTGCTTGACCAGCTGGAAATTGTCGGTCGCCACATAAGGCACATTGGGCGGATACTGGTCCTCGGCGGCATAGGAGCCGCCCACCGCCACCACCGGTAGTTGACAATCGGCTAACGCCGCCGCCACGTCCGGGTCGTCGAAATCGGCAATGATGCCGTCGCCCTGCCAGTTGCCGATGCCGGCCAACCGCAGGCAAAAGTCTTCCTCCAGAAACACTTCCCAGGCTACCCGCGTGCTGCCCAGATAGTCGGCGATGCCTCCCAATACCTCCCGGTCAAAAGTCTTGTTGGCGTTGAACAGCAGTGCGATCCGGTATGCTTTCGTCGCGCCCATATCACGCCGGCGCCTTCATTGGTGTCCAGGTCATAGTCTCCTCCTTCGTTATTTTTCTGTGCAACGTACCCTCTCGGCTTTGCCGGAGCGTTACATAGAGAATAGAAATTTCCGCACGGCGGCAGGTAGCGCTCAGCGGGAAATTGCTAGCAAAACGAAGGAAGTTGAAGAATTAATGACGATATTGTTAGACTTCGGCGACCGGGCAGGCGCTGCGGAAGGCCTTGGGCGTGCAGCCGTACTCCTCCTTGAACAGCTTGTTGAAATAGGAGACATTGGCATAGCCGACCAGGTAGGCGATTTCCGCCACCGTCGCCGTATCCTTCTCGGCCAGCAGCCGCGCCGCCTCGGTCAGCCGCAGCTTGTTTAAATAGCCACTGAAGGTGTAGCCGAATTCGGTCTTCAGGATCTCGTAGACCTTGTTGCGGTTGACCCCGGTTTCCTCGACCACCCGGTCCAGGTCCAGCTCCGCCTCGGCGTAGTGGCTGGCGATGAATTGCAGGATGGCGGTCTTCTCCTTGTCGCGGTGCGGCTCCAGAGATAGTTGCTGATATGCAACAAACGGCATATCCTTCTGCAGCTTGACTTTGACATCGTCGATCACGGCCTGCGCATGTTGCCGGAAGAACCACACGCCGAAGCCGCTCCAGACGACGATCAGCAACACCCCGAACAGCACCAGATAGCTGCGGTCGCGGCCCTTCAGGTTCAGCTCGCGGATCTGCACCTCCAGGTTGACCTCGCGCGGACTCTGCGGCGTGCTGCCGATGACGATCTTGGGCACCTTGTCGAGTTTATACGCATGTTTCGACAAGGCTTGTTGCGCCAGCAAAAACCACCATTGCGGCGTTTCCAGGCGCGTCAGGTCCAACTCGATACGCGATTCGTTCTCGTCGCAGGAAAAATAGGACAAGGGGGTGCGGTAGCTCAGGAAGTCCTGCTGGTCGGGGCGCTTGCCGACAAAGGTCGGCATACCGAGCACCAGCGTATTGGCCGGCGAGCATTTCACCAGCAGCGAAATCGACGAATAGCGCGACAGGTCGAGGTGGACCGGCTGTCCTTTGCTGTCCCTGAAATTGAGCTCGGCGCCGGCGAAGCCCTCGTCCGTTTTGGCGAGGCGGAAGTCGAACCGCAGCCGCTGCGCGGCCTCGTACAGGTGCATGGTGGCCTTGCCGCCGGGTCGGGTGTCCCAGCTCTGCTCGCCTTTCCACGCCAGCGGGCTGTCGGCCGCGGGCAGCAGGGATACCTGCAAATAGCTCTGTTTTACGCAAATATAGCCAAGGACTACGCACGCTGCGATAAGACCAAAGCACCCGACTAGTGCTCTTTTATAAAATTCATGCATTGAAAGCCTGGATCAGAGAAGATGACTGTCGCGCACGAAACGCTGGCTGCCGGTACGCGATGTTACCCGGCCACTGATCATCTGGCAATGCGAGCACGGCTGGATGGCAACACTCCAAAAAAAAACGGGCGGCCTGAGCCGCCCGAAAATACTACCGGAGAGGTAGTTGGAGAGCACTAAACGGGGACTGCGTGGCGCACCCGGCATTGCGGCGCCGCCGCGCAGTCCTTGAGATACATTGTGGGAGTTGCGTCCGCCCGCCGCAATTGTTAAAACCACCAACATGGGAGTGAAATTGCGCAGCCGGCGAAAGATCGCAACAAATCATTGAGGCCATTGGCAATTTTCATAATTGCGCGGCCACGCCGTGAGTCTCCACAATGGCTTGCTGACTATTATGGAGACTTAGTATGCTAAAACGAACCCTGCTCTCGCTGGCGCTGTCGTACGCGACCGCCGCCGCCTGCGCGCCGGCCGCCGCGCCGCCGCCCTTCCCCACCGTCCTGTACGGCGCGGCCTACTACCACGAGTACATGCCCTACGAGCGCCTCGACAAGGACGTGCAGATGATGAAGGAGGCGGGCTTCAACGTGGTGCGCCTGGGCGAATCGACCTGGAGCCTGTGGGAGCCGGAGGATGGCCGCTTCGAATACGCGTGGATGGACCGCGTGGTCGACGCCATGGGCAAGGCCGGCATCAAGGTCATCATGGGCACGCCGACCTATTCGATCCCGGCCTGGATGGCGCGGCAGAATCCGGAGATCCTGGCCCGCAAGTTCAACGGCGCGCAGAACACCTACGGCATGCGCCAGAACATGAACACCGACTCGGCCGCCTACCGCTTCTACGCGGAGCGCCTGATCCGCAAGATCGCCGCGCGCTACAAGGACAACCCCAACGTCATCGGCTGGCAGGTCGACAACGAGACCGGCAGCTACGGCGCCGCCAACGACGACGTCTTCATCCGCTTCCAGCACTATCTGGAAAAGAAATTCGGCACGCCGGAAAACCTCAGCAAGACCTGGTTCCTGAACTACTGGGGCCAGGACCTGCACAGCTGGACCGACCTGCCGCGCCCGGACGGCGCGCAGAGCACCGGCTACAAGCTGGAGTGGACGCGCTGGAGCCAGATGCGCGTCACCGACTTCCTCACCTGGCAGGCCGGGCTGATCCGCGAATGCGCGTCGCCGCGCCAGTTCGTCACGCACGACTTCGCCGGCGCCATGCACGCCGACGTCAACGAGCAGGACGTCGCGCGCGCGCTCGACACGCCGGCCGTCAACATCTACCACTGGGGCTCGAGCGAGTGGTACAACGGCGCCGAGCAGACGCTGCAGGCGGACTTCACGCGCTCGCTCAAGCGCAACAACTTCCTGGTCACCGAGACCAACGCCCAGACCACCGACTGGTCCTCGTCCTTCCAGTATCCGCCGTACGACGGCCAGTTCCGCGAGGACGTCTACACCCACCTGTCGAACGGCGCCAACATGGTCGAGTACTGGCACTGGGCCTCGATCCACGCCAACCAGGAAACCTACTGGAAAGGCGTGCTGTCGCACGACCTGGAGCCGAACCGCGCCTACGCCGAGATGAGCCGCACCGGCCGCGAGCTGCAGAAGATCGGCCCGCGCCTGGTCAACCTGAAGCTGCACAACGACGTCGCAATCCTGTGGAGCCGCGATTCGCTCAACGCGCTCAACGACATGCCCTTCGCCAAGGACAGCCAGTGGGGCGGCGGCGGCACCAAGGCCGACTACGGCGGGCTGGTGCGCCAGATGCACCGCGCGCTGTACGACCTGAACGTCGGCACCGACTTCGTGTTCGCGGACACGCAGGACTTCTCCGGCTACAAGCTGCTGATCGTGCCGTCGCTGTACGTGGCGGACGAGGCGCTGCTCAAGCGCATCTCCGACTACATCCGCAAAGGTGGCCGGGTGGTGATGACCTTCAAGAGCGGCTTCGCCAACGAGAACGCCGCCGTGCGCTGGACCATGGCGCCGGGCCCGCTGCGCGAGGCGCTCGGCTTCCACTACCAGGAGTTCTCCAACCTGGCCCAGCCGCTGGCCTTGAAGGGCGATCCCTTCCAGACCGGCGCCGACAACCAGGTGCGGCACTGGGCCGAGTTCCTGCAGCTGGACACGGCCAAGGCGCTGGCCTGGTACGACCATCCGTTCTTCGGCCGCTGGCCCGCCATCACGGCCAATCAGTACGGTTCGGGCAAGGTGGTCTACGAGGGCACTTATCTGTCGGACAAATTGCAGAAGGCGGTGTTGCAGTCGTCGCTGCAGGAGCTGGGGATGCTGGCGCCGGAACGGCAGTTGCCGGCCAATGTGCATGAGCGTTCCGGCGTCAACGGCTTCGGGCATGCGGTGCGCTACTACTTCAACTATTCCGGCACGGCGGTCAACTTCAACTACCGCCACCAGGCCGGCGTCGACCTGCTGACCTCGCGCCACGTGAAGCCGGACGAGGCGATGTCGCTGGGTCCATGGGAACTGGCCATCGTCGAGGAAGACGGCCGTTCGGAGACCGCGAAATAAACTGCGGCCGCCCCGCGCCGGCGTTGCACCGGCGCGGGGATATTCATCACATCTTTTTACGGCGGCGCAGGAAGGCCAGCAGGCCCAGTCCGGCGCCCAGCAACGCATACGTGTCCGGTTCCGGCACGGCGGTGACGGCGCTGACATCGATGTTGTCGAGCTGGTTGTAGGCGCCCGAGCTCAGGCGCAGTTCGCTGATGCCGTTCTGCGCCATGTTCCAGCTCCCTTCCCCTTGCAGCATGCCGATCTGCTTGCCATCGGCCGACAGCGTGCTGGCGTCGAGCACATAATCGAAGCCGGCCAGGTTGAACTTGCCGCCGCCCACCCGGGTCAGCGTGATGAAGGTATCGGCGCCGTTCTCGATGCCGTCGTGCCAGTTGTAGGTCTGCGGCTCGAAGGTGCCGTCGCCGATGTGCGCCATGCCGGCCGCCGCGTTGGGCGCGTTCAGCGTCAGCACGAAGCCCGCCTCCTCGTAGGTCAGGTTGTTGCCGTCGTAGTGCATATTGGCCGGCAGCTCGCCGGTGTTGCCGTACATGACCAGCTCGGCGATACCGTCAAAAGTCAGCACGGCCGCGCCGGCGCTGCCGGCCAGCGCGCTCAGGCCCGCACCCAGGACCAGGGCGCCAACCAGCTTGTTCAATTTCATGCGATTCATTGTATTCTCCAGATTTGCATTGCCGGGCCGGACGCCGCCATCGACGCCCGGCCCAAGGGTTTAGTAGCTGAACAAAACACCACGGCCGCTGCCGCTGATGTACAGGCGTCCGGGCACGTTCTGGTCGGCCGCCAGGGTGCTGATGCCGCCGTACTGGTGCTTGTCGTCGTTGATGCGGGTCCAGGTGGCGCCGGCGTCGTCCGAGCGGTACACGCCCCACACGCTGTTGATCACGCCGACCACGTACACCGAGGCCGAGTACTTGGCGCCGGCCGGCGCCTTGCCCAGCGCGATCGAAGTGGCGCCGTACACGTCAGGCTGGTACGCCGACTGTCCCCAGATCGGCGCGGCCGCGCTCAGCTTGGTCCAGGTCGCGCCCGAATCGAGCGAGTGCAGGATGCTCTTGCCGTCCGTGACCCAGACGTCGCCTTCCACGTTCGGATTGACCGCGATCGACGTCGAGCCGAAACCCACCGTCCACGAGTTGGCCGCGAACGTGGCGCTCTCGGTGAAGGTGTGGCCGCCGTCGGTCGAGGTGTAGAAGTGCGGCGTTTCCGACCACTGCGTCCACCACGCGCCGCCCGAGTTGTAGGCATAGACCTTGTTCGGGTTCTTGCGGTCGGCCGCCAGGCGGTAGGCGCGGTCGATGCCCATCGGCGCCAAGGCCGGCAGGTTGGTATAGGTCCAGGTGGCGCCGCTGTCGGTCGTGTAGGCCGGCGTCGACAGGGACGGCGCCCAGACGATGTTGTCCGGCTTGGTGACGATCAGGTTGCTCGCACCGCCGTTGTTCGCCACCGCGTCGGGATGGTTGGTCGCGAAGGCTTTCCAGGTCACGCCGGAATCGGCGGAATAGGCGCCGACGACGGTGCTGCCGCCGCCGTGGGAGCCGGTGGTGGCCATGTAGGCTGGATTGGACCACGCCAGGTCCGCGCTGTAGGTGGTGCCGAACAAGCTGTTCGACGTGCGTACCGGCGCCTTGAGCAGTTCGGTCTGGACCCAGGTGCTGATGTCGCCGGCGCTGCGCAGCAGCGTGTAGTTGGCGCCCGGCGGCGGCGCCGTCAGCGAAGTGGTGGCGGTTTCCTCGATGCCGGTCGCGGCATCGGTCCAGGTCGGCTTGGTGGCCGAGGCGTTGTGGGTTTCCCACACGCCGCCGCCGTGCACATGCAGGATGTGCTCGGGGTTGTTCGGGTCGATCTCGACGTCGTCGGTCCAGCCCGAGAAGCCATCGCTGGCGGGCAGGTGCGGCGCCGTCGACGCGATCTCGCGCCAGGTCAGGCCGGCGTCGTCCGACAGCTGGATCACAGGCTGGCCTTCCCAGTTGCCCCAGGAGTTGGTCACGCCCAGCGCGATGCGGGTGGTGGCGCCGCTGCCGGACACCGACAGGCCGCCCATGCCGAAGTTGACCCACTGCTGGGCATCATACTTCTTCAGCAAGGTCCAGTTGGTGCCGTCGAATTTATACAGGCGCGACGGGCCGTTGGCGCCGGGGCCGTTGCTCTGGGTGAAGGCCACGTACATCATGCCGTCCTTGGCGCGCACCATGTGCGGCACGATGAAGCCGGCCACGTCGGCCGGCGTGGCGATGCCGGTCCAGGTCGCACCGCCGTCGGTGGTCTTGTACATGGCGTAGCTCAGCCCCGCCGTGTCGGCGTAGTCCTTGGCGACGGCCGTGTAGATGGTCTGGGTGGCGCTGCCGGTGCCCTTGGTGTTGGTGTCGAAGATCACCTGCTCGAAGCCGGTCACGCCGTTCGACGGGTAGGCGTTGATCTCGCTCTTGGTCATCACGTGCGTCGACAGCGACGTGACCTGGCTCCAGGTTTGGCCGTAGTCGCTGCTCTTCCACATGCCGCTGGCGCGGGTGGCGTAGAACAGGATGGACGGCTTGTTCGGGTCGACCATCAGGCGCTCGCCGATGGCGCGGCCCGGGCTGTTGCTGCCCGCCGAGAACGGCAGTTTGACGTACTGCCAGGTGTCGCCGCGGTTGGTGGAGATGTACAGGCGGGCGTCGGCGTTTTCCGACAGGTACATGCCGGTGCCCATGTAGACGCGCTGGTCGTCGTTCGGATCGAGCGCCATGGTTTCGCTGCCGTGGTGGTAGCCGTCGATGTCGCCGAAGCCGTCGGTGATCGGCAGCCAGGCCTTGGTGGCCGCGTCCCAACGGTAGGCGCCGCCCATGTCGGTGCGCGCGTACAGCACGTCCGGACTGGTCGGATGGTAGATCAGGCCGGGCACGTAGCCGCCGCCGCCGAACTTTACGGCGCCCCAACGGGTCGGGATCTTGCCGACGCCGCTCAGCGTGAGGCTGGCAAATGTCTGCCCCTGCTTGGCGCCGCCGCTGTCGGTGCTGCTGCCGCCGCATGCCGCCAGCAAGGCCGCCAGCACGCCGGTGACAGCCGCGATGTGTCTTTTCTTCATATTTTTATACTCCAGGATATTGAGGTAACGACGAACAAAGGTCGCGCCACGTCTGGCGCGGTACCGGTACTGATTTGGATCGGCCTGCGGCCCGGGCGCGGGCGGCTAGCTCACCAGTTGCCGGACGTAGTGCGTATGGTCCGGCATGGCGTTGACGGTCTGCGCGATGACCTGGCGCAGCTGGTAGTAATGCGCGTGCAGTTTGCGCACGTCCATGAGATTGATGAGCGGATCGTCGGTCTTGGGCACGACGCCCAGGCCGGCCAGGATGGACACATACGACGAGGCGGAGAATCCTTCCTTGTCGTACACGACCACGCGCCCGGTTTCGCGGAACAGCTCGATCTGGTGCGTGAGCGTGTCGGGGATGGCCATGTTGGCGCAATAACGCCAGAACTCGGAATCGGTGCGGTTGGTCAGCTTGTAGTGCAGCACGATGAAATCGCGCACGTTCTCGTAGCCGCAGGCGACCCGGCGGTTGAACTCGTCGGCCAGCTCGGGGCGGAAGTCGCGCTCGGGGAAAAATTCCAGCAGCCAGCCGACCGCGTTCTCGATCATGTTGATGCTGGTCGATTCCAGCGGTTCCAGGAAGCCGCCCGACAGGCCGATGGCGACGCAGTTCTTGATCCAGGTCTTGCGGCGGCGGCCGGTGGTGAAGCGCAGCTGGCGTGGATCGTCGAGCGCGCGGCCGTCCAGGCCGTCGAGCAGCACGCGCGCTGCTTCGGCGTCGGTGGTGAAACCGTCGCAATACACGTGGCCGTTGCCGGTGCGGTGCTGCAGCGGAATGCGCCAGGTCCAGCCGGCGCTCTTGGCGGTCGACACGGTGTACGGGGTGTAGCGCTCGACGCTGGCGCACGGCACGGCCTGCGCGCTGTTACACGGCAGCATGGCGCTCCAGTCGTCGTAGCCGGCCTGGTACACACCCTCGATCAGCAGGCCGCGGAAGCCCGAGCAATCGATGAACAGGTCGCCCTCGATGCGGCGGCCGTCGCGCAGCTTGACGGCGGCGATGTTGCCGGTATGCGGATGCTGCTCGACCTCGTTGATGAGGCCCTCGATCCGGGCCGTGCCGCGCGCCATCGCGTAGTCGCGCAGGTAGGCGGCATACAGGCCGGCGTCGAAATGGTAGGCGTAGGAATAGGCGTTGCTGGCGGACGGCTGGTCGCCGCTGGGCGGCGTGAAGCGGTGGTTGCGCGCCATGACCGTCGCCACCGACCAATCCTCGTAAGGCGGCATGTCGTGGATCTCGCGCGCCAGCCGTTGCCAGTACTGGTAGGAGCTGCGGTATTCGATGTCCGGGCCGAAATCGCCGAAGCCGTGGAAGAAGCGGTTGCCGAGGTGGCCCCAGTCCTTGAATTCGATGCCGAGCTTGAAGGTGGCCTTGGTCTTGGCCACGAAGTCGGACGGGCTCAGGCCCAGCGCCTGGTTGTAGTAGCGGATGGTCGGCAGCGTCGCCTCCCCCACGCCGACCGTGCCGATTTCCGGCGACTCCACCACCACGATTTCGCAGGCCCTGCCCAGCTTGAGCGCCAGCGGCGCGGCGGTCATCCAGCCGGCGGTGCCGCCGCCGACGATGACGATTTTTCGAATAGCCTTATCAGCCATTACGCCCCCTTATAGTTATGATAATTCCGGACGTCTGTGGTCCATGCCGACATCTTATGCATAAAAACCCGCCGCACGAATTATGAAAACCGCCAACGGCGGACATCATTTATCCCAACCGGGGGCCCGGGCAAGCGGGAGGCGTGCAGCTTCCTGAACTATTTAATAACTGCCCATCCTGACCTTCAGCGTCACCGGCTGGCCGGTGAGGTTGAGGCCGTGGTCGGTCTGGTCGCCGTTCCAGTTGCGCTCCATGACCCACTTGCCCTGCGCATCGAAATGCCCCTCCTCGACGCGGGCGTACATATAGGGCTTGCCGGCGTTGGCGCCGGTGCCTTCGAGGTAAATGCGCACATGCTGGCCGAACAGGATGAATTCGTTGTCGCCGATCTGCGCCACCGCCACGCCGCCGGATGGCGATTCCGTGCCCGCCGGCGCGTCGGTGATGTGGGCCGCATCGGGCTGGCCGCCGAACTGCCACTCGCGGAACGAGGCCTTGATGTTCCAGCCCTTGAACGTCAGGCTCTGTGGCGTGCGCGCCTCGGTCTCGGCCAGGCCGTCGGTGCGGCCTTCCAGCGCCCAGCGCGCCCACTGTTGCGCCATCGGGCGGAAGGCTTCATAGATCTTGCCGAACGGTTCGGCCATGACCTTGTCCTTCAGCTTGGAGCCCAGCGGATAATTGCTGTAGTCGGCATAGTCGACGCCGAACGGCGCCACGCCGATCGCGCCGCGCCCCAGGATCTGATAGACGTAGCGCGCATACGGCTGCGCGTTGCCCATCTCTGGCACGAACAGCGCGTTGTCGCGGCGCTTGAACTGCTCCAGCGTGGCCGCCACCTTGCTCGACTCGGGCAGGTAGATGTCCGGCGCGACCACGTCGATATGCGGCGCGGCGGCCTTGTAGATGTCGATCACGTCATAGCCCGGACCGCCGCTGGCGAAGTTGCCCTTCCACGGCGCCATCGGCTCGACCGGATCGCGCAACGCGTTGTTGACGTACATCGGCAGGTCGTACACCGCCCGCCCCGCCTCGGCGACCTGCTCGATATGGCTGGCGATCGCGTAGGCGTGGAAATACTCGTCGGCATACGGGCCATACACCTCGGACCAGCTGCCGCTGGCCGCGCCCGCCACCGGCGGCTTCTTGCGCGCCAACACCGCCGCCGGCACCGGCTGGCGGAACGCGGCCTCGGCCTGCGGGCTGAAGTCGCGCACGGTGCCGTAGGTGCCGGCCTCGTTTTCAACCTGCACCATGATCACGGTGCGCTCAGCCGCGTCGATCTGCTTCAGGTGGCCCATCAGGGCGACGAAGGCCCTGGTGTCGGCCTTGACCGTCTGCGCGCCCAGCGGCGACAGGCAGTAGCCGGTCTTGCCGTCCTTGTCTATCATGCGCGGGAAGCGCTGGTTGTCGAACTTGACCCACTCGGGCGTGTAGGCCGGCCCGGTGTTCTTCCAGGTGCCGAACCACAGCAACACCAGCCGCACCTTGTTCTGGCGCGCCTCGGCCACCAGCGTGTCGACGTAGCTGAAGTCGAACTGGCCCTCGACCGGCTCGATCTGCTCCCAGGCCACCGGGATCTCCAGCGTGTTGGCATGGGCATCCTTGACGGCGGCCCAGACCTTGCCGAGCGCGGCCGGATAATTGCTGGAATTGTGCGCCTGCACGCCCAGCATGATGAACGGCTGGCCATCGACGATCAGCGCATGGCGGCCATCGTTATGCACCAGGTGCGGCAGGTCGCCGGCTTGCGCGCACGCGGAGGAAACAGCGATGGCGCACAGGGCGCCCAACAAACGGCGGGAAGTCTTTTTCATGATGTCCAATTCGAAGAGTGCCAATACTCGGTGATCGCATTCTGCAAGCGGCGCCTGGCCGCGGCAATTCCAAAAAGGATCAAAGCCGGGACTGAAATTGGACAATCAACTCAACGGCACATGACTCAGGGGCGCACGCTTCCTGTCGCGGCGGCGGGCTGTTGCCAGCGCACGACGATCCGCGCCTGATCGCGCACCACCAGCAGTTCCGGCGCGCCACCTGCGGCAAGCCGGACTTGCAACGAAGCGAACTCCAGCACAGGCGTGAAGCCGCCCTGCCCGTCGCGCCCGGCGCCGATGATGACGTCGCGCGGACGCAGGCCGGTGGCCTCGCCGGCGCTGCCGGGCTCCACCGCCAGCACCCACAGGCCGCTCGCCGAGCCCAGGCCGGCTGCCGACTGTTCGCCCAGCGTCTCGACCGGCTTGAGCAGCAAGCCTTCCAGCGTTTGCGCGCTCCGCTGCGGCGCGGCGGCGGCTGCATTGGCCGTGCCGGTGCCGGTGGCGTTCGGCTGCGGATAGGCCGGCGTGGCGGCCAGCGCCTTCAGCCGCGCGGGACGCACGCCGAAATCATGCATCGGAAAATTGACGAAGCCGATGCGCGCCGCCAGCGCGGCGTTGGTGACGGTGTAGTCGCCCTCTTGCGGCGCGGCGAAGCGCGGATCGCCGGCCACCGAGCCGGCGTCGGTGCCGCGCGCCTGCGCTTCGGCCAGGCCGCCGGTGTTGGCGAACAGGTTGCGGTCCACGCTGCGGCCCCAGTGCGCTATCCCGATCGGCTGGAAAGGCGCCATGACGACGTTGGATTCGAACACGTCGCCGCTGTCGGCGAACCACACGTGCGGGTGGAAGGTGCCATTGACCATGATGTTGTTGCGCACGATGCGCGCGAAGCCTTCGCGCAGCTTGAGGCCGCCCGCCAGCAGCAGGTTCTGCTCGATCACGTAGTTGGAGGAGCCGTCGTCGAGGTCGACGTCCCAGCCGTGGTCGCAGCGGAAGCGGTTGCGGCGCATGATGATGGGCTCGACCGCGTCCAGCAGCGGCAGGCGCGGATCGGATGCCACGCGGCGGTCCATCTCCTTGCGGTCCGGGTCCCAGTAGCGGTCGCGGCCCCAGCTGTTGAAGGCGCCGTGGTCGCCCGATTCGCGCACCGTGTCGAACACGTCGTTGTTGCTGAGGACATGCCCGCCCCAGTTGCCGTCGCCGATGTTGATGCCGGCGCGCGGCACGTGATAGATGGAATTGTGGTCCACCGTGATGCGCGCCGACATGGAAATCTGCACGCCGGCGGCCTGGCGGTCGATCTGGCCGATGTCGTGGATCAGGTTGTCCACGGCGGCCGAGTCCTGCGGGTAGGCATCCGAGCGCGGGCCGGGCGCCGGGTCCAGCGCGGCCTGGTCGAGGTGCTCGTGGTATTCGTACAGCGGCGATCGCACCGCCTCCGGGCGGCCGACGAAGGCCACCGCCGTGCCGCCGATCGCGTGGATGTGGTTGCCGGTCAGGCGCACCTGCCGCGCCCGTCCACTGACGACGATGGCGTGGCCGCCCAGCGCAGTGAAGTCGCCGTCCTCGATGCGCACGTCACTCGCATTTTCGATCGTCACCGCGCCGACGCGGTAGAAACTCCAGTCCGAGCGCAGCAGCGGTTCCACCGCCTTGAGGAAGGTCGGCTCGGTGTCCTGGAAGCCCAGGTTGCGGATGCGTACATGGCTCGCCTGCGCGCTGCGGCCTTCGATGCGGATCAGCGCCTCGTGCATGCCGGCGCGGAAGCCCAGCGCCGGCGGGCGCGCGCCGTCGAGCGGCTTGAAGTACAGCCAGCCTTCGCGACGATCGTCATACCATTCGCCGGGCGCGTCCAGCTCCTCGAACACATTCTCGACGTAGCGGTCGCGCTCGCTCGGCGGCATGATGCGGTTGTTGCCGACCTGGGCGCCGTAAGCCAGGCTGCCGTCGGCGTTCTTGCCCAGGATCGGCACCTGCAGGCCGCCCCAGCTGTTGCCGTGCAGCGCGTGCAGCACGGCGCCGGCGGGATCGTGCCAGCGCGCCACGCGTTCGGGACTGGTGGCGTCGGCCGCGCCGCCGAAGCCGGCCTGCGTTGGGTCGGCGTTCGGATAGCGGGCGCGCACCAGTGCCTGCTTGCCCAGCCACAGGCGCTGGAACGGTAGTCCGGCATGACGGGCGCGCCAGATGCCATCGCGCCACGGCTCCCAATGCAGCGCCGGCAGATGGGTCGCGCCGCTCAGCACCACCTGCGCGTGCGGCGCGGCGGAGAGTTCGAAAGGCGCATCGGCGCTGCCGGACAGGCGTTCGTCGATCAGCAGCGGCGCGGCCAGTTCATAAGTGCCGGCCCTCAGCTCGATACGGTGGATGCGCCGGTCGCCGCGCGCGCGTTGCAGCGCCGCCTCCAGCGACTTGCCGTCCCTGACGGTGACGGTGGCGCCGGCTGCGGCGGCAGGCGTGGCCGCCATCGGCAGGCAGACGGACACGAGCGCGATCAGGCACAAATGCTGGAAATGCCGCATGGGTATGGAATCCTCTTCTTAACGATGGCGGCGATGCTAACACCCGCTGCGGCCACGCGGAACGGGCACGGTGCCGACTATCAAATATTGTTCTACCGCTTGGCGATTTCCATAACTGCAACGTGCCGCTCAATTTCGCCGCGCCTTTGACGGTTTTCGTAATTGCAGCGCCCGTGGGGTTTGATCACACTGAATTCCCGCTTGGCCAACTGGAGAATAGAGGAGACACCCCGTACACCAGACGCCGGGCTTTCATCGTTGTAATCCTTGAAAGCGACATACCCATGAAAAGACCATTGCTACTCAACGCATTGCTGCTGTCGCTGTGCGCGGCCAACATCGTCGCCATGCCGGCGCAGGCAGCCGGGCCGGCCTACAGCTGGAACAACGTCAAGATCGGCGGCAGCGGCTATGTGCCCGGCATCATCGCCCACCCCGGCCAGCAGGGCTTGTTCTACGCGCGTACCGACGTCGGCGGCGCCTACCGCTACAACGCCAGCACCCGCACCTGGACCCCGCTCAACGACTGGATCTCATCGGCGCAATTCAACATGAGCGGCATCGACTCCATCGCCGTCGATCCGCGCGATCCGAACAAGCTGTACGTGGTCGGCGGCATTTACTACAGCGGCGGCAACGCCACGCTGATGATCTCCAACAACCAGGGCAACACCTTCACGCAGGTGCCGCTCAGCTTCACGGCCGGCGGCAACGAGCGCGGCAGGCAGGTGGGCGAGCGCCTGATGGTCGATCCCAACCAGGGCTCGGTGCTGTTCTACGGCACCGGCAACTACGCGGGCAGCGGCAGCAGCAACGGACTGTGGAAAAGCAGCAACGGCGGCAACAACTGGTCCAGGGTGAGCGGCTTCCCTGCCCTGTCCAACGATGGCACCGGCGCAGGCATTTCCTTCGTCGCCTTCCACAAGGGCTCAGGCAGCGCCGGGCAAGCCACGCCGGTCATCTTCGCCGGCATCAACACCAAGACCGCCGAGCAGACCGGCTCCAAACTGTACAAAAGCACCGACGGCGGCAACAGCTGGTCGCCGGTCTGGGGCGGGCCGGGCGGCCTGCAACCGCAGCGCGGCCAGATCGGGCCGGACGGCAATCTCTACATCACCTTCGCGGCCTGGACCAGCAGCACGGACGGCAACGGCAAGGTGTGGGAACACTACGGCCCCGACGGCCTGACCAAGGGCCAGGTGTGGAAGTACGACATCGCCAACAACCAGTGGGCCTACATCACGCCGTGGAGCAGCAACAACACCAACGGCGAGTACAGCTGGGGCTTCTCCGGGCTGTCGGTCGATCCCAGCCATCCGGGCCGGCTGATGGTCAACACCATCGACCGCTACGACGCGCAGGGCGAGACCGCCTACGTGTCCAACGACGGCGGCGCGCACTGGACCGACCTGGTGGCCAACGCCACCTTCGACAGCAGCGCGGCGCCATGGAACACGGTGTACGGCCCCATCCACAACCTGGGCAACTGGAGCGCCTCGGTGCTGGATCCGTTCAACACCAACCACGCCTTCGTCACCTCCGGCGGCGGCATCATGGAGAGCAACAACCTGACCGCCGCCAATCCGGCCTGGGCCTACGGCGACAACGGCATCGAAGAGACAGTGCTCAACGCGCTGATCTCGCCGCCGCCCAACCAGTACGGCTCGACGCCGCTGATCAGCGGTGGCGGCGACGTGTGCGGCTTCGTCCACAACAGCGTGACCACGGCGCCGAGCCAGTCGTTCTCGAATCCGACCTGCAACAACGTCACCGGCATGGACTACGCGAAGACCAACTCCACCTTCGTGGTGCGGGTCGGGAACGATGCCTACAACGCCGTCAAGCACTACGGAGCGATCTCGTGGAACGGCGGCTACAGCTGGAGCGCGTTCAACAGCAACGGAACCGCGGTGGACGGTGGCGGCTATGTCGCGGTGAACGCCGACGGCTCGTCCATCTTGTGGGCGCCCAAGGACGCGCCGCCGGCCTATTCCAACAACAACGCTTATTCGTGGAACTCGCTCAACGGCGTGCTGCCGAACAACGTGAGGATCGTCGCGGACGGCTACAACGCCAACCTGTTCTACGCCTACGACCGCAACGTGGGCACCTTCTACGCCAGCAACGACAAGGGCGCGACCTGGGCCGCCACCAACGCCGGCCTGATCGCATGGGGCGACCAGCTGGCCGCGCCGGCCGGCCTGGGCGGCGATGTATGGCTGGTCACCTACACCGGCCTGTACCACACCACCACCTCGGGCTGGGGCGCGTGGGTCAAGGCGCCTGGCGTGACGCAAGCGGGCGCGCTGGGCTTCGGCAAGGCGGCGCCGGGCGCCAGTTATCCGGCCATGTATGTGGAAGGCACGGCCAACGGCGTATGGGGCATCCACCGCTCCACCGACGGCGGCAACACCTGGGTACGCATCAATGACGACCAGCATCAGTGGTACGGCACCAACCATGTGATCACCGGCGATCCGAAGACCTTTGGCACCGTGTACATCGGCACCAACGGCCGCGGCATCCTGTACGGCACCTCGGCCAACTAAAGGCCACCCAGCGCAAGCGCCCCGCCGTTGCGGCGCGGCGCTTGCCGCCGGGTTTATTTGGCCAACAGTTCCACGCCCAACGGCTCCAGGCGCAGGGTGCCGGTCCACTGTTTGCCGCCCAGTACGCCCGTCATGGCGCCGTCGATGGCTACGTCCCTGGCCTCGCTGGTGGTGTTGACGTACAGCGTGCGGCCCTCGACCGTGCGGGCGTAAACGCCGTCCGGCGTCTTCGGCCCCGGCACGATGCCCAGGCTGTCGTACAGCTGGCGGTACAGCGGCCGCATGATCTGCGGCTGGGCCGCCGTGGCGACGTAGATCGCCCTGCCCTTGCCGTAGTTGTTGACGGTGATCGATGGCGGCGTGCCGTCGACGTTGCTGAAGCGCGCCAGCACCTGCGCGGTGGACGGCTCCAGCACCTCGTAGTGGCCGATGCTGCCCTTGACTTCCTCGTCGCCGATCTTGGTCAGCAGCGTGCCGCCGTTGTAGAACTCGTTGGTGCGCAGGCCGAACACGTCGGTCAGGCGGCCCGGCAGCGGCGTGTTGAACCACTGGTTGTGCTCGTTGACCTTGTCCGACAGCGCGGTCATGATCACCGTGCCGCCCTCGCCGACAAACTTGCGGATGGCGTCGGCGCTGGCCTGGTCCATCAGGTACAGGCCCGGCACCACGAGCAGGCTGTAGCGGCTCAGATCCTCGTGCGCGATGTTGATGACGGCCACGTCGATGTTGTCCTTGAACAGCGGCTCGAAGGCGTTGTGCGCCTGCGTCAGGTACGGCGTGCTGATGTAGGGACGCACGGTGTTGGTATCCGACGCGGGCGGGTTGGTGGCCTGCATATTGTCGAACGAGTAGGCGAAGGCCACCTTCGGCTGCGTCATGCGCGGGAAGCCGAGCTTTTGCAGCTTGTCGAAATCGGCCGCGATGGTGGCGAACTCGCCCAGCTTCCACGATGGCCGGTCGTCGTGGTCCAGCAGGCCGAACAGCGCCTGCTCCTCGCCGCCCAGGTGGCTGTTGTAGGTCCACGCCATCACCGACTGCGCGCCCAGCAGCAGGCCGAAGTGCGCCCACATGCGCGAGCGTCCCTTGGTGCCGTAGTAGCCTGGGCCGCCGGCGGTGAATTCGTTGAACCAGATCGGCGTCGACATCGCGCCCTTCATCATCAGCGCCTCGAAACCGGAACCGATCGGCGAGCCGGGGTAGAAGCCCATCGCGCCGTAGTTGGCGTACTCGCGGTAGCTCGACAGGTAGTCGAAGCCCTTGCGGCCGGCGCTGTCCCACAGGTTGGAGATGGCCGGCTTGTCCGGCGTGTTCCGGCGGCGGATCGCGTCCAGGTCCTTCAGCGTGCCGATGGTGACGTCGGACCAGTAGCGGCGCAGGTCGATCAGGCGCTCGTAGGCGCCGGGGCCGTCCGCGTACGGCAGACGCACCTCGTCCCAGTCGCCGATGTGGCGCGACCAGCGCTGCGTGGCCCAGGCCCGGTTGAGCGCGTCGAGGTTGCCGTACTTGTTCTTCAGCCAGCCGATGAAGCGCTTGCGGTCGGCCTCGGAGTAGGACATGAAGCCGTTGCCGATCTCGTTGTCGAAGCCGATCGCCAGCAGCGCCGGATGCTTGGCGTAGCGCTTGGTGAGCTTGTCGGCGAAGCGCGCCACCAGGCGCTTGTAGTCCGGGTCGCTGATGTTGTCCATGTAGCGCTCGGCCGCGTCGAGGCGGTTGCCCTGCTGCGTGACCAGGTTGACGCCGGGGTATTTGTGGTGCAGCCACAGCGGCGCCGGCAGCCCGGCAATGTCGACGATGACGCGGATGCCGGCGGCGTGCATCTGGTCCATGATCCAGTCGAAGGTGGCGAATTCGAACTTGCCTTCGGACGGTTCGAAATAGTCCCACGACAGGTCGCCCATGCGCACCACCTTGAAGCCGGACTGCTTCATCAGGGCGATGTCTTGCGTGATCTGTTCGCGGCTGCGGTCGACCGGCTGGTAGCAGGTGCCGACGAACAGCTGGCCGGCGCCCGGCCAGTCCGGGTGGCCCGGCGCCCCCTGCGCCCACGCATGCGTGGGGCCGAGCGTGGCCAGCGCCAGCGTGCAGGCGGCGGCGATTTTCAGCAGGCGATGCGTCATGCTCAATCCTCCCGCGTCAGGGTCACCAGGGCGACGTCGTTGCTGCGCATCGGCAGCTTGACGTCGACGGCGCCGTTCTTGCCGACCTTGACCACACGGTCGGTCTCGGGCAGGTCGCGGGTGAGCGCGTGCAGCTGCTCGACCTGGGCCGGGGTCAGCGTCTTCGGCGCGCCCATCTCGATGTAGGCCGAGTAGGCATCATTGGCGCGGAAGCCGCTGCGGTGCAACTGCAGGCGGTACTTGCCGGGCTTGACGTTACTGAAATGCACAGCCAGCGGCGCCGATGGCGACGACGGCACCAGGCGGCCATAGAACGGCCGGTTGCTGACCTTCTGCTCCGGCTGCTGGAAGTCCCACACCAGCGCCGTCACCTTACGGCCGTCCGACGACGCCATCACCTGCGCGTCGGCGACCGGGATCTCGTTGCCGCTCAGCGCGTGCAAATACTTGTAGGCGAAGTACGCGGGCTTGCGGATGCCCTGCGGATTGAGCAGGCCGAAGCCGCCCTCGAACGGCTTGGTCGGCGGACCCGGCTCTTCGAACAGGTCGGTGTAGGTCCAGTAGCTCATGCCCTGCACCAGGCCCTTGCTGGCCTTGAGCTTGCTGAGGATGTAGCTCGAGCTGATGTAGGAATCGTGCACCAGGTCGCGCGGCGTGTAGCTGGTGCTCCACTCGGTGAAGTACAGCGGCAGCTTGGGGAACTTCGACGCCGAAATCTGATCGCGCACACGGCGCACGTCGCCGACGATGGCGTCCGGCGCCGGCGACAGCTTGGTGTCGCCCTCGCCTTTTTCATCGAGGAAACCGCCGTCCACGCCGTAGGTGTGGGTGGTGACGAAATCGACGGCGGCGCCGCTCTTGGCCACGTGGTCGAGGAATTCCGGCACCCAGGCCGCGCCGGCCGTGGACGGCCCGCCCACGCGCAGCGCCGGGTCGATGGCCTTGATGGTGTTGGCGGTCAGGTCGTACAGCTCGAAATACGCCTTCTGGTCGGCGCCTTCCCAGAAGCCGTCCAGGTTGGGTTCGTTCCACACTTCGAAGAACCAGCTGCGCACTTCCTCCTGGCCGTAGCGCTGCTCGATGTGGCGCACAAAGGCCGCGATCAGGTCCTTCCATTTGGCCTGATCGGGATGCGAGGTGTTGCCCTGCCAGTAGAAGATCTTGTTCTGCGAGGTCGCCATGGCCTGCGGCGTGAAGCCCAGCTCGACGAAAGGCTTGATGTGGCGCGCCAGCATCTTGTCGTACAGCTGGTCCAGCTTGGTCCAGTCGTAGACGGTCTTGCCGTCCTCGATGCGCACCGTACCCAACACGTCGTGGAAGATGGCGTGGAAGCGCAGGTAGCGGAAGCCCAGTTCGTCGACCGTGGTCTGCAGCTGCGCCATGCTGTCGTCGCGCTGCAGCGTGCCGGGGTAGTCGGAGCCGACCGAGAGGTCGTAGAAGCGGTCGAGCGGCTGGAGCGCCTGCGCGACGTCGACGGCGATGCGGCGTGGCGCAGGCTGGCCGGCGTTGGCCGACAGTGGAAGGCAGATCGAGGCGATGGCTGCCAGGAAAACGGGGCGGAAGTGTTGCATTGAAACGGTCTCCTAGTCTGAATATTGCCGGGATGCTAGCACCTGCGCTGCGTATCCGACATAGGAGAAGTAACCGTTAATATATTTCATTAGGCCGGTTGGTGAATTGCTTAATTCCTGCCGGCCGCACGGCAATTTTGTTGACCATGTTGATATTTTTTGCAATTGCGGCGGCCGGACGGCAAAGACAGAATGAACGGCTAAGATGAGCCTCATTCTTGAACGGGAAAATATGAAACGCAAATACCTGCAGTTGCTGGCCGCCCTCGCCTGCTGCGTTGCGGCCCACCCGCCGCAGCCGGCATACGCCCAGGCCGGGCTCACCGACGAGCAGCGCTCGGCCGCCAAGTCGCTGGCCGATTCCGGCACGCTGGCGCCGGAGCTGCGCCTGTCCGCGCAGGACATGGCCTGGTGGCGCGACGCCAAGCTCGGCATCTTCATCCACTGGGGGCTGTACGCGCTGCCCGGCAAGGGCGAATGGCATATGTACAACGACAAGGTGCCGGCGGCCGAGTACGCGAAGCTGGCGAAGGACTTCCACCCGGCGCACTTCCGGCCGGAGGGCTGGGCCGCGCTGGCCAAGGACGCTGGCGCGCGCTACATGGTGATGACGGCACGCCATCACGACGGCTTCGCGATGTTCGACAGCCCGTCCAGCTACGGCAATTACGACTCGATGCACGCGGCGGCCCACACCGACTTCATCGCCGGCTATACGCGGGCGGCGCGCGCGCAGGGCCTCAAGGTCGGCATCTATTATTCGCCGATGGACTGGCGCTTCCCCGGCTACTTCGCACCGCGCGAGCTGGCCGACAACGCGGCGCTGATGAAGCAGCAGGGTTATGGCCAAGTGCGCGAGCTGATGTCCAATTACGGCCAGGTCGATATCCTGTGGTACGACGGCGGCTGGCTGGCGCACCAGGGCTCGGATGCCGACGCGGCCTGGTTCTGGCAGCCGGAGCTCCTCAACAAGATGGTGCGCGGCTATCAGCCGAAGGTGGTGATCAATCCGCGCTCCGGCTGGCAGGGGGACTTCGACACCGAGGAAGGCGACGCGCCGATCACCGGTCCGGTGCGCGCCAAGCCGTGGGAGAAGACGTTCTCGCTGTCGTTCCGGGCCTGGGGCTACACGCCGGGCGGCGGCGCGATGGCGCCGGAACGCGCGATCCGGCTGATCGTGGACGCGGTCACCCGCAACGGCAATGTGCTCGCCAACATGAGCCCCGACCCGGACGGCGATATTCCCGTCGACCAGGTGGCGACGTTGCGCGCGCTGGGCGCGTGGATGAGCCGCAACGGCGCCAGCCTGCAGGACACGCGTCCCGGCCCGTATCAGCCGGTGGACGGCGTGTATGGTTCAACCGTCAAGGGCCGCGACGTTTATCTGCATGTGCTGGCGTGGCCGCAACAGCGCCTGAACCTGCCGCCGCTGGCGCAGCGCATCGTCGCGGCCACCCGCATGGACGGCCGCAAGGTGTGGTTCGAGCAGACCGCCGGCGGCGTGTCGGTCGAAGTGCCGGCGGACCAGCGAGACCCGGTCGACACCGTGATCCGGCTGGAGATGGCGGCCGCCGTGCCGTCGCTGGCGCCGTAACGGCGCTGCGGCATCAGCCGCAAGCGGCCGGCAGCCGCCGGCGGCTGCCGGCGGCTGCATGGTCAGTCGACGTGGAACACCTGTTCCATCATCGCCCAGTGCTCGCCGTCCGCGCGGCTCGCCAGCGGGCGCTGGCACGGGCCGCAGAAGGTCCACCAGCGCTGGGTCTCCGGGTCGGCCGCCACGGCGCGCATGTCGGCGTCGAAGTCGCTGCCGTGGTATTCCCAATAGCCGAACAGCAGATTCTCCGGCTCGCGCAGGAAAATCGAGTAATTGCGCACGTTCGCCGCGGCCAGCCTCGCCAGCACCTGGGGCCACACCGCCGCGTGCAATGCCTTGTATTCGCCGATCTTCTCGGGGACGATCCCGATCACCATGCCCATACGTTCCATCACTTCTCCTTTATTTGATTGGATAAAAAGGTAAAATGCCACTTTTACTTTGTTCCGCCGCCACCATGGCCAAGCTTCCCATCACCACCCGGCGCAGCATCAACCTGCTGCTCGATCACGCCGCCCAGCACCTGAAGGTGGGCGATGCCCTGCCGACCGAAATGCGGATGACCGAGATCGTCGAGAGCAGCCGCACTGCGGTGCGCAGCGCGCTGGCCCACCTGGTCGAGCATGGCCTGATCGCCGGCATGAAGCAGCGCTACCTGCTGCGCAAGCCCAAGCCCAGCGACTACTTCGAGGTGGCCGAACTGCACAGCGCCACCGAACAGCTGCAACAGGTGCTGATGGAGCGCATCTACGAACGCGACCTGCCGCCCGGCGCGGAATTCACCGAGGTCGAGCTGTCGCGCGCGGCCGGCGTGAGCACCATCGCCGTGCGCGAGTTCCTGATCGGCTTCTCGCGCAACGGCTTGATCGAAAAAACCCCGCGCGGCAGCTGGCGCCTGTGCGCCTTCGACACCAAGTTCGCCGAGGAGCTGGGCGAGGTGCGCGAGATGTTCGAACTGAAGGCCATCGAACGCTTCGCCGCCCTGCCGCCTGCCGACCCGGCCTTCGCCCGCCTGCGCGAACTGCTGGAGCGCCACGAGGCGCTGGGCAAGGAATCGGCCGAGAGCCACGTCGAATTCCCCGCGCTCGACCGCGAGTTCCACACCTTCCTGATCGGCCTCCTGGACAACCGCTTCGCCGAAAACCTGAACGAGGCGGTGTCGATGGTGTACCACTACCACTACCAGTGGGACAAGCGCGACGAGCTGCCGCGCAACCAGCACGCGGTGCAGGAACACCTGGCCATCCTGCGCCCGCTGGTGCGGGGCGACGTGCCGGCCGCGATGGCGGCGATGCGCGAGCACCTGCACTCGTCGCGCTCCACCATGCTCAATGCGCTGCACCACCGCGAGAACAGCGCCCACCCGCACTAGCGCAGCGCCGGATCAGGCGTTGAGCGTAATGAAACCGCCGTCGATCGGATAGTCGCTGCCGGTGATGAAGGAGGCCGCGTCGCTGCACAGGTATAGCGCCAGCGCCGCCACCTCGTCCGGGCGCGCCATGCGGCCGATCGGCTGCGTCTTCGACAGGCGCTCGAACATCTCCGCCTCCTGGCCTGGGTAGTTCTTGGCCAGGAAGCCGTCGACGAACGGCGTGTGCACGCGGCCCGGCGAGATCGAGTTGCAGCGTATGCCGTCCGCCAGGTAGTCCTTGGCCACCGACAGCGTCATCGCCATCACCGCGCCCTTGGCGGTGGAATAGGCGAAGCGCTCCGGCACCGCCACCCAGGCCGCCACCGATGCCATGTTGAGGATCACGCCGCCGCCGTTCTTGCGCAGCTGCGGTATGGCCGCATGCAGGCAGTTGTAGACACCCTTGACGTTGACGTTGATGACGCGGTCGAAGTCTTCCTCGCCGGTGGTGTCGGCCTTGCCCACGTGTGCGATGCCGGCGTTGTTGATCAGGATGTCGATCGCGCCGAACTCCTCGAACAGCGCCCGCAACTGCGCCTGGCGCGTGACGTCGCAGCCGTAGGCCACGGCCTGCCCGCCCTCCTCGCGGATGGCGCGCGCCACGCTGGCGCCGGCGGCCTCGCTGACGTCGAGGATGTGCACCACGGCGCCATTGCGCGCGAACAGCGTGGCGATGGCCGCGCCGATGCCGCTGCCGCCGCCGGTGACGACGGCCCGCTTACCCGTTAATTCAAACATGTTTCGATACTCCCAGTCGAGGTGATGACGGCCGGCTGCCGCGCCTCGCGCAACGCCGCCCGCGCGAACCACGCGATCACGAGGAAGCACAGCAAGGGCGCGGCGTAGCCGAATTGAAGGTTATGCGTGATGTCGCTGATCGCGCCGAACATCAGCGGCAGCACCGCGCCGCCGACGATGGACATGATGATCAAGCTGCTGCCCATCTCGGTGTCGGCGCCGGCGTTGCCGATGCCGAGCGAGAAAATGGTGGGGAACATGATGGACATGAAGAAGGCGATGCCGATCACCGCCGCCAGGCTGGCGGCGCCGCTGGCGAACATCGCCAGCGCCGACAACGCCACGCTGGCCAGCGCGTACACCAGCAGCAGGCGCGCCGGCGCGATGTACTTCATCAGCCAGGTGCCGGCGAAGCGGCCGACCACAAAGGCGGCGCCGCAGCCCCAGCCCAGGTAGTCCGCCGCCTTGATCTGCGAGATGCCGGCCGCCTTGGACGCGTACAGGATGAAGAAGCTGAACACGCACACCTGCGCGCCGACGTAGAAGAACTGGGCGATGACGGCGCGCCGGATCGGCGCGCGCCGCAGCGCCCGCAGGATGGCGCCGCTGGCGGGCGCGTTGTGTGCGGCGGCCGTGGTGGCCGGCAGCTTGAGGAAGTAGAACACCAGCGCGATGGCCATGATCACCAGCGCCACCACCAGGTACGGTCCCTTGACGCTGGCCGCCTCCGCCGCCAGCACCGCCTGGCGGGCGCCGTCGGACATGGCCTGCAGCTCGGCGTCGCTGGTGCCGCCCACCAGGATGGCGCGCGCGCCGGCGATGGGCGCCAGCGTGGCGGCCAGGCCGTTGAACGATTGCGCCAGGTTGAGGCGCCGGGTGGCGTGCTCGGGACGGCCCAGCAGCGTGATGTAGGGATTGGCCGCCGTTTCCAGCACGGTCAGGCCGCAGGCGATGATAAACAGCGCGCCGAGGAAGAACACGTAGCGCTGGGTGTCGGCGGCCGGAATGAACAGCAGCGCGCCGGTGGCGAACAGCGCCAGGCCGGTGAGCATGGCGTTCTTGTAGCCGGCCTTGCGGATCAACAGGCCGGCCGGCAGCGCCATCACGAAGTAGGCGATGAACACCGCAGAATCCACCAGCGCCGATTGCAGCACGGTCAGGCTGAAGGACTTGCGCAGGTGAGGAATCAGAATCGGGTCGAGATTATGGACGAAGCCCCACATGAAAAATAGTGTGGTGATCATCACAAAGGCAAACCGGTAGGATTGCCCGCTTGCTGGTGCGGTTGGTGTCATGGAGTCTCCGTATGCGGCGCTTGTGCGCCTTTGTGTTCTATCCACTTTCAGCCGCCGCGCTGTCTGGGCGCGGCGGTGCTACCACAACTTGGCTGGGCTTAGCCGTCGATCAGCGCCGGGTCCCAGGCATGCACGGTCTGGCTCTGCTGGCCCAGTCCCTCGATGCCCAGCACCATGCGGTCGCCCGCGCGCAGGTAGACCGGTTCCGGCTTCTGGCCCAGGCCCACGCCCGGCGGCGTGCCGGTGCTGATCACGTCACCGGGATTGAGCGTCATGAAGCGGCTGATGTAGCTCACCAGCTGCGCCACCGTGAACACCATGGTGCGCGTGCTGCCGGTCTGATAGCGCTTGCCGTTCACGTCCAGCCACATGTCGAGGTTCTGCGGATCGCGGACCTCGTCGGCGGTGACCAGCCACGGGCCCACCGGGCCGAAGGTGTCGCAGCCCTTGCCCTTGTCCCACTGGCCGCCGCGTTCGAGCTGGTACTCGCGCTCGGACAGGTCGTTGACCACGCAGTAGCCGGCCACGTAGTCCAGCGCCTCGCTCTCCTCGACGTAGCGCGCGCGGGTGCCGATCACCACGCCCAGTTCCACTTCCCAGTCGCTCTTGACCGAGTCGCGCGGCAGCACCACCGGGTCGTTGCAGCCGATGATGGAGCTGGTGGCCTTGGCGAACAGCACCGGCTCGGACGGCACCGCCATGCCCGATTCGGCCGCGTGGTCCGAATAGTTCAGACCCACGCAAATCAGCTTGCCGATATCGGCCACGATGGGCGCGTAGCGCACCGGCTCCGTGACCGCCGGCAGCTGCGAGGCGTCGATCGAGGCGATGCGATCCAGGCTGGCGCGGCCCAGGTGGGCCGAGGTCAGGTCCGGCAGCACGCCGGACAGGTCGCGCAGCTGGCCTTGCGCATCGATCAGGCCTGGTTTTTCATTGCCCTTGGGGCCAAAGCGTAACAATTTCATTGATTTCCCTTATACGTCACTCGTCACTTCAAAAAATTCATGCGCCCGGCGGCGTCGGCGCATTGCGGTCGACCAGTCCCTGTTCGATCAGCGCCTGCCACAGGGCTGCAGGCAGCGGCTGCGCGAACCACTCGGCGTTTTGGCGCAGCTGCGCCGGGCTTTGCGCGCCGGGGATGCAGGACACCACCGCCGGATGCGCCATCGGGAACTGCAGCGCCGCCGCCTGCAACGGCGCGCCCACCCGCGCGCAAACTGCGGCGATGGCCTCGACGCGGGCCACGATGTCGGCCGGCGCGTCCTCGTAATTGAACTTGCGGGTGCCGGCCAGGATGCCGGAGTTGAACGGCCCGCCGATCACGATGCCGATGCCGCGCTGCGCGCAGCGGTCCAGCAACGGCGCCAGCGCGGCCTGCTCCAGCAAGGTGTAGCGCCCCGCCAGCAGCGCGCAATCGAGGCCGCAGGCGTCGATTGCGTCGGCCACCACTTCCCATTCGTTGACGCCCAGGCCAATGGCGCCCACGCTGCCTCCGTCGCGCAATTGCGTCAGCGCGCGGAAACCGCCGCCCTGCGTCAACTGCTGCCAATAGTGGTCGTGCTGCTCGCCGTGCGTGACGCGGCCGATGTCGTGCACATACAGGATGTCGACCCGGTCCATGCCGAGGCGCTGCAGGCTGTCCTGGTGCGAGCGCATCACGCCGTCGTAGCTGTAATCGAAGTGAGGACGCATCGGCAGCGGCTGTGCCCAGCCGGATTCGCCCGGCTGCACGCCGGCGTCCGGCCGCATCAGCCGCCCGACCTTGGTGCTGACCACGAAGCTGTCGCGCGGACGCTCGCGCAGCGCGGCGCCCAGCCGGTGCTCGGACAGCGTGTAGCCGTAGTATGGCGCGGTGTCGAAATAGCGGATGCCCAAGTCCCACGCGGCATCGACGATGGCGCGCGCTTCGGCATCGCTGACCGCCTCATACAGGCCGCCCAGCTGGGCGCAGCCCAGTCCCAGGCTGCTCAGCGCAATGCCGCGTCGCGGCAGGATGCGCGGGTCGTTGACTTGCATGTCAGGCCGCTTTCAAGGGGAAGCATCCGGGGCCGGACGCTTCGAATTGTTTATACGTGAGGATGAACTCCTGGTGCCCCAGCTCCTCCGAGCAGCTCTGCGCGCCGTTAGCCACCTGCGCCACCAGCTGCACGATCTCGGCGCCGACCTGCTCCAGCGTCGCGTCGCCGCTCAGGATGCGCCCCGCGTTCACGTCCATGTCCTCGGCCAGGCGCTCGTAGGTGGCCGGGTTGGCGCACACCTTGATCACCGGCGAGATCGCCGAGCCTACCACCGAGCCGCGCCCCGTGGTGAACAACGTGACATGCGCGCCACAGGCGATCAGCTCGACGATTTCGGCGTTGTCCGAAATGTTGGGGAAGCCAAAGCGTACCTCGCCGTCCGGCACCACGTCCAGCAGATACAGGCCGCCGGTTTCAGGCTGGTCGCCCGGCTTGAGGATGCCGCTGATCGGCGAGGCGCCGCTCTTGGCGTAGGCGCCCAGCGATTTTTCTTCCTGCGTGGTCAGGCCGCCGTCGGCGTTCCCGGGGGCGAAGCTGCCGTGGCCCAGCACCGTGTAATAGTGCGCCGCCTTGTTCACGCAGGCGACGATGGCCTCGCCCAGCTCCGGCGTGGCGGCGCGGCGCTTCATGTGGAACTCGCAGCCCACCAGTTCTCCCGTCTCCTCGAAGATGCAGGCCGCGCCGGCCGCCACCAGCTGGTCGAAGGCCACGCCCACGGCCGGGTTGGCGGTGATGCCGCTGGTGCTGTCCGAGCCGCCGCAGATGGTGGCCACCACCAGTTCATCGAGCCGCATCGGCACGCGCTGCTGCGTGTCGAGCGCCTCGCGCGCCCAGCGCACCCATTCCACGCCGTCGGCCACACTGGTGCGGGTGCCGCTGTTCTGCTGGATGGTGATGGTGTGGACCGGCCGGCCGCTGGCCGCCACTTCCTCTTCCAGGCCGCGGCGGTTGAAACTCTCGCAGCCCAGCGAGACGATCAGCGCGGCGCCAACGTTCGGGTGGGTGGCCAGGCGCTTCATCATGCGGTCGGCGTAATCGTTGGGATAGCAGCCGGGGAAGCCGATCAAATGCACCTCCTGGCCGGGGAATGCGTTGACGATCAGGCGCGCCACATGGTGCGCGCATTCGACCGTGTAGGCGACGACGACGACGTTGCGGATACCCTTGCGGCCATCGGCGCGCAGGTATCCCGACAGTGCTGGCAGTGAGGCGTTGGACATCAGTGGGTGCTCCCGATGAAGGAATGGGCGTCCGACGCCAGGGTGTAGGTCGGGATGTAGTCGCTGACGAGATTATGCGTGTGCAGCATGGCGCCGGGCGCCGCGTCGGCGGTGACGGTGCCGATGATGGCGCCGTAACGCAGCACCTTGTCGCCGGCCTTGAGCGCGCGGCGCGCCACCTTGTAGCCCAGCGGGATGTCCTCGGCCAGCACGGCGACCGCGCCGTCGATCTCCAGCGCCTCGCCGGCCACCAGCGGCACGCGGGCGATCAGGCAGTTGTCTTCGGGCGCCATCAGCAGCAGGCGCGGCGCCGAAGGGGGAATGGGTGTGGACATGGATGGTTCCTTACGCATAAAAGTCGGCATCAACCGCTCGATTGTATTCGATATATCACGTACAATACAAGCACATCCAACCTCGATACGGAAAAAATCCATGATGAAAACCGTTGTTTGCCTCTCTCCCGGCGACCTGCAACTGGTCGAGCGTCCGGTGCCCCAGGCGGCGGCCGGCGAAGTGCTGGTACGCGTGCGCCGCATCGGCCTGTGCGGCACCGACATGCATATCTTCCGCGGCACCCAGCCCTTCCTGCAGTATCCGCGCGTGATGGGCCACGAACTGTCGGGCGAGATCGTCACCGCGCCGGAGGGCAGCGAATTGAAAGCCGGCGACCAGGTCTACGTGATGCCCTATCTGTCGTGCGGCGCCTGCATCGCCTGCCGCCAGGGCAAGACCAACTGCTGCACCAATATCCAGGTGCTGGGCGTGCACCGCGACGGCGGCATGACCGAATATCTGACGCTGCCCGAGCGCTTCGTGTTCAAGACCGACGGCATTTCCCTCGACGACGCGGCGATGCTGGAGTTCCTGGCCATCGGCGCGCACGCGGTGCGGCGCGGCGGCGTGCGGCCCGGCCAGAACGTGCTGGTGGTGGGCGCCGGCCCGATCGGCATCGCCGCCGCGCTGTTCGCGCGCCTCAAGGGCGGCAACGTGACGGTGCTGGACGGGCGCGAGGACCGCTTGGCTTTCTGCCGCGACGCGCTGGACATCCCGCGCACGGTCACGGTGGGCGACCAGGACAAGGCGCAGCTGTCGGCGCTGACCAACGGCGAATTCTTTGACGTGGTGTTCGACGCCACCGGCAACGTCAAGGCCATGGAGCGCGGGCTGGAATTCGTCGCGCACGGCGGCACCTATGTGCTGGTGTCGATCGTGTTGGACCGCATCTCCTTCGCCGATCCGGAATTCCACAAGCGCGAGACCAACCTGCTGGGCAGCCGCAACGCCACCGCCGACGACTTCCGCGAAGTGCTGGCGGCGATGAAGGCGGGCCTGGTGCCGACTGGCCTGATGAACACGCACCGCACCACGCTGTCCGATTTCGTGTCGGTGCTGCCGCAGTGGATGGATCCGGCGGCGGGCGTCATCAAAGCCATCGTCGAGGTGTAAATGGCCTCGCCTATTCTGCAATTCGGCACCAGCCGCTTCCTGCAGGCGCACGTCGACCTGTTCGTCCAGCAGGCGCTGGACAGCGGACAGGCGCTTGGCCGCATCACCGTGGTGCAGACCACCGGCAGCGCGCAAAGTGCGCAGCGGGTGGCGGCGTTCAACGCGCCGGGCGGCTATCCGGTGCGCATCCGTGGCCGTGAGGACGGCGCGGTGGTCGAGCAGGAGCACCGCGTGACCGCCATCGAGGCAGCGCTACAGGCGGACCGTGACTGGCCGGCGATCCGCGCGCTGGCCGCCGGCCCGGTCCGGGTGATCGTCTCCAACACGGGCGACCGTGGTTACGAGCTGTCGGCGCAGGACGGCCCGGCGCTGCTGGACGCGGACACGCCGCCGCGCAGCTTCCCCGCCAAGCTGCTGGTGCTGCTGCACCGGCGCTACCTGCAAGGCGCCGCGCCGGTCACGCTGTATCCGTGCGAGCTGGTGGCCAACAACGGTAGCGTGCTGCGTGAGCTGGTGTGCCAGCTGGCGCGCGACTGGGGTCTGGATGAGGGCTTCCTCGCTTACCTGGGCGGCGCTTGCGTGTGGATCAATTCACTGGTGGACCGCATCGTCTCCGAGCCGATCGAGCCGGCTGGCGCGGTGGCCGAGCCTTATGCCATCTGGGTGATCGAAGCGCAGCCCGGCATGGTGCTGCCTTGCACACATCCGCAGATCGTCGTCACGGACCAACTGGAGCCGTATGAGCGGCGCAAGCTGTTCCTGCTGAACCTGGGCCACACCTTCCTCGCCGAGCAGTGGCTGCGAACCAGCCGCGCCGTCGACGAGACGGTGCTGCAGGCGATGGCCGATCCCCAACTGCGCGCGCAGCTGGAGGCGTTGTGGGAAGAGGAAGTGCTGCCGGTGTTCGACGCGCTGGGCGAGGCCGATATCGCGCGCGCCTACCTGGCGCAGGTGCGCGACCGCTTCACCAATCCCTTCCTGGCGCACCGGCTGGCCGATATCGCGCAAAACCACGAGCAGAAGAAGCAGCGCCGCCTGCTGCCGGTGGTGGAGCTGGCCGCCGAACTAGGCCTGACGCTGGCGCAGCCGCGCCTGCGCGCCGCGCTGCAGCGGGAGGCCGCATGAGTGGGAACATGAGCGGCGCCTTCTGGTCCGTTGGCGAATGCATGCTGGAGTTGCGCCCGCAATCGCACGGCACCCTCGCCCATGCGGCGGCCGGCGACAGCTACAACACGGCGGTCTATTTGAAACGGCTGGCGCCCGACATGCCAGTGCGCTACGTCAGCGCGCTGGGCGACGACGCGATGAGTGGCTTGATCCTCGACCACATGCGGGCCGAGCGCATCGACGACAGCCTGAGCGACATCCGCGCCGGCGGCACGGCGGGCTTGTACGCGATCGCGACCGACGCCAACGGCGAGCGCCGCTTCACGTACTGGCGCGCGCAGTCCGCCGCGCGCAGCATGCTGTCCGCCGCGCATCTGGCGCAACTGGGCGCGCAGCTGGCCGAGTGCCGCGTGCTGCTGCTGACCGGGATCACGCTGGCCATCCTGGACAACGAGCGGCGCACCGCCCTGCTATCGCTGGCGGCGCAGGTGCGCGCGGCCGGCGGCTGGGTCGCGTTGGACAACAACTACCGCCCGGCGCTGTGGGATGTCGCCACCGCGCGTGCGTGGATGCAGCGCGCGGCGCAGGTCTGCACCCACGCCCTGTTCAGCTTTGACGACGGAGTGCTGCTGCACGGCGACCGCAGTCCGGCCGAGGCGCTCGCACGCATCGCGGCGCTTGGCGTACCGGAAGTGGTGCTCAAGCTGGGCGCAGACGGCTGCCTGATCGGCGGCGCTGCACAGCATTCGGCGCAGCCGGTGCATGTCCCCGCGCTGGCTGTACGCGCCGTGGACACCACCGCCGCCGGCGACAGCTTCAACGCCGGCTACCTGGCGCAACGTCTGCGTGGAGCGTCCAGCGTCAAGGCGGCGGAATTCGGCTGCGCGGTAGCCGCCGCTGTGGTGACGCATCCAGGCGCTATCATACCGGCTGCAGCCCTTCCCTCTTTGAACACGGAGCCTTGATGCGCATCGACGCCCATCAGCATTTCTGGCAACTGGCCGCGCGCCAGGGCGCATGGCCGCCGCCGGAACTCGCCCCCATCTACCGCGATTTCCATCCCGCCGACCTGACCGCGCTGCTGGCGGAAAACGGCGTGGCCGCCACCGTGCTGGTGCAGTCCATGCCCAACGAAGCAGATACCCGCTACATGCTAGATCTGGCGGACCGCCACAGCTTCATCGGCGCGGTCGTCGGCTGGACGGACCTGAAGGCGGCCGACGCGACCGAACGCATCGCCGCCCTCGCCGCGCATCCCAAGCTGCGCGGCCTGCGGCCCATGCTGCAAGACCTGGACGACGACCACTGGATCGACGATCCGGCCTTAGCGCCCGTGGTGGACGCCATGCTGCGCCACGATCTGCGCTTCGACGCGCTGGTGCTGCCGCGCCACCTGCCCGCGCTGCTGGCCTTCGCACGCCGCCACCCCGAGCTGCCGATCGTGATCGATCATGCGGCCAAGCCGGCCATGAACGGCGCGCCGCACGCTCAATGGCGGGACGACATGAGCAAGCTGGCGGCGCTGCCGCAAGTGGAATGCAAGCTGTCCGGCATGGTCACCGAGGCTGGTCCCGAATGGACCGTGGAGCAGCTGCGGCCCTACGCGCTGCATGTGCTGCAAGCCTTCGGACCTGAACGCGTGATGTGGGGCAGCGACTGGCCGGTGCTCACGCTGGCCGCCGGCTACGCGGCGTGGCTGGCCGCCAGCGAGGCGCTGCTGGCGCATCTTGACGAAGCCCAGCGCGCGGCCGTATTCGGCCTGAACGCCCGCCGCTTCTATCGCATTGACTAGCCGCCGTACGCCAACCGCCATGCAACCAGAGACTTTGACCTTAGCCCACACATCGGCGAACCGCCAGCCCGAGCCACGCATGTACCGCGTGGTCGCCGAACGCATTCAAGAGCTGATCCGCCAACAAGGTATCGCAGCCGGCGAGCGCCTGCCCGCCGAACGTGAGCTGGCCGGCTCACTGGGCGTGAGCCGCGCTTCCCTGCGCGAGGCATTGATCGCGCTGGAACTGGGTGGCGTGATCGAAGTGCGCGGCGGTTCCGGCGTCTACGTGTGCGAATCGGGCGCATCGACGGCCGCCGTGCCGGAGGCCGGACCGGGGCCGTTCGAGGTGCTGTCCGCGCGCAGCATGATCGAGACCGAAGTCGCGGCCATGGCCGCCAAGAACGCCACCGCCGCTGCGGTGAGCGCCATCCGGGCGGCGCTGCTGGAGATGGAGCGCAGCCATGAAGACCGCTCCAGCAACGAGCAGGCTGACCGCAACTTCCACCTGGCCATCGCGCGCGCCAGCGGCAACACGGCGCTGGTGGGCCTCGTCGATTACCTGTGGCGCCAGCGCAGCAGCCTGTGGCACCGGCTCAAGGAGCACTATCGCACCGAAGAGCTGCGCAAGACCACGCTGGTGGATCACCGCGCGATCTACGACGCCATCGCCGGCAGCGATCCAACCGCCGCCCGCAACGCCATGCGCGCCCACCTGCAGCGCGTGACCCGCACGCTGGCCGGCGGCTAAAGGGGACATCTGGAAACCCGTCGTTCCCGCGCAGGCGGGAACCCATATAGCGCGTCGCGTCGGGCGCAGTATGGAGGGAATTCAGGCAATGCATGGATTCCTGCCTGCGCGGGAATGACGGATTGGCGGTTATTCGAGGCGCCCTGACGGCCACGTCACCCTGAACGCGACCGCTCGGAACAGCGCCGGCGCGTCAGCGCAACGGCTCAAGGATCACCGCCGCGCCGCCCGCCGGCGCCAGGCGCAGGGTGAGCGTGTCGCGCGCCGTCACCTCGCGTTCCACGCGGCGCAGCTCATTCGGCGTATCGCCGTCCTCCCACAACGTGGCGCGGAATCGGCCGGCAGGCAGGAAGCCCAGCGACACCGGCTCGGCGCGGCCACCCACCGTTTCGTCCGCCGTCATCGCACCGAGATACCAGCTGCGGCCCTGGCGGCGCGCCAGCACAATGTCCAGGCCCGGTGTGCCGGACAGGAAGCGCGTCTCGTCCCACGCCGTCGGCACGCGCTGGATGAAATCGAAACCGGCGGCGCCGCGATAGACCTCGGGATCGTCGGACACCATCTGCAGCGGGCTGTCGTACACCACGTACATCGCCAATGCCTGGCCGCGCGTGTGCTGCGTCTGCGGCATCACCTCGCGCACCGTGAAGGTGGCCGGCGTGCCGTTGTGGAAGCCGCCCGGCGTGTAGTCGAGCGGGCCGGCCAGCATGCGCGTGTACGGCAGCATCAGGTTGTGGCGCGGCGTGATGGACTTGTCCATCTTGTCCCACTCGGCGCCGCGCACGCCCTCCTGCGTGATGAAGTTCGGATAGCTGCGCTGCAGACCGGCCGGCACGTAGGCGCCGTGCAGGTCCAGCAGCATGTGGCGCTTGGCCGTGGCGGCCGCGACGCGCTGGTAGAAGTCGACCACGTCCTGGTCGTCACGGTTCATGAAATCGATCTTGACGCCCTTGATGCCCCAGCGCGCGTAGGTGTCCAGCACCTCGTCCATGCGCCCCGCCACGTGCTCCCAGTGCGCCCACAGCATCAAGCCCACGTTCTTGGCTGCGGCGTAGCGCACCAGTTCCGGCATGTCGATGCCGTCGGCGGCGCGGGTGACGTCGGTGGCCGGATTCGCATCGCAGCAGCCACCCGGGCCGGACGCCCAGCCGGCGTCGATCAGGTAATACGGCAGCCCGGAGGCGGCGGCGAAATCGATAAAGCGCTTGTAGTTGTCCATGCCCGGCTTCATGCCGACCAGTGGCCCGGACCACCAGTCCCACGCCGCCTTGCCCGGCTTCACCCAGCTGAAGTCGCCCTGCGGCGGCGGGTTGAGGTTACCGATCAGCTGCGACGGGATCATGTCGCCGATGCGGTCGCCCATCATCACCACGCGCCACGCGGTGGTCAGCCCCGACTGGGACACGAAGGCCGGCGCGGGACGCTTGGGCGGCGCCGACAACCGTATCCGCAGCGCCCCGCCCTCGGGCAGCAGCGCCGCGCCGGTGTAGCCGCCCAGGTTGGCCTGGGTGATCGCGTAGGCGGTGCGCCCGGACGGCGCGGTGCAGACCACCGGCACGTCGTAGGCCTGGCCGGCGCGCAGCTGCGACACCTTCATGCGTTCGAACGGCACCTCGTGCGCGCCATCGGCCACCGACGCCAGGCACTCAGGATCGCCGGCCGGCACGAAGGCGGTGCGTTCGCCGCGCAGGCGCACCGGTTCGGCGCCGTCGAGCCGGTAGCGGAAGGCGACGCCGTCGTCATACGCGCGCACGTCGAGGTACAGGCGGCGGCCGGCCGGCGCCTGTTCGCGGAACACCAGCGTGGCGCCGCGATAACGGTCGCGCGCCTGGGCGGCCTTGGTGGCCACCAGCGGAATGGTGCGGTCGACCTTGACGTCCTCGCGCCGCTCCAGGCGCAGCGCGCCCAGCTCCGGCACGCCGTCCAGCTCCAGTCCCAACGGCGAAGGCGCGATGACGGTCTCGCCGCGGCGTTCAACCGTGAAATGGCCGGCATCGTCGTCGATCCGGATGGAGGTGCGACCGTCGGGCGACGACACCAGCGCCGGCGCGGCCGAAGCCTGCGCCAGCGGCAGCAGCAGCGCCGCCACGAGAGTCGTCAACAAGGGTTTAATCATGGCGCCACCGGCCATTTGCTGCGGAATTTCGCGTCTCTTCATACCATTCTCGTTATTGGGATTAGCACCCGCGAGAGCGGGCAATGGAGCCTGATTGTATGTAATATATTGAAGACAATCAAGCGCATTTTTTCCGGCCGCCGACGCCGGCAGCGGCGGCTAGCCGGAATGCGTCTCTTGCAGCTTGCTGACGTACATGGCCTGGTCGGCCTGGCGCATCAGCTGGTGGATGTCGTCGCCATGTTCGGGGTAATGCGCCACGCCGATGCTGGCGGTGGCGGCCAGGGTTACGCCGTCGGCCAGGCGCATCGGCGCCGCCAGGACTTGATGGATTTTCTCCACGATCCGCAGCGCGTCGTCGGCCACCAGCACCTCTTCCACGATGACCACGAACTCGTCGCCGCCCAGCCGCGCCACCGTGTCGGACTCGCGCACGCAGCGCTTGAGCCGCCGCGCCACTTCGCGCAGCAGCTCGTCGCCGCAGTCGTGTCCATGCTCGTCGTTGACCTGCTTGAACTTGTTGAGGTCGATGAACAGCAGCGCTAGCTCCCCCTGGTGGCGCTGGGCGCGGGCCAGCGCCATCTGCAGCCGGTCGAGGAACAGCCGGCGATTGGGCAACTGGGTCAGCTCGTCATGCTGGGCCATGAAGCGCAACCTGGAATTCAACTGCTGGCGATGGATCGCCGTCGCCACCTGGCTGGAGACAAAGGTCAGCAACTCCTGCTCCTGGTCGGTATAGCCTGCCTGGCCGGGAGCGTCCCCGCCCTGCAGCAGGAGCACGCCGATATCGCCCTGGGTGGTGGTCAACGGCACGCCTATCCAGCAATCCGGCTCGGCGCCCGCGGCGGCCTGCACGGAAGGCGGCGCCAGCGCCATCGTCGCCGGCGTCAGCAACACCGGCGCGCCGCCGCGCAGCACCTCCTCGCCCAGCCAGTGCGCCAGCGCATGCGGCGCGGCGCCGTCGCCCGCGTGGACGTGATAGGCGAAGCGCAGGCCCTTGCCATGCTCGTCCCGCAGCGCGACCGCGAAGCCGCTGGCCGGCAGCATGGTGCCGATGATGCGGTGGATGCGCCGGAACAGCGCGGGCAGGTCGTCGCTGGCGTGGGCCGCTTCGGAGATCGCGTACAGCGTGTACTGCATTCTCTCGGCCTGCTTGCTGGCGGTGACGTCGTGCGCCACCGCCACGCGCAGCTGGTCCGCCTCCGACCAGCGCGCCGACCACATGATGTAGACGATCTGGCCGTCCTTGCGGATGTATCGGTTTTCGAAGCGGGAATTGGGTTGGCCGTCCATGATGGCGCGCGCCGCAGCCAGTGTGCGTTCGCGGTCGGCCGGCGCCACCAGGTCGATCATCCGCATGCCGACCATCTCCTGCGGCGTGTAGCCGAAGATGCGCTCGCAGGCGGCGCTGACGAACACAAAGCGGCCGTCAACATCGACCATGCAGACGGCGTCCATCAGCAGGTCGGTGAAGCGGGCGATCGTGTCGGCGCTGGATTTGTGCATATCGGGCCATTCTAGCCCCGAATGCCGGCCGCGAGGAGGACTAGCGCGGAGTGTTGCAAAATGACATCGCCCCCCTTTAAGCGGCCGCCACGTGCTCCCGCAGGAATTGCGCGTGGTCTGGCATGCCGTCCACCGCGCGCGCGATCGCATTGCGCAGATTCCAGAAATGCGCCTGCACCTGGCGCAGGTCCAGCAGCTCGGCCATCGGGTCGTAGCCGCGGGGCCGCACGCCGAGCCCCGTCAGGATGGCCAGATGGGACGCCTCGCGGAATCCCTGCAGGTCGTAGATCATGACATGGCCGGTCTCGCGGAACAATTCGATCTGATGCCGCAGCGTGTCGGGAATCGGCATGTCGGCGCAATAGCGCCAGAACTCGGAATCGCTGCGGCCGGTGATCTTGTAATGCAGGATGATGAAGTCGCGCACATACTCATAGCGCTCCGACACCAGCCGGTTGAACTCGTCCGCCAGCGCGGGGCGGCAGGCGCGGTCCGGGAAGTACTGCACCAGCCAGCCGACCGCGTTCTCGATCATGTTGATGCTGGTCGACTCGAGCGGCTCCAGGAAGCCGCCGGACAAGCCGATGGCCACGCAGTTCTTGATCCATGACTTGCGGCGGCGGCCGGCGGTAAAGCGCAGCTGGCGCGGTTCGGCCAGCGCCTCGCCATCCAGGTTGTCGAGCAACAGGCGCTGCGCTTCCGCGTCGGTCGTGAAGCCGTCGCAGTACACATGGCCGTTGCCGGTGCGGTGCTGGAGCGGGATGCGCCAGGTCCAGCCGGCCGGGCGCGCGGTCGATATGGTGTACGGCGTGACCAGCTCGCCCCTGGCGCACGGCACGGCCTGCGCGCTGTTACAGGGCAGCATGGCGCTCCAGTCGTCGTAGCCGGCCTGGTACACGCCCTCGATCAGCAGGCCGCGGAAGCCCGAACAGTCGACGAACAGGTCGCCCTCGATGCGCTGGCCGTCGCGCAGCTTGATGGCGGTGATGAAGCCCGTCTCGGGATGCTGCTCCACCGTGGTGACCATGCCTTCCACGCGCCGCACGCCCAGCCGCACGGCAAAGTCGCGCAGATAGGCCGCGTACAGCCCGGCGTCGAAGTGGTAGCCGTAGGAATACGCGGAGCCCGCCCCCGGCACCAGCTCGAACGATGGCTGGAAGCGCTGCTTGCGCGCCATCACGGCCGTCATCGACCATTCCTCCAGCGGCGGCATGTCCTTGAATTCGCGCGCCAGCCGCAGCCAGTGCAGATACGGCGAACGGCCTTGCACCAGCGGGCCGTAGTCGCTGAAGCCGTGGAAGAAGCGGTTGCCGACCAGCCCCCAGTCCTTGAACTCGATACCGAGTTTGAAAGTGGCCTGGGTCGCGCGCACGAAGTCGACCTCGTCGATGCCGAGCGACCGGTTGAAATAAGGCAGCGTCGGCAGGGTCGCCTCGCCCACCCCGACCGTACCGATTTCCGCCGACTCCACCAGCACGATCTGGCACGACGCGCCCAGCAGCTTCACCAGCCCCGCCGCACTCATCCACCCGGCGGTGCCGCCGCCGACGATAACAATTTTCCGGATCGCTTGATCGGTCATCCCTGCTGCTCCTTATGCGAGGCACCATTATGCCATCGCCTCCCGCGGCGAACCGCGGGAGGCCGGTGCTGCATCAACTCAGAACGAGAAATGCGCCTTCAGGTAGTAGCTGCGGCCGGTGAAGTTGGCGAAGTGCTCCTTCAGGCCGATCTGCTGCTGCATATACTGCTTGAACATGGCGTTGGTCAGGTTGCCGACGTCGAACGACACGGTGATGTTGTCGTTCACCTTGTACTGCACGCCAAGGTCGGTCTGGCCATAGGCCCCGCCCCAGACCGGCAGCGCATAGTTCACTGAGCCCGACTGGCCCTTGCTCGGGCTGTTCGGGTTCTGGTCGATGCCGTCGCCGCCGTTGGTGCCGAAGGCGTTGATCACCTGCAGGTAGTCCGAACGCCAGCTGTAGGCCAGACGCGCCGACCACGGCCCTTTGTCGTACAGCAGGGCGAAGTTCACCGCGTTCTTGGACGTGCCCAGCATCGGCTCGCTGCCCAGCACGCGGCCGTCGGTGTCGCAACCGGACAGGTTACGCAGGGTCTCCGACTCCAGCGTGCCTTTCGGCGTGCACCACAGGGAGGTCGGCGCGTGCATATCCTGCTTGCTGCGGATATAGGTGTAATTGCCCTGCACCCCGATGCCCTTCAGCCAGTCCGGCAGATTGTCGAAGTAATGCTGGAAGCCCACCTCGGCACCGTAGGCACGGGCATCGGCGCCGTTGGCCGGCCCGTTGGTCAGGAAGTCATGCTTCACGCCGGCGGAGTCGGTCAGCGTATTGATCACGGTGCGGGTGATGATGATGTCCTTGATCTGCTTGTGGAACAGCGACATCGTCAGCGAACTGCCATGGCTGAGGTACCACTCCGCCGTCAGGTCCAGGTTGTTCGACAGGACCGGCTTGAGCAAGGGGTTGCCGGCGCTGTCGCCGACGAAGTCGATCGAATCGAGCACGGTCTGCTTGGTCACCGGGTCGACGTGCGTCTGCGGCTTCAGATCCAGCGTGGTGTACTGCTGCATCTGATAGAAGTCCGGCCGCGACATGCCTTTCGAGGCGGCGAAGCGGAACTGCAGCTCCTCGTTGACCTTCATGCGCAGGTTCAGACTCGGCAAGACGTTGGTGTAGTTGTTGTCGATCGTGTGCAGATCGTTCACGGCTGCAATCGTGGGCACGCCCTGCACCTGGGTTCCGGTCGGCGGGCTGAAGATCGTCATGCCGGTCGCCTTCTCCTCGGTCTTCACGACGCGGACGCCGACATTGCCATCGACCGGATAGCGCAGGTTGTCGAAGCCGAAGCGCAACTGGGTGTAGGCGGCCTTGGTGCGCTCCTTCTGCTGGTTGGTGTCGCTCGGGCCGCCGAACACCGAAGGCTTCCAGTTGGTGCAGTCGCCGGTGGTGCCGGGGGTGTTGCAGTAGTAGTTGGCGTAGTTGTGCAGTTCCTGGTAGGCCGCCGGCACCGACGTGAAGGAGCTGCTCACCATCGCCTGGGTCGGAACGATGATGGTCGGCGCCGCCGGCAAGGTGCCGTTGAAGAAGTTGCCGAAGCTGTGGGCGACGTAGTTCGACTGCCCCAGGCGCGGATCGGTCAGGACCGCGAAGTGGCTGTAGGGCTGCCAGCTGTTGCCGACCGACCAGGCCTGGGTGATGTTCTGCCACTCGTTGCCGCCATTGCCGCCGTGGGTACGGTTGGTGACCGAATCGCGGTCGGTCATGCGCAGGCCGAAACGCAGGTCGCGCAGCACCGGCGAATCGAACACGAAGCGGGCGTCGACCCGCGCCACATCCTGCGTGGCCACCGCCGCGTCGCGGTGCTCCTGGGCGAAGCTCCAGTAGTAGTTGTTGGCGTTGGCCAGCCAGGCGCGGTCGCTGGCGTCGAAGGTGTAGGTCGGCACCGAGGTCCTCAGGTCGACCGTCTCCTTGGGCATGAAGCCGCCCAGGCCGACCGTGTTGTCGTAGGCCTGGGTGGTGGCGCGCGTGTGCTGCAGATCGGCGGTGAGGGTCCACTGGTCGGTCGGGCGCCACTGGATGTTCCATGACAGGTCGGAGGTGTCGGCCTTGCGGCTCGAACGGCGCGCGTCGGTCCCGAAGCCGATGCCGTTGCTCAGGCCGAAACCGCCGTCGGTCGGGTTGTGCAGGACGCCCGTCAGCAGCGCGCCCTTGGAATCGTAGATCGCGCCCGGATCGACGGTCAGCGTGGCCGGCGTGGTGGACATGAAGAAGCCGGCCTCCTCGGTGTACATCTTGTACTTCGATTTGAAGTAGGTCATCGAGGACGACCAATTGTCTTTCTTCCATTGCAGGGCGCCGTACAGGCCGTCGCGGGTGCGGTCGAAGGTGTTCGAGTTCCAGCTCGCGCCCGGGCTGATCCAGCGCGTCTGGCCGGGCGTGATGTCGGTGCGCGGAATGTAGGGGCTCACGCCCATGCTGTCGCTGGCGGTGGAAATCTCCGAATGCGCCAGGTCGAGCAGCGCGCCGAACTGGCCCAGCGGCGTGGTCCAGCGGTTCGAGATCAGGCCGGACAGCCCCGGCCGGGTGTGCGTGCTGCGGCTGGCGCGCGACTCTTCCACCGACAGCGCCGCCTTGAAGCCCTTGTAGTCGAACGGCAGCGCGGTGCGCAGATTGACCAGGCCGCCGATCGCGCCCTCGACCTGCTCGGCGGACGGATTCTTGTAGACGTCCACGCCGGCCATCAGCTCGGGCGGCACGTCCTCGAAGCTCAGTGCGCGGCCGCCGTTGGCGGAGAACGAGTCGCGCCCGTTCAGCTCCGAACGCACATAGTTCATGCCGCGCACCGACACCCCGGTGCCCTCGGCGGCGAAGCGCTGGATGCCGTCGCCCGTGCTTTGCAACGGATCGGCGCGGAACTGGGTGCGGTCGATGGACACGCCCGGGATGCGCTGCAGCACCTCGGTCACCGAGCGGTCGGGCAGTTTGCCGATGTCGGCGGCCACGATCGAATCGACGATCTCGTCCGAATTCCGTTTGATGTTGGCGGCCGATTCCAGCGCGGCGCGCTGGCCAGCCACGACCACCGTAACGGTTTTGGCGTCCTTGTCTTTATCGGTGGCGGTCTGCGCCAACACGGCGCCACTGGTCAAAAGCAACACTTGTGCAACCGCGGCAGCGATCGCTGTTTTTTTGAAATCGTTCAATTTTTGTCTCCGTCTTTTGTATGATGCCACCATACGATCAGGTGACAAACAGATGTTGCTTGCAGCATCGATCTCACTCAATCACAAAAACCCTCAATCCCAAGAATGAAATTCAGCATCCGGAGTGCCGTACCAGTGCTGGCCGGCGGCGCGCCGGCAGCATCGCCGTGTTGGATGTCGTCCCGCTGCAACACGCATCCGCATGCCGTCCCTCTCCTGCCGCGTTTGCCCAAACCGGTTTTTCATGGCAGCATGCGGTTGTGCAGACTTACAAAATAACCAATGTTAAATAAAATACTGGGCGTGCTCGGCAGCGCGCGGCGTGTCTTCGGCTCGTCGGAACAGGCATTGATCGCCGGCGGCCTGGGCGGGCTGGACCTGATCGCCAAACAGCTCGCCAGCCGCGCGGCCGATTTTGTCGCCAACGGCGGCGATCCGGCGGTGCTGCTGGAGCTGGCGGGCAGCCGTGGCGCGGCCGGCATACTGCTCGGGCGTCCCGGCCACCTGGATTGGGCCACCCACACCAGGGGCGACGCCAGCGATACCGCGATCAAAGCCAGCGTCGCCGCCCGGCACGCGCTGTATCGCCGGGTGGTCAATGACGAGACGCACGTCGCCATGCTGGCCCGCCTCGGCAAGGTGCTGGAAGCGGCGGACCAGAAGCAATCGCTGACCTACACCGGCACCTTCGCGCCAGATTGGCTGCAGTATCTGCTCAACGACGCGCTGTGGGGTGTTTGTCCGCGCGGCGACACGACAACCACCGACGACGACCGCCCTGCCTGGGACGTCAACCTCCTGGCCGCGCTGCTGGCGGCCGAGGGCTATCCGCAAGGGATGGTCCTTCCCATCTTGTTCGACCGGCGCGACCTCGATAGCTACCACCAGAAACACCTGTTCAGCCGCATGCTGGCGCCGGGCGCGCTGGACGACTACCTGCTGGCCCACCTCCCCGACGTGGACGCGGCAGTCAAGGCCCTTTCCGCCGTGGGCCGCAACCTGCTGGTCAACCGCATCGGCGCACAGCCACGGCTGGTCGCGGCGCTCGGCGCCGTGCTGGTCAAGGTGGCGGTCGGCGACAGCAAGATCGCAGCCGCCAGCGCCGCCAGCCTGGTCGGCAGCATGGACCGGGCGCAGGCCACCGCGCTGCTGGCCGAGGTGCTGCGCACCGGCCTTCCCGCGGAGCGCGTCAGCGCGGCCGAGCTGCTGGCCCGCACCCAGGGCGACAGCGCCGTGCCGGTGCTGGAAGCGGCGCTGGCCGGCGAGACCGGCAAACCGGTGCGGCAGGCGATCCAGAACGCCATCACGCGCTTGCAGGCGGTGGAGGACACGGGCGGCCTGGAACTACCGGAACCGCCGCCGTTGCCGCCCGAGCCGCAGGAAGTGCTGGGCGACGATGTGCTGGACCTGCTGCTGAAGAATCGCGAAGAGCTGCTGGAGCGCTTGCGCCAGGAAGCCGCCGAGGAAGTCGAGGAAAATCGCACCGCCAAATACAAATCGCAGTATCGACAAGACAGTTATGCGCGATACCGCCGCCTTGACGAGCGCCAGCTGCGCGCCGCCATCAAGGCGCTGAACGGCGAAGGCGCGGCCGTCGATTCCATCCTCGGCGATTCGGAAGTGAGCATGACGCTGGCGGCCTCCGGCCGTGTGGAGGCGCGCGCCGATTTCGGCCTGCTGCACGTGCTGCGCTGGATCGTCGCCAAGGACCACGGCGGCCGCTGGGGCGTGTGGAACCATCCCCGCTTCCAGTCGTGGCTGGGACGGCAGGACAAGGACAACATCGACCTGCGCCAGTTGGGGGCGCTGACGGCTCAATGCGGTGGCGATCCGGAGGCGATCTACCGCGTGTGCCTGTTCGATTCATACGCTGGCCGGGCGGCGCCGCAGGATATGCTGCCGCCCGACCGCGTATGGCCGCTGTTTGCCGCGCGTCCGGACCTGATCGACCAGGGCCTGGGCATGGCCGACGCCTCCAGCACCGAGTACGGCTCGCCGCAGCTGGGCGCCACGCTGTCCGTGCTGGACACCTTCCCGGTGATTCCAACCCGCTGGATGCCGCGCCTGATGGAACTGGCGCTGGGCGAAGGCAAGACCCACCGCGCCGCCGCCCAGCAGGTGCTGTCGCGCATGCCCAATATCGGCAAGCTGGTAAGCGACACCCTCCAGTCCAGCAAACAGGAATTGCGCATTGAAGCGGCGCGCTGGCTGGTCACGCTCGATTACCGCGACGGCGTTCCGGCGCTGCGCACCGCGCTGGAAAAGGAAAGCCGCGAAACCGCCAGCGCCGCCATCATGACCGCGCTGGAGCAGCTGGGCGAGGACATCTCGCCGTTCCTGGCGCCGGACACGCTGCTCAAGCAGGCGCGCAAGGGCTTGAAGGGCAAGCCGCCAAGCAGCATGTCCTGGCTCGCCCTGGACGGCGCCCCCGCCTGCGCCTGGAGCGACGGCACGCCGGTCGAACCGGAGATCATCCGCTGGTGGGTGATCCTGGCCTGCAAGCTGAAGGAACCGGCCGGCAACGGCCTGCTGGAGCGCTATCTCGGCCTGCTGGCGCAACCGTCCCGCGCCGCGCTGGGCGGCTGGCTGCTGCATCAGTTTATCGCCCGCGATACAGCGCATCCGTCGCTGGAGGAAGGCATCGCGTGGGCGCAGGCCAACGCGCCCCAGCGCTACCAAAGTTATCAGGACGCGTTCAAGCGCTATCCGGATTACTACGAGGCGCAGGGCAAGCTGACGCCGGAACAGGTGTTCGAGGAAGTCAAGCGCGAGAAAATGAGTGTCTACGTGGGCAGCGCCCTGAACGACCGGGGCTTGCTGGCGTTGATCTCCGGCGTGCCTGGCCATGAACTGGTCAGCGTCATCCAGGTCTACATGCGCGACCACTACCTGCGCCGCGCGCAGATCGAAGCGCTGCTGGAAGCCGCCTGCGTGTCGAACGACGCCAGCGTGATCCAGTTCACGCTGGGCATCGCTCGCCGCTACCGCACCGCCTCGGTGCAGGAGAAGGCGCGCGACCTGGTGGAGCGCATCGCTGAGCGTAACGACTGGACCCAGGACCAGCTGGGCGACCGCACCGTGCCGTCCTGTGGCCTGGATGACAGCGGCCGCATGACGCTGCAATACGGCAGCCGCCAGTACTTCGTCACGCTGGACGCCACGCTCAAGCCGGTGCTCAGCAACGAGGAAGGCAAAACCGTCAGCGCCCTGCCCGCGCCGCGCCAGAACGACGCGCCGGAAGCGGTCAAGGAAGCCAAGCAGCAGCTGACCGCCTGCAAGAAGGAAGTTAAGCAGGTGGTGGAGATGCAGACCGGCCGCCTGTACGAAGCCATGTGCGCCAGCCGCCTGTGGCCCGTGGACGAATGGCGCACCTATTTGCAGCAGCATCCGGTGGTTGGGCGCCTGGTGCAGCAACTGGTGTGGCAGGAGATGGCCGCCGGCGGCGAGGCCGTGCGCCTGTTCCGCCCGACCGAGGACGGTAGCCTGATCGACGCGAACGATGACGAGGTCACCCTCGATGAAGGGGCCAGCGTGCGGCTGGCGCACCGCGCGCTGCTGGACGATGGCGAGGCCGCCAAATGGCTGGCTCACTTCAAGGACTACAAGCTGAAGCCGTTGTTCGCACAGATGGCGCACAAGCTGCCGGCGCAGCGCAGCGGCGACAACAACGCCGACCGCCTGGGCTGGGTGAGCGACACGTTCACGCTGCGCGGGGCCTTCAACAAGCGCGGCTATCAGCGCGGCTCGGCCGAGGATGGCGGTGTGTTCATGGAATACACCAAGCAATTCGCCAGCGTCGGCATGACGGTGGTAATCGAGTTTACCGGCAACGCCCTGCCGGAGGAAAACCGGGCGGCCGCGCTAAAGTCCCTGCAATTCCGCAGCATGGACGGACAGCGCTACGGCTACCGCCCGCTGCCGCTGGACCAGGTCCCGCCGGTGCTGATGGCCGAGGCCTACGGCGATTATCTCGCCGTGGCGGCCGCGTGCAGCGGTTATGATCCGGAGTGGGAAAAGAAAATGCCTTGGTAAGGAACAGCATGAGCACACAGAGTACATCCAGTACAGCCGACATCCTGCGCAGCAGCGCCGAACTGCGCTACCAGGAGGAGCTGCGGCGCCTGCAGGAAACCGACAAGGACCCGCGCCCGCAGGGCTGGCGCCTGTCGCCGCGCGCCGTGCGCCGCTTCATCCTTGGCGACGAGGCGCTGGGCGTGAGCCGCAAATTCTACGGCGACGATCCGCTGGTGGACCGCGCCGTCGTCACGCTGATGGGCCACCAGGGCCTGATGCTGGTGGGCGAGCCGGGTACCGCGAAGTCGCTGCTGTCCGAGCTGCTGAGCGCCGCCATCAGCGGCGATTCGGCGCTGACCATCCAGGGCACGGCAGGCACCACCGAAGACCACATCAAGTATTCGTGGAACTACGCGCTGCTGCTGGCCGAGGGGCCGAGCCAGCGCGCCATGGTGCCTTCGCCGCTGTACCAGGCCATGGTGGCCGGGAAGATCGTACGTTTCGAGGAGATCACCCGCTGCCCGCCGGAGATCCAGGATGTGATGATTTCGCTGATGTCCGACAAGCAGATCATGGTGCCGGAACTGGGCGACCAGGCGCGCGTGCACGCCAACCGTGGCTTCAACGTCATCGCCACCGCCAACCTGCGCGACCGGGGTGTGCACGAAATGTCGTCGGCGCTGAAACGCCGCTTCAATTTCGAAACCGTGCGGCCGATACGCGATCACGCCTTCGAGGTGGAGCTGGTGATGCGCCAGGTGCAGCGCGACCTGGGCAGTGCCAACGCCAGCGTGCGCATCGAGCGCGACGTCATCGCCTTGCTGGTCACCACCTTCCAGGAACTGCGCGCCGGCCAGACGCAGGAAGGCACGGCGATCAAGACGCCGGACACCGTGATGTCGACTGCCGAAGCGGTCAACGTCGCCTACGCCGCCGCGCTGGAGGCCTGCTACCTGGGCGACGGCCGCCTGACGCCGCGCGAACTGGCCAACCAGCTGCAGGGCGTGGTCCTGAAGGATAACGCGGACGACCTGAAACGCGTGCAGCACTATTTCGACACCGTGGTGCGCGAGCGCGCCCGCCGCGACGACAACTGGAAGGCGTTCCGCGACGCCGCCCGCGGCCTGTGGCCATAAGCCAGGCAGTCCAGGCGGGGCTGGAGAAGCTGGCCGCCGATGGCCTGTACTTCGCGCCGGTGCGTCATCACAGCCCTGCGTGCGCGCTGGCGCTGCAGGCGCTGATCCGCGAGGTGCGTCCGGCCGTGGTGCTGATCGAGGGGCCGGACGACTTCGACGCATTGCTGCCGCTGCTGCTCGATCCCGCCACCCGGCCGCCGGTCGCCATCCTGTCGCAGGCGGTGCTGGTGGAGCAGGAGGCACAACTGCAGCAGGAAAACGCGCCGCCGGCCGGCGTGCGCTCGGCCTTCTATCCCTTCTGCGACTACAGCCCTGAATGGGTGGCGCTGCACGAGGGCCACGCACTGGGCGCGCAGCTGGCCTTCATCGACCGCCCCTGGCGCGGCGGCGATAAGCACGACGAGGAAGTGCGCAGCCTGATGTCCGAGCGCTACCTGGCCCACAGCGAGGCACTGAAAGCGCTGGCCGCGCGCAACGGCTGCCGCGACCAGGATGAATTGTGGGACCACCTGTTCGAGCTGCGCGACGCCGAAGGCCTGCGCGACTGGCGGCGCCTGTTCGCCGACGTTTTCGCCTACTGCGCCATGGCGCGCGCCGGTTACGAATCCGCCGTGCTGGAAGCAGACGGCAGCCTGCCGCGCGAGCGGCACATGGCCGCCCACCTGCGCGCCTGGCGGGCCAGGACCGACGGCGCCATCGTCGTGGTGACGGGCGGCTTCCACACCATCGCCCTGCAGCAGATGCTGGACCAGGCCGCGCCGCCGGCGGAAGCCGTGACGGGCAAGCGCATCGGCAACTGGCTGATACGCTACAGCTTCGACCGGCTCGACGCCTTGAGCGGCTACGCAGCCGGCATGCCGGCGCCAGCCTACTACCAATGGGTGTGGGACAGCGCCAACGCGGCGGCGGACGGCCCGGCCTTGCTGGAGGTCGCGGCCGACGCGCTGACCGTGCTGGCGCGGCAATCGCGCGAACTGGGATTGGCCGAACAGATATCCACCGCCGACGTGCAGGCCGCGCTGCTGCAGGCCTCGCGTCTGGCCGAACTGCGCGGCCATGCGGGACCGGGCCGGCAGGACCTGCTGGACGCGGTGCGCTCCTGCTTCATCAAGAGCGCCATCGACGACGGCACCAGCGGCCTGGCCGCCGACGTCCAGCGCTTCCTGGGCGGCAGCAAGCTTGGCGACATCCCGCCATCGGCCGGTTCGCCGCCGCTGCTGGAGGACGCGCGCCGCATCGCCGCGCAAATGCGCATCCGCCTGGACGACAGCACGCCGCGCACCGTGCGGCTGGACATCTACCGCAAGGACGGACACCGCGCCCGCAGCCGCTTCCTGCATTTGATGTCGTATCTCGATACCGGCCTGGCGCAATGGCAGTCCGGCCCCGATTTCATCGGCGGCGCGTCGCTGGACATGCTGACCGAGGAATGGCGCGTGGCCTGGAACCCGATGGTGGAAGCCCGCCTGATCGAGCTGGCGACGCTGGGCGCCTCCTTGTCCTCCGCCGCCATGGCGCGCCTGCGCAAGGAACAGGGCCAGTTGGCGGCGCAGGGCCAGGGACGCTCGGCGGCACAGGCGGTCGACCTGCTGACGCGCGCCTGCCTGATAGGCCTGCACCGGCAACTGCCCGAGCTGCTGGAGCTGATATCGTCGATGCTGGACGAAGATGCCAACGCCGGCTCCGTCATCACCTGCGCCCACAAGCTGCTGCTGTTGTGGCGCGGCCGCGAGCCTCTCGGTTTGCAGGAACATCCGCAGCTGCGCCAGTTGCTGCTGCAAGCGTGGCGCACCGCGCTTTACCTGATGCCGCAACTGGCGCAACAGAAGCAGAACGAGGAAGCGGCCGCCGTCGAAAGCCTGCGCTCCATGCACACGCTGCACGGCGCCCTGCGGAAGCTGGCGGACGACGAAGTGGATCACTCCCTGTGGCGCCAGCACCTGCGCCACCTCGCCGCGACGCCCGAGGCGCCTGGCGTCAGCAGCGCCGCCGGCGCCATGCTGTTCATCGACGGCAGCTGGAACGACGCGCAGCTGGCGGCCATGCTGCAAGCGTGCTTCGGCCCAGGCGCCCTGCCCGGCGACGCCGTGCGCGCACTGAAAGGCCTGATGGCGGCGGCGCCCGAACTGCTGCTGACCCAAGCCAGCCTGCGCGCCGCGCTCAACGCCGTCATGGCCGGCTGGGACGAGCAGACCTTCGTCGCCTTCCTGCCGGACCTGCGCCAGACCTTCGCCGCGCTCAGGCCGCGGGAGACCGCGGAGCTGGCGGAGGCATTGACCGGCGCGCAGCAGGACAGCCTGCTGGCGGAACTGCACTACAACGCCACCGAAGCCGACCTGCTGGCCGGCGCCGCCATGCAGGCCGCGCTGGCCGACAGCCTCGCACGCGATGGCCTCGGCGCCTGGCTGGGCGCTGTGACCACATCGGGAGCGCCGCATGATTGACCAGGAAATGCTGCGCCGCTGGCGCCTGATTCTGGGCCGCTACGCCGAACAGTCCATGGACCGGGCGGTGATGAGCGACAGCGATCGCCTGATGGAGCAATCGCTGGATTATCTGTACAGCCGCGAATACGAAGGCCGCGGCATGATGCGCACGCCGGCCGGCAGCGGCGGCTCGCTGGACGACAGCGCCGTCACCGCCATCGACTGGCTGCAGCGCACCCGCAAGCTGTTCCCGCAGGAGGTGTTCGAACGCATCCAGCATCACGCGGTGGACAAGTACCAGATGACCGAGCTGCTGAAAGATCCGGCGGTACTGCGCTCGCTGGAACCCAACCAGGCATTGGCCCGCACCCTGCTCGGCCTGCGCGGCCGCCTGAGCGCGGAAGTACGCGACGCGGTGCAGGAGATCATCCGCAAGGTGGTGGACGACATCAACCGCCGCCTGCGCCCGCAGTTCGTCAACGCGCTGGTGGGACGGCGCAACCGCTTCCGCCGGTCGTACGTGCCTAGCGCGCAGAATTTCGACCCGCGCGCCACCATCGCCGCCAACCTGCGCCACTACGACACGGCCAGCAAGCGGCTGGTGATCGAGCGGCCGATCTTCAACGCGCGCGTCAAGCGCAACCTGCCGTGGGATGTGATCCTGTGCGTCGACCAGAGCGGCTCGATGCTCGATTCGGTGATGTACAGCGCCGTGGTGGCCGGCATCCTGGCCAGCCTGCCGGCGGTCAATGTTCGGCTGGTGGTGTTCGACACCAACGTGGTCGACCTGACCCACATGGCGGCCGATCCGGTGCAGGTGCTGCTCACCGTACAGCTGGGCGGCGGCACCAACATCGGCCGCGCGCTACAGTACTGCGAAACGCTGGTGCGCACGCCGCACCGCACGGTGGTGGCGCTGATCAGCGACTTCGAGGAAGGCGCCTTCCCCGGCCCGCTGCTGAACAGCGTGCAGCGCCTGTCCGAATCGCGCGTGAAGATGCTGGGCCTGGCCGCGCTGGACGAAGGCGCGCAGCCGGTCTACGACCGCACCATGGCGCAAAGGCTGGCCGGGCGCGGGATGGAAATCGCCGCGCTCACGCCCTCGCACTTTGCCGAGTGGCTGGCCGAGGTCATGGGGTAGCGCATGGAACAGGACTGGCTGCAAATCTACCGCAACTTCGACGACAACGCGCTGGCGGCGCTGGCCAGCACTGGCCTGGTGCGCCGCGCCGCCAAGGATGTCGAAGCGGACAAGGTGGCGTGGGCGTCGCCGCCGGACGGCAAGCAGGCCACGCTGCACGCGGACGGCCAACTGGTGACGCTCAACCCGGGCGGCCCGGCCAAGGCCAGTTGCGATTGTCCCGCGCCCGGCATCTGCAAGCACATACTGGCCGCCGCGTTGTGGCTGCGCGCGGCCGAGCCCTCCGCCGGCGGCGGCGAGGCGGCGCCGGTGGACGTGCTGGCCGAGGTGCTGCGGCTGGAACCCGCCGCTGTGTTCAAGGCCGCCGGCGTGGCCGCCACCCGCAAGGCCGCCGCGTTGCTGGCGGACACCGAAGACGCCATTATCACCGGCACGCCCGGCGCGCTCTCGATACAGCTGCCCGCGCTGGACGTCCCATGCCTTTACATCGCCGGCGGCGGCTATGCCAGCATGGTGTCCGAAGCGCCCGCCGCCTCACGCGCCGTCGTCCATCTGCTGGCCATCCTCGCGGTCTGGCGCGCCCATGGCCGGGAGTTCGCATGGCCGGAAGCCCTCACCGCAGCCGCGCCGGCCGCAGCAACAGCCGCAGCGGAAGACGGCCTGTCCGCCGACGAGCGCCAGTTCCTGGGCCGCCTGCGCGCGCTGGTGCTGGAAATCTGCCAGGGCGGCTGGGCCCACGTCAGCGAGATCATGCCGGCGCAATTGCGCGCGCTGGCGATGTCGGCGCGGATCGAGTCCTTTCCGCGCCTGGCCGCCATGCTGCGCACGCTGGCCGGCACCACCGACCTGTTGGTCAAGCGCGACCTGGGCGCAGATGAACGCCAGGCCATCCGGCTGGCGGTACGCATCTATGCCCTGTCGCACGCGCTGGAAGGCGCCCGGGGCGAATTGCTGCGCGACTTACGCGGCGTGGCGCGCCGCAGTTTCAACGGCGGCGACGCGCTGGAGCTGATGCCGCTGGGCGCCCACTGGTGGGAACTCCGCAACGGCGCGCGCGGCCTGACCATGGCGTTCTGGGATCCCGCCGCACAGCGCATCATGCAGGCGTCGCTGGCGCGGCGCGACGGCGCCGACCGCAGCTTCAACCGCCACATGGCTTGGGGCGGCAGCGCGCTGTGGCCGGGTGTGGGCGCGGCCTGCACGCTGGGCGACGGCGCGCTGACGCTGTCGAACGTGCGCGCATCGGACGACCATCGCATCAGCCTGAGCGCCGAAACCAGCGGCAGCATGCTGCCGCCGTGGCGCGCCGACGACGCGCGCTGGCAGGCCGCCGGCCATGACGACTGGGCCTCGCTGGCCGAGGCCATACGCCAAGGCGCAGGCCTGCGCGGCGAAGACGTCAACTGCGTGCTGCTCAAGCCCTCCCGTTTCGACCGGCCGGTGCTGGACGAGATACGCCAGGCTTCAAGTTGGACGCTGCGCGATGTGCATGGACAGCCGCTGACGCTGCGCCTGTCCTGCGACCCGCAGCACCATCTGCGCATCGATAACATCGAGGGCTGGGCCGAACAAGGCCCCGTCATTCGAGGCGTGCTGGCAAGGCTGGAGCGCGACCTGCACGGCAGCAGGCTGGAGCCGCTGTCGCTGGTCGTCGAACGGCATGGCATGCTGCGCGCCGTCTCGCTGGACTACGAAGCGCCGACCAACCGCGCCAGCGTGTCGCTGCTGCAGCGCATCGCACGCCTGTTCAAATCCGGCGCTCCCGAACCCGGCGCCGCGCCGGCGGCCGCGCACAGCGACTGGCTGGAGCATCTGCGCCTCATCATGGAAGACAAGGCGCTCACCGGCCGCCTGCACGTGACCGGCGAAGACAAGGACAGCCTCGAGTCGATGCAGAGCTTCCTGCGCGCCAGCGGACTCGATCTGGTGGCCAACGCCTTGCGCCGCTATCTCGACCAGCCCGCCGCGGAACAGGCCATGGCGCTCATGTATCTGTGCCAGGCCTGCGCGGACGCCGGCGATGCGGCCACCACTTTTGGAGCTACCCGATGACACCGACAGTGATCGTGATATGCGGCCTGGCCGCCGGACTCGCTACCCTGCTTGGGCTACGCCGGCTTCGGGCACGCCGCGAAGCCTATCTCCGGGCCTACACCTTCCCCGCCAGCTTGTTCGAAAAGCTGCGCGAGCGCCATCCGGCCTTGACCCCGGAGCAGTATCTGCTAGTGGAACAAGGGCTGCGGCAGTTCTTCCTCGCCCATCACAAAAGCGGCAGGGAATTCGTCTCCATGCCGTCCCAGATCGCCGACGACCTGTGGCACGAATTCATACTCTACACCAGGCTGTACCAGCAATTCTGCCGTCGCGGCTTCGGCCGCTTCCTGCACCACACGCCGGCGGCGATGTTGAGCAAGGGCCAGCGGAGCAATGCCGGCATGCGCCGGTGCTGGGTCCACGTCTGCCGCCAGGAACTGATCGATCCGCGCCAACCCTCCCGGCTTCCCTTGCTGTTTGCGCTGGACGCCCAATTGAACGTGCCGAACGGCTTCACCTACGTCCCCGATTGCAGCGGCCTCGCACTGCGGACGGACGGCGGCGCCATGGTCTACTGCTGCACCGACCTGGGTGGATCGGCAGGCGGTTGCGGCGGCGATTCCGGCGGCGCGCACGGCCACTCCGGCTCGGATTCAGGCTGTAGTGGCGATGGCGGCGGCGGTGACGGCGGAGATGGCGGCGGTGGAGGCTGCGGCGGGGATGGTGGCGGCGGCTGCGGCGGTGGGGGCGGCGGCGACTGACGTCCCGTCAGAATTTGGTGAACTCGCCTTCCGCCACGTTGTAGACCATGACCTTGCCCGCCGAGCTTATTTCATAGCGATCCCGCACGTGCGATACGGCAGGGTCTCCGCCGCATTTTTCATTGTGGATTTCACGCGCCGCAAACTCCCACTGCTCCGCTTTCGAGCCAGGAGGATTATCGTCCTCCGCATTAAAGGTAAGGCAATCCAGGTCCGCAACCTTGCGCTTTTTAAGCGCGGCCAAAAGCAGATCCAGCGCCTGGTTCTCGGTGATCCCAGTGGATGCGGCCTGCTTGCTGACCGTGGCCTTGGGCGCCGGCGCCTCCTGCGGTGGCTGAGGCGAGCGTGAACATCCAAGCAGCAGTGCAGCAAAGGCCCAGGGTAAAACGCGTTTTGTAAATGGCATATCAAATTCTCTTCGTTTCGTTATCGCGGCAAATCATACCTCATCCCAGCGAGCCTCCCATGTAGCGTAGTAGAATCGGGCAATGACACGCGACAACATCAACAACATCCCTCAGCGAGAGCCGCATGCAAGCACTGGCTGACGCCATCGCACACTGGACCCGGGACCAGGAAGACTACCCCAGCCCGATTTCCAGCCTGTTCCTGTACCGCCGCCATGCACCGACAGAGCCCAATGTGTGCCTGGTGGAGCCCAGCATCGTCATGGTGGCGCAAGGTGCGAAACAGCTGGTCATCGGCGAGCAAAGCTACCGTTACGATCCGCAGCGCTTCCTGGTCACGGCCCTCGACCTCCCCGGCAGTTCGCGCGTGCTGGAAGCGACGGCGGCGCAGCCCTGCCTCGGCCTGGTGTACAAACTGGATCTGCGCACCATCGCCGAACTGGCGCCGCACGTCCGTCCGGGACGGCAAAGCGACATCAGCGCCCATGGCGTGGCGGCCATCGGCCATGTGACGCCCGCGCTGGCCGATCCTTTCGTCCGGCTGATCGCCTTGCTGCATGAGCCGGAGGCCAGTCCGGTGCTGGCGCCGTTGATCGAGCGTGAAATCCATTACCGCCTTTTGCTGAGCGACCAGTCCGCGCGGCTGCGGCAGATCGCGTCCGTCGGCAGCCAGAGCTTCCGCATTGCGCGCGCGCTCGAGTGGCTGCGCCTGCACTTCAACCAGCCGTTGCGGCTCGACGAGCTGGCGTCCCACGTTCAAATGAGCACGTCCAACCTGCATCTGCACTTCCGGCAGCTGACTGCGATGAGTCCCCTGCAATACCAGAAATGGCTGCGCCTGAACGAGGCACGGCGCTTGATGCTGAACGAGCAGCTGGACGCCGCCAGCGCCGCGTTCAGGGTCGGCTATGAAAGTCCTTCGCAGTTCAGCCGGGAGTACAGCCGCCTGTTCGGCGCGCCGCCCAAGCGCGATATCGAGAGCATCAGGCAAGAATTAGCTTGAATTGTGCTATCAGGTGCGAGAACCCGCTCAATAGAATGCAAGCTTGCATTTCCACATGAGCGGAGAGTACGAAATGATCACACTGAATATCAACGGCACGACGACACGCGTTGACGTCGCTGCCGATACGCCACTGCTATGGGTCCTGCGCGACAAACTGCAGCTGACGGGCACCAAATACGGCTGCGGCATGGGCTTGTGCGGCGCCTGCACCGCGCACCTGGACGGCACGCCGATTCGCTCCTGCAGCACGCCGGTTTCGGCGGCAGTCGGCAAAAAGATCGTCACCATTGAAGGCGTCGACCGCGCGCGTATCGGCCAGGTCGTGCAAAACGCCTGGAAAAAGCTGGACGTGGTCCAGTGCGGCTACTGCCAGTCCGGCCAGATCATGAGCGCTGTCGCGCTGTTGGAAGGTAATCGCAAGCCAAGCGACGCGGACATCGACACCGCCATGGCAGGCAACATCTGCCGCTGCGCCACCTATGTGCGCATCCGCGCCGCCATCCACGAAGCCGCACAGGAGCTCGCATGAACATTCCCCGCATCGAGAACGACAGCCGCCGCAGTTTCCTGCGCAGTACGCTGCAAGCCGCGGCCGGCCTTACCCTGGCTGTTTACCTGCCCGGAGCGCAGGCAGCCGCCCCGACGGCCGAGGCAACGGAATTCGAACCGAACGCTTTCGTGCGGATCGGAACGGATGGCACGGTAACCGTCATCGCCAAGCACACTGAAATGGGCCAGGGCGCCTACACCGGCCTCGCCACGCTGGTGGCGGAGGAACTGGACGCGGCCTGGTCGCAGGTACGCGTGGAAGGCGCGCCGGCGGACGCCAGCCGCTACAACAACCTGGCGTTCGGTCCGTTCCAGGGCACAGGCGGCAGCACCGCCATCGCCAACTCCTGGGAGCAGCTGCGCAAGGCTGGCGCCAGCGCCCGCGCCATGCTGGTATCGGCTGCGGCGGCACAATGGCACGTGCCGGCCGGCGAGATCAGCGTCAGCGACGGCGTGCTCTCGCACGGCGCCCGCAAGGCCACCTTCGGCGAGCTGGCGGCTGCGGCGGCGCTGTTGCCGGTTCCGGCCGACGTGCCGCTGAAATCGCCCAAGGACTTCAAGCTGATCGGCAAGCAGGTGCCACGCAAGGATAGCGCGGACAAGGTCAACGGCCGCGCGCAATTTACCCAGGACTTGCACCTGCCCGGCATGCTGACCGCCGTCGTCGCCCATGCGCCGCGCTTCGGCGCCACCGTCAAATCCTTCGACGCCCGCAAGGCCAAGGCCGTCAAAGGCGTGGTTGACGTGGTGCAGATTCCGACCGGCGTGGCCGTGCTCGCACGCGATACCTGGAGCGCCAAGAAGGGCCGTGATGCGCTGCATGTGGTGTGGGATGAATCCAAGGCGTTCAAGCTGGGCAGCGAGGAAATCTTCGCCGAATACCGCACGCTGGCGCAGCAGCCAGGCATGGTCGCCAACAGCACGGGCGATGCCCAAGCCGCCTTGGCCGGCTCGGCCCGGGTGTTCCGTGCCGCCTACGATTTCCCGTATCTCGCGCACGCAGCGATGGAGCCAATGAACTGCGTGGTGCGCATCGGCGAGCATGAATGCGAACTATGGTACGGCGCGCAGTTCCAATCCATCGACCAGGCCGCGGTCGCCGCGCTGGTTGGTATGCAGCCGGAAAAAGTGAAGCTCAATATGCTCTACGCCGGCGGCAGCTTTGGCCGGCGCGCCAGCAAGGACGCCGACTACGTGCTGGAAGCGGTGCAGATCGCCAAGGCCAGCAAATCGCGCGCACCTGTCAAGATGGTCTGGCTGCGCGAGGACGATATGCGGGGCGGGTACTACCGCCCTGCTTTCCACCATGCGCTGGAAGCGTCGCTGGGCGCCGATGGGCTGCCGACCGGCTGGCGCCACCGTCTGGTGGGCCAATCGATCATGGCCGGCACGGCATTCGCCGGCACGAGGATCAAGAATGGCATCGACGCGCTTTCCGTCGAGGGCGCGGCAAATCTGCCGTACGGCATACCCGCGATGCGCGTCGAACTGCACACGCCGACGGGGAATGCGGTCCCGGTGCTTTGGTGGCGTTCGGTGGGCTCGACGCACACCGCCTACTCCACCGAGACCTTTATCGACGAACTGGCAAGCCATGCCGGACAAGATGCCGTGGCCTACCGGCTTGCGCTGCTCGGCAAACATCCTCGCCATGCCGGCGCGCTGAAGCTGGCCGCTGAACAAGCCGGCTGGGGCAAGCCACTGCAAGCGGGTCCGGACGGCGCGCGCCGTGGGCGCGGCATCGCGGTGCATGAAGCGTTCGGCAGTTACGTGGCCCAGGTCGCCGAGGTGACAGTGAACGCCGACGGCAGCTTCAGCGTGGACCGCGTCGTCTGCGCGGTCGATTGCGGCATCGTCGTCAATCCCGACGTCGTGCGGGCCCAGGTCGAAGGCGGCGTGGGCTTCGCGTTGTCGGCGGCGCTGCACGGCGCCATCACTCTGAAGGACGGCGCGGTGGAGCAGTCCAACTTCCACGACTATGCGCCAATCCGCATCAACGAAATGCCGAGGGTGGAAGTGCATATCGTCGCTTCGGCTGAAAAGCCTACCGGCATCGGCGAACCAGGCGTACCTCCGCTGGCGCCGGCCGTGGCGAATGCCTTGGCCGCCGCCACCGGCAAACGGCTGCGCAGCCTGCCGTTCCGCACGGAGGAGCTGAAAGCCTGATGGAAAGTGTCGATCTGCAGGTTCTGGAGGCCGCCCGTCGCTGGGCGGCCGAAGGACGGCGCTATGCCTTGATAACGGTGGCGCACACATGGGGCTCCGCGCCCCGTCCCGCTGGCTCGTGGCTGGTGATACGGGAGGACGGCATGGCGGTCGGTTCGGTTTCAGGCGGATGCGTTGAAGACGACATCATTGCCCGCATGCGCGAGGGGCGCCTTGGCGATCGCCTGCCATTCAGCCTGCATTATGGTGTCACCCACGACGAGGCCGCACGCTTTGGCCTGCCTTGTGGCGGCGCCCTGCAACTGGTGGTCGAACCGCAGCCGGATGCCGGGCAACTGGAAGACCTGGCACGACGGCTGGAACGTGGCGAACTGGCGTTGAGGGAGGTCGACCTGGCGCGCGGCGTCACGTCCCTGGGCACGGCCGCGCGCGGGGACTCGCTCAGCTGGAGCGGCCAGTTGCTGCGTACCGTCCATGGCCCGCAATGGCGGCTGTTCATCGTCGGCGCGGGGCAAATCTCCTACTATCTTTCGCAGATGGCGCAGGCGCTCGACTACGACGTTACCATCTGCGAGCCACGCAATGAGTATGGCGCCGAATGGCGCGTGCCGGGCACCAGGATGGTCGCCACCATGCCTGACGACGCCTTCCTTGCCATGCAGGCCGATGCACGTTGCGCGGTGGTCGCCCTGACGCACGATCCGAAGCTGGACGACATGCTGTTGCTGGAAGCACTGCGCTCGCCCGCCTTCTACGTCGGTGCGGTTGGTTCCCGCCTCAATGACAGCAAGCGGCGTGAGCGCCTGTCACGCCACTTCGGCTTCTCGGCGGCGGAACTGCGGCGCCTGCACGGTCCCATCGGCCTTCCCATCGGCAGTCACACGCCGCCCGAAATCGCGGTCGCCATCGTGGCGGAAATGACGGCGGTCCGCCACGGCGCGCCGATTGCCGCCAGATGAGCCTACCATTCATGCGCCTTTTGTAGAACACCGAGAACGGCAGCGTTGCCCTGATAGCGCTTGCGCAAGGCTGCCTCTTCCTTATCCAGTTTGTCACAGCGGTATTTCTTCATCGCCGCGGCAATCTCGCGTCCACGCTCTGCGTCGTAAGGCTCTTCGCCGGCGAAATGCGTGCACATCGCAATGCGCTCCACCACGGAAGCCACAGCTTTCGGCTGCCCTTTCGTCAGCTCCGCCAGCGTACCCTCCTCCGCCTGCGCGACGAGCGACACCAGTATCAAACCAAGAAACATGGGTAGACGAATCATCAGAACTAGCAACGCCTCACTCTATGCTTGCGATGACATTCTGCACCTGCCCGTGCAGTGTTGGAAGGTCGGTGTGAATCGTCTTTGCAACCGCATTGCGCATCTGGTAAGCGAATGTCAGTGGTAACTCCGGGTGTTGTGCTGCGAATCTGGATAGTGTTTTTGTATGGTGTTGCTGGCTTCGCCCAAGATCTCCAGATTGCGGAGTACCGCATCCTGAACCAGTTCATTTTGTAGAAAGGCGACTTCGTCCAAATCTTCGATGTAGCGATTAATGCGTTCGATCGCCTGCAACATGTGCGCCAGGTAATCAATCAACCGCTGCTGATCCTTGCTCATACCGGCACAGCCTCTGCGAGAACGGAGGCCCTGAACTTCTCCGGCAACGCTTTCGGGGTGAGCACATCAACCGGCACGCCTAACAACTCTAAAAGTTCGTGGCGGATGGCGCCGATGTCGAACAGCGTGGTCTCCGGCGTCGGATCGATGAGCAAATCCAAATCGCTATCTTCCGTATCACATCCCTGGAGCACCGAGCCAAACACGCGAGGGTTGCAGGCACGATGCTTCTCTACGATCCGGCGGATCGCGTCGCGGTGTGTTTGAAACGCAGTGGAAGGCTTCATTTGGGGGCGTGCGCAGAGCAAAGTTATTAGCGGAGATTCTACCACCATGGTTTCCACGGCTCCGGAGAGCAAGTCCGTCAATTGTGCCGATTTATCACTATTTATCATATAAAAAATTCAAGACCAACTCAAGACCACCCGCCCATACTACCCCGTCCAAAAATTTGTAGTCCCGACAACACTTTAAAAAATACGCCTACAATCTGACCCCGCAAGGAATGCAAGCATGAAAACTGAGGCTGGTTTGCTCGACACCCTGAACAGTGTCCTGATCGCGTCGCCCTTCGAGACGCCCGACTATCGCCTGGTGGCCGACGCCATGCGCGCCGGCGCTTTCGCCTTCCTGGACATTGGGCGCGACTGGCCGCAGGCGCGCGCCGCGATCGAGCGGGTCCGGGCGGCGGCGCCGGGCAACTTCGGCCTGCGTATTCCCGAAGGCGTGCGCCTGGACGAGACGGCGCTGGCGCCGCTGCGCGAGCGCGTCAAGGTGCTGATGCACGCCGCGCCAGAAGAGTTCCAGCCGCTGCCCGGCTTCTTCCATCTGGTGCAGGTGGTGTCGCTCGAGGAGGCGCTGGAGGCGCAGCGCCTAGGGGCCGACGGCCTGATACTCAAGGGCGCCGAGAGCGGCGGCCGGGTTGGCGCGTTCAACAGTTTCATCTTGCTGCAACAGACCCACGGCCGCCTGGCGCTGCCGTACTGGGCCCAGGGCGGCATGGGGCCGCATGGCGCGGCGGCGGCGGTGCTGGCCGGCGCCCAAGGCGTGCTGTACGACTCGCAACTGGCGCTGATGCCGGCGGCCAGCAGCCGGCCGGGGTTGCGCCCGGTGTTCAAGGCGGTCAACGGTTCCGAGACGGCCGTCGCCGGCGGCTACCGCTTCCTGCGGCATAAGCTGCTGCCCGACGTGGCCGAGGAGTCCGGCCGGGAACAGTTGCTGGAGCAGCTGGCCGGCGCCGCCGCGCCGCTGCTGGCCGGCGAGGACCTGGCGCTGGCTCAGCTGTTCCATTCCCTTCACGGCGACGTCGCCGGGCTGGTGCACGCGACCGAGGAAGCCATCACCGGCCATCTGCGCCAGGCCTCGCGCGCGCCGCTGTTCGGCGCCGACTCCGCGTTCGCCACACAGCATGGCCTGCGCTATCCACTGGTGCAGGGACCGATGGCGCAGGTATCGGACCGGCCCGGCTTCGCGGCCGCCGTGGCCGAGGCCGGCGCCATGCCGTCGATCGCACTAGCCCTGCTCCCGCCTGAGCGCGCCCGGCCTATCCTCGAGCAGACCCGCGCCCGCCTCGACGGCAAACCGTGGTGCGTCGGCCTGTTGGGTTTCCTGCCGCCCGATCTGTACAAGGCGCAGGCTGAACTGGTGCTGGCCATGGCGTCGTCCCATGTGATCCTGGCCGGCGGCCGGCCCGACCAGGCCAGGGCTTTCGAACAACAGGGCATCGGCGCCTTCCTGCACTGCCCCACCATCGGCCTGTTCGACAGTTTCCTGGCCGCCGGCGCGCGCCGTTTCGTGTTCGAAGGGCGCGAGTGCGGCGGCCATGTCGGCCCGCTGTCGTCGATGACGCTGTGGGAAGGCCAGATTGCGCGCGCGCTTGAATCCGACGCTTGCGCCGAGTTGTCGCTGCTGTTTGCCGGCGGCCTGCACGACCGCCTGTCCGGCGCGCTGCTGGCCGCCATGTGCGCGCCGCTGGCGGCGCTGGGCGCCAAGATCGGCATCTCGATGGGAACGGCCTACCTGTTCACCGAGGAGGCCGTGCGCGAGGGCGCGATCCTGGCGGCCTACCAGGAACTGGCCGTGGCCAGCAGCGAGACCGCGCTGGTGCAAACCCGGCCGGGCCACGTCACGCGCTGCCTGCGCACGCCGTATGTCGCCTACCTGGAACAGGAACGGCTGCGCCTGCGCGGCGAAGGCAAGAGCCGCGACGAGATCTTCCTGGCGCTGGAACAGATGAACGCCGGCCATTTACGCATCGCCTCCAAGGGCAGCAAGCGGGTCAATGGCGTGGCCACCGAAGTCGACGCCGACATGCAGCTGAACGAGGGCATGTACATGATCGGCGACGTCGCCTGCCTGCGCCAGCAGGTGCTCAGCATCGCCGGCCTGCACCAGGAGCTGGCGGCCAGCGCGCAACTGCTGCGCGACTATCGCGCGCCGGCGCGCACCTTGCGGCGCGGGGCGCCCTGCGACATCGCCATCGTCGGCATGGCCGGCATCTTCCCCGGCGCGCTGACGGCCCAGCAATTCTGGGCCAACATCATCGAGGGCAAGGACAGCGTCACGGAGGTGCCCGACGGCCGCTGGAACAAGGAGCTGTACTACGACCCGAACGCGGCCGGCGCGCGCGGCGAAAAAACCAATTCGAAATGGGGCGGCTTCGTGCCCGATTTCCATTTCGACCCGGCCCTGTTCGGCATCCCGCCGCAAAGCCTGGGCTCGATCGATCCGGCCCAGATCGCCGGCCTGCTGGTGGCCTACCAGGCCTTGCAGGATGCCGGCTATCTCGACCGGCCCTTCAACCGCGAACGCACCTCCGTCATCTTCGGCATCGAGCCGGGCGCCGACATCTCCGGCGCCTATGGCCTGCGCATCATGCTGCCGCAATTGCTGGACGAGCCGGCGCTGGGCCAGGCGCTGGCCGGCCTGCCGCGCCTGACGGAAGACAGTTTTTCCGGCGTGCTGGGCAATGTCGTCTCGGGCCGGATCAGCAACCGGCTCGATCTCGGCGGCCAGAACTTCACCGTCGATGCCGCCTGCGCCTCGTCGCTGGCGGCGGTCGACGCCGCGATCAAGGAATTGCGCTATGGCGAAAGCGACCTGGCCATCGCCGGCGGGGTCGATTTCCACAACGGCATCCATGACTACCTGATGTTTTCCAGCACCCACGCGCTGTCGGGCAGCGGCAAGTGCCGCAGTTTTTCCGAGACGGCCGACGGCATCGCGCTGGGCGAAGGCGCGGGCGCGCTGGTGCTCAAGCGCTACGAGGACGCCTTGTGCGACGGCGACCATGTCTACGCAGTGATCCGCGGCATCGGCGGCGCCAGCGACGGCAAGTCGCTGGGCCTGACCGCGCCGCGCCGGCAAGGACAGCAGCGGGCGCTCAACCGGGCCTACCGGCGCGCCGGCATTTCGCCGGCCGAAGTCGGCTTGCTGGAAGCGCACGGCACCGGCACAGTGGTGGGCGACCGCACCGAACTGGCGTCGATGGAAACCGTATTTTCCAACGCCGGCAGCGCGCCGGCCGGCTGCGCCCTGGGCTCGGTCAAGACCCAGATCGGCCATACCAAGTGCGCCGCCGGCATCGCCAGCCTGATCAAATCGGCCTACGCGGTCGAGCAAGGTCTGCTGCCGCCAACGCTGCATTTGGATCAGCCCAACGCCTACTACCGGCAGGACAGCAGCTCCTTCTACTTCCCCGCGCGCACCCTGCCCTGGCTCGCGCGGGAGCGCAAGGCCGGCGTCAGCGCCTTTGGCTTCGGCGGCACCAATTACCATCTGGTGATCGACCGCGGCGACGCCGATCGCGTCGCCGCCACCCCGGCCGCGCCGCAAGTGTGGCCTTGCGAGCTGCTGCTGTTCCGTGGCCACAGCTTTGATTCGGCCCGCCTGCAGGTCGAGCGTCTGCAAGCCTATCTGGCCGGCGGCCACCAGGAACGGTTGTGCGACATCGCCTACAGCCACCATCTGGGCAACGAGGGCGAGGGTCCGGTGCGGCTCGCGGTGGTCGCCACCAGCGTGGCCGAACTCGGCGCCAGGCTGGCACGCGCGGTCCAGGGACAGGCCGATCCGCTCGGTGTCTATGTTGGCGCCGGCCTGCCGATGGAGGGGCAGTTGGCCTTCCTGTTCCCGGGCCAGGGCAGCCAGTTCCCCGGCATGGGCGCCGACTTGTTCACCTACTTCCCGGCCACCCGCACGCATCTGGCCGGCGAGCCGGCGCTGTGCGCGGCGATGTTCCCGCCCGGCGCCTTGTCGGACCAGCAGCGCACCGAGCAGGAAGCCGCGCTGACCGACACCCGCATGGCGCAGCCGGCATTGGGCGTCGTCAGCCTGGCAGCGGCGCAGGTGTTGCGCACGCTCGGCATCGAGGCCAGCCAGCTGGCCGGCCACAGTTTCGGCGAGCTGAGCGCGTTGTGCCACGCGGGCAGCATCGCGCCTGGTGCGCTGGTGCAGGTCAGCCGCCAGCGCGCCGACAGCATCCTGGGCAGTTTTGATGGCAAGGAGCGCGGCGCCATGCTGGCGGTCGAGGGCGACGCGGCGCTGGTGCATGCGGTGCTCGGCGAGTTGGGCGAGCTCGACATCGCCAACTTGAACGCGCCGCGCGACGCCTTGTCGCGGCTGGAGAGCGAGGCGATTGCGTCGGCTCTGCAGAAGTGCAAGCAGGCCGGCGTGCGGGCGCGCATCCTGCCGGTCGCCTGCGCCTTCCACAGCCGCAGCCTGGGCGCGGCGGCCGCGCACTTCAGCGATTACCTGCGCCAGTTGCCTTTGGCCCCGCAACAATCGGCCACGACGGTCTGGTCGAACCAGGACGCCGCGCCCTACCCGGACGGCACGGGCGCCGATGCGCTGGCCGATAACCTCGGCCGGCAGATCGCCGCGCCGGTGCGTTTCGAGGCGATGATACGCGCCATGCACGCGCAGGGTGTGCGCACTTTTGTCGAGGTCGGCGCGGGCGGCGCGCTGTCCTCCTTGGTGAACAATATCCTCGACGGCGCACCGGTCCAGGCGCTGCCGCTGCTGTTGCGCGACGCGCCGCCGCTGAAAGGGCTGATGCACACGCTGGCCCGGCTGGCCACGCTGGGCGCGCCGCTGGCGCCGGGGGCGCTGTACGCCGACCGCCGCTTGCGCCGGCTCGACCTGGCGCAGCCCAAGGCGCTGGCGGCGACGATGTGGAGCGTCAACGGCCAGCACGCCTGGCCGCTGCATGGCAAGCTGCCTGCGCACGCCTACGATCCCGCGCTGGGCGGGAAGCTGGCGTTGGCACCGGCGGCGGCCCAGCCGGCGCCGCTCGACGACGACGCGCGCGCGGCGGTGATGCGCAGTTATTTCGACAGCGTGACTCATTTCGTTCAGCAGCAACGTGATGTCATGCTGGGCTACCTGGGGGCGGCGCAGCTGGCCATGTCGCTGCCGGTCGCCGGCAGTGGCGCCGCCGTACCGCTGGCGGCTGCCGGCAGTGGTTTCGCTGTATCGCAGGCGGTTGCCGGCAGTCGCGCCGTACCGCTGACGGTCGCCGGCGGTGGCACTGCCACACCGCTGGCGGTGGCTGCGCCGCATGTGGCGCAGCCGGTTGCGGCCGGCCAGGCTGCACCCGCAGCATTCGCAGCACCGGCCGCCCCGTTGGCGGACCGCGCGGCGATCGAGCGCAAACTCAGGGCTTTGATATGCGAACGCACCGGCTATCCCGAGGAAATGATCGAGCCCGATCTCGACCTGGAGGCTGATCTCGGCATCGACTCGATCAAGCGCGTCGAACTGCTGTCGGAGATCGGCAAGGACCTGGGCGTGGCGAACACCGGCGCATCCGATCAATTGGGTGACGACGCGGCGCAGTTCCTCGAAGAGGTTTCCAGGATCAAGACGCTGCGAGGCATCGGCGCCTGGCTTGCCGACTATGTGGGCAAGACTGCGGCAACGGCCGCGCCGGCGCCCTCGCCTGAACCGGCCGCGCCCGTGGCCTACGACCGCGACGCCATCGAAGCCAAATTGAAGGCACTGATTTGCGCCCGCACCGGCTATCCGGAGGAAATGATCGACGCCGATCTCGACCTCGAGGCCGACCTCGGAATCGATTCGATCAAGCGGGTCGAACTACTGTCCGAGATAGGCAAGGAACTCGGCCTGGCGGGCACCGGCGCACCCGGCGAACTGGGCGACGACGCCGCGCAATTCCTGGAGGAGGTATCCAGAATCAAGACCCTGCGCGGCATCAGCACCTGGCTGGCGGACCACAGCAAGCCCCAACAAGCGCCGGCGGCGGCACATGAGGTGGCACACGCGGTGGCACGTGCGGTGGCACACGATGGGGCAATGGAGCCTGCGGCGCCCTCCCCCTCTCCGGCTGCCCCGGTAGTGCCGCTCAGGGTGCTCGAAGTGCTGTATTCGGCGCAGCCGCTGCAGCCTTCGGCGCCAGCGCGGCTGGCAGGCAAGACGCTGCATTGCGTCGGTGCGCCCGCAGCGCTGTACGACGCGCTGCGCCGGGGCCTGGACGCCCTCGGCGCCCGCCTGGAACCGCTGGAACGCAGCGCGCTCCAGACCGGGCTGCAACTGGACACCAACGGCATCCTCTACTTCAACCGCGACGACGATCCCTACCAGGACGTGCTGGGCCTGTTCCATGCCTTGCGCGCCTGCGATGCGCGCGTCATCGACACTGTGATGACGATCCAGGACGATCCCGCCCCGCTGCGCCATGCGGACGGCCGCTACCACGGTCCCTCGAGCGGCAGCGGCACCTGCGGCATGCTGGTGAGCCTGCGCTGGGAATGGCCCAAGGTGCCGGTGATCCGTCCGCTGATCCTGCACGACGCCGCGCGGCTCGACGCCGAGGCGCTGGCCGCGCGCGTGCTCAGCGAAATCCTCAGCCAGCCCGAGATACTGGCCCAGCCGGTCGCGTATTGCGACGGCATCCGGCACGTGCGCAAGGCTTTGCCACGGCCACCATACGTATGCTCGACCGAAGCGCTGCGGCTGGAACCGGAGGCGGTGGTAGTGATCGTCGGCGGCGCCAAGGGCATCACCAGCTGGTTCGCGTCGGCCTTTGCCGAACGATACCGCTGCCGCCTGGTGCTGCTGGGACGCTCGCCGCTGCCGGCCGGCGCCGAGCCTTTCCCTGGCGTCGACACGGCGCCCGCGCTGCGCCAGGCGTTGCTGGCCCAGCACAATGGCGCCACGCGTACAAAAGACATCGAGGCCACGGTGAGCGCCATCCTGGCCGACAAGCAGATGCGCCGCACGATGGAGGAACTCGACGGCTTCGGCAGCGAGATGCTGTACCTGCAGGCCGACGTCACCGAGCCGGACCAGGTCGACGCCGCGCTGCGCGAGGTGATGGCGCGCTACCAGCGCATCGATGGCGTGCTGTTCGGCGCCGGCATCCTGGACGACCGCTTCATCAAGGACAAGCAGGAAGCCTCGCTGGCGCGGGTCTACCAGACGAAGGCCAGCGGCGTGGAAAACGTGCTCGACAGCCTGGACCGCCTCACCGAGCCGGCCTTCGTAGTTTTCTTCTCGAGCATCTCGGCCACGCTGGGCAACCGCGGCCAGACCGACTACTCGGCCGCCAACGCCTACCTCGACAAGCGCGCCATGGCCTTGAACGCCAGCCGCAACGGGCACTACCTGTCGGTCAACTGGGGACCGTGGGAAGGCGCCGGCATGATCGATGAAACGCTGCAGAAGCACCTGGAGGGCATGGGCATCCACGCCATCACCCGCCGCCAGGGGGTGGATTTCCTGTTCGACGAACTGGGCGCCGGCAAGCGGTCCAGCCGCCTGATCGCCACCTGCGTCAAGGACGAGGCCCTGTTCTGGAACGAGGAAGCCGCATGAGCCGCATGACACACGCACTGAGGCGCCGTCATGGGATTTAAGGTCGCCATCGTCGGCATGGCGTGCCGCTTCCCCCAGGCGCCGGACCTGGCCACGTTCTGGAACAACATCCAGGGAGGCGTCGACGCCATCAGCGCCTATCCGATGGCGCAGCGCTGGGGCAAGCAGAACGGCTACTACGCGCCGGGCAGCGCGCCCGGCCTGGAGCAGACGTATTGCGGCCGCGCCGGCGTGGTGGCGGACCTGAGCTTCGATCCGCTCGCCTACGGCATCGTGCCGCGCGAAGTGGAAGAAGCCGAGGCCGACCAGTTCATCATGCTCGACCTGGCCCGCAGCGCGCTGGCCGACGCCGGCATCGTGCGCACCGGGCGCGAGCAACCGGCGCTGCCGGTGGGCGTGATCGTGGGCCGTACCATGCCGATCGGACCGGTGACGATGCGCTTCCTCGACCGCATCAAGCTGCTGCCGCAGCTGCGCCAGGGCCTGCGCGACAGTTTCCCGGGACTGGACGAGGCCCAGCTCGACGCCTTCGCCGAGCGTTTCGTGGCCGAGCGCAAGGCCGGTTTCGAGAACAGCCTGACGCGCAACCTGGTGCCGGGTTTTGCCGCCGCGCGCCTGGCCAACCGGCTCAACCTGTGCGGGCCGAGTTACATTCTCGATGCCGCCTGCGCGTCGTCGCTGGTGGCGATTGAAAACGCCATCATGCAGTTGCAGCTGGGGCGCTGCGAGGTCATGCTGGCCGGCGGCGTGCATGTGCCGCTGACGCAGGGCTACTGGTCGATGTTCACCAATATCGGCGCGCTGTCGCGGCAGGAACAGATTCGTCCCTTCGACCGTGGCGCCGACGGCCTGTTGCTGGGCGAAGGCGCCGGCCTGGTGGTGCTCAAGCCGCTGGCCGCCGCGTTGGCCCAGGGCGACCGCATCCACGCCGTGATCGAAGGCGTCGGCAGCCGCAGCGACGGCCGCGCCGAAAGCCTGCTGGCGCCCTGTTCGGACGGCCAGGTCCAGGCCTTCGACGCCGCCTGGCGCAGCGCTGGCATCGACCCTAGCCGCGCCGGCTACATCGAATGCCACGGCACTGGCATGCCGCGCGGCGACGAGGTGGAAAGCGGCTCGCTGCTGCGTTTCTTCGGACCGCACATGCAAGGGAGGCAGGTGGCGCTGGGTTCGGTCAAGTCGATGATCGGCCATACGCTGGGCGCGGCCGGCATCGCCAGCGTCATCAAGACAGCCTGCGCGCTGCGGGACGGCGTGCTGCCGCCTTCGCTGCACTGCCGCGAACTGCGGGCAGACCTGGCTGGACAGGGCTTCCATGTGCCCCGACACAGCACGCCGTGGACTGACGGCGCGGACCGCGTGGCCGGCGTGAGCGCCTTCGGTTTTGGCGGCATCAACGCCCATCTGGTCATGAGCGCGCCGCCGGCCCCGGCGCGGGTGAGCGTGCCCGTCGCACTGGACCTGCGCCAGCTGGCCGCACAGGAAACCGTGCAGGCGCTGGCGCAGGCAAGCGTGCCCGGCGCATTGGGCCTGCGCGAGTTGGCCTCGGAGGAAACCGTGTTGGCGCCGGCCTGGGTGGGCACGCCCGTCGCGCTGGACTTGCGGCAGCTGGCCACGCAGGAAGCCGTGCTGGCGCTGGCGCGGCCTGATCCGGCCAGCCTGCTGGCGGACCTCGACAGCGGCGCGCTGCATGCGGGCGCCGGGCCGTGCCGGCTGGTGCTGTTCGATCCCACGCCCGAACGGCTGGCCAAGGCCAGGCGCATCGTCGCGCGCGGTCTGCCGTGGCGCGGCAAGCAGGATATTTTCTTCACGCCCGAGGGCCTGCTCGGCGCGGGCGGCAAGCTGGCCTTCCTGTTTCCAGGCCTGGGCAACCAGGTCAACCCTGATTTCCGCGAGCTGGCGCTGCGCTTCGGCCTCGACCTCGCGCAGCTGGCGGCCGGGCGCGACGACGCGCTGGTGAGCAGCAGCCTGCAGACGGTGTATTCCACCAATACCCTGTACCACGTGTTCGGCGCGCTCGGCATCGCGCCCGACGCCATCGCCGGCCATTCGCTGGGCGAGTGGATTGCCTGCGTGTCGAGCGGCATGATCGGCGCGGCGCAGTTGGACATCCTGGTCGAGCGCCTGCTCGCCCTGCAGGACGAAGTGATGGGCAAGGGTTATTTCCTGGTGGCGGTCTGGGGCGGCGCCGAACGCGTGCGCGAGCTGATGGCCGGCATCGACGGTGTCGCCGTCGCGGTCGACAACTGCCCTGGTCACTGCGTTATCTGCGGCACCGCCGCCGCCCTGGAGACAGCCCAGCAGCGCCTGCGCGCGCAGGGGCTGTTGTCGGTCAACATGGGGGTTGAGGCGGCGTCGCACACGCCGTTCATCCACGCCGGGTTGCAGAGCATCCGCCCGCTGGTGGAGCAGATCGTGCTGTCGGAACCGTCTGTGCCGGTCTGGTCGTCGAGCCTGGCCGGGCCTTATCCGCAAGCCGCCGCCGAGGTCAAGGAAGTCATCATCGACAATATGGCCACGCCGGTGCGCTTCCGCGAGCTGGTCACGCGGCTGCACCACGAAGGCTTCCGCGTCTTCCTGCAGATCGGCAATGCCGGCTTGAGCGGCTTCGTCGCCGACACCCTGAAGGGCAGCGATTGCATGACGCTCGACGCCAGCAGCGCCGGCAAGAGCAGCGAGCAGATGCTGCGGCGCGCGGCGGCCGGCTTGTACGCCGAAGGCAAAGCCATCGATTTCAAACGCTTCGGTTTATGCCGCCAGCAACAGGCCGATGCGGACATGTCGGTGCGGATGCCCGCGCCGCCGTCGACGTCGATGCCGATAGCGCCGCGCACCGCACCGATGTCGCTGGACGCCAACTTGGATGAGCTGCATGCCATGCCCGGACTGTCGTTCCTGGCCGCTCCGGCGGCGGGGCTGGCGGCGCCGGTTGGGCTGGTAGCGTCTGCAGGGTTGATGGCGCAGCCAACGGCCGGGCTCCTGCCTGCCGGCGCGCACGGCTACGCGGACTTGCATGCGCTCAGCATGGATGTGTTCCAACGCGCGCAACACGACGTCATGGCGGCCTTTGGCGCGGCTGGCGGCCGGCCCCTGGCGCGCCCGCCAGCGCCAGCGCCAGCATCGGCATCAGCGTCAGCACGGGCGGCAGCCCCAGCAGCTGCCCAGGCGCCAGGGCCGTCGCGCCAGGCCGAGGCGCTGATCGGGGCGCCGGCCGGGGCACCAGCGGAGCCGCCAATCGAGCCCCATGCCGTGGTCCACCGCCAGACCATCGAGATCGATCACGCGCGCTACCCGGAGCTGTACGATCACGAAATCTATCAGTCCCATGCTGGCAGGCCAATCGCCGAGCGCTCGGCCGTGGTGCCGATGACGATGATGATCGAACTGGCGTGCGCGCTGGTGTCCGACTATCTGCCAGGCTCCAGCATCAGCGCCGTTCACAAGGCATTTTCCTTCCGTTTCGTGGAAGTACGCGGCCCGCTCGCGCTGGAGGCGCGCCTCTATCGCAAGGCGCACAACCTGTACGCGGTGGTGGTGGAAGACCACTTCTCCTGCCAGGTGGAAGTGGCCGACAAGTTACCGGAGCCACCACCACCGGCCGGCGCCGGGCGCCAGCTCGATCCCGGCCACGTACCTCCCCTCCCCTTGCAGCTCGACCGCATTTACCAGGACCGCTGGCTGTTCCACGGCCCCTTGTACCAAGGCATCAAGCAGTTGGGGCAGATGGACACCACCGGCATGGCCGGCGTGGTGGCCCCCGCCGGCGGCTTGGGCGCGCTGGTCGACAGCGCCTTCCAGGTCGCCGGTGTGTGGTTCTGCTCGCACTACGACGTGGACAATGTGGTGTTGCCGCTGAAGGTAGGCAAGCTCGAATTCTTCGCGCCGCTGGCAGCGCTGCGCGATCCGTCGGAACATTATGACTGCCATGTCTTCACCCGCCGCATCAGCGAAACCGAGTTCGTCTACGACCTCGAGCTGAGCCGCGCCGGATGCGTGCAGGTACGAGTAAGCGAATTCACCGGCCGCCGCTTCAGCGCCGATCCCTCGCTGTTCGCCATCTTCCGCACGCCCGAGCGCCTGAACCCGATCAGCGAACAACTGGAGGACGGCCTGTTCGTCTTCGACCTGGCGTTCCGCTCCAACTGGACCAGGGTGATGCTGACCAAGAGCTACCTGACCGGACGCGAAATCGTCCGCGTCGACGGCAGCAAAACCATCGGCCACCGCAACGCGATCTTGCGCGGCATGGTGGCGGCGAAGGACGGCCTCAAGCAGTGGCTGGCACGGCATCGCGGCGTCGACACGCTGTTCCCGTCCGAAATCGAGATCGACCACGACGAGCATGGCGTGCCCATCGGCATCGTGGCCGGGCATGCGGCGCCGCTGGCGCTGTCGATCAGCCACAAGCCCGACATCGCCGCCGTCATCGTCGGCGGCGCGCAGCGCGTCGGCATCGACGTCGAGTGCATCGAGCCGCGCGGCGACGCTTTCGAAAGGCTCAACTATGACGCCGACGAAATCGCGTTTTTCGCGGCGCAACCGGACGCCGAGCGGGCCTTCTGGCAAACCCTGTTCTGGACCGCGAAGGAAGCCTGGGGCAAATGCAACGGCCGTGGCCTGGCCGGCGCGCCGCGCCGTATCAAGGTGCGCGAAGTGCGCAGCGCCGGCACAGGATGGCGCGGACGGGTCGAAGGCGCCGAGTTCAGCGCGCGCCGCCACAAGGACGGCCACGTGATCAGCTGGGTGCGCGAACAACAGGAAGTGCAACACTAACCAAGGAATAACGATGGCGATAACAAAAGAACAGGCCATACAGGCGATCCGCGACGCAGTCCACCAGGTCGTGGGCGAGGAATGGGCGCAGGAAATGACGATCGATGGCGACACCACCTTGAGCGGGGGACTTGAACTCGACAGCATAGAAATCGCCAAGGTGATCGAAATCATGCTCAAGCGCTTCCCCGCAGTCGACTTCGAAAACTGGTTCGCCCAGATGGCCATGGAGCGTATCGTCGGCATGACGGTGGGCGATATCGCCGCATTCATCGCCGCCTCCAGCCCGGAGCTGGCGGCGTGACGGCAGGCGGCGCGCCCGAGCTCAATGCGATTTCGCTGGGCGGCGCCAACCGCCGCACGATCCTGTTCGTGCACGGCATGGCCGGCACCGCCGGCCTGTGGGCACTCGGCTATGCCTTCAGGCTGGTGAAGGATTATCACGTCGTAGCCTACGACCAGCGCGGCCACGGCTTGTCGCCGGCGCCGCCGTCCGGCTATCGGCTGGCCGACCACGCGGACGACCTGGAACGGGTGCGGCGCCGTCACACCGACGGCCCGGTGGTGGTGGTCGGCTACAGCTATGGCGGCCATATCGCCAGCCAGTGGGCGATGCGCTATCCGCAGTCGGCGGCGGGCCTGGTGATCCTCGATACGCCGCCGCTGCCGGTGTCGGCGCACGATATCGACGCCATGCTCGACGGCGTGAGCGCGGTGCTGGGCGGCGACTTCTCGCCAAGCGGCGGGTTCCTCGATCCGCTCAAGGACAGCTTGCGCGACGACATACAGCGGCGCCGGCGCGCGCTCATGAACGTCAAGCGGCGCTTGGACGTGCTGAAGCAGACGCGCTTCCGGCAAGAGGTGCTGGGCGACCAGCCTTTCAGCGACGCGGCATTCCAGGGCATCGCCTGCAAGACCGGCTTGATCTACTCGAGCGGCGCCGGGCATCACGCCTACGCGCGGCGACAGCAGGCGCTGATCGGGGACTGCGCCCTGACCATCCTGGAGGGCGAGCACGATTTCGTCATCCAGCGCGCCGATGCCGTCGCCGCAGCCCTGCAAGCGTTCCTGGCGGGACTGCCCGACGAAGCCTGGCATCCTGCGCCCGCGCCGGTGGAGAGCTAACGATGGCGCGCATCGTCTGCGCGGCGCCGCCGCTGTTCGGCCACATGACGCCGCTGGTGGCGCTGGCGGAGGGCTTGCGCGCGCGCGGCCACGAGGTGCTGGTGATCGACTATTTCAGCCAGCCGTTCTGGCTGCCGGCGGGCCTGCGGCGCGTTGCGGTGCCCGCGTTTAACATCGAGCAGGCGATCGGCGCCGTGGCCGACGGCAGCCTGGTGACGGAAGCGCTGCAGGCCCTGCAACAATTCTGCCTGGCGGTCCATGCCGACACCTTGCGGCATTGCCGGGAGTTCGCGCCGGACCTGCTGTTGTTCGATCAGTTGCTGCCGCTGGCGCCGCTGCTGGCCGGCGCACTGGGCTGCCGCTTTGCCTACACGATCAGCTCGCCGCTGGAGTTCCTGCCCAAGGACGAGTTGCCGTCCTGCGTCAGCCAAGGCATGACGGGCGCGTTCAACGCGCTGTTCGCCGACCTGTGCGCGGGCCTGGCGAACAACTTGCCAGGCTGCGCAGGCGCGCAGGCCACGCCGGCGCACTATCTCTGCTTTGCCACGCCGGCCTTTTGCGCGGCCGGCGCCACCGGCGTCATCGATGGAGCCGGCACCACCGGCACGGCGCCGGTATCCTTTATCGGTCCGGCCTTTGTGCGGCGCGAGCCGAGCGCCGGCGACGTGGAGCTGGCGGCCCGGATTGCCCGATTCAAGGGCAAGAAGTTCTTCGTTTCGCTGGGCTCGGTGTTGGCCGGCATGGAGCACAACCGCGCGGTGGCATTGCGCATATTCCGCAATATCGTGTTGTCCCACAACGAGCCGGACTGCCTGTTCCTGTTTTCAGCGCCGCCCGACTTGCTCAGCGAAGCGCTCGCCGACTTGCCGCTCGAGGCCACCATCCTCGGCAACCCATTCGTCAACCAGTTTTATCTGATGGAGCAATTCGACCTGGTGTTCGCGCATGGTGGCTACAACACGGCCGCCGAGTGCCTGGCTTGCGGTGTGCCGATGATTGCTTTTCCTTTTGTGTTCGACCAGACCTGGGTCGCGCAGCGCCTCCAGCAGCTCGGCGTGGGCGCGCGCGTATCACGTGTGCGCCACAGCCCGGCGATGTTGCGCGCCCTCGCCGACCGCCTGCTGACCGATCGGGACGTGCGCGCCGCGCTGGCCGCCATGCAGCGCGATGTACGTCGTTTCGACGGCCCGGCCAGCGGCGCCCAGGTGATCGAGGCGTTGCTGGACGCGCCGCCGCGCATTGTGCCGATGGCTTGTCAGCCCACGGCCCAGTACAAATTGTAGTTGTCGTGCGCGATGCGGTGGAACGGCAACAGTTCATATCCCTGCCCCGGTCCGTCCAGGCGGAAGACCAGCCCGCGCGCGTCGCGCCGCACCACGGTGTCGATGCCGGCGCCGTTCAGCCGCAGTGAAGGCACCTCGTATCGCTCCTTGATCTTCATGCCATATCCGTTTCCCGCGAGGATATCGGAACCGGGCGTGTAGCCGTCCCGGCCCAGGCGTGCCGCCAGCACGAGCGGTCCGTACATGATCGCCGCCACATCCGGCGTCCCTGGCAAGGGCGCCCAGTGCAAGTGCATCGGCATGTCAACATCGAGCACGTCGCCGTCATGCCAGGTCCGCTTGATCTCCACATAGCGGGCGGACTGCTCGCTTTCGACCACGACGCGGCCATTCAGCCGCACCGTCAGGCGCCGGCACCAGCCTGGATGCCGCAAGCGGACAGCAAATTCCCTGGGGCTCTGCATCTCCAGCGCCAGGCGGCTGGCGCCCTGTTCGGGGAACAAGGTGGTCTGACGCAGGCGCAGGCCCTGCCCGGCCCAGCGCAGCTCCGAGGCGATATACAGGTTCACATACAGCACGCTGTTGTCGTGGAAATAGATTGCCTCCCCGTGCTTCGCGTGATTCTCCATCCCGGTTCCGGTGCAGCACCAGAACGATTGCTCCGGCTTGCAATAGTGCTTGCGGTAGCCGGGACGCGTCGACTGGAAGTAGGTCACCATGCCGCTGTCGGGATCTTGCGAGGCGAGTATTCCGTTCAGCAGCGCGCGCTCGTAATAGTTGGCATAGCTGGCCGCCGGGCTGGTGGTGAACAGCGCGCGGGTCAGCCGTAACATGTTGTAGGTGCCGCAGGTTTCCATCGTTTGGACCGAACCAAGACGCTCTCCCGCTTGCCCTTGGGGGAAAAATTTTTCTTCGTCGCCATGCCCGCCGGTGGCGTAAGAGCGCTGTTCGACCACATTTTTCCAGAAGTAGCGCGCGGCCTGCTGGTACTCGGTCCGGCCGGTGAGCCCGTGCAGCCGGGCGAAGCCCACGACCTTGGGGATCTGGGTATTGGCGTGCAGGCCGTCCAGCGTGTCGCGTCCGTCGGCCAGCGGATCGAGCAGCATGCGATGGCTGAACCGTTCGGCCAGGCGAAGGTAGCGCGCCTCCCCGGTCAGCACATGCAGGTCCGCCAGCACTTCGTTCATGCCGCCGTGTTCGAGATCAAGCATCTGCTGGAACCGCGCGTCATCCAGCGGCCGCGCCGCCTCGTCGATCCAGTCGGCGATGCGCACCAGGACGACGAGGGCATCGGCATTCCCCACATGCAGATGCGCATCGCGCAAGCCGGCCATGATCTTGTGCATCGTGTACCACGGGACGCCGGCGACCGGCGCGCCCGACAAGCAATTGCGCAACTGCGTGTCGCCGTCGGGAAAAGCGCAGACGAGGCGCCCGGGCGCCGCTTCGTGGCAAGCGTGCAGTTCGCTCACCACATAGTCCACCCGCTCGCGCATCTCCGCCCGCCCTGTGGCCGCCCACATCATCGAGGCGGCGCTCAGGAAGTGGCCCAAGGTGTGGCCGGGGCAAAGCTCCATCGATTCCCAGCCTCCGTACACGGGCGCCTTGGGCGCCAGGCCGGCATTGACGCGGAAATTGTGCAGCAGGCGGTCGCAGTTCAACGACGCCAGATAGCGCAGATTAAGCTCCTGCGACTTGCGGAAAGGTCCGTCGAGCAAGCGCACGTCGGCCAGCGCGAAGGCCTGCACGGGCCCGCTTTGGCTCGCCACCTGAGCCGCCTCGGCGCGCCAGCCGGCCAGCAAGGGCGCCGCCGCAAGCGATTGCATCAAGCGGCGCCGGCGTACGTCCGCCGGCAGCGCTTCCGGCGTTGAAGGTTTCTTATCCTGGAATGACATATTTATCTCGTCGACAGTACCAGCACGGTCACCGAATACGGCGCGAAGCTGTAGTTGAACTCTTTACCGAGCCCGCTTACCTTGCTCGTCACCGGCACCACCTTGGCCGGCTCGGCGATGGTGTTGGTGTCTTCCTTCTTCGCCGAGGAGACCACGATGGCCTTGCCATTCGGCGCCACCTTGCCGGCGCCGGCGAGCTCGACCTGCACCGACTGCGCCGTGCCGATCGCGTTGACGACCTTCAGGTAGATCTCGCCCCGCTGCTCCGATTTGGTCGCCGAGAAGAACATGGTCGGCACTTCCCTCGCCGGCGGCAGCACCTGCGGCGTCTCCTGCGAGGCTGCCTCCTGCCAGGTCTGCGTGCCGACTTTTTGCGCGCTCACCGGCAGCGACACGTTGCCCACATAGTTGCTGAACATTTTCTGCACGTGGTAGGACGGCGAGCCGTAGCTGGCCTGCGCGTCGTAGCCGATCATGTTGAACCGCCACTGCACGCCGCCCGGGTTCACGTTCACCAGCAGCGGCGCGTAGCAGGACATCTCGACGACGTCGGCGTTGCGCTCCATGCCGGTCATGAAGGCGGCGTCGGCCAGCGCCGAGTGCAGGTTGGTGGTCGGCTCGCCCTCCTGCGCGGCCCACTCGCCGATGAACACCTTCGGTCCCTTGCGCTCGTAGCTGTCGTAGCGCGTGGCGTCGTTCATCATCTGCATCGGGTTGTAGTAGTAATGCTCGTCGATCAGGTCGGGCTCGCGGCTGGTCACCTTCTGTTGCTGACCCAGCCAGTCCTTGCCGTTGACGGTGGAGATCAGCTTGAGCTGCGGGTACTTCGCCTTGATGGCGTCGTGGAACTGGGTGTAACGGCCGTCGTAGTTCTTCTGCTTGTCGAAGCCGTCCTCGTTGCCGATCTCGACGTAGCGCAGCTTGAACGGCGCCGGATGGCCGTCCCTGGCGCGCTGCGCGCCCCACTTCGTACTGACGTCGCCGGTGACGTATTCGATCTCCTCGAGCGCTTCCTGCACGAAGGGTTGCAGCCCCGGGCCGGCGGGAACGTTCTCGCCGTTGAGCGCGTAACCGGCGAACACCGCCAGCACCGGCTCGGCCTTCATGTCCTCGCACCACAACAGGAATTCAAGCAGGCCCATGCCGTCGGACGAGCGGTATCCCCAGGTGCCGGGATGGCCGGGCCGCTGCGCGATCGGGCCGAGCGTTTCCTTCCACTTGAAGCGGGTCTCCACGCTGCCGCCCTCGACGTAGTTCCCGCCCGGGAAGCGCAGGAAGCGCGGCTTCATGTCGACCAGCTTTTGCATCAGGTCGATCCGGTTGCCGTTCGGCCGGTCCTTGTAGGTCGGCGGGAACAACGAGACCTGGTTGAACCAGACGGTGCCCGGGCTTTCGGTGGCGATCACCAGGCGCGCGTCGGCGGTCGGCTTGACGTTGCCGGCGGTGGCCAGGGTGACGTCGTAGCGCTTCCATTCGCCGTCGATGCGGCCGCCCACGGCCCGCGCGTACACGGTCTTGCCGTCCGCGCCTTCGATGCTGACGGTCAGCGGCACGCCGGCGCCGTCGGCCTTGGCGTAGAAGCTGGCGCGGTAGCGGGTGGCCGGCTTGACCGGAATGCCCCAGTAGCCGGCGTTGGCGACGCCGACCCGGTGGCCCGGCGCGGCGTGCGCTGCGTCCAGGCGCAGGCTGGTGGTCAGCGCGGTGGCGGGAACTGGGTGGCCCTCGTCGAGCGCGATCGCGGCGCCGCCGCCGGCATCCTGCACCACCGACCAGTGCAGCGGCGTCTTGCTGTCGTCCTTGAACGCGCGGTTGCGCACCAGCTCCGCGTACAAGCCGCCATCGTAGGAGTAGTTGATTTCCTCGGTCATCAGGCCGTACAGGGTCGGGCTGACCGGAATGCCGGGCTTGGCCAGGTCGATCTTGAGGGTGGTCTGCGCCATGGCCAACGGTGCGATGAGGGCGGCGAACGACAGTAAGGTTTTCGAATTCATGTGAAGGTTATGTAATGAAGCTGCGCTTACGGGGCGCTTGTAATTCAACGTTCGTGGTAGCGCTGGCCGTCCCTTGGCCCCCGCTGCGTCGGCATCTGCGTGCTCTCCGCCATTGTGGATGCCCTGCAGTGCCCTTTTCAATTCTCAAAATCGTCAAACGCCGAATCATTTTTCAGCGAGCGACTCGCTTAAAGAAAAAAGGGTTCAGCGCATTGGTGATTTTGAGAATTGCGACGCATACGGGGAGTGCGCAGAATGGCCGCTTCGATCATCAATAGCGAGACGTAGATGCGTACACTGGCAAAACCTCCGGCGGTCAGGACCCGGGTACTTCGTTCGGCCGGGCTTCTGGCCACGGTCATGCTGGTCAGTTGCGGTGGAAGCAGTAGCGGCGCGGCTGGCAATTCGGGCGGGCCGGCTCCGGTCGTGCTGGCGCCCACGCCTACGCCCGTCCCTACCCCGACGCCCGTGCCGACGCCCACGCCAACGCCAACGCCTGCGCCCACGGCGGGCGCCACCTGGAGCAGCGTGAAGTTCGGCGGCGGCGGTTACGTCAGCGGCCTCGTCTTCCATCCGACCTCCGCCAACGTCCTGTACGCACGGACCGATGTCGGCGGCGCCTATCGCTGGAACCAGCCCACGTCATCGTGGACGCCCATCACAGACGGTGCGGGTTTCAGCGCGGCCGACAGCCGGTATCACGGCGTGGAGAGCATCGCCCTCGATCCGAACAACGACCAGCTGGTCTACATGGCCGCCGGCATGTACACGACCGAAGGCAACGGCCGCCTGTACATCTCCAGCGACCGGGGCGAGCACTGGAGCTACGTCGGCCTGCCCTTCCCGCTCGGGGGCAACAACCCCGGCCGGGCCATCGGCGAACGCCTGACAGTCGACCCCAACCAGCCTTCGACGCTGTTCTACGCCACGCGCACCGCCGGCCTGTGGAAGAGTATCGACTCGGGCCTCAACTGGACCCAGGTCACGTCGCTGTCGAGCGCCAAGCTGCCCCAGGATCAGGTCAACGCCCTGGGCATGGGCAGCGCGATGGGCGTCGAGACGATCATCTACGACACCGGCACCAAGGACAGCGGCACGGCCACCCAAACGATCTACGCGGCCATCGCCCCGGACTACGTGCAAACAGCGGCGCTTGGTTCGAACCTGTACAAGTCGACCAATGGCGGCACGTCGTGGACTGCGGTGCCGACCCCGGTCTCCGGCTATCACATCCCGCACATGGTGCGCGCCGCCGACGGCATGTTCTACGTCGCCTTCACCAAGGCATCCGGCCCCGGCGCCGCCGGGCCCGCTCGTTTCTACAAGTTCGATGGCACGACGTGGACGCTACTAAGCAGTAACGACTCGGCCGGCTACGGCGGCGTGTCCGTCTTCGGCACCGGCGCGACCACGCGGATCGCGCTGGGTGTGACCAACACCTGGGGCAGCTTCAGCGGCCAGCAAATCATCCGGCTGTCGGACGACGCCGGCCGGACCTGGCGCGAGATCGCGGCCACCATGCCGCATACGCCGGCCGACGCGCCCTTCTGGGGATGGCCCGACGACGTCGAGATCGATCCGGCCAACCGGGATCGCATCCTGTACGGCCATGGCGGCGGAATCTGGGAAACCCGCAACGCGTCCTCACCCACGCCGAGCTGGAACGAGGCCAACGACGGCATCGAGGAGACTGCCGTCCTGAGCCTGGCCACGCCGCCGGCCGGCGCCACGTACACCGTGATCAACAATTCGGGCGACGTCGGCACCTGGGTACACACCGACCTCGCGACCAAGCCCACCTTGACGCCGGGCACCAGCTGGAGCAACGGCTTCGCCGCCGACATGGCGTGGTCCGACCCGCAATACATCGCCACCATCGGCGTCGTGCTCGGCACCAGCACCGGCTACGGCGCCTGGTCCGGCGACGGCGGCAAGACCTGGGCGAAGTTCGCCACCTACCCGCCCGGCGTCGCGGCCAACACGGGGCAGGAAGCGAGCATCGCGGTCACCGCGCGCAACAAGGCGGTCTGGGCGCCCGGCTACTCGGTGCCGTCCTACACCACGGACAACGGCGCCACCTGGGTCCCGACCAATCTGCCGGCGATCAACAGCATCTTCAACCGCGCCTACCACCTGGCGGCGGACCGCAAGAACCCGAACAAGGTCTATGCCTACGATTCCGGCGCCCATTGGTGGGGCACGCCGGGCAAGGTCTACGTCTCGACGGATGGCGGCCATACGTTCACGTTGAGCCAGGGCTCGGTCGCGGCGGGGCTGGCGCCCAACTACTTCTCGAACACCTCGCTGGCGGTCAACCCCAACGTCGAGGGCGAGCTCTGGCTGGCGGACGGCAACACCGTGTACCGCTCGAGCGATTCGGGCGCGACATGGACCAAGTTCAGCAACTTTGCCTCCATCTTCATCGGCAACCCATGGGCCCAGGTGCAGGGAGCGAGCGTCATCGCGCTCGGCAAGGCGAAAGCCGGCGCCACGTATTCGGCAGCGGTGTACGTGGTGGGCGTGATCAATGGCGTGTGGGGCGTGTACAGCTCCGACGATGGCGGCGCCAGCTGGGACCGCGTCAACGACGACGCACACCAGTTCGGCGGCATCGGCGCGATCGCGGCCGACTGGAATACCTACGGACGGATCTACATCTCCGGCACCGGCCGCGGGCTGTTGTTCAAGAACTAAATAGCGGCCATCCAGCGCTCCATTTCATCGATTCATGCAACTATAAAATTCGTTAGTTGCAGTTTATCTCTTCAATTGATAGGAATAAAGTACGCCTTGCTCAGAAAACCAAGGAAACAGAACCATGACCAAGACCCCAACCCTGCACTATATCTACGATCCGCTTTGCGGCTGGTGCTACGGCGCCGCGCCGCTGGTGAAGGCTGCCCGGGAGGTCTTGTCGGTGCAGGCTCACGGCGGCGGCATGATGGCGGGCGACCGCCGCCAGCCGGTCACGCCGCAGTTGCGCGACTACGTGATGCCGCACGACCGGCGTATCGCGAATCTCACCGGCCAGCCTTTCGGCGAGGCTTATTTCGAAGGCCTGTTGCGCGATACCTCGGCGGTATTCGATTCCGCCCCACCAACCGCCGCGGTGCTGGCGGCGGAAAAACTCGCCGGCCGCGGCCTGGACATGCTGTCCCGCCTGCAATCCGCGCACTATGTCGAAGGCCGGCGCATCGCCGACCGCGAGGTGCTCGTCACGCTGGCTGGCACGATCGGGCTGGATGCAACTGCCTTCGCGCTGGCATTGGACGAAGCACAACGCGAGCAACTTCCCTCGCACATCGCCGAGACGCGCCGGCTGATGGAACGTGTTGGCGCGCGCGGCTTCCCCAGCTTCGCGCTCGAACGCGACGGCAAGTTCACCCTGCTCGACGCAGGCGCTTTCCTCGGCCGCCCGCAGGAGCTGCGGGATTGGCTGAGGACTCAATTGCCCGATGAAGTGGCGTCGCCTGGAAGCGCGGCGGCGGAGTTCGGCTGCGGACCGGATAGCTGTTCAATCTGACCACTCTGCGGGATTGCGCCGGAAGCCGCTTGTATTGCCGAAGCAATCTCGTCTTCGCTGCGCCCCCCATTGATGGCAATGCGTCCTCCAAAGACAAAATGGGGAACCGAACGGACACCGGCATCCCTCGACTTGGCCGCATCCTCCTCGACGCGACGGTGCTGTTCCGGATCAAGTGCGATAGCACGAGCCTGAGCGCGGTCAAAACCGTAGTCGGCTGCGATGTCGGCCAGCACATCGGCATCGGAGATATTCTTCGCCTCGATGAAGTAAGCATTGGTGATTGCGACCGCGAGCCTGTGCTGCGTGTTACGCCCAGCTGCTGCCCGGATCACAGCATGGGCAGCCTGGGTCGGATAGGCCCAGAGCTGGCGGCCAAGATCCAGGTCGAAGCCCGAAGCGCGAGCTTCTCCCTCGGGGCGGGCAAAGGCGGCCTTGGGATCGGTTATGCCGTAACGCGAACGCAGCAAGTCGGGAATATAGAGGCCACCCGCCGGCGCATCCGGCAGCAACAGGACTGGGTGCTGCCGAATGTCTACGGCCAGGTTGGGGAAACGCTCCGCCAGCACTTTGTCCAGACGGTGATGTCCGACGATGCACCACGGGCAAGTGATTTCAGTATAGAAGTCTATTTGCATAATCGAGAGTCACGCAGCCTTCGCCAGCAAGGCTTTGATGGCCGTTTCGGTGTTAGCGATTGCGGCGTTGGCCGCATCGGGGCCGAGAACCGTGCCTTCGACGCGTATCACTTCAACGTCGGTCAGGCCGATGAAACCCAGCAGGTGCAGCAAATAATTGTTCTGAAAGTCGAACGGTGCCCAGGCACCTTCCGAGAACACGCCGCCAGCAGCGGTAACCAGATAGACCTTCTTGCCGGCCAGCAGTCCTTGCGGCCCGGCGCCGCCATAGCTGAAAGTGACGCCTGGCCAAGTGACGTGATCGAACCACGCCTTGAGCTGTGATGGCAGACCGAAATTGATCATGCCCGAACCGAGCACGATCACATCGGCGGCCTTCAACTCATCTACGAACTCTTGGGCGACCTTCACCGCAGCGGCCTGTTCCGGTGTGCGGTCTTCGGGCGATGTGATCCGGCCCTGGATGTAGGCTAACGTGATGTGCGGCGGCGGATTCGCGGCGAGGTCGCGCACGGTCAGCGGGCCACCCTCGCGGGCCTGGATGCCCTCGGCGATTTCGGCGGCGAAGCGGGTGGAAAGGCTGTCAGCCCGGCGCGGACTGGAAGTAACAAGCAGGGTGTGGCTCATGGCGGCTCCTAGGTATAAAATAAGAACTAAGTAAGCAATTGATTCTTGATTACCTATTCATACGAAGGATGGTATAGTTCCCACCGTTTCCCCACAAGAAGGCACACACATGTCACTTGGTCACATCGAGCTACCTGCCGCTATGCCGGCACCTGACGCTGGTGGTTGTCTGGCAACCCGTAAAATCCTGGATCGCATCGGTGACAAGTGGAGTCTCTACATTGTCGCCATGCTGGCCAAGGGCCCGCGACGCTTCAACGAATTGAAGCGTGGCATCGACGGCATTTCCCAGCGGATGCTGACGCTGACCTTGCGCGGACTGGAACGCGACGGACTGGTAACGCGAACGATGTATCCGACGATTCCTCCGCGCGTCGATTACGAACTCACAGACCTGGGAAGAACGCTGTTGAAGCCTGTCATGGCGCTGGTCAACTGGGCGAACAAGCACCAGGCCGCCATTGCCGAGGCGCATAAACGTTTCGACGAGGAGCCGGAGCCAGACCAGGTCTTGATTCAGGGCGTGGTCTACCGACGCCGATAAGCAAGCCCCAGGCTGTCAGGCTTGTGCAAATGCAGCGGCGTCATGCCAGAGCTTGGCGACCTTGGTCGGCTACTTGAACCGGTCAAAAAAGGCCTTGGACTCCTGCGCCGAAAAATTGGGGTACCAGTGGCCGCCCGTCTCGGTACCGCACCAGATGACGGGCTTGCCGCTGTCGCAGCCTTGGTACTCCACGCAGCCGTTACTCCCCAGGGGCACCGTGGCGGCACTACAGCTATTGCGCTTCAGGAAAAGATCGCGCGCCTCCATCCCTGCCGCGTAAGGCACTACGTTATCGTCTTTGGCGTGGATGAACAGGGCCGCCACCTTGTTGGAAGAGCCGGCACAGCCGCTCCAAAGCGATCCGGCCATGGGTACGATTGCCCGCACCACGTCACCCATCTGGCATCCGATGGTGTTGGACATCATGCCGCCAAAGCTGAAGCCGGTAGCAAAAACACGCTGCGTGTCGGTGCACGCGCCCTGCTGTACCTCGCTGATCACGGCGCGCAAGAAGCGCACATCGCGGTCGCCAGTATTGGCCCATCCCTTATCCAGGCCCTGCGGGGCAACGAAGATGGCATTGTCGCCGTACAAATTCTTCAGGCCGAAAAAGCCGCTCCAACCGTAGACATCGGCGGCGCTGCCATCACGCCAATGCAGACCAATGATCACCGGATAGGCCTTGTTGCGGTCATAGGCGGCCGGCATCTCGATCCAGTAATCGCGCTGGGTAGCGTCGCTGGTGAGCGAATGTAGGCCGGTAGTCAACCTGGAACCGCCGCCACATCCCGCCGTGCTCGTGGCCGGCGGAGCGGCGGGAGTCGGCGATGTCGATCCCACGGCTGACGTTGAAGTGCCGGTGGCGCCGGTTCCCCCTCCGCAGGCGACGAGCGCGATGAAAAGTAGCGCGGCCAATACATGTCTCATGTCTTCTCCTTGTTTGCATCGAGGCCTTCCATGCGCGCCAAGTCTAATTGGCACGATTGCGTGCGTCTTTTACGATTTTTGCCATTGGACGACATGTTTTTGAATATCAATCACATGCCATGTCATCAACATTTCATCATTGCTACGTAAGCTGTCGCTTCCCCTGACAATCGACCTGGACCAATCAAATGCATATTTTCAAATTCGCGTGCGCGCGCATGCAGGTGCGCGCATGAGCCGGCGTGACTTCCTCCGCAAAATGGGCAAGTCGGCCGGCGCAAGTGCCGTGCTTGCGACCTTTCCACCGTCCATCCAAAAAGCGCTGGCCCTCCCCGCCAACCAGCGCACCCGCAGCCTGCAGGATGTCGAGCATATCGTCGTGCTGACGCAGGAGAACCGCAGTTTCGACCATTACTTCGGCACGCTGGAAGGCGTAAGGGGATTTGGCGATCCGTTCCCGATTCCCGTGATGGACCGGCAAAATCTCTTCAATCGCAAATCGGTCTTCGTGCAGCGCTCTGTCGGCGGGGCGCCGGTGCCGGGCCGGCCCAACTGGCCGCAGGGCAGCGCCATCGCGCCGTTCCGGCTCAACACGGTGCAGGACTTTCCAGTCATGCGCGTGGCCGGGACGCCCCATGCCTGGCTCGACGCCCAGCTGGCGTGGGACCAAGGACGCATGAACGACTGGTGCACGGTCAAGCAGAACCGCGCGATGGGCTATTACGCCGACGCCGACATCCCCTTCCAGTTCGCGCTCGCGCGCGCCTTCACCATCTGCGACCACTATCACTGCGCCACCCAGACCGGTACCAACACCAACCGGCTGTTCCTGTTCAGCGGCCACAACGATCCGCTGGCGGTTGCGGGCGGCCCATCGACGGATAACAGCCACGACGACTTCAATCCGGACATGTCCACCGACTACTTGTGGACCACCTATCCGGAGCGGCTCGAAGCGGCGGGCATCCGCTGGCAGGTGTACCAGAACATGGCGGACAACTTCACCGATAACTCGCTGGCGGGATTCCGCCCGTTCCGCAACGCGTGGTATCGCCGGCCGGGCTATTCGCAATCCCTGCGCGATCGCGGCACCACGACGCGCGACCTCGACCTGCTCAAGGCCGACGTGCTGGCCAACCGCCTGCCGCAGGTCAGCTGGGTGGTCGCGACCGCCGAAGGTTCCGAACACCCGGGCCCGTCGAGTCCTGCACAGGGCGCCGACTACATCTCGCGCGTGCTGGACGCGCTGACCGCCAATCCTGAGAGCTGGAGCAAGACGGTCCTGATCATTAACTTCGACGAGAACGACGGCTTCTTCGACCACATGCCACCGCCGGCGGTCCCTGCGTACACGAGCTACAGCAGCAATCCGGCGCAGTCGCAGCTGGCCGGTGCGTCGACCGTCGACACGACCGGCGAGTACCATCACGTGCTCAACGGCGCCGATGCACGCACGCTCCATCGCCCCTACGGTCTCGGACCGCGCGTGCCGATGTATGTCATCTCGCCGTGGACCAAGGGCGGCTGGGTGAATTCGCAGGTCTTCGACCACACCTCGGTGGTGCGTTTCATCGAGGCGCGCTTCGGCGTGCGCGAGCCGCTGATCAGCCCATGGCGCCGTGCGGTGAGCGGCAACCTGTTGTCCTGCTTCGACTTCGCCAACCCGAACGACAACGGCTTCACGCAACTGCTGCCGGAAACGGCTGCGCGGCGTTCGATGGCGCTGAGCCTGCCTAACACCAAGGTCCCCCAGCTGCCGGCGTGCGTCCGGCACGCGCCCTGCCCTACGAACTCCAGGTGCAGGCACAGGTGCCGGTCGGCGGCGGCCAGGTGGAGCTCCGGTTCGACAACCTGGGCGAAGCCGGGGCGGTGTTCCATGTGTACGACCGCCTGGCACTGGATCAAGTCCCGCGCCGCTACACGGTCGAACCCGGCAAACAGCTCACCGGCCGCTGGATCACCGCAGCCGCCTACGATCTCTGGGTGCTGGGACCGAACGGTTTCCATCGCCACATCGTTGGGGACGTGCGCGGTAACGGCAATGCCGCATGGCCGGAACTCAGCGTGCGCGCCGAACGCAGCGCCGGCGAGCTGGTCATTGAGCTGATCAACAATGGCGCGCAGCCATGCACCTTCGAACTCACCGCCAACAAGTATTACTCCAGCAAGCCTCTGCAAGTGCGCGTCGTCGCGCGCTCCCGGAGCGCCGTCCGGCTGCCGTTGGCATCGAGCTCCAACTGGTATGACTACAGCCTGCGTGTGGCTGGCTTGCCGGGCTGGTTGCGCCGCTTCGCCGGCCATCTGGAAAACGGCCTGCCATCCATCAGCGACCCGGCAATGCAAGGGCCAGCGCAACTTGACCAGTACCGCGTCATTTGATTTTTATAAGGAGCTTTTCATGAAGTGCAGATTTTTCCTTGCCGCGGCCTTGTTCGCCGTGGCGTGCAGCGGCAAGGCCGACGTCCTCTACGGCCAGAACCTCGTTGTCAACGGCAATGCCGAAGCAGGCGTGAGCGGCTGGACCGCCTACCCGGGTTACGACATGGTGCAGTCGGTAGACTATGGCAACAACTGGGTGCTGCCCACCCAGCCCGGCCCGGTCGATCGCGGTAACAAGATGTTCGCCGGCTTCGGGCAATATGCCGTGGGCTCCCAGACGCTGGACTTCGGCGTGGCGACGGCCAAGAACAGTTCCTATTCCCTGAGCGGATGGCTCGGCGGCTGGACCAGCCAGGGCGACAACGCACTGTTCTACGTGCAGTTTCTCGATGCGTCGAACAATGAGATAGGCAACGCCGCGATCGGTCCCGTCACCCCGCAAGACCGCGGCAACCAGACAGGCCTGTTCTACCGGGAGTCCGTGGGCATCATGCCTGCTGGCACCAGCAAGCTGTCGTTCTGGCTGTCGATGGAGCGTCTCGCTTCGAACGACAACGATGGCTACGCGGACAACCTGTCCTTCATCGCGCGGGAGATCACCAGCCCGGTGCCGGAACCGGGCATGGCGTCGATGTTCGTGCTGGGCTTGGGCATGCTGGCCGGGGCGGTCCGCCGCAATAGGCGCGCATCCACGAATCCGCTATAATTTCGAAGTCGAAAATGGTGGACCGGTTTCGGTGAGCCCCGGTCAGCTCGATGCCTGCAAGGCATCGAGCCTCAATCCAACCCGCAAGGGTCGCGGACCACGACAGAAGGCGAACGTGCGTCGTTTTCTGTCAGATGGTGGGCGCCGGCAAATTGCTGGCGCTGCATTCCCTCCCCAAGGGACTTGCTGCGATCGGCAGATACCTCGTGCGTTCATATGCGCGCTTGAAGCGCGTTCTTATTCTGCGTCGAGGTCAACATGAAACACATTCCAGTCCTTATCGTTGGTGGCAGCCTGGTCGGCTTGTCCGCCTCCCTCTTTCTCTCCTGGCGAGGGGTGCCAAACATCGTCATCGAGAAGCACGAAGGCGGCGCGCTGCATCCGCGCGCAATCGGCTTCACCGAACGCACGATGGAGTACTTCGCAGCTGTCGGTTTGGGCGACAAAATTCCGCAAGTCGCGCCGGGCACACGTCTGCGCCGGGCGGTTGTCGAAAGCCTGGCCGGCCGCTGGATACGCGAGACGGAGTGGACGCCCGACAGCGCTGCTCCCAGCCCGGGGGCCCGCGTCACACCCCACACCGGCGCCGCCATCGCCCAGGACAAACTGGAGCCCATTCTGCGCGCTCGCGCCATCGAACTGGGATCGCAGCTGGAACAAGGGACCGAGTTGATCTCGTTCGAGCAGGACGCAGACGGCGTCACGGCGCTCGTCCGCAGCTGCGGGACCGGCGAAGAGCGATCGATTCGCGCCGCGTACCTGATGGCCGCCGATGGCGCATCCAGCGACATCCGCGAGACGCTGGGCATTGCACGCGAGGGTGTGGGCTATCTGCGAACGATACACAGCGTCCTGTTCCGTTGCCCGGAGGCTGAGCATTTTCTTGAGCGTGGTGTCCAGCAGTTCGAAATCGAGCAGGCCGGGGTCCGCGCCTTCCTGACCAGCTATGGCGACGGGCGCTGGGTGCTGATGCGCACGGACGGGCAAGCGCTGAACGAACTGGAACTCGCCCCCTTCATCCGAACATGCCTGGGCAAGGACTTCGCTGTTGACATCATCACGACGGGCCACTGGGAGATGGCCGGCCGCATCGCGGAGAAGTACAGCGAGGGCCGGGTATTTCTCGCGGGCGACGCCGCCCATCAATTGCCGCCGACCCGAGGCGGCTTCGGCGCCAACACCGGCATCGACGACGTCTGGAACCTGGCGTGGAAACTGGCCATGGTTGTCGACGGAAAATCGAATCCGGCACTGCTGGATACCTACGGCGCCGAACGGCGCCCGATTGGATGGCTGCGCCACCAGCAGACCTTTGCACGCCCCGACTACGCGAAATGGCTGAAGAGTCCGATAGAGCCGCAACCCTTGTTCAGCGACATCGCCATGGAACTTGGTCAACTGCACCGCTCGGCGGCGGTCATCGGTGCCGCCGACGATTTGCCTGCGGCAGCACATCCGAACGACTGGGCGGGACAGCCCGGCGTTCGCGCACCTTATCTGGAGATGACGGGCCCCACAGGCCGACTGTCCACACTGGATTTGGTGGGCAAGCAGTTCACCCTGTTCGCCGAAGCCTCGACGTGGATTGAAGCCGCCGCCCGCGTGTGTGCCGCGACAGGCGTGCCTATTGTCGCGGTGCAGATCGGGAAGGATGCGGACGTGAACCCCGATGAGTTCCGTCTGAGATTCGGCATCACATCCGCAGGCGCAACCCTGGTGCGGCCCGACGGCATCATTGGATGGCGCTCGGTTGAAGGCGTGCCTGACGCGCATGCAGCGCTAAGCGATGCGCTACACCAAATCGCATCCTTGCACAGGGCATAGATGACATGCCATTGATGATGCGATAACGATCATCAATGGCATCCGTTAAGGTCTTACTCCCATTCGATCATCAACAGATCAGCCAAGTCATTGCAAATCAAACGCTCCGATATCCCCGCTTACGTTCAAATTCTGCGTAGCCGCTCGCCACTTCTGGATCGGCGTACCTTGCAGCCGCATCTGCTTCAGTATTCACGCCATCCAGTCCCCGCTCGGAGACACAGTTCAGAATGCACCAGCAACATGGTCCGTCCATTCCCATCAAGAAAAGGATGCCCATACGCGAACAATCCCATGACGAAACCAAGGCGGGTAGATATTTCGCCTTTTTCCTGTGCCCTGCGCAGTCCATCCTCCACGGCACGACGGCAATCACGCGGATGACAGAAATAAACGGAACCTTTGGAAACTGCCTTCTCAGGCATCACGGCAGCACGATCCTGCCCAGCCCACGGATATAGCCCACTGAAAAGCAGGCGATGTACGTTAAGAAAGTCTTCGTAGGTAATCGTGCGGCACTTCGCCAAGAAAGCGAACGCTTCTGGTAGCTGGGCGCGGAACAACGTATGCTCTGCCGCCTTTACGACAGTCAGATCTTTCTCTGCGCTCGTATTGCGCAAATAGCCTGCCGTTTCGAAATCGCCAAACGGATCAAACATGCGACTTAAGCATGCGGTGATGCTCTATCGCCATCTTAGCCATGTCAGTCGGCGATAGCTTTCCTGCACGTCTCAGCGCAACCAGCAAATCATCCGTGCGATCGCTCGACACGTCGTCGCCAGCAAGCCTAGTGACAGCAAAGGCCCAGCGATCGCCATAGGTAGGCGTGTAACTTATCCCCAGACGCTTCGCCAAAGCCTCCACATAGCGAGCCATCGGCGTTAAGGCCAGCGCTTCTCGCCTCTTACGTACGGACAGTTTTTGCCGCAGTGCCAATTGTCTCTGATGAGCTTTGTCAAGAAGAGCTTGCTTTCCGAGCAACTCCAATTTTTGAGGCGTGACGTACACGCCGCGCTCCAGCCGCAGAATCAAGCCTTTGCGGCATAACGCCAGGAGCGCGGCCGAAACCTGGCTTCGCCCTCCCATCGCGCTCACATCGGAGCGCAACAAAAGCCCATCCCGGCGGGGGCGAATTGATTGAAAAATGCGGCCTTGAATATCCATGCAGATCATTATACACCAAGCGAATTTCCCTTGAATATCAGTGACTTACTAAATTTTTCAATGCCGAAAAAAGCGATCTGCGACTGTTGATGCAGCGGCGTCGACAAGCCTGTCACTTCTTCTCCAGGCCTTGGTTCAGCCCGAGGGGTTCACTCCAAAAGTGGGTCACTTTTCGATGCAAATCAACAGCCTTACGCGCCAGACGCCGGGTTCGCCCATTGGGCGATGAACTCGGCAATCCGCTCTTCGATGCGGCTTTCGACGGTGCGCAGGCGCAGGACAAGAACGCCGCTTTTGGCCAGGATATCGTTCTTTAAGGCATCCCGCGCCGCTTGTTCGGGCCGATCATGAGAGCCGCCATCGACTTCGATCACTCCTACCGGGATCTTTCCCATCCGGAAATAGATGACGAAATCGCAACTTGCGCGCGCCATGAAAGCGCGCTCGCGATCGGTCAAGTCTAGGTTGCTCGGCGCTGCGACCTGATCCAGTTTGACCTGGTCGTGGACCATCAAGGCCTGGTACACCGGGATGGACAAGGCCTCGCGCAGCAGTTGCGCCACGATCTGCTCGGACTTGTAGCGCGAATCCTCGAGGCGCAAGCGGGCGTTCAACCGCGCCAGGGACTGGTCGTACTCGCGGTACAACAGATCGAAGGCCGACACCACGGGCGCACGGACGATCTGCTCGTCCCGCGCGTAATAGGTGATGTAGCGCATCAAGGCCGCAATGTTCCCGTTGTTGCCAGCGAACACCTCGTCTCCCGTCACCAGGGTGAAGCGGTGCTTGGCCCGCGACACCGCCACGTTGATCATGCGCGCGTCGTCGACAAAGTTCAGCCGCTTGCGTTCCTGGTTGTAGCGCTTCTTGTCCAGCACAGTGGAGAAGACGATTTCGTCGCACTCCCTGCCTTGGAACTTGTGCACGGTGTCCTTGACGAAATCCGCTGGCAGGCGCGTGCCGGAAAGGTTGACCTGCGCCCGGAACGGCGCGATGAAACCGCGGCCATCGTCGCCCATCCCGACGGGTTCACCCTCGTCGTCGAGCACCTTGAGCAGGGAGTCCAGCTCGCGCAGGTTAGTGTTCTGGCGGGCATGGTTGCCTTGGGCGGTCACCACCAGGCGCAGCGAGGCCTCGCCCTTGTCTTCGGTCATCGGCACCAGCGCGCTGTCGTAAAACTGCTGGTTGCAGAACTGGATGATCCGGGGATGGCAGCGGTAGTGCTCTTTCAGAAGGGTCCTGGGCAACGACTCCTTGAACACGCCGATGCACGAATCGAGTAGGCTGTAGCGCTCGCAATCGTAGGCATTGGCAGGCACCGGCAGCCCCAGCACCACCGGAATGTGTGCCAACTGGCGGTTGTCACCGACCACGATCAGGTTCTTTGCGCAGCCCAGCGGCAAAATGCCCGGCACGATGTCCTGCAGTGAGGCCTCGTCGATGATCACGTAGTCGAGGATTGCCCCCGGTGCGATCGAATTGATGATGGAGTGCGTACCGCTGCCCAGGATCGGGAAGCGCTTCAAGAAGGCATCGAACTGTTGTCGGTAGGTCTTGGCATCGAAGCGGTCCGATGGCCGAGGCAGCCTGTGCAGGTGCTGCTTCAGATGGCGCATCGACGCGTTCTTCAATTCATCCAGCAAGGCGGTGAAGTTCCCGCGCTCCAGTGATTCGCGGCATGCCTGCAACTCCGCTTCCTTGGTCCGCAGCGCCTTGTCGTAGTAATGCATCTGCAAGGCATAGAACACGGACAGCCGCGCCTCGCCCTCGGCGAACGGCTTGGTGCGGAAAATCCGGAAGTTGAACAGCAATTCGATACGGTCCTTGAGGCGGATGCGCTGCTCACCCAGATGGGCCAGGTAGGCCATCAAGTCTGCGGTTTTGCGCGGACTGAGCCCGTACTTGTCCAACGAGACGGCGGCGTACACGGCGTTGTCTGCCTGCCATTGCTGCAGGTACTGCCGCTCGATGGCCAGCTCGTCGAGTTCGACCTGCAATTGCGCCGCCCGGTTGTGATCGTGCAGATGCCGCCTCAAGCGGACCAGCAGAATCTGGATCTCCTCCATCGTCGGCGCCGACTCGGGCTCGCCGGAAGGCATCGACGGCAGGTCGGCGAAGAAGTCCTGGCGGTTGTCCTGGTTGCCGAGCTTAGCGATCAAGTGACCCAGGCCGCACTTCTCCAGCTTCTCATAGACGTTCTCGACCGCCGCATTGTTGTTGGACAGCACCGCCACCGTCTGACCACGCAACAGGATATTGGCGAGGATGTTGAGGATGGTCTGGGTCTTGCCGGTTCCTGGCGGCCCCTCGATCACGCTGACCTGCGCGCGGAATGCCTGCTCGACCGCCGCGAGCTGGCTCTCGTTCAAGCCGAACGGATAGATCAGCCCCTGGCCTGGAGTCTGCGCACCGTTGCGCCCCGTGCAGTAGGCCTGCAACGCGGTGTCGGCACTCGCGGGCAGCCTTCCCAACTGGCGCACGACATTGGCAGCGATGTCCCGGTCGGTCTTCGACGCCGCACGCTCCTGCCGGGCCTTGGCCACGGCAGTGAAATATTGGAACACGGGCGTGTCCTTCATCGCTGTCGGCGTGGCAAAGCCGATGCTATCCATCTTGAAGACGTAGGGTTTATCGGCATCCGGATAATGCACAACGGCATAGCGCTCGCCGTAGATCGTCACCTTGGCGATGGGCGTGACGATCGTGCTGCCGGACTTGGTCAGCAACCTCTCGCCCAATTCGCGGGTGGGAGACACACGGCAGTCACTGAGCGGGCGCGTATAGGTTTTCCCGGAGGGGAAATAACACGTCAGTTGTAACGCTTCGAACTTGTCGCTCCAGTAAATCGCCCAATCGCTGATTTGCGAAGTCTTGTCGTCATCTCGCACCTGGATCGAAACCATATACCCCTAATTTGTGTGCGAACGACATCCGGCTTACCCTCTCGCCGAATATCGAATTCGATGTTGATTGCTCAGCGTGAAGCGTTTAACGGTCAGCGAGGTAGAACAACCTGCTGATAGGACCGCTACTGCAAGAACTAGGCGAGAAAGCGATTAGCACTTTCGCCAGACTACGGATATCGCGGCTGCTAACAACCGAGCTCAGCGGTTGCGATAAAGAATAACATTTTTCTCAACCAAAAATTCCGCGAAATCTCACAGTCCCGTAAACTGCAGTAGCAACGTCTCGTGCGAGCGTGAGGAAGTAACAAATGCAGGCCCTTAGCCTGCATTTGTTGCAGCTATCAAAAAATCAATTAATAACAATAAGCTCATTACTTCCTAAAACTAGCTGAGCTATTGTGATCCCATCTTTATCGGAAAACTCAACTTCATACCTTTCATCTGGATAAACTTCTATTACATAGCCAATCGAACCAATACCAACACCATCTTGAACGTAAGCATTCGTAACAAGTCTGACTTTAGAATAATTAAGAATTCTCATCTAGTAAATCCAGAAAAAGGAGTGTTTAGCTTAATACTACCATTTGGAGAAATCATCCACCCCGAGTTTATATGGCTAACTTTTCCGGCAGAATTGCCAATGCCCTGCAAATTAATTTCGATATTAATCCGCTGACCATATTGATCAAGCTTACCAAGCGTGAATTGTCCATTGGAAAACTTGGCGGCTGCCTGTCTTGACCAGATTTTTGCCAAGTCGGCTGAATCACCTGCACCATATCCAAGGCTACGAAACACGGCATCTTTACCATGAGTCGCCCCTTCCTTAAATATATATTCCGAGAATTTTTCTACAGGCGCAACGGCAACTTTTGCTAATGCCATTTCCGGTACAGCACTAAGTAAGGCGTTCTTCGCTAGGTCTGGATAGTACCGATTCGCGGCCTCTGCAACCGCTTGTCCAGCCCCCTGCATCACATCCGCTGTTGACTGCACCACGGCATCGTGCCCCGTGCAGTTATAGAAGCAAGGCCCTATTAATTGACTTGCTCCACTCTCGAACGATTCCCGGCTCGGCAAAAAATTATCGAAGACACCAAATGAGCGGCTCGCTTGGCTGAAGAAGTTGGAGACTTTGTCCCAGACTCCACCACTGTTTGCCGATTCAGCCGGAGCATTTGCCTTTCCCTTACCCTGGCCGCCGGTACCGCTAGAAAAAGTAGTACCAAGCCTGCCAACCCAACTTATGACAATATTGCCATCCTCGCTGGCCCATGTCCCTTTCACCAGACCAGTTCCGGTAGTGCCCAGCATCTGAGCTTGCGCGACTTGCCCTGCCGTCGTTTTGGGACAAATCGCGCTGCCGGTAACCGTCTCGCACTGGAATCCCGTCGGATCCGTCAGGTTCGTCGGATTGTTCAGCACATAGCTGTAACGGTTGTAATTCTGGCCGTTCGTGAGATCGCTCACCAACGGATCCGCCGACAGGAATTTAGCCGTCAAGGGATCATACACGCGCCCATTCATGTGCACCAGATCGAGCTGGTCGAGCATCTCGTGGCCGGTGTAGCCGCGGTTGTCGGTCTTGCCGTCGAGCGTGTCGGGCGTGCCAGCGTTGTCGTCAGCGCTGCGCCGCTTGCCCCAGGCATCGTACTCGAGCCGCTCACGAAGATTGCCCTGCTCATCGCTCAGCGCGATCGGGCTGCCCAGCCGGTCCATGTGCGTCCAGTTCAACTCCGTTGCCGCCGCGCCCTGCCGGTCGATCTCCACGCCCACACCCAGCGGCCAGTAGGTCTTCACCGTCACCTGCCCACCGTTGCTTTCGACCTCTTGCGCGCCCGCATACACCACCCGCGAGCCGTCGCCGCGATCCTGCCGCGTGCGCTGCAGTTCGGGGCCGTACGTGAAGCTAGCCGTGCTGCCGCCCTTGCTCAGCGTGAGCGGCATGTCGAAGCTGCTCCAGCTGGCGACACGCCCCGGCGCCGTCAACTGGTTGCCGTTGAGGTCGTAGGTGAAGCTGCCACTGATGCCTTCGATACGCTGCACCGCATGGGGCTGCGGTGCCACGCCGTCGCCCACAGTTTCGACGCCCTGCGGCGGATAGATGTACGAGCCGTTGCCCACACCGGTCTTGCTGAGCATGTTGCCGGCTGGGTCGTAGGTAAAGCCCTGCAGTGCCCCTCCCGCCACCTGGCTGGTGGTCACGCGATTAAGCTGGTCATAGCCGAAGGACTCGTCAAAGCCGCCCGTGCTCCAGTACTGGGTGCGCTTGGTGACGTTGCCCAACGCATCGTATTCGTAGCCCTCATCCAGCCGCCGCGCCTTGCCCGCCGTCTGCAGCAATGCGCCCCGCAGGCGCGCCGTCAGGGGCGAGTAGTCGCGGCTCTGGACCAGGCCGTTGCCCAGCGCGACTGCGGTCGGCCGTTGCGCCGCGTCCTGTGCCGTCACCTGCCACAGCGCCAGCGCGCCGCGGTCGAGCCGCCACAGGTAGCCCTTGTCGTTGTAGTGCAGTGCGAACACCTTGGGCGCATCGGTGCCGCGCTGGTAGCTCGACCGGTATGGCCGGCCCCAGCCGTCGTACTCGGTCTTGCTGCTGTACTCCGCGTCGGTCAGGCGCTGCGTGGTCACGCTCGGCCGGCCCAGGCTGTCGTAGCTGTGTACGCGCAGGTAGTTGTCGGTGCCGCCAGCGGAGGCCCGCTCCAGCCGCCCGATACCGTTGGCCGCCGCGTCATAGACCCAATGGCTTATCAGGTCCTTCTCGTAGCGCGCCGTCATCCGGTCCAGCTGATCGTAGGCGAAACGCGTTTTGTCGTTGGCTGCCCTCTGCTTGGGGCTAGTCTGCGCCCAGACACGGCCCGCAGGGTCGACATCGTAGCGGATCGAGCCCAAGTCCGGGTCACGCAAGCTGGTCTTACGGCCCAGCCGATCATAGCCCACCGTGCTGATGTTGCCGTTCGGGTCGATGGTCCGGTTCAGGTTACCGAACGGCTCGTAGCCGAAGGTGGTCAGGCCATTGCGGGCGTCCAGCACCTGCACCAGCTGGCCCAGCGCGTTGCGGGTATCGGTGCGCGCTTGCTTGCCTGGATTGGTCAGCACCGTGGTGTAGCCCTTGTACTCGGTGGTGGCTAGCAGCGGCGCACCATCTTCGCCCACCGTCTCCACCTGCGTCACCCGACCCAGCGCGTCGTACCGCTGGCGACTTGCCAGGTAGGCCGTCTTACCGTCAAAGCGCGGCTGATCCGTCTCGTAAAGTTGGCCTAGCGAGTTGTAGCGCTGATCGGTCACGATCGCCGTGCCGTCAAAGCCCCAGCTCTGGTGCCGCAACAGATGCCCAGCACTATCGATGTATTCCACCGTCGGCACGGCGATGCGGGTGCTGCCGTGGAATTGGTCGGTCACCTGCGCCAGCACGGCACCGGGCGGGCAGTCGCCGGCGCACTGTTTCAGATATCGCCGCGTTTCGTTGCCGTCGGCACGTAGTTCACTGCGCACCCGCCCCAATCCGTCGATCGTCCAGCTCGTGGTCAACAGGTTCGGGTCCGTCAGTGACAGGCGCGCACCGCTGCCCGGATCATAGCTATGCGTCTCCGCTTGGCCCAAGGCGTTCTTGATCTGTTGCGGGAAGCGGCCTTTCGGTTCGTAGCTCACATCCTGAACCGTTCGCTGTTTGCCGGCTTCGCAAGGACGCACCGGCCAGCCGCTATCGGCGCAGGCGGGGTCGGTCCATGACTGGGTCTGTTTATTTACCAGGCCGAAGGCATTGCCGCTGCGGTCATAGGTGGTCTGCAGCCGGAGCTCCACGGCATCCGGCTCCACCGTCTCGGTCGCCAGCAGTCCCGTCTCGGGACCGTAGGTGTAGCTTACGGTACGCGTGATAGGAACGCCGGAGCCAAGCGGAGTACGCCCGCCAGACACGCTTGGGTCGGACTTGGTGACTGTAACCAGCGTCGGCAAGCCGAGCAGCCATCGCGTGCGGTCATTACTAAAAGTGGCGCTGGTCTGGCTTGAATAGCTCATTCCGGCCCCGGTCACTATCACCGATTGAGCATTTTGGTTGCCCCAGCCATCAGTGTAATCATTGTTCGTCGTCGTACTGCCTAAAGCACTGCAATCGATGTCACGCCGCCCCACGATGCTGCGCTTCAGGTACGGGAATGGCCCACCGGAGTCAGTCGTTTGCACATTCCATATATTGTTTGTGCTCGACAAAGTGCAACCGTTCAGTGTCACCGTCACCGATGCGACCTGGCCGTTGAACGGCCAGTCCTGGCGGTAATTGGTGGTGGTAACGATGCCGGTTTGTTCATCCGTGGAACTCACCAGAGCAAAACCTAGCGAACCGCGCCCCGCCACATCGACAGCGGCGTCTTGGTAGGCGTAGCGGACGGTGCGGTCCGGGCTTGCGCCATTGCTGGTACGCAGACTGCGCACCAGTTTGCCCGGTTGGCGTTGACGGTGCTGCGGATAAGTCAGGGTCGACGGGGTGGAGGCGCCCACCAGACCGCCCGCCAAGGCGTCGTCGTATTCAAGCGTAGCGCTGGCGCCCAAGCCATTGGTGACCTGATAGATGCGGTCGAGTGCCTGGCCAGCCGGCGCCCGGTCGACTGGGATGAACAGTTCCCATTGGCCATCGTCTGGTGTGACGTCGCGCTTCTTGAAGTGGTACTTAACTGCCTGCATGCGGCCCGTGCCCAGCAGATCGAGCAGCAGCAGTTGGTCATCGGAATCAGTGGGTTTTGTCAGCCCCCCCCATTCATCGCACATCATATTGTCATCTCTGCCGAGGGCAGCGGTGGTGTCGTCACCCATCAGGCGGCACATGCGCAGGGTTCCGTTCGGCACAGGCCGCCCAGCGCCGTTCAATGAATTGTTTTCCATCAGAATGGTTGGCTGGCCGTCGCCGACAAATTGGCCCACCGCTATCGTGTTGGAATACTGCGCGCCACTATATTTAGCGCGCACCCCGCAGTCGAGCGTACGGCCCGTCGAGTGGCACAGCGTGGCCTCGGCCTTGGCTGTGGCGCCATATGGCTGCACATAGCCGAAAAACAATCCGTTGTAGCCGGAACCGTTGAAGTCGGCCGACAGGCTGGCGCCCGGCAACGGCTCGGTGAAGATGTACGGCCAACAATCAGAAGTCTTGCAGACGACCGGCGCATCGGGATAGGTATAGTCCAGCATGCCCGAAACACGCGGGACCGAGGCGGGCAAGTTAAAATTGGCAGGCACGCCGAAACCAATCATGGCGACACTAGGTGTCAAACCCTGCCAAACTTTGGGGCTGCTCGACTGTCCGCCGCCGGGATCGGGCACGGTTTCGTAGTCAAAGTAAGGTTTGCTCCATCGTACCTCGTATGGCTTACCCACACCGGAGAAGTCGACCATTTGATTGAAGGACATCACGTCGCGCAATTCCCAGTAAGGGTCCGTGATTCTTCGCGCATAACCTGACAGAACTGCCGAAGGGGGATCGGAATCGATCTTGCAATCTGCCTGAATGCACAAGGTCGGCAGTATGCCTTTCAAATATGGGCCGTAGTGCGCCGCGCGGCCATCCCCGGCAATGTCGATCACATACGGCGAGTTGCTCGTCAAATTTCTACCCACAGCCGGCCGGTTCGTATCGCACGTAAAAGTGATCGGTTGCACCGCCAGCGCGCCCGGCTCGACCCCGGCGCCCAAGGGCGACAGGCATATCCGGGCGCCCGCGTCAGTCGACACCAACAGATCCGGTGCACCATCGCCATTGAAATCGCCCGTACTAAGCACGACAAAGGCTTCGTCAGTGCTGATCTTGTAAGCAAATTTAGTAAAGCCGTTACCCGTGTTGTGGTAATAGGCGTATTGTTTGGACATGGTGCCAGGAGGAATACGGTTGCCCGACTCGCGTAACTGGCCCTCAGGGGTGTTGATGTCCGGCGGAACGGGCGAGGCCACCCGCTTCTCCAGTACGTCGGTAAGGCCATGGTTCTCGAAATCGCTGAACGCAAAATATTCGCCATGGAAGGTTCCGGGGCTACCCGATACGTCCGTTGTACGCAGATTCGGTGCACCAGGCCAAACGCCCCATCGTACAAAGCCGGCGGACTTGCTCGGATCCGGCTTGCCCCAGGCGAACTTGGTCGGCTTCAAGCAGTCCGGCGACGTCAGCGCTGCATTGCCGGGGCAGACGGTAACGGAGCTCAGCAGGCTGCGTCCGCTAGTCGGGCTTTGTTCGTACTGCAGCGTGTAGTTGCGCACCAGTGTGCCCGAGACCGCGACATTATCGCCCACATAGGTTTTGATATTGACGAGTCGATGGCGCAGGTCATTGCGGGTTTCGTCAATGTAGCGTGTCCACGCATCGGACCGAACTTCATAGTCGAGGCTGACAGCGGCATGCGGCTGCAGGCCAGCACCACCATAGCGGATCGCAATAGGATAATGCTCTCCGGTGTCGTCTTGCTTGTAGACGAAATCGATGTAGTTCTTCATGCGGTCTTCCACCCGCGCCAGGGCCCACGATTGCGGGCCGTTCTTCGTCGAGGGGGTATAGTTACCCACGCCTTTGTTCGGTTTGCCGAGGACCACTTTGACTACGCTGCTCTCTGTGGTGCCATAGGTGGCGATTCGGCCATCTTTGCTCTCGACCTTGAACGCCGTTCCCGCCGGTCCTGCAATCGCGGTAATGCGGCGGAAGCTGTCGATCTCGGTCCGGTACACGGCCGTGCTGGACCAGTAATTGTCGTCGCTTTCGGGAACTCCCACCAGCATCAGGCGTTGGCCATCCAGGCACAGACGATCGCCTTTATCAAAACTGATGCGGCCGTTGACGCCATCCTGCGCGACGGTCTTGCCGCAGCGATGGATGCTGGACAGGCCGCTAACACTCCAGCCCAGTCCGACCAAGCCGTTCAACCCGCCACCATCGTAATTGAGCGACAGCGTGGGTTGCATGCCGGCGGTACCAGGCGGCACCGCGAGGTCCATCCGATAGCTGCCCTGCCCGTTCGGCCCGACACCCAATTGTCCAGGCAGAGTGCCGGCATCGAGGTTGCCGAGATGCGGCGGCGTGATATTAACCGGCAGCAGTTCGCCCGCGCTGGCCGTCCCCGTGAGCGTGACACTAATTTCTGGCGATTGTCCCAGTTGTGTGCCATTGCCATCGAAGGCGCGCGCCTGCAATTGGAATACGCCGGCCGCTGTGGCGCTCCAGCTCGCATTCCAGGTGCCACCGCTATTGACGCCGGTTCCGACCAGGACGCCATTGGCGTAAAACTTCACGCTGGCGATGGTCTCGAGCGCGCCGGTCGTGGTCACGCTCAAGGCGACCGGCGCCATGATGTCCACGGTCGCGCCATTGGCCGGCTTGGTCTGCTGCAGCGTGACCGTGCTGCCGCCAACCGTGATCAGGCTCGGCATTGAATAGATGATCGAATTGCCCTGCCGAACCCTGGCCTGCACCGCATATGGCGCGGCGCGCGGCACTACTCCGTTCTTGGTGGCAGAGAAGGCGTCCAGCGCGCCATCGGGGCCGCCAACGGTCCAGTCGCCGTCGATGCCAAACGCTACCTCATCATACGGCGCTTTGCCGCCGCTCAGTTGCGCGCGCATGAACACTGGCAATGGCCCGGTGCCAGCGTAGTTGCTGCCGGTTTTAGGCGTGGTCAACCCCACGCGTAAACTGCCCGGCACGACACAGCTGCCATCGCGACAGGGCAACACAATACTATCTGTACCGACCTGAGCCCGCACAAACAGGTGCCGGCCGCTGTACTGGGCCACCAGACCGGTCAGGTCGACATTAAAATGGTGGGCGGCACCGGGCGTCGCGCACAGGCCTTGCACGGCGGCGTTGTCATATTCCGAGCTCAGATCAGCCTTGCCGGTGGTGAGCACGAAAGCGGTGCGAGAAGAATAGTCCAAGGTGACTTGATAATCGAGCGCCGTGGCATTCGACTTTTGGCAAACCCAGCCGACCAGCATCTGCTTGCCGCTGGCGTCGCTGCGGACGCCAGTCAATGAACCTAGCAAACTTCCGCTGTTAACGTAGACGATCACCGGCTCGGAATCAGTCTGTTTCCCCTGCGCGTTGGTGGCCCGCAGTTTGTACCAGTACACGCCCGCAGGCGCTTGCAGAGAGAAGCTCAGAGGCAGACTGGCCGCGTTGCCCGTCACGGTCTGCACGGGTTGGGCGTCATAATCGTCGCCCAGGCCCTTGTCCTGAAAGACTTCCAGCTTGACGATGTTGCTCTGTGCGTCCGATCCAGCGCCGCTAAAGTTCAATGTCGTCGTGCCCGCACCGGTTACCTGGGCGCTGGTGGGCGTGACAGACAACGTCGCTAGCGGACCTGCGTCGGCTATCACGTTAATGTCGAGCGTATCGGAAGGTTCACCAAACCAGCCTCGGCTTTCCTGCAGCAATTGCCACTTGAATTTATACACGGAAGGCTTGGACGGCGCGGTCACCGTAAAACTGAACACGCCGATCTGTCCGCGAGCAACCGGGCCGGACAGATTGACACGGCCGCTGTTGCGCCAGAACCGGTTATCCTGCTGCTCTTGTGCACCCAATCGATATGGATAGTCTCCTCCGGGCGTCCAGGTCGTGGTTCCGGTGTTCAGCATTCTGATTTCTACCGTGTACGGCGCCCCAGCACGCATGACCTTAGGGACATTTTGTGAAATGAACTTCGCGCCGTCGCCCACCGTTCCGGTCGCAACCTCCATATTGACAGCGGCGCTTCTGCCGGTTTGGCCGAAACTATCGGTTGCTTCGAGGGAGAGCGTGTACTTGGACGCCTGCAGCGATATTTGCTGGCTGAAGTTGGCGCTGGAACTGGTGGCGCCGGCAACGGCACTGCCGGAATTGAGCAACTGCATCTTACTGATGGACGCGCCGGTTCCCGGCGAGGCAACGCCGCTGACCGGTATGGTTGCCACGCCATTGCTGGTGACGAAATAGTCGCCCTGGTTCACCCCTGCGATGGACACTGTGGGCACGGGAGGCAATATCCGGAACTGCACCGTGGCCTCGCCGGTTTGGCTACTGCTATCGACCGCGATTAACTTCAGCGTGTGCAGGCCGACTGCAAATGGAACGCTGCCGCTGATCGATGTCACCCCTGTGGCGGAGAGGATGGGGGAACCATTTTCCTGCACTACCAGCGAACTAATGGTGCCGCCATTATTCGGCTTGGCCGAGCCGAATATCGGGATGTTCACCGGCGCGCCCGTGGAGGGAATCTGGCTCAGATTGGGAAGAGTAAATGTCACCGTTGGCGGCGGCGGTGCAGCCGGCGGCAACACCTCGAACTGCACGGTACTGTATTGTGTCAGCCCTCTGTTATCGCTGGCAATCAGCTTCAAGGTATGACGGCCGATATTGAACGGCTTGCTATTGTTAATCGATGTTGCTCCAACTGGCGCAGTCATAATGAGCGCGTCATTGTCCAGTACGGTTAGAGAGCTGATGGCGGCGCCAGCGGCCGGCCGCGCGGTGCCGGATACCTGGATGCCCACCGGGCCGCCGGTGGAGGTGTACTGGCTTTGATTGGGCAGCGCAAAAGCGACTGTCGGCGGGGTCATTGTGACTACGACCGGCGAGGCGGGCATGGGGGTGCCAAACCAACCAACGCTCTCCTGCAGCATCTGCCACTGAAGTGGATAGCTTCGGGCCACGGTGGGAGCCCTAATATCGAATTCAAAGGTGTACTGGCCGTTAGGCGGAACGGCGACAGGCAGGGCCACCCGCTTTATCCCCCAAGTCACATCGTCATTTACCGAGCCTAACAAAAATGGGTGTTCCCCGCCGGGCGTCCAAGTCGAGGTGCCGGTATTTTGCATCGTCACCTTCATGTGGAAGGTCTGCCCTCCCTCCAGGCTCGCCGGCACTGTGACCGGGAGCGGACTGGCATTGGACACTAGCGCCGGAGGGGCGACAGTCACGGTAAACTCAGCGGTCTCAGCGGAAAGATTTTTCCACGATTCGGCCCGGACACGGAGCTTGTGGGTACCAGATGACAAAGACAAAATAGCGGGCGGAGTGAAGTCCGCAAATCTTCTGGTAACGTTGTAGGGAACGTCATTGCCATCAAAATCGATATTAAAAGGTATGCTATACAGGATGTTGCTCCCCTCCATCACATAGACATCACTGATCGCATCGCCTTTTGATGATGAGACTTCGCCCAGAATCGTAACGGACAGAAAACCGTTTGCCCCTGCCACTCCGGCATTGGGATTCGCTCCAACCCCAAAAAAGCCAATGGACGCTTGCGCCGAAGTCCAACAGCCCGCAGCAAGCACAAACAGCAGCAAACGCACCAGCAGCCTCCCGAAGGTGTTTTTGAACGATAAGGTGAAGCACTGGGCGGCGAAAAAGGGCGTCATTTTTAATGTTATCGATGAAGGGTAATAAACCCGGGCGCGACTAGCCGGATCCGGCCCGAACGGGCCTCAAACCGGCGCCCAATAGCAAAGGCGTAGAACGCGACCTTTCCCTTGATTACCAATTTGATATCTATCATCAAATGCTAACATTGATTCAACTAAATATTTCAAAATAAAAATTATTTTTCCATCAAGTGGTTTTTTGACAACGCCAGCGATAACGCAAAAGCAAGCCAAGAACAGCCCAAGCCGGCCCCTTGCTGGTCAGTACAGTTACCGTGCACCGCCAGCCACGGCGGCCTTGATTTCAAATGTGACGGTCACCAGCCGATCGCGCTGCTTCAGTTTTCGCCGGCTCAGATGTACATTGCGCAAGATGGACTGGCTGGCGAGCGCCTCCAGGAAGTCGCTCAGCGCGGCCTCGTCCTTTGCCTCCCCTCTCAGCACCAGGCGCAAGCTGGTTTTATCGGGCTGGAACTCCAGCAATTCGATATCGGCATTGCCGGCGTGCTCCAAGGCGGCAAACAGCGGCGGCCAGGCGAACGCACGCTCGGCCCGCAAGGCCTCCCAGCGTTTTTGCGCGTCAAGCTCGGCGCGGCTTGGCGCCACTACAGGCGGCGGCAATTGCGCCAGCCGCAAAGCCTCGCTCCGCTTCAACGCCCGCAATTGCGCTGCGTTCAAAGCGGATACGTCCCGCCACACCCATCCCCCCAGGCAGGCTGCCGTCAAGGCGATCATGCCGACCAGCCGGCCGTAACGGGGAACCGGCCTCAGGAAGCGTGATAAATCATGCATATGTCAGCTCCAGGCATGCCGTGGTAGCGGCGAAATGGACGCTGCAGGCAGGCAGCCCGCAATAAATTCCGGGGGGGGCATTTCCAGCTGTGGTGCAGGCCAATAGCGCAACTGGGCAATGGTCCGGTGGCGCGCTACAACGCGCCGCAACAATCGTCCGCCAGCGGCAGCCAAGCCGTCGCCGGCGACCGGTTGGACATCAAGCCCCAGCAAGTTGGCACCGTCATACATCATGGCGGTCAGGCGCTGCGCCTCCTGCAGCAACACCAGTTCCCGCCCGGGCGCGCGCACCTTCCGCGCGCGCCAATAGGCGGCGACCGACACCGGCAGCACAGATTGCAGACGCAGGCTCCGCTGCGCCAATATGCCCAGCAGTTGGACCAGCCAAGCTTGGGGCAAGGCATAGGCCATCCCGTTGGCACGGAAACGCCGGTAAGCGGTCTGTAAGACCCATCCCTCGTCAAGCGCCCCGCCTTGTTGTTCGAAGCAGGCGTGGGCGTAGGCTTGCAGCTCGGCCTGCGAACTCAACTGTTCTTGCCATGGCAGGAGCGCGATCGCCGCCAGACTGTCGCTGACCAGGATTTGCACATGGCTGCGGCGGCCAATCGGCTTGACCTGAGCCGTCAGCAAGGCCTCCAATGCTTGCAGCAATTCCTGTGGCCCCGTCCCCGCCTCGCATTCCACATCGCGGCCGCCGCGCCGCATCCAGCAGCGGCCGGGGAACAGGCCAATCACTACGGTTTCAGGCAACAAACGTGACACGGTTCACCTCCTGCAAAGTCGTGTGGCCGGCCCGCACCAGATCAAGGGCGGCGTCCCGTAAAAAGCGGGTGCCCTCTCGCTTCGCCTGCTCTTTCAGCGCGCGGATGGACGCGCGCGCAATAATCATTTCGCGAATCTCATCGGTCAGGCGCAACACTTCGGCCACCGCGCGGCGCCCCTTGTAGCCTGTGTGGCGACATAGCGCACAGCCACGTCCGGCATGGAAACGAAAACTTTCCGGGTCCTTGATACCGGACTCCGCCAGCATCTCCGCGCCGACCTCGACCGGCTCGTTGCAATGCACACAGTTTTGCCTGAGCAGACGTTGCGCCACCACGCCAGTCAGCGACGAAACGAAATTGTAGGGGTCGACACCCATGTGCATGAAGCGCCCGATCACGTCGAATGTGTTGTTGGCGTGAACCGAGGTAAACACCATGTGGCCAGTCAGCGCCGACTGCACGGCGATCTGCGCCGTCTCGGGATCTCGGATTTCGCCCACCAGGATTTTGTCGGGGTCGTGGCGCAGTATCGAACGCAGGCCCACCGCGAAGGTCAGCCCTTTTTTTTCATTGACGGGAATCTGCAACACGCCTGGCAACTGGTACTCGACCGGGTCTTCGATGGTGATGAACTTGTCTTCGCCATGGTTGATCTCGGTAAGCGCCGCGTACAGCGTGGTGGTCTTGCCGCTGCCGGTTGGCCCGGTCACCAGCATCATGCCGTAGGGCTCGGCGGCAAGCCGGCGCAGCAAATGGATGGTCTGGCTGTCGAAGCCCAGCGAATCGAGCGTCAGGCGCTGGACGCTGTCGGTCAAGGCCTGCTTGTCGAGCACGCGCAACACCGCGTCTTCGCCATGAATGCTGGGCATGATCGACACCCGGATATCGATGTCGCGGCCTTTGGCGGCAACGCGGAAACGGCCGTCCTGTGGGATGCGTTTCTCGCCAATATCCAGTTCGGCCAGCACCTTGATGCGGGCGATAGCCTGTTCCGCCAGTGCCGGATTATTGACGTTGGCGATCTTGTTCAACACACCATCGATGCGGAATTTGATGACCAGCCCTTGCGGCAGCGATTCAAGGTGAATATCGCTGGCCTCCGAGCGCAACGCATCGAACACCGTTGAATTGATCAACCGCACGGCCGGACTCAACTCCCCCTGGATCGAACTTAAGGTCATATCCTCGCTGCGGTCCCGCGCCAGCTCGCCGACCTCTTCGACGCCTACCGCGTCGGCCACCGCACTGAACATCGCTTCGTGCGATTCGAGCTTGGCATGGATGTCCAGCGGATCCGCGAGGAAGATGCCGTGCAAAGGGAATCTGGCCAGCCACGCGCCGCTGTGGGCGTCCAACGGCAACCCGAGCACCGCGATCAGGCGACCTTCGCCGTCCGAACCAAGTAGCAGCAGCCGCGCCACCATCTCCCCGTAGCTGGCGCGGTCGAATGCCGGCGCCAGCGCCTGGACGGCGGCCTGATCCAGGTGCCGTGTGGCCAGCGCATCGGCGACGGCGGCAAGCACGTCCACCCGCGGCCGGTCCAGCCGGCCGGCCAGCAGCGTCAGCCAATTCAGCGACGGGGCAGCCGTGCGGCACACCTCGTCGAGCACGTTCAAGTCTAGCGTCATAGGCGAAGTCCGCATCCCTTATCAAGTCATGTTGGCCAGATCGAAGATCGGGCTGTAAAGCAGCAGTACGATGGCGCCCACGATGGCGCCGATGCCCAGCATTAAGGCCGGTTCGATCAACCGGCCGGCAGTGTCGATCCACATTGCGGTTTCCTCGTCGTAGAAATCGGCAATGCGTTCCATCATTTCGTCCAGATTGCCCGACGATTCGCCGGCCACCAGCAACCGCTGCGCCACCTCGGTGCTGAGTCGGCATTCGGCCATCACCTGCGACAGCGGCCGGCCCTGGCTCACCGCCAGCACGGCGGCGCCCAGGTCGGCCTGCATCCCCGACGGCATCGACGCCAGCGTCATCCGCATGGCGGCGAGCACGCTGACGCCGCTGCGCAGCAGCATGCCGAGCGTGCGATACAGCCGCGCCAGCTGAAGCACCCAGACCCGCTCGCCGATCCATGGCAAACTCAGTATCTTGCGGTAGACCGCGCCGCGCGCGGCAGGGTGCAGTATCAGCGTCGCCACCAGCGCGCCGACGAAGAACAGGCCGGACCAGGCGAGCAGCGTGTTGTGGCGCACGAAACCGCCCCACAGCTGCACAAAGCCAGCCGCGCCGCTGCGCGCCTGGCCGACCTCGTCGTAGACGGCGCTAAAGCGCGGCAACACATACAGCATCAGGAAGCTGATGACCAGGAATCCAACCCCCAGCAGGATGGCCGGATAGGTGGCTGCCGCCATGAGCTTGCTGCGGATATCGTCGACTTGGCGCTGATACAGCATGAAGCGCCGGATCGCCGCGCCCACCGTGCCGGTGGTCTCGCTGGCGCGCACCATCGCCACATACAGCGGCGGGAACACCGACGGCAAGGCGGCCATCGCGTCGGAAAGCTGGTTGCCGTGCCGCAGGCCTTGCAGCAAGGTGTCGTAGATCGCCCGGTGGCGGCCGCGCCGGTCGTTCTGCCCGAGCACCTCGATGGCGTCGACCACCGTTTGGCCGGCCGCCAGCAGCGAATGCAGCTGCTGATTAAACACACCGAGCTTAAAAGCCGCCGGCCGCCGGCCGATGCCGGCCCGCGCTACACGCAGGTCGAGCACGCGCACCCCGGCCACGGCGACCAGCCGGCGCGCCTCCTGCTCGTCGGCCGCGTCGATGTTCATGAACTCGACCGTCATCTGTTGGTTCAATACCTTTGCTCGAAATTGCATCGTCTGCTATCCAGTGTTAGGGCCAGTTGCCGATATCGGTGTCTTCGCCCGAACCGCCGGGCTGGCCGTCTGCGCCGTAGGAAATAATGTCGAACTCGCGCCCGCCCGTCCCCGGCACGCGGTACACATAGGCCCCGCCCCATTGATCAAGCGGCAGCGTCGTGGTTTTCAAATAAGGGCCAAGCCACACCGGCTCGCTGAAAGGCGCGGCCAGCAAAGCCGGCAGGCCCATCTCGGTGCTCGGGTAATGGCCGGTATCGATGCGGTACTGGATGACTGCCTTGTCGAAGAGTTCGATCTGGGCACGCGTGATCTGAGCTTTGGAGCGACCGATCTGGCTAAAGAACCGCGGCGCGGCAAAGGCGGATAGCAAGCCGATGATCATGAGCGCAACCAGCAGTTCCAGCAAAGTAAATCCGGCTGGCGCGCGCGAAGCCGAGGACCTCATGGCGGCCCTCCCGCAGCCGGCTGCGGCGATGCTGGCGCGGGCTGTGGCGCGGCAGGAATTGGTTGATCGGGCTGGTAAACGAAACGCCAGCCGGCGTAACTGGCGGCGTGGGCAAACCCGGCAAAACCGGGAGGAAAATTATCCTGCTTGATCGGCGTCAGCGGCGCCAGTGAATAAACGCCGACGATGGCATTGGCCCCATTGCGCACAATGCCCCATTCGCTCGATCCCGTCAGCGGATCGCGGTACAACTTGCGCAGCGGGCTGCGGATCAGCGTGCTGCGGGTGTCGGACAGCAACTGGGTCAGGGTGAGCGGATAGGTCTTTTCCATGCCCGGCGCGCCTTCGTAATAATTGCGGATCGCGTTGACATAGGCGCTGCCGACCCACAACAGCTCAGCCTCTTTGGCGCGCCGCTCCTCGGTCAGGCTGTTTTCCAGCGCGCGCACCGTCAGCAGCGCCAGGATCGCCACCAGAAACATCACGATCACATAACTAAAACCTTCCTCGCGCCGCATCGCCTACCAATCCCGGTACGGTATGCCGTTGCGGTCGCTGTCCGGCGCGCCGCTCCTGACGTTGGCCACCGCGCCCTCGCTGGGGTTCGCCGGCAGTACCAGTATCCAGCCCTTGGAACTGTTCAACAGCGGATCGATAGGAATCGCCCGAAGATAATGCTGGGAGACCAGATCTTCGATCTTCTCCGGGTTGACGCCACGATCGGAATAGAAGTGGTCGAGCGCATTGCGGAGTATGTAGAGGTCTTCGCGCAGCACGTCCTCCCTGGTCCGTTCGATGCTGGTGAAGTACCGGGGTGCGGCCAAGGTCAGCAGCATGCCGATAATCGCCAGCGCAACCAGCAGTTCGATCATGGTAAAGCCCCGGACAGTGCGCATGCTCACCACTCCCGGTAAGGCACGCCGTTCAGGCCTGCCTGAGTCGTGTCGGCATAAACGTCGAATACATCGTTGCCGGCCTGAGGCGCATCGGGCGGCGAGGCGAAGCTGCGCAGCGCCCAGCAATCGATGGCCGACAGGCCCGGCGTGACGCAGAAGGGATTGCGCGGAATGCGGCGCATGAAGTAAAGGCGCTTGCGCTCACTCGCATTGGGATTGCTGTCGCGTTTGTCCACAACGCCGCCGACCAACTCGGTCAGCGTCGGCGGGTAGCCGTTGGGGGACTTGGACGTATCGATTATGCCCGCCGCAGCGGCTTGCTTGTAGGCGTCGATGCCTTCTCGAATTTCACGCAAAGCGATCCGCAGTGAGCGTTCCTTTTCGCGCCGGATCGACGTTTCCACGACCGGCACGGCAACCGAGGCGAGCAATCCCAATATCGTGGCCGAGGCCAGCAATTCGATCAGGCTGAAACCTGCCTGGCGCCGCCGCATCATGGCGCGATTTCCAGCATGTGGGCCAACGGCAGGCCGGGCCGCCCCACCGCGAGTTGCGCGCCGACCGGCGTCATCGCGATCAGGCTGAGGCCGGTGCCGTTCGGCGCCGACAGGGCCTTGCAGCTGATGCTGACCATCCGCCCTGCCCCCTTGACGCCGCTGCCTTCGTTGTTACCGGCGCCAATCGAGACGCGGCCGCCGGCAGCGTCGATCGTCTTGCTGAAATTGCTCTTGCCCGTCTTGTTGAAGTAGTCGCCCTCCTGCACCGCCTGGATTTCCAGCTCGGCCGGATTAAAGGCCAGTTGCAGCGAGGCTGCGCGCAAGGCATCCGGACTGTCAATCTGCAAATGTACGGTGAAAACTTCACCCGGTTTGACACGCGCCGGCCCCTGCCACTGCAACCTGGGTGCGTTGGCCGCGCTCGGTGCGGACGCTGCCGGAGCACCGCCGGCGGGCGCCGCCGGAACCGACGCTCCCGTGGCGCCGGCCGGCGCGGCGCCGCCGTCGAATTGGCGCAACAATAATGGCTTGTTTTGCAGATTGGTTTCCGTCCCCGACCAGAACGATTCAGCCTGCGGGCTCTTGCGCTGAATGTTGCGTATCAGATGGGGCGTGATCGACAACACGATCTCGGTCTTCTGCCGGTTGTCATTCTGGCTGCCGAACAGGCGGCCCAGTATCGGCAGATCGCCGAGCAAGGGAATGCGGTTGGCCGAAGCGCGGTCTTCGTCGCTGATCAGTCCGGCGAGAATCTGGGTCTCGCCGTCACGCAGGCGCAGGGCACTGCTGAAGTTACGTGTGCCGATCTGGTAAGCCTGGGAGCCGTTGTTGGTCTTCATCGACGACACTAGCGAGCTCACCTCCAACGCCAGCTTCAGTCCGATCTCGTCGCGCAAATGAATGTCCGGTTCCACTTCAAGCTTAAGGCCGACGTCGAGATACTGGATGTTCTCGCTGACGTAGGTGCCGCTGCTGGTGGTCGTGACCACCGGCACCTTATCGCCGATCAGGATTTTGGCCTTCTCGCGGTCGCGCACGCGGATGCGCGGGTTCGCCAGCAAATTGGCGTCGCCGTCGATCTTTTGCACGCTGATCGTGGCGCTTGGTACGGTGATGCCGAGCTTGGAGGCATTAAGCGATTTAAGCTCGCTCAGTTTGATCGTCGATGTGCCGGTCGTGGCCGACCCCGTACCGCCGGCACCGCTGGCGGTCACCTCGGTGGGCGAGATGGTGAACTGGTTGGTCCATTGCACCCCGAGGTTCAACAGGCGCGAACGGTTGATCTCCAGCACTTCGACATCAAGCATTACCTCGGGCTCCTCCAGGTCCTGCAAGGCGATGAGCTTTTCGGCCAGCGCGATGGCTTCGGGGTTCTCCCGCAGCACCAGCATGTTGTACTTGTCATCGACGTAGATGTCCTTGATCTTGAGTACTGTCTTGAGCAGGCTGGCGGCCTGCTTGGCCTCCACATTGGCCAGATAGAAAGCCCGCACCACCAGGTCTTGGTACTCTTTGGTCTTGGCCGGCGTGTTCGGGTATATCAGCACGCTACTAGCGTTCAGGATCTTCTTTTCCAGCTGGCCGGTCGACAGGATCACGTCGATCGCATCGTCCAGCGTGGTCTGCTTGAGAAAAACGGTGGTGCGCTGATCACTCTTCACATCGCGGTCGAAGATGAAGTTGATGCCGGTGGTGCGCGACAGCGCGTCAAACACCATCTTGATGCTGGCGTCGCGGAACTCGAGATTAATCGGCTTTTTGTAGATGCCGCCCAATGTGGGCGACGCCGGCATTTCCTGCGTGCGCGCAGCATCGATATCGCGCTTGAGCTGTAGCGCCTGTGGCTGGGTCGGAAGCTGGCGCAGCGCGCGTGCTGCCATCTCGGCAGCCTGCGGAATGTCGCCCTGCTTGAACGCCAACCTGCCTTGGGCGGCGTCGGCGGCGGCGCGGGCGTTAGTCAGCAGTGCCTCCAGGCCGGCCAACGCGCGCGCGTTGTCATGATCGAACTTGAGGATATTGCGATAGGCCTGCTCTGCCTCGCCATCCTTGCCTTCCGCTATCGCGGCCGCAGCCAGGCCAAGCAATTTGGCGGTTGCCAGCTCCCGCGAGCGTAACCAGTCATTGCGATACGCCAGCTCAGCCGGTTTGAGCTCGGCCGCTTTGGCCAGCTCGGCGATTGCGACCGGGTAGTTCTGCGTCTCCATCGCATTCATGCCGTCGCGATGGTGCTGTTCAGCGGCACAGCCCGCCAAAAGCAGCACCAGCGATAAGCAGGCGCCGCGCCTGTACAGGGGTCGCAGGATAATTGAACTCATGGATTAGTTATCACGGGCTGGAAGCGTCAATGCTTGCTTGACGCCGGTTGGAATATATTCGAATTCAATCTGGGTCTGAGTTATGCCCAGCACCTTGTATGTGCCTTCTATTACTTCGCCGGTGCGCGCGACCAATGCCTGTTCACCATGGGCCAAGTACACTACTTGTTCAGCGCTGTCGTTCATGCTGCCGACAAACCTAAAAGGCAAAACTGGTGCCTGCGGCGTCAGGTCGACCGGCGCGACGGTCAACGGCTCGGCACGCGCCACCGGTACCAGGGCCGGTGGTGGCGGTGGCTGCCACCCTCGCGGCGCAAACGGATCATCGGCGCCGAGGCCGCCGCCATCCGACCGTGCGCTCGCCTCGGCCTCGGGCGGGATTGCATGCTGGAGGGCCGGACGGCGTAGCGCGGGAGCCGACGGCGCTGTGGCGCTCTTTTCGCCGACCGGCATCCAGATCGCAGCCACCGTGGCGGTCAAGGCAGTGAGCAAGAGTGCCCAGCGCACGCGGGCCGACTTATCCATGCGCTTCCTTTCTAAAGAAGGCAGAAAACGCCAGCTCGCAGGTCAGCGGCACGGTGACGATATCGGCACGTTTGCAGGTGATGCCGTCCAGCTCGGTATTGGCCATAGTGGCGCTCACGCCATCGACAAAGCGGCGTACTGCCGGGTAGCCTCCGGCGACGGTCATGTTGATCCGATATCGCAGAAATGGCTGCTGCATGTCCTCCTCAAGGGAATAGACAACCTCGTCGTAAGGGACGCCGGCATCATCAGCGACGCGCCTGAGCTGATCCGACAATTGCGCGCTTTGGAACCATGGCAGGGTGGATCTGGCATCAGGCGCCGCGTGCGCCACGCGACTGTCCAGCGCGGACTTGACGGACTTCTCCCGCAGCTGGGCGAGCTGCAGATTGGCCGATTCCAATTGGCGCGACGCCACCAACCAGACACCGGCGCCAATCGCCAGAAACATGATCGCCGCCAGCGCAAAAACAGCGCTTACGGGACTGGCATGTCGCATGGATAAGAAATGAAATCTAAGAAAGCTAAAAATGCCAGAGTTCATAGTTGCTAACTGCGCCGCCAAGGAAGAATTTGGTCAAGCCGACTGACATTTCAGGTTTTGAGCAGCATGAACTGTGATGCAGTTTTATGTAGACCGTCGAAAATGGATGAATTGCGAAAAACACAATGATAGTAGCACGGAAAGTTTTTGTAATGGAAAGTATTCTTTGGAAAAACTAGCGGCGTTGTTGTCTTACCACTAATTCGTTTTTAAATTGGTGCTGACATATCTGAGCCTTTGATTTGCTGCCCGGCGGGTCGGGATCAATGTTCTTTCGACGGCCAGGGTCGCGGCGTTTGCCCGGACTTGGAGGGAGGGTCAATTCGAGGATGTCAATCCGGCCAGCAAATGCACACACTTATGATCAATTTCATCAAAGAATGAGCGAATACCCAAAGGAAAGTCAAACTGATCGAATTTTGATGCAAGTAAAAGAAGCCTCTTCACGCCACGTCACACACACCGATATAGCGCGATACTAGACACGACACGCAGCCCCGGCCACTAAAGGAAACCGAGCCCCTCGTCTACAGCTTTTTAACCAGGCCCCGACATGACCAGCCGCCCCCTCACCGCTAACGATCTGCTCACCCCGGGCCTTGTCCTGATTCTTCGTCCACAGCTGCTGCAAAAAGTACCGCTCAGTGCGCGCACGATCTACGATATGGAGCGGCGAGGAGAATTTCCCAAGCATTTCACAATCAGCCCCACCAAAGTCGCGTGGGACCTCGCAGAGGTGGACGCTTGGATCGCCGAAAAAAAAGCATCCGCAGGCCAAGCCCCACGGCCCGGTCGCAAAAAACCATAGCCCTGTTTAGAGACTGACGGGAGCCCCTGCTTACTTGGTCCATTCATCGATCATGTCGGCCCAGGCCTGCAACATCTCGCGCCGCGGCTCGGCATATTCCGCCTTGTTGCACACGGCCCGCACACTGCGTTGCTCGTGCGCCAGACACTTTTCGATCCAATCGGTGTTGTACCCTGCTTCATGCAGCAAGGTAGACGCCGTACGCCTTAAATCGTGGGGAGAAAATTCATCCAGCGCACAGCCGTCCCGGTTCGCGGTTTGCACCAACTTCGTCAGCACACCATTGAGACTGACGCCACTCATTGGCCTATCGATGTCGTACATGTTCGGCAGCAAATAGCGCGAACCGCCAGCACAGGTCTTAAACGCAATGAGGATATCCATCGCCTGGTGCGACAAATAGACATTGTGGGGATTGCGCCGCTTCATGCGCGATGCCGGAATCGTCCATAACGCATGTTCAAAATCAATTTCATCCCAAGTCGCGTCCGTCAATTCTGATTTGCGCACCAGCGTCAGCAACAACATCTTGCACGCCAGCTTAATCGTCGGTGCGCTGTTGATTCGCTCCAGGTAATTGTAGAACTGTTTGATTTCGCTCGGAGCCAGAGCCCGATCACGGGGCACAAACGTCGCGATCGACGTTGGTCGTACCCCTTCGGCCGGATTCGAATGCCGCTCGCCACGCGCGTCCGCATACCGATACACCTGCAGCACAATTTCCCGTGCATGGACCGCCACTGCCGGTGCGTTCCTACCCACGATACGGTCACACAAGGCTCGCAACTGCTGCTCCGAGATTTCTGACAGCAGCAACGGCCCCAACGCCTTCTTCAGATCATGCTCATAAGTGTGTCGCCGCATCGCGCGCGTCGACTCGGAGATCCTGTATTTGTCGAGCCACCGCTCCGCCCATACCGAAAAGGACTCCTGCGCCTTCTTGCGATGCACAAGTTCGGTCTTGTTGCGTGCGGGCGATACGCCACCGGACAGGGTCTTGCGCGCTTCAGCAAGCGCCGTGCGGGCCTCGGCGAGAGTCATGCCGCCCGCTCCATACCGGCCGAACGTCAACGTCTCCTGGCGGCCATTAACGCGGTAGTTGAAGCGAAACGAAATCCCACCAGCGGTGGAGACGTACACATACAGCCCATCGCGGTCCGCGACCTTGTAAGGCCGCTCCCGCCCTTTCAGCGATCTTAGCTTTGCGTCTGTCAGCATTTCATGCCTCCGCCGTATACCATCACGACAGGAAAACCATTGCAAAATCAGCAGCTTAGAAGCCTGCCGTCTGTAGTTAGACCTCGCGGAGAAGCGAAAAATTCCGAAAAAAATACCATCAACGCGCACACCAACCAAAGTAGAAAAAAGATCTTTTAAGATCAAATACTTACATAAACTTATACCATCAAAGCACCATCACGTGCTGCTCAGTCCGTCATGGTATTCTTTGCTTTGGATCATCCCCTCGAATTCACCGTGCCATCATGATGACCATCAACCCCCCTTGCTTTGCGTTGCGTGAGCTTGCCAAAATTCGCGCGACCAAAAAGAAAAAGCCCCTGAAAATCAGGGGCTTAATCTCATCCGTTTGCAAGGCGGCGCCAGCGGTCGACCGCTACAGAATCACTCCCACTCGATCGTCGCAGGCGGCTTGCCCGAGATATCGTAGACCACGCGGTTGATGCCGCGCACTTCGTTGATGATGCGGTTGGACACCTTGCCCAGCAACGCGTGCGGCAGGTGTGCCCAGTGCGCGGTCATGAAGTCCTGCGTCTGCACGGCGCGCAATGCCACCACGTATTCGTAGGTGCGGCCGTCGCCCATCACGCCCACCGACTTCACCGGCAGGAACACCGCGAACGCCTGCGACGTCGCCTCGTACCAGTTGGTCGGCACGCTGTCCTGGTCGAAGCCTGGCACCACCACCGGCTCGTACGGCGTGTTGCGCAGTTCTTCGATGAAGATCGCGTCGGCGCGGCGCAGCAGGTCGGCGTAGTCCTTCTTCACTTCGCCGAGGATGCGCACGCCCAGGCCAGGGCCAGGGAACGGATGACGGTAGACCATGTCATGCGGCAGGCCCAGCGCCACGCCCAGCTTGCGCACCTCGTCCTTGAACAGTTCGCGCAGCGGCTCCAGCAGTTGCAGCTTCATGTGCTCCGGCAGGCCACCCACGTTGTGGTGGCTCTTGATGGTCTGGCCCTTCTTGCCCTTGCCGGCCGATTCGATCACGTCCGGGTAGATGGTGCCCTGCGCCAGCCATTTGGCGTTGACCAGCTTGCCCGACTCGGCGTTGAACACCTCGACGAATTCGCGGCCGATGATCTTGCGCTTCTGCTCGGGATCGGACACGCCGGCCAAGTGGCCCATGAACTGGTCTTCGGCGTCGATGCGGATCACTTTGACGCCCAGGTTCTTGGCGAACATGTCCATCACCATCTTGCCTTCGTCCAGGCGCAGCAGGCCGTGATCGACGAACACGCAGGTCAGCTGGTCGCCGATGGCGCGGTGGATCAGCGCGGCGGCCACCGACGAGTCGACGCCGCCGGACAGGCCCAGGATCACCTCATCGGTGCCGACCTGGGCGCGGATTTTCTCGACCGCTTCCGAGATGTAGTCCGGCATGTTCCAGTCCGATTTGCAGCCGCAGATCTCGTGCACGAAGCGGCCCAGCATGGCCTTGCCCTGCACCGTGTGGGTGACTTCAGGGTGCCACTGCACGCCGTAGAAACGCTTCTCCTCGTGGGCCATGGCGGCGATCGGGCAGCTCGGGGTGTTACCCATCAGGACGAAGCCCGGTGGCATCTCCAGCACCTTGTCGCCGTGGCTCATCCACACTTTCAGCATGCCGTGGCCTTCGTCGGTGACGAAGTCGTTGATGCCGTCGAGCAGTTTGGTGTGGCTGCGGGCGCGCACTTCGGCATAACCGAATTCACGCACCAGGCCGTTCTCGACCTTGCCGCCCAGCTGGGCCGCCATGGTTTGCATGCCGTAGCAGATCCCCAGCACCGGCACGCCCAGTTCGAACACGGCTTGCGGCGCGCGCGGCGAGTCGCCGTCCAGCGTCGAGTTGTGGCTGCCCGACAGGATCACGCCGGCGGCGCCGTAGTTGCGCACGAATTCGTCGCTGACGTCGTACGGGTACACTTCCGAGAACACGCCGGCGTCGCGCACGCGGCGCGCGATCAGCTGGGTGACTTGGGAGCCGAAATCGAGGATGAGGATTTTTGAGTGCATGAGTAATGTACTGGAGAGGTAAAGAATAGAAAAACGCCGGCTTTGCTAAGCCGGCGTTGCAAGGACGGTTTAGTCGCCGGAACGATAGTTCGGCGCTTCCTTGGTGATCTGCACGTCGTGCACGTGCGATTCGCGCATGCCGGCCGAGGTGATCTCGACGAACTCGGCTTTGTTGCGCAGCTCGTCGATGGTGGCGCAGCCGCAGTAACCCATCGATTGACGCACGCCGCCCACCAGCTGGAAGATGATCGCCAGCACGCTGCCCTTGTAGGCGACGCGGCCTTCGATCCCTTCAGGCACGAACTTGTCGGCCTTCATGGTGGCGTCCTGGAAGTAGCGATCGGCCGAGCCGTCGGACATGGCGCCCAGCGAGCCCATGCCGCGATACGATTTGTACGAACGGCCCTGGTACAGGATCACTTCGCCTGGCGCCTCTTCGGTACCGGCAAACATGGAACCCATCATCACGGTCGACGCGCCGGCCGCCAGGGCCTTGGAGATGTCGCCCGAGAAGCGGATGCCGCCGTCGGCGATACATGGCACGCCGGTGCCTTCCAGCGCCTCGGCCACGTTGGAGATCGCGGTGATCTGCGGCACGCCGACGCCAGCGACGATGCGGGTGGTGCAGATCGAGCCAGGGCCGATGCCGACCTTGACCGCGTCCGCGCCGTGCTCGACCAGCGCCTTGGCGGCGGCGGCGGTGGCGATGTTGCCGCCAATGACGTCCACTTGCGGGAACTTGGTCTTGATCCATTTCACGCGGTCCAGGATGCCTTGCGAGTGGCCGTGGGCGGTGTCGACCACCAGCACGTCGACGCCGGCGGCGACCAGCAGTTCGATCCGCTCTTCATCCTTGGCGCCGACACCGACGGCCGCGCCGACCAGCAGCTTGCCCTGCGAGTCTTTCGACGCCAGCGGGTGCTCGGTGGATTTCTGGATGTCCTTGACGGTGATCAGGCCGCGCAGTTCGAAGGCGTCGTTGACGACCAGCACGCGCTCGAGGCGGTGCTTGTTCATCAGGCGCTTGGCTTCGTCGCGGTCGGCGCCTTCCGCGCCCTCTTTGACGAACACCAGTTTTTCGCGCGGGGTCATCTTGGCGCGGGCTTCGGCGTCGAGTTCCTGTTCGAAACGCAGGTCGCGGTTGGTGATGATGCCCACCACTTCCTTGCCTTCGACGACAGGGAAGCCGGAAATGCCATATTGCTCGGTCAGCTTGATGACGTCGCGGATCTTCATGGTCGGCGGGATCGTGATCGGATCACGCAGCACGCCGGCCTCGAAGCGCTTGACGCGCGCCACTTCGCGAGCCTGATCTTTCGGATTCAGGTTCTTGTGGATGATGCCTATGCCGCCCTCTTGTGCCATGGCGATAGCCAGGCGCGCTTCGGTGACCGTGTCCATCGCTGCGGACAGCAGAGGGATGTTCAGGCTGATGTTGCGGGTCAGACGAGTTTTGAGGGACGTATCGGCAGGCAGAACATTCGAGTACGCTGGGACGAGAAGCACGTCATCAAACGTGAGTGCTTTTTGGAGTAGACGCATAGCATTTCCTATAGGCGCAAAAGCAGATTATACAGAATCAGCCGTGGTTTGTCCGAAACTTCTATAAACCGCCCGGAACGCCTCGCCGGGCCGCCGCCTGCGTCTTTGAAAATTTACTTTCCTTCCAGCATGCATTCCTGACCATGTTGCAAAAAAGCCTCGACTCAGGCCTCTAATTGTGCGGGGCGCAAACTGCGGTCGTGCTCGCTAATATCGGGCGTAGCGGGGCTTTCAGCATGCTATTCGTGGATATTTTATAAATAATATATATAGATAGCCAAGAAAAATTGCTGTACTTTATTAAACGTAGTCATTTGGGCCAGATGCGCGTAAACGCTGCATCTGACATGTTCAACACGCTCGCCTGCACCGCAGGCACTTCAATACCATTGGGGCACCATGAACTTGAATAAATACCTGATCGGACTCGTGGCTTCCGTCGCCACCTGCTCCGCCTTCGCCAGTCCCTTGTTATCCGAGGGATTCAATGACATCAGCACCCTCAGCGCCAGCGGATGGGTCATGACCAACAACAGCGGCGCGGTCGGCTCGACCAACTGGTTCCAGGGCGACGAGTCCAAGTTCCACGCCGCGGCCGGCGCGAACGATTCCTACATCGCGGCCAACTTCAACAACGCGATCTTCGGTGGCGCCGTCAGCAACTGGCTGATCACTCCGGAAGTGGCGATGGCCAACGGCGAGCAGTTGAACTTCTCGCTGCGCCTGCTGGGAGAAGGCGCGGTCGATACCGTTCAAGTCTATTACAGCACCGCGGGCGCCAGCAGCAATGTCGGCAGCACCGCCACCTCGACCGGCGACTTCCAGCTACTGGGCACTTACAGCAAGTCCGCCGACACCGGCTGGACCAACAACACGCTGACCCTGTCCGGCCTGTCGGGCGCCACCACCGGCCGCTACGCCTTCCGCTACCTGGTCGACGACACCTCCGTCAACGGCGACTACATCGGCATCGACTCGGTCAACATCACCGCCGTACCGGAACCCACCACCGCACTGATGCTGTTGCTGGGCCTGGGCGTTGTAGCGTTCAGCCGCAAGAAGCTGCGCCTGCTGGCCCTGGCCGGCCTGTCCGCCAGCACCCTGGTGGCGCAAGCGGCCGAGCCGCAGACCGGCGCCAATGGCCTGATGAGCTTCCCGAACGCGCGCGTCGCCGTGCAGCCTGAATTGACCGCGACCGCCGCGCCAGCCGGCAGCGGCATGGTCGCCTATAAAGATGCCGCCACCGGCCAACTGGTCGGCCCGTCCGCCGAACAGGCAGCCGAGCTGGCCGCCGCGGCTGTGCCCGCCGCCGCCAGCGTGCAATCCACCGGCCGCCTGTCCGCGACCGCCCGCGTCGCCCCGCTGACCACCGCGCGTGGCGGCGTCGGCCGCAAGCTCGACGACTCCACCGCCAGCTACGCCGTCGTCCACAAGGATGCCAACGGCCAGCTGGTTGAAACCTGCGTCCCCGGCGAAGAAGTCGCCAGCCACCTGGCGCACGGCCCTAGCCTGCCAGCCGCAAAAGGAGAACAACAATGAAGCGCTTCACCCTGAACGCAGTGGCCGCAGCGGCCGCCTGCCTGTTCGCCTCGTCCAGCTGGGCCGCCGCCACCATCGTGATCGTCAACGGCGATCCGGCCAACGTCGGCTTCAATGACCCGACCGTGGTCGCTCCCGTCGGCGGCAACACCGGCACCACGCTGGGCGTGCAGCGCCTGAACGCGTTCCAGGCCGCCGCCAACAAATGGGGCGCCACGCTGAGCAGCACCACCCCGATCCGCGTGCTGGCCACGTGGGAAGCGCTGACCTGCACCGCCACCTCGGCCGTGCTGGGCAGCGCCGGCGCCACGGAAATCTTCCACGACTTCGACGGCGCGCCGCAAGCCGGCGCCTGGTTCGGCAAGGCACAGACCGCCAAGCTGACCGGCTCCGATCCGGACTCCTCGGTCGCCGACATCCGCGCCCGCTTCAACATCAACCTGGGCAAGTCCAACTGCCTGGCCGGCTCGCCGTTCTACCTGGGCCTGGACGCCAACCACGGCACCGCCGTCGACCTGGTGACCGTGCTGACCCATGAATTCGGCCACGGCCTGGGCTTCCAGACCTACACCAACGGCTCGACCGGCGCGCAGCTGGACGGCGTCCCCAGCGTCTGGGACTTCTACCTGAAGGACAGCACCACCAACAAGCTGTGGAAGGACATGACGGACGCCGAGCGCGCCGCCTCGTCGCTCAAATCCGGCAAGCTGGTCTGGACCGGCCCGATCGCCAACAGCTACGTCAGCACCGTGCTGCAGCAAGGCGCCCCCGCGCTGACGCTGATCAGCCCGGCAAACATCGCCGGCAGCATGCTGGTCGGCCCTGCCAACTTCGGCCCCGCGCTGAGCAGCCCAGGCCGCACCGGCGAGATCATGCCGGTGGTCGACACCGCCCCCAACCTCGGCCTGGCTTGCGGCCCGCTGTCGGCGCTCAACGCCGCCGCGGTCAACGGCAAGATCGCGCTGGTGGACCGCGGCGTGTGCGCGTTCACGATCAAGGCCAAGGCGGTGCAGGATGCCGGCGCGATCGGCATGATCGTGGCTGACAACGCACCGGGCTCGCCGCCGCCAGGCCTGGGCGGCACCGACCCGAGCGTCACCATTCCGGCGGTCCGCATTTCGCAGGAAGACGGCGTGGCCCTGAAAGCGGCTCTGGCCAAGCGCACCCGCCTGCACTCCAACGTGTTCGCCAACCTCGGCGTGAACCTGGCGCTGCGCGCCGGCGCCGATGCGGCGGGCCGCCTGCAGATGTTTGCGCCCAACCCGTACCAGGGCGGTTCGTCGGTATCGCACTTCGACGTCAGCGCCTTCCCCAACCTGCTGATGGAACCGGCGATCAACAACGACCTGACCCACGAAGTCACGCCGCCGTACGACCTGTCCTTCCCGCTGCTGCGTGATGTAGGCTGGTAAGCACCACGGCGGCCTCCGCCACCGAAAGCCCGTCGGCCTGTTGGCCGGCGGGCTTTTTTCATTGCGGTTGACAGTGGCGGCGAATCATGGCGAAATCGGGGCTGGCCTTACTGGAGCCTCAACATGACTTACCGTATCCTACGCGGCCTGGCCGGCGCCCTGCTGCTGGCAGCCTCCTCGCTGGCGATGGCCCAGTACATCTGGATCGACGACAAGGGCGTCAAGCAGTTGTCGGACCGTCCGCCACCGCCCTCGGTGCCGGAAAAACGCATCCTGAAGGCGCCCGGCAAGGCGCCGTTCAATCCCAACGCCGAGCCCGAAGCGCCGGCCGCCGAACCGGCGCCGGATGCCGCGATCAAGCGGCCGCCCACGCTGGCCGAGCGCAACGCCGACTACAACAAGCGCAAGGACGAAGCGGCGGCCGCCGCCAAAAAGGCCGCCGACGAGGCCCAGCAAAAGGCCGACATCGCCGCCAACTGCGACGCCGCCCGCAAGAACCTGCAGGCGCTGGCCGACGGCGTGCGCATGACCAACTACGACAGCAACGGCGAACGCGGCATCATGGGCGACGCCGAACGCGCCGAAATAGCGAAAAAGAATCAAAAAGTGTTGGCCGGATGCAAATAGCCACTGTCGGTTGGCGGCCTTGCTGCCGTATGATATCGCTATCAGCTTTTATCACCGTGCGACTATGATCAAACCAGCAGCGAACAAGAGCCGCGCCAGCGGCCGCATCACCTTGGCGATGGTGGCGGCGCACGCCGGCGTGGCCACCATGACCGCCTCGCGCGCCATCACCCAGCCGGACATGGTGTCGCAGGCGCTGCGCGACCGCGTGGACCAGGCCGTCATCGAGCTGGGCTACGTGCCCAACCGCGCCGCTCGCGCACTGGCCTCGTCGCATTCGAAGGTGATCGCGGTGCTGGTGCCGTCGCTGTCGAACGCGGTGTTCACCGAGGTGCTGGCCGGCATCCAAGATGCGCTGGACGCCGACGATTACCAGATCCTGATCGGCAATACGCGCTACTCCGACAAGGAAGAGGAAAAGCTGATCGGCACCTATCTGCAATCCAATCCCGACGGCATGCTGCTCTCGGGCCTGAGCCACAGCCCGCGCGTGCAGCAGATCCTGACCAACTCGCGCGTGCCGGTGGTGTCGATGATGGACATGTCCACCGATCCGTCGCAATTGACGGTGGGCTTCTCGCAGGTGCAGGCCGGCTACGCGATGACGCGCTACCTGATCGACAAGGGCCACAAGCGCATCGGTTTCCTGGCCGCGCAGCTGGACGAGCGCACGCTGCGGCGCGCCGAAGGCTACCGCCAGGCCATGCAGGAAGCCGGCCTGCTCGACAACAAGCTGGAGGTGATGGTGGGCGAGCCGTCCACCATCGCGCTGGGCGCCGAGCTGCTGGGCCGCATGCTGGCGCAGGCGCCCGATTGCGACGCCATCTTCTGCTGCAACGACGACCTGGCGCACGGCGCGGTCTACCAGTGCCAGCGGCGCGGCATCAACGTGCCGGCGCAGCTGGCCATCTGCGGCTTCAACGACCTGCCCGCGTCGGCGTGGATGAATCCGTCGCTGACCACGGTCGCCACGCCGCGCTACCGCATCGGCTTCGAAGCGGCCAAGCTGCTGCGCGCCGTCATCAAGGGCGAAGACCCGGCCAACAAGCAGATCGACCTGGGCTTCACGCTGATGGCGCGCGAAAGCGCATAAAAGTGTGCGGCGCCGCTGCGCCGCAACATCAAATCTTGTTTACAAATTTTGCCAAACGCTTACACTGCGATCACCTTTGTTAGCGCTACCATAGTGAATGAACATGTGAAGACTTCCCTGACCTGGCGTGAAAAACTCAGCTACGGCGCCGCCGATATGGGCTTCAATTTTTATTGGACCAATATCGCCACCTTCCTGCTGATCTTCTACACCGACGTCTTCGGCATCTCGGCCGCGGCGGCGGCATCCATGGTCTTCGCCATCAAGATCGTCAACGCCTTCACCGATCCGCTGATCGGCGCCCTCGCCGACCGCACCCGCACGCGCCACGGCAAGTTCCGCCCTTACCTGGTCTGGGTTTCCGTGCCGCTGGCCTGCGCCGCCGTCCTCACCTACACCACGCCCGACCTGCCGGCGGGCGGCAAGATCGCCTGGGCCTACGGCAGCTATCTGCTGATGATGGTCTGCTACACCGGCATCAACATCCCGTACAACGCCTTGTCCGGCGTGCTCTCGGCCGATCCGCAGGAGCGCTCCACCGTCAACGGCCTGCGCTTCATCTTCGCCTTCGCCGGCGGCACGCTGGTCACGGCGGCCACGCCGGCGCTGGTGCGCTGGCTGGGGCATGGCGACGACCGGCTGGGCTGGCAGCTGACCATGCTGGCCTGGGGCGTGCTGGCCTCGGGGCTGTTCGCGCTGACCTTCCTCAACACCCGCGAGCGCATCGCGCCGCCGCCCGCGCAGAACAGCAAGGTGTGGCAGGACATCGGCGACCTGTCGCGCAACCGGCCGTGGGTGGCGCTGTTCTTCCTGGCGCTGATCATCATGATCACCATCACGCTGCGCACCACCAGCGCGGCCTACTACTTCAAGTACGTGGTCGGCCGGCCGGAGCTGATGCAGGGCTTCGTGCCGGCCTATATGATGTCGGCCGCCGCCGGCGCCGCGCTGACGCCCTTCCTGACGCGCCACATCGACAAGAAGACGCTGATGATGATCCTGATGAGCATCACCGCCGTGCTGTCGCTGGCCTTCTTCTTCGTCGGCAAAGAGCAGGTCACGCTGATGTTCGCGCTGCAGATCGCCACCGGCCTGGCGCTCGGGCCGAAATCGCCGCTGGCCTTCTCGATGTACGCCGACACCGCCGACTACAACGAGTGGCGCACCGGCCGCCGCGCCACCGCGATGACCTTCGCCGCCGCCACCTTCTCGCAAAAGCTGGGCACCGCCGTCGCCGTGGCCGTCATCGGCTGGCTGTTCACGCGGCTGGGCTACGTGGCCAATGTGGCGCAGTCGTCCGGCTCGCAGGCCGGCATCGTCTGGCTGATGTCCTTGATACCGGCGGCGTTCGCACTGTGCGCCGTCGCCGTGATGTACTTCTATAACCTCGACAACGCCATGCTGGCCAGGATCCAGGCGGACCTGACGGCGCGCAAAACAACCATGGAGACCGATTGATGCTGCGTCCTACCCACGACGGCGACCGCTACGAACTGACCAGCCCCACGGCCATGCCGCGCGCGGCGGGCTTCCTGTGGAACCAGAAGATGATGATACAGGCGACCTGCCGCGGCTACGCCACCGCGCAGTTCATGCAGCCGGAGCCGGCCAAGTATGCCTACGCGCCCAACCTGGAGGCCAAGACCTTCATGCAGCCGGAGCAGAACTACTACGCGCATCATCCGGGCCGCTTCTTCTACATCAAGGACGAGGATAGCGGCGAGCTGTTCTCGGCGCCGTACGAGCCGGTGCGCGCGCCGGTGGACGCCTTCACTTTCTCGGTCGGCAAAAGCGATATCGGCTGGACCGTCGAGCACCTGGGCGTGCGCGTCGAGCTGGTACTGAGCCTGCCGGTGGAGGATGTGGTGGAACTGTGGTCGCTGCGCGTGACCAACCTATCCGGCCGGCCGCGCCGATTGAGCGTGTACCCCTACTTCCCGATCGGCTACATGTCGTGGATGAACCAGTCCGGCGAATACCGCACGGACCTGGGCGGCGTGGTGGCCAGCTGCGTCACGCCGTATCAAAAGGTGGGCGACTACTTCAAGCAGAAGGACTTCAAGGACAAGACCTACTTCCTGTGCGAGGAAGCGCCGCAGGCGTGGGAGGTGCAGCAGGCGGCCTTCGAAGGCGAAGGCGGTTTGCATCGTCCATCGGCCATCCAGGCGGACCAGCTGTCCAACGGCGACGCGCGCTACGAGACGCCGGCCGCCGTGGTGCAGTACCAGCTGGCGCTGGATGCGGGCGCATCGCACGACTATCGCTTCATCTTCGGCCCGGCCTTCGACGACGCCGAGATCCGCGCGGTGCGCGCCAAATACCTGAGCGCCGCCGCCTTCGACGCGGCACGCGCCGGCTACGCGGCCTACATCGCCGGTGGGCGCGGTTGCCTGCACATCGAAACGCCAGACCCGGACCTGGACAACTTCGTCAACCACTGGCTGCCGCGCCAGGTGTTCTATCACGGCGACGTCAACCGCCTCAGCACCGATCCGCAGACCCGCAACTACCTGCAGGACAACATGGGCATGAGCTACATCCGCCCCGGCGTGATGCGCGCGGCCTTCCTGCACGCCTTGTCGCAGCAGGAAGCCAGCGGCGCCATGCCGGACGGGATACTGCTGGCCGAAGGCGCGGAACTCAAATACATCAACCAGGTGCCGCACACCGACCATTGCGTGTGGCTGCCGGTCGCGCTCAAGGTGTATCTCGACGAGACCGGCGACTACGGCATCCTCAATGCCGAGGTGGCCGGCCATGAAGGCGGCGCCGCGCTGACTGTCGCCCAGCGCATGCACCGCGCCATGGACTGGCTGCTGCAGGCGCGCGACCAGCGTGGCCTGAGCTACATCGCGCAGGGCGACTGGTGCGATCCGATGAACATGGTCGGCTACAAGGGGCGCGGCGTGTCCGGCTGGCTGACGGTGGCCACCGCGTACGCGCTGAACCTGTGGGCGGAGATCTGCGAGCAGCGCGGCGACGCGACGCTGCTGGCAAGCGCCAGCCGTTACCGCTCCGGCGCCGTAACGGTCAACCAGGCAGCCAACGAGCATCTATGGGACGGTGCCTGGTACGCACGCGGCATCACCGACGACAATATCAGCTTCGGCATCAGCAAGGATGTGGAGGGCCGCATCTGGCTCAATCCGCAGGCATGGGCCATCCTGGGCGGCGCCGCCGACGCCGGCCAGCGCGCCTCCATGCTCGAGCAGGTGGAGCAGCAACTGGCGACGCCCTACGGCGTGGCCATGTTCGCGCCGCCGTACAGCGCCATGCGCGACGACGTGGGCCGCGTCACGCAGAAGCATCCCGGATCGGCGGAGAATGGCGCGGTCTACAACCATGCCGCCGTGTTCTACATCTACAGCCTGTACACCATCGGCGAGGGCGACCGCGCGTACCGGCTGCTGCGGCAGATGATCCCCGGTCCCGACCAAGCCGACTACCTGCAGCGCGGCCAGCTGCCGGTGTTCATCCCCAACTACTATCGCGGCGCCTGGCGCGAGTATCCGCGCACGGCCGGCCGCTCCAGCCAGTTGTTCAACACCGGCACGGTGTCGTGGGCCTATCGTTGCTTCATCGAGGGCTTGTGCGGCTTGCAGGGCGACGGCGACGGCCTGCGCATCGCGCCGCAACTGCCGAAGGCGTGGGACGCCATCAAGGTCACGCGCGAGTTCCGTGGCGCGACGTTCAAGGTGTCGATACGACGGGCGGACGTCGCGGACGTCCAGGTCTGGCGGGATGGCGTGCGCCTGGCCGATGCGCGCGTGACCGGCATCGTGGCGGGCGCAGTCCATGCGCTGGAGGTGCTGATACCCCGATAAGGGAGCGGGAAAGCGCTACTCCTTCCAGCTGACGTCCATGCCGCCGACAAATTTGTCGTTCCAGACCACCACCGTGGCGCTGACGAACGTGCCGTCGTTACTGCCCATCACGCGGATATTGTTGACGTGGTAGCGATACTTGGCGCCCTCCTTCTGCGCCGCCAGTTGTTCGGCATGACGGCCACGCTCGCCGAACATCAACGTGAATAACATGACGCCGTATCCCGCCAGGAGCAAGGCGCCCAGCGCCAGCGGCACGCGCATGTCGTAGGGCTTGCGGCCCTCGAACGCGCGCGCCCGCCGGATCGCCGGGTCGCTCAACAAGTACAGCATCCACACGGACATGCCGCTCTTGAACATCGGCAGCAGGAAGTTGATCACGTACGCGGAGGGCTGCAGCGCCAGCTGCGTCAGCGTCAGGTCCAGCGGCTGAAAGAACGCCAGCAGCGGCCACACCGCCAGCATGGGCACGCCCACCATGGACAGCCAGCGCAGCACGATCGCGACCCGCAGTCCGCCGAACGCCAGCAGCAGCATCACGACCAATGACGACACGTCGATGTTGAACATCGATCCCATGCCGTGCATGGCGTTCCAGATGCCGGCGGCGACGTCGACCGCCGCCACGCACGCCATCACCCTGGCCGCGCGGCGCATGGCAGGCCGGTAGCTGGCGGGATCGGCGCGGGGCCGGTCCGCGACGGCGGCGGCAGGCGATGCGGCCGATACGCCGGGCTGCGCGGCCAATTCCACCAGCCGCGCCTCGATCTGCGCCACGCGTTCGGGAAAGCGTTCGGCATCGATGCTGCGGCGGATTTGCCGCAGCTGTTCTTGGTCGTACTTGGAATAATCGGGCTGGTTCAACTTTGCTCCACGGCGGATCGGGAAATGGAGTGTAGCCGAGCGCGCGGCACTTGCGCAAACCGGCGCGGCGATCGGCCGCCGCATCGTACACTGATGTCAAAACAACCAGGAGAGAGCCATGCAATTCACCAAGCATGCGGAACTACAACGGGCCCTGGCCGACGCCGCGCCGGAGCTCGTCGTCCAGCCTTCAACGCTGCTGCCGGCAGGCCCCCTGCCACCCGCCGAAATCGCCGATGAGAACCTGAACATCGTGCGCCACAAGGACAGCGGCTGCATCCAGTTCGTGTTCCCGGCCCAGACCGCGCCGATGCTGCTGGCGCCCATGCACCCCGCCGCCGGCCGCATGGAATGGATCAAGCAGGCCGCCCTGCGCGTGAGCGAACACATGACGCAGCGGATGGCCGAGACCATCGAAGCCCACAACAAGCCGGAAGCCTTGCTCAGCCTGCGCCACGGCTGGCGCCAGCCGGCGACGGCGGCCGAACTGGCGACCTCGCGCGGGCGCAAGGTGCTGCTGTTGGTGCATGGCGTGTTCAGCTCCATCGAGGGCGCGTTCGCCGACCTCGCCGCCGACGGCACCATGCAGCAACTGCTGGCGCGTTACGACAACCAGGTGTTCGGCTACGACCACTGGACCATCGCCAAGACGCCGCAACAGAACGCGCTGGACTTGCTTTCCCACCTTCCGGCCGATGCCGCGTGGGAGGTCGACATCGTCTGCCACAGCCGGGGCGGACTGGTGGTGCGCTCGCTGCTGTCGACCGCGCCGCACACGGAGGACGCGGTGCTGGCCGCCGTCGCCGGGCGGCGCGCGGGGCGTATCGCCAGCGTGGGCAAGGTGTTCTTTGTGGCGGCGGCCAACCAGGGATCGCCACTGGCGTCGCCGGAAGAGATCCAGCACTTCCTCAACGTGGCGGCGATGCTGGCCTCGTTCAGCGGCGGCATGGCGCTGGACCTGGTGATCGGGCTGGCGCGGATGGCGGTGTCGCTGGGCTTCGAGCTGGCCAGCGTGGAGACGCTGGCCAGCGGCTCGGCGCTGATCGAGCAACTGGGCCGGAGCGAATCGCTGCTCGCCAGCGCCAGCATCTACTACGCGCGCGCCGATTTCGACTTCGGCCATTCGATGCTGGACAAGGCGGGCTCGCTGATCAACCACCTGCTGCTGCAAGTCGATAACGACGTGGTGGTGCCCTACGACGGCGTGCTGCTGCCGGAAGCGCAGGTGGCCGAGGCGAGCATGCTGAGCTTCGGCACGCCGCAGCAAAAGCAGTCCGAGGTCTGGCACACGGAATTCTTCAAGCAGCCCACGCTGCGCCAGTTCCTGGTCGAGCGCGGGGCCTGAGCGTCAGGCGGCGGCCTTGCGGCGCCGGCGGGCGTTCTTGGGATCGGCGATCAGCGGACGGTAAATTTCAACGCGGTCGTGCTCGCGCAGCACCGTGTCCAGCGTTTTCTTCTTGGCATAGACGCCGACCTGCATGACCGCCAGGTCGATTTCCGGCGCCTCCTGCAATACGCCGCTGATGGCGATGGCCTGCTCGATGGTGGTGCCAACCGGGACCCGCAGCGCGCGCAGGAACTGCACCGCGTCGCTGGCGTAGCAGACTTCGATGTTGAAGGTTTCAGCCGCCATACACTGTTTCCGCCCGTTTGCAGAAGGAATCGACCATGCTGTTGGCGATCATGCCGAACACCGGCCCCACCAGCTGCGCCAGCAAGGCGCTGGAGAACTCATAGTGCAGGTCCAGCTCGATCTTGCAGGCGTCCTCGCGCAGCGCCTTGAAGGTCCACACGCCGTCCAGACACTTGAAAGGACCGTCCACCAGCTTCATCTTGATCTCGGTCGACGGCGTGTTCTCGTTGGAAGTGGTGAAGCTTTGCTTGACCCCGTGGTAGTTGATGCCGACGCTGGCCGTCACCGTATTGCCGTTACGTTCACGTATTTCGACACCACCGCACCACGGCAGGAATTTGGGATAGTCCTCGATCGCGGCGACCAGGTCGAACATCTGCTGGGCGCTGTATCCGAGGAAAACTGATTTGTGTACTACTGCCATAGGCTAACCATTTGCTATGATGTTGAATTATTCGCGTTTCTGTGCGCGAAGCAGTAGTTTAACCGATACCATCCCATGACCATAGCCGATAACAAAAAAGCCTTTTTTGACTACTTCATCGAAGACCGCTACGAAGCCGGCATCGTCCTCGAAGGTTGGGAAGTCAAGGCCATCCGCGACGCCCGCGTGCAGATCAAGGAAGCCTACGTCACCATCAAGGGCGACGAGCTGTTCCTGTTCGGCGCGCACATCAGCGCCCTGCCGACCGCTTCCACCCACATCAGCCCGGAAGCCGTGCGCACCCGCAAGCTGCTGCTGCACCGCCAGGAGATGGACAAGCTGATCAGCAAGGTCGAGCGCGCCGGCTACACGCTGGTGCCGCTGAACCTGCACTACAAGGGCGGCCGCGTCAAATGTGAAATCGGCCTGGCCAAGGGCAAGAAGATGCACGACAAGCGTGCCACCGAGAAAGACCGCGACGGCAAGCGCGAGGTCGCGGCCGCCATGAAGACCAACCGCCGCTGAGATTCCCGCCGCACTGTTGCGCGCCCTGTACAGAACCCGGTCCCGTACCGGGTTTTTTATTGCCCGACGAGTTTCTAATCAGAAACACCCGTGCTAAACTGGGCGAAGAATGATTTTACATTCGTGGCTGGCGCTTGCCGATTGCGCGCGGGGCCGCGAACCAGACGAGACTTTTGACGACGAGGCAATGATGGCGCTGAAAACTGCAATGGCTCTGGCAGCCGGTATCGTGCTCGCAGGCTGTGCGTCGCACTACACGCCGACCCCGCTGGCGGCGAACTTCCCCACCACCAAGCAGGCCAAGCTGCAGGCGGCCTACCACTGGGGTGTCATTTCCGACAACATTGAAAAAAGCGTCGTGGCCGAGCTCAAGAAGAGCCCGCCCCGTCCGGTATTCCTGAACGAGCCGCGCGACCCGAGCCCGTTCCAGCGCGCGCTGACCACCCAGCTAACCACCTCGCTGGTCAACGACGGCTACGTGGTGACGCGCTCGCCCGCCGGCTCGCTCAAGATCGACATGGACGTGCAGGCCGTGACCTTCACCGCCAACCGTCCGCAATACCGCTACCACGGCGAGCGCGCCGCGCTGGCCACCGGGGTCTGGGTGCTGAGCGAGATCGAGGCGCCGCTGCTGGGCGCAGTGGCGGCCGGCGCCGGGGCCTGGGATTCCTACGACTGGTTCAACGCCCAGTTCGCACCGGGCGCGACGCCGCGCACCGAAATCATCGTCACCGTCTCGGTGTCCGACCAGTTCCGCTACGTGGCGCGCAGCACCTCGGCCTATTACGTGGCCGATACCGACCGCATCCTGTACGGCATCGTCGATCCCGAGCCGGACGAGCCCAAATTGACCCGACTGTTCAAAGTCCGCGGAGACATGTAATGCCGAACCACGTTCTGACCCTGGCCCGCGCCTCCGTGCTGGCGCTGCCGCTGCTGCTGGGCGCCTGCTCCTCCACGCCCACCAAGGACGAAGGCAATTATTCGACCATCTCCTCCAACCAGTTCATCGACGCCAACTACAAGGCGGCCGATTCGCTGATGCACCAGCTCAGCGGCAAGCTGAGCGCCGACAAGCCGCTGATCATGGCCACCGTGGTCAACATCGACGCGCTGGAGCAGACCACCACGCTGGGCCGGCTGGTGTCGGAGCAGCTGTCCACGCGCCTGGCGCAGGGCGGCCTGAGCATGCTGGAGATGAAGCTGCGCAACAGCGTCTACCTGAAGCGCAACCAGGGCGAGCTGATGCTCACCCGCGAGATCGGCGAAGTGGCCACCGCCCACAACGCGCAGGCCATCGTGGTCGGCTCGTATGCGGAGACCTCGGACATGGTGTTCATCAACATCAAGGTGATCCAGCCGAACACCAACTTCGTGCTGGCCGGCCAGGATTATGTGCTGGCCAAGGAAGCCATCGTCCGCTCGATGCTGCAGCGGAATTGACTTACAACAGGCGCGGCAGCACTTCGCTGGCCGTCGCCTCCACTTTCAGGCCGATCAGCTCGTCCGCCCGGGTCTTGCCCAGGTTGACGGCGGCGATCGGCTTGCCGGTCGCGGCGGCCAGCTTGCAGAAGCGGTAGCCGGAAAACACCATCAGCGACGATCCCACCACCAGCAAGGCGTCGGCCTGTTCCATCAGGTCCAGCGCGGCGGCCGTGCGCGCGGGCGGAATGTTATCGCCGAAGAAGATCACGTCCGGCTGCAGGGTGCCGCCGCACGCGTCGCAGCTGGGCATGCGAAAATCCTGCAAGGCATCGAGCTCGACCTCGGCGTCGCCGTCTGGGCGGGCCTCGGGCACGATCTCGCCGCCCTCCCCGGCGCCGGCGCTGGCCAGCGCGGGGTTGGCCTCCGTCAGCCAGGCCTGGATGTCGGCGCGGCGGTGCAGCGCGCGGCAGTCCAGGCAGACCACGCCGTGGATATTGCCATGCAGTTCGATCAATCTGCTGGTGCCGGCGCGCTGGTGCAGGCCGTCGACGTTCTGGGTGATCAGGGCGTCGATGCGGCCGGCCGCCTCCAGCTGGGCCAGCGCCTGGTGGCCGGCATTGGGCGCGGCCTGGGCCAGCGTCGGCCAGCCGGCCATGCTGCGCGCCCAGTAGCGGCGGCGCACCGCCTCGGACTTGCGGAAGTCCGGGCCCTGGATGGGTGTGCGGCCGCGGCGCACGCCGTCCTTGTCGCGGTAGTCGGGGATGCCGGAGGCGGTGCTCAGGCCGGCGCCGGTCAGCACCAGCACGCGCCGGTGGCGCTGCAGGAAACCGGCCAGGTGGTCAACTTGTTGGTTCAGGTTCATATGCGCCATGTTAGCCGAGAATCGCGGTGGTAGCATGGGAGCATAAAATTTCCCAACTTGTAGAACCGTTTTCGCTAGGCAAGGCATTAACGGGGGAAATGGAGGAGGACGGATGCAGCAAGAACAGGGCCGGAACGGCGGCCCGAACCCGGAAGCGGAAGAGGTGCGGCTGGTGGCCAGGATAGCGGCCGGGGACAAGCTCGCCTTCGAGGCGCTGTACCGGATTTATTTTCCGCGCCTGTCGCGCTTTATCGGCCGCATGGCGCGCAACGCGGCGCTGATCGAGGAAGTGGTCAATGACACCATGTTGGTGGTCTGGCAAAAAGCCGCCACCTTCGACGGCACGTGCAAGGTGTCCACGTGGGTCTTCGCGATCGCCTACCGCAAGACCTTGAAGGGCTTGAAGGCCAGCGACGAGCCGATGGAGTCGGATGCGTCGTTGTATGAGGACGATAGCGGCAACCAGCCGGAGCAGACGATGAAGCGCCAGCAGTTGCAGCAGACCGTGGCGGAAGCGCTGGACCAGCTGCCCGCCGCGCAACGCGCGGTGATGGTGCTAACCTACTATCACGACATGGCCTACAGCGATATCGCCGACGTGGTGGAGTGCCCGCTGAACACGGTGAAGACCCGCATGTTCCATGCGCGGCACAGATTGAAGGACTTGTTGTGGAACGAAAGAGAGAGCAGCCAATGAACGGGCGCATCTTCAGAATGGATATCCCGGCCCACCAGGCGGTGCAGGAATTGCTGCCCTGGTACGCCAGCGAACAACTGGCGCCGGACGAGGCGCGGCGGGTGCAAGAGCATCTGCAGACCTGCGCGCAATGCCGCAAGGATCTGGAATGGGAACGCGGCATGCGGGCCGAGGCCGCCGCATCGGACGACTTGCCGCCTGGACTGGACATGGAAGGCGCGCTGGCCCGGCTGATGCCGATGCTGGGCGCACAGGAACACGCCGCGCCGGCAATGGCGACGGCCATATCGGCCACGCCCGCAGCGCCGACGGCGGCAGCGGCACCAGCCGCACCGGAAGCCGCGACGACGGCAGCAGCGACAGCGGCACCAGCCGTCGCGCCAACAACGGCAGCGGCGCCTGTCGCGGCCGGAACGACGCAACGCGTGTCGTGGTGGCGTACGGCTTCAGCCAACCAGCCTTCGTGGCTGCGCTGGACCGTGGCGGCGCAATGGGCGCTGATCGTCGGCCTGGGCGCCCTGCTGCTGCGCCCCGACACCGACCCGGCGCCGTATCGCGTGCTCGGTTCGTCCGTCAGCAGCGGCGGCAACCTGGTGGTGATCTTCCAGCCCAGCACCACCGAGCGCGAGCTGCGCCGCATCCTGCAGGCGCAAGGCGCGCGCGTGGTCGACGGCCCCACCGTGACCGACGCCTACCTGCTGCACGTACCGCCCGCCACCCGCGAGCGCGCACTGGCCGCCCTGCACGCCGAGCCCGCCGTCAAGCTGGCCGAGGCACTGGATGGAGGTACGCCGCCTTGAACGCCTTCTGGCCACGCGTCGGCGCGTTGCTGGCCTGCCTGACCTGGCTGGCGGGGGCGCCGCTGCCCGCCGCAGCGCAGGCCGCCCCGCCCGCCGGCGACGAAACCCTGCGTCCCGTGCCGGCCGCCAGCCACGATCCCGCCGAGCACACGCTGCTGGTGATGCTGCGCCTGCCCGCCACGCACTTCCGCCCGGACGCCAGCTACGGCGGGCGCTACATCGACGACAGCGGCCGCGCCTCGCGCCGCCGCCGCGCCGAGGAGCTGGCGCGCCAGCACGGCCTGACGCTGGTGGACGACTGGCCGATGCCGGTGCTGGGCCTCGACTGCTATCTGATGCGCTACCCGGAGCAGGAGTCGCCCGAGCGCATCATCGCCAAGCTGGCGCGCGACCCGCAGGTGGAATGGGCGCAGCCGGTGGCCAGCTTCGACGGCATGGCGTCCACCCCGCCGGCCGAGGCCGATCCACTGTACCCGGTGCAGCCCGCCGGCCGCTACTGGCACGTGGCCGAGCTGCACCGCGAAACCACCGGCCGCGACATCAAGGTCGCCGTGATCGACAGCGGCATCGACGCCGGCCATCCCGATTTATTGGGACAGCTGGCGGTCAACGCCAACTTCGTCGACGGCGCCGCCACGCCGGCCGAGAACCACGGCACCGCAGTGGCCGGCATCATCGCGGCGCGCGCCGGCAACGGCGGCATCGTCGGCGTGGCGCCGCAGGCGAAGCTGATGGGCCTGCGCGCCTGCTGGCAGCAACCCGACCTGGCCACACGCTGCAACAGCTTCACGCTCGGCAAGGCGATCAACTACGCCATCCTGAACGGCGCCCAGGTCATCAACCTCAGCCTGGCCGGGCCGCCGGACCGCCTGCTGGACCGGCTGCTGGACGTGGCGCTGGAACGCGGCATCGGCGTGGTCGGCGCGATCGACGCCAAGGCCGCCGGGCCGGCCTTCCCGGCCAGCCACCGCGGCGTGCTGGCAGTGGCGTCGCAACCGGCCCGCGGCGGCAAGACCGCATCGGGCGCAAATGCGGACGGCGATCCCGCGCTGCTCGCGCCCGGCAACGACATCCCGACCACGGCGCCAGGCGGGCGCTGGTCCTTCGTCAGCGGCAGCTCGTACGCGGCGGCGCACGTGAGCGGCATGCTGGCGCTGATGACGCAGCTGCAGCCGAAGGCCACGCCGACACAGTTACGGCGGCTGCTGCAACCCGGCGATGCGCTGAACGCTGTTAATATTGACGCATGCGCAACCATATCCCGCCTGCTCCGCCACTGCAGCTGTTCCTGCACCACCAATCTCACGCAACGTGGCGTGGGTCCGTGACGCTGCGAACCGCCGCCCTTGCCTGTTTAGCCCTGCTGCCTCTCCTGCCGTGGCGGTCCGCCATGGCGCAAGCCGACTTCAGCGGCAGCGTCGCGCTGCAATCGGATTACCGCTACCGCGGCCAGTCGTTGGGCGACGGCCGGCCGTCGCCGCAGCTCACGCTCAACCTCGATAGCGTCAGCGGCTGGTACGGCGGCGTGTTCGCCGCCGGCACGTCGATCGGCGACGTGCGCGGCGCCAAGCTGCAGGCCTACGGCGGCTACGCGCTGCGGCTGCGCTCGGGCTGGAGCGTGGAGGCCGGCTGCAGCCGCGCCACCTACACCCAGCTGCATTCGGCCGACTACAACGAGTGCTACACCGGCGCGTCGGGCGAGCGGCTGACGGCACGGTTGCACTACGCGCCGCGCTACTATGGCGGCGCGGCGCCCACCTGGTACGGCGAGGTCAACGTGTTCTACCCGCTCCATCCCAGCGTCAACCTGATCGCCCACGCGGGCCTGCTGCGCACGCTGCGCGGCCGGGACTGGCCGGCCACGCCCGCCAGTTCGCGCTACGACCTCAAGCTGGGCGCCAGCATCCCGTTCGGCAACTGGACCGTGCAACTGGCGCGCGAACACACCCAGGACGACAGCGTGCGCTACACCTACGTGCCGCAGCGCCCCAACCAGGCTTGGGTGCTGGGCGCCACCTACGCTTTCTAGAAAAGGAACCGCGCGGCGGCAAACGGGAATCCACGGGATATCAACCCCGTTCCCGAAAGGAGCTGCCATGCATACCCGCACCCTCACCGCCTTGGCCGCGCTGGCCCTGTCCGCCTGCGGAGGCGGCGGCTACGACACACCGATGGCGCCGCCCCCGGTCGTCGTGCCGCCGGCCGCCACCCTGTTCAATGTCAGCAAGCTGGTCGGCGACACCGCCGGCAGCGCCGCCCAGACCGACGCCAAACTGGTCAACGCCTGGGGCATCGCCTTCAATCCCGCCGGCTTCGTCTGGGTCGCCAACAACGGCAGCGCGACCTCGACGCTGTACGACGGCAACGGCGTGCCGCAAGCGCTGGTGGTGGCCACGCCGCCGGCCCCGACCGGCATCGTCTACAACGGCAGCGCCGACTTCCGCGCCAGCCCCTTCCTGTTCGCCACCGAGAGCGGCAAGATCGCCGCCTGGTCGCCCACGGCCGACCGCAACAACGCCCCGGCCGTGGTGGACGGCGCCGCCGCGCAGGCGGTCTACAAGGGCCTGGCCATCGCCACCTGGAACAACGCCAACTACCTCTACGCGGCGGACTTCCACAACAACCGTGTCGACGTCTTCGACGCCGGCTTCAACAAGGTCACGCTGGCCGGCGCCTTCCGCGACCCGTCGCTGCCGGCCAACTACGCGCCGTTCGGCATCCAGGCCATCGGCGACCGCATCTACATCGCCTACGCCCAGCGCGAGAGCGGCGGCGACGACGAGGTGGCAGGCGCGGGACTGGGCGCGGTCGACGTGTTCGACACCGGCGGCAACCTGGTCAAGCAGCTGGCGATGGGCGGCGCGCTGAACGCGCCCTGGGGCATGGCGCTGGCGCCGTCCAACTTCGGCACCTTCAGCGGCAAACTGCTGGTGGGGAATTTTGGCGACGGCAAGATCAACGCCTACGACACCGCCAGCGGCGCCATGGCCGGCACGCTGTCCAAGGCCGACGGCGGCGCCATCGTGATCGACGGCTTGTGGGGTATCGCTTTCGGGCCGGGCGTCAACAGCCAGCCCACCAACACGCTGTTCTTCGCGGCTGGTCCGGGCGATGAAACGCACGGGCTGTACGGCCGTATCGATATGCGCTAAATCCACAGCCACAAAAAAAGCTGGCCAAAAATAGATTCATGAATTACAATCTCATTGTCTTGTGGGAAATATAAGTTTCTAATAAACAACGTCACGGGGAAACACGATAATGAAATTCACGAATCTGATCAAATCCGCCGCGCTCGTCGCCTTGCTGTCCGCCGGCAGCGCCTTTGCCGCGCCGGTCGAACTGCTGGTCAACGGCGGCTTCGAAGCCAACCACCAGTCCGCTGGTACCTGGGCCAATTACGACAACCTGACCGGCTGGACCGGCGGCTCGCACGGCATCGAACTGCGTAACAACGTCGCCGGCGTTGCCGCCCAGGGCGTCAACTTCGTCGAGCTGGACACCACCCACAACAGCAGCATGACCCAGTCCGTGCAAACCGTGCTCGGCCAGCACTACACGCTGACCTTCCAGTTCGAAGACCGTCCGGGCGTGGCGATCTCGTCGCAAGGCCTGTCGGTGGACTGGGGTGGCGTTGAAATCGCCCACGTCAACAACTCGCTGAACGGCACCTGGGAAACCCGCACCTACTCGCTGATCGGCGACGGCAGCGCGATGAAACTCAAGTTCATCGCCACCGGCACTTCGGACAGCTACGGCAGCTCGCTGGACAACGTCTCGCTGACCGCCGCCGTGCCTGAGCCGGAAACCTATGCCATGCTGCTGGCGGGCCTGGGCCTGGTCGGTGTGGTGGCGCGCCGCCGCAAGGCCGCCAAGTAATCCAAACGCACTTCCATTAAAACGCCCTCCGGGGCGTTTTTTCGTTTCAGGGCGGCTACGACAAAATACTTGCAAAAAGCAGATTCATGAATTACACTTTGTTGCACTTATTGAAATATTTTCAATAAACAATCTTATGGGAAGATCAACAATGAAAATGATGAATCTGATCAAATCCGCTGCGCTCGCCGCCCTGCTGGCCGGCGGCAGCGCTGTCGCCGCGCCGGTCGAACTGCTGGTGAACGGCGGCTTCGAAGCCGACCTCCAGGCTGCGGGCAGCGTCGGCACTTACGCCAATCTGACCGGCTGGACCGGTGGCCCATACGGCATCGAGGTGCGCAACAACGTGGTTGGCGTGGCCCCCCAAGGCGTCAACTTCATCGAGCTGGACACCACCCACAACAGCAGCATCAGCCAGACCGTACTGACCACGCTCGGCCAGCAGTACACGCTGAGCTTCCAGTTCCAGGACCGCCCAGGCGTGGACAGCGGCTCGCAAGGATTGGCCGTGACCTGGGGCGGCGGCGCCGTCGACAGCGTCAACAACTCGCTGGGCGGCGGCTGGGAAACCCGCAGCTACACGCTGATCGGCAACGGTTCGGCGATGGACCTGAAGTTCACCGCCATCGGCCGCGACGACGGCATGGGCACCTCGCTGGACAACGTCTCGCTGACCACCGCCGTGCCTGAGCCGGAAACCTATGCCATGCTGCTGGCGGGCCTGGGCCTGGTCGGTGTGGTGGCGCGCCGCCGCAAGGCCGCCAAGTAATCCGGACGCACGTCCATAAAAAAACGCCCTGCGGGGCGTTTTTTCGTTTCAGGCGCTGATCCGTCCGCGCAGCGCTTCGACCGAGGCGCGCCATTCGGCGTAATGTTCGCTGTCAGCCCACAGTTCGCGCAATTCCGACTGCTCCGACAGGATGCGTTCGATGGCGCGGCCGGCCTTCTCGGCCAGGTCGGTGCGCGCGCGGGCCTTGGCCTTGCGCGCCTCCACCCACTCGTCGACGGCCGCGCTGTCCTCGCTGCGCTCGCCGCCCTTGCCCTGCAGCCGCGCCAGCACTTCCACCGCCACCAGCGCCTCGGCCGCGAACGGCGCTTCAAGCATTTCGCCCGGATTTTCCAGCGCCACGTCCAGCGTGTTTTCCACCGCCTCGAGGTTGCTGGTCTGCGCCAGGTCTTCCGCCCAATCCTGCGCGTAGTCGTTGCCGAACGCGTCCACCGCCCATGTTCCCATCGCTGCTCCTGTATTGTTTCGTGCGGCATTCTATCAGCGCACGTGCCGCCGGTCAGCCCTTGACGATGGCCTTGGCCGCCGGTCCGTCCTTCTGCGATTTGACCACCTGCATGGCGGTGGCGATCAAGCCGCTCATCTCGCCGAGGTTGGCCGGGATGATGATGGAGTTGTTGGTCTTGGCCAGCTGCGAGAAGGCGCCCACGTACTGCTCGGCCACCTTGAGGTTGACGGCGTCCTCGCCGCCCGGCTCGCGGATCGCCGCGCCCACCTGGCGCAGCGCGGCGGCATTGGCCTCGGCCAGCGCGACGATGGCGGCGGCCTGGCCCTGCGCGCGGTTGATCGCGGCCTGCTTGTCGCCTTCCGAGCGGGCGATCTGCGCCTCGCGCTCGCCGCTGGCGATGTTGATCTGCTCCTGCTTGCGGCCCTCGGAGGCGGCGATCAGCGCGCGCTTCTCGCGTTCGGCGGTGATCTGCGCCTGCATCGCGTGCAGGATTTCCTTCGGCGGCGTCAAGTCCTTGATCTCGTAGCGCAGCACCTTGACGCCCCAGTTGGCGGCCGATTCATCGATCGCGTTGACGATGGCGGTGTTGATATGGTCGCGCTCCTCGAAGGTCTTGTCGAGCTCCATGCGGCCGATCACCGAGCGCAGCGTGGTCTGCGCCAGCTGCGTGATGGCGGAGATGTAGTTGGACGAGCCGTACGAGGCGCGCATGGCGTCGGTGATCTGGAAGTACAGGATGCCGTCCACCTGCAGCTGCGTGTTGTCCTTGGTGATGCAGACCTGCGGCGGCACGTCGAGCGGGATCTCCTTGAGCACGTGCTTGTAGGCGACGCGGTCGACAAAGGGGATCACGATGTTCAGGCCGGGACCCAAGGTGGCGTGGTATTTGCCGAGCCGCTCGACCACCCACGCGTGCTGCTGCGGCACGACGTTGATGGTCTTGAAGACAAACACCAGGGCCAGGATGAAAATGATGAAGGTGACGTTGCCGAAACTGATATCCATAAAACTCTCCAGTGGGTAAATCTCAAGCCGCCACGATCAGGCAGCTGCCGCGTACTTCACGTATCTTGTACTGCCCCGGCGCCGGCGTCGCGCCCGGCGCCAGTTCGACATCCCACAACGCGCCTCGATACATCACGCGCGCCGCGCCGTCGTGCCATGCCGGCACGTGGACCGTCTGGCCGATGTCCATGTTGACGTTGGGGTCGTGCTCGGCGCGGGTGCGGTTGACCAGCTTACCGAAGCGGCTGCGCCGCAGCAGCATGGTGGCGCCGATGCCGACCAGCGCCGCGAACAAAGTCTGCAAGGCGGCGCCAAAGCCCAGCGCCGCGGCCAGTGCGCCGGACACCAGGCCGATGGCGATCATCAGCAGATAGAACGTGCCGCTGAACAGTTCCAGGATCACGGTAACGCCGGCGGCCATCAACCAAAAACTCCAGTCAGCCATGATGCACTCCTCTCAGGTTTGAAAATGCAAAAACCCCCGCGTCCCGGTGCGGGCTGCGAGGGTTTTTGCTGCAAGGCGTATGGTATTGATAGTGTTATTTACAACTCAATTCGATAACTCCAGTCTAAACCAAAATACGCCCGCGTCAACACTTTATTACTTTTGCAGGGCTGCCAGCTTCTGCCAGGTGTCGATCACCGAGTCCGGGTTCAGCGACATCGATTCGATGCCCTGCTCCATCAGCCAGACCGCGAAGTCCGGATGATCGGAAGGACCCTGGCCGCAGATGCCGATGTACTTGCCGCGCGCGCGGCAAGCCTTGATCGCCAGCGCCAGCAAGGCTTTGACGGCCGGATCGCGCTCGTCGAAGTCGGCCGCCAGCAGCGCCATGCCGGAATCGCGGTCCAGGCCCAGGGTCAGCTGGGTCAGGTCGTTGGAGCCGATGGAGAAGCCGTCGAAGTGGTCGAGGAACTGGTCGGCCAGCAGCGCGTTCGATGGCACTTCGCACATCATGATCAGGCGCAGGTCGTTCTCGCCGCGAACCAGGCCGTTCTTGGCCAGCAGGTCGACGACCTTTTCAGCCTGGCCCAGCGTGCGCACGAACGGCACCATGATCTCGACGTTGGTCAGGCCCATGTCGTTACGCACGCGCTTCATGGCCTGGCATTCCATTTCGAACGCGCCGGCAAAGTCGGCCGCCAGGTAGCGCGCCGCGCCGCGGAAGCCCAGCATCGGGTTTTCCTCGTCCGGCTCGTAGCGCGAACCGCCGATCAGCTTCTTGTACTCGTTGGACTTGAAGTCCGACAGGCGCACGATGACAGGCTTCGGCCAGAACGCGGCGGCGATGGTCGCCACGCCTTCGGCCAGCTTGTCGACGTAGAAGGCTTTCGGCGAGGCGTGGCCGCGCGCGACCGACTCCACGGCCTTTTTCAGGTCGGCGTCGATGTTCGGATATTCGAGGATCGCCTTCGGGTGCACGCCGATGTTGTTGTTGATGATGAACTCAAGACGCGCCAGACCAACGCCGCCGTTCGGCACCGACTGGAAGTCGAAGGCCAGCTGCGGATTGCCGACGTTGAGCATGATCTTGGTGGCCAGCTTGGGCAGCTCGCCACGCGACACTTCCGACACTTCGGTTTCCAGCAGGCCGTCGTAGATCTTGCCCTCGTCGCCTTCGGCGCAGGACACGGTGACGAAGGTGCCGTCCTTCAGCACTTCGGTGGCGTCGCCGCAGCCGACGACCGCAGGCACGCCCAGTTCACGGGCGATGATCGCCGCGTGGCAGGTGCGGCCGCCGCGGTTGGTGACGATGGCCGAGGCGCGCTTCATCACCGGTTCCCAGTTAGGATCGGTCATGTCGGCGACCAGCACATCGCCTGGCTGCACGCGTTCCATGTCGGCCGGGTCGTGGATCACGCGCACCGGACCGGCGCCGATCTTCTGGCCGATGGCGCGGCCGGAGGCCAGCACGGTACCGGTGGACTTCAGCTTGAAGCGCTGCTGCACGTCGGTCGCCTTCTGCTGCGACTTCACGGTTTCAGGACGCGCCTGCAGGATGTACAGCTTGCCGTCGCGGCCATCCTTGCCCCACTCGATGTCCATCGGACGGCCGTAGTGGTCCTCGATGATGACGGCGTACTTGGCCAGCTCCACTACCTCGGTGTCGTTCAGCGAGTAGCGGTTGCGCAGTTCGACCGGCACGTCCACGGTCTTGACCGAGCGGCCAGCCTTGGCTTCGTTGGTGAACTCCATCTTCAGCAGCTTGGAGCCGATATTGCGGCGGATGACGGGCGATTTGCCTTTTTCCAGCATCGGTTTGTGGACATAGAATTCGTCCGGATTGACCGCGCCCTGCACCACCGTCTCGCCCAGGCCATAGCTGGAGGTGACGAACACCACGTCCTTGAAGCCGGACTCGGTGTCGATGGTGAACATCACGCCGGCCGCGCCCAGGTCGGAACGGACCATGCGCTGCACGCCGGCCGACAACGCGACTTCAGCGTGGGTGAAACCCTTGTGCACGCGGTAGGAGATGGCGCGGTCGTTGTACAGCGACGCGAAGACATGCTTCATCGCGTCGAGCACGTTCTCGATGCCGACCACGTTGAGGAAGGTTTCCTGCTGACCGGCGAAGGAAGCGTCCGGCAAGTCTTCGGCGGTGGCCGAGGAGCGCACGGCGAACGACATCTCGGTGCTGGAATCGGCGACCAGCTGGTTGTAGAAGGTCTCGATTTCCTGCTGCAGGCGTGGCTGGAACGGGGTTTCGACGATCCATTGACGGATCTCGGCGCCCGCTTGCGCCAGCGCGCGCACGTCGTCGATGTTCAGATCGGCGAGGCGGTCGGCGATGCGGTCGGCCAGCGGCTTGCCGCCGTCGACGCTGTGCGACAGGAAGTCGCGGAAAGCCTGGGCCGTGGTGGCGAAGCCGCCCGGAACCCGCACGCCGGCGCCTGCCAGCTGGCTGATCATTTCGCCTAATGAGGCGTTTTTACCGCCGACGGATTCGACATCCGTCATGCGTAAATTTTCGAACGATGCGACGTATACCGCTCCGTTACTCTGCTCCTTCAATGCTGCGTTGGACATAATGACACCTTTTTGATGATAGAAATCTTCCAGCGAGGCGCAGACTTTGTTTCTTGTTATTCTGGTCGTCGTGCAGCACAATCTTACCTATGGCGCCCATTCTACAGCCTGCGGCCCAAATTGACGATTCACAATAACGACAGGCCAACATTACATGACACTAGAACAACGTCCTCCCCTGCCCACGGTGGCCCGCACGGTCTTCTTCGTTTCCGACGGCACCGGCATCACGGCAGAAACATTTGGTCACTCGGTATTGACACAATTCGAGTTGCGGTTCCGCCAAATCCGCCTGCCGTTCATCGACACACTTGATAAAGCGCACGACGCAGTGCGCAAGATCAACGAGGCGTTTGAAACTGACGGTCAACGCCCGATCATCTTCTCGACGCTGGTCAAGACCGAGCTGTCGGACGTGATCCGCCAGTGCAAGGGCATGTACATGGATATGTTCCAGACTTTTGTTGCGCCATTGGAACAAGAGTTGGGCGCCAAGTCGACCCACACCATCGGCCGCTCGCACAACATCGTCGACAGCGAGGAGTACAAGAACCGCATCGAGGCGATCAATTTCTCGCTGGCGCACGACGACGGACAGTCGCACAAGAACCTGTCGTCGGCGGACGTGATCCTGGTGGGCGTGTCGCGCTCGGGCAAGACGCCGACCAGTTTGTACCTGGCGATGCAGTACGGGATCAAGGCGGCCAACTATCCGCTGATCCCGGACGATTTCGAGCGCGGCAAGCTGCCGTCGTCGCTGTACGAGTTCAAGTCCAAGATCTTCGGCCTGACCATCACGCCGGAGCGCCTGTCCGAGATCCGCAACGAGCGGCGCGCCGGCAGCAAATACGCGGCGCTGGAAAACTGCCGCTACGAGGTCAACGAGGCCGAGATGATGATGAAGCGCGAAGGCATCCGCTGGCTGTCCTCCACCACCAAGTCAATCGAAGAGATCTCCACCACCATCCTGCAGGAGATCAAGCCTAACCGGCGCGAGTACTGAGATGCGGCTGATGGTGCGGCTGGTCTCTCGGCCTATGGCGCTGCTGGCGGCGCTCGCGCTGGCATCGGTGGCGGGGGCGCAGTCCGGCCCGCAGCCCACCGCCTTCGTGCACGTCAACGTGGCGCCGATGGACAGCGAGCATGTGCTGCGCGACCAGACGGTGCTGATCAAGGATGGCCGCATCGAGGCTGTCGGTGCGGCGCTGGCCGCGCCGGACGGCTACCGCGTCGTCGACGGCCACGGCACGGCCTGGGTTTCGCCCGGCCTGGCCGACATGCACACCCACTCCGAAACCCGCGACGACCTGGCGCTATACCTGTCCAAGGGCGTGACCACGCTGCTCAACATGGGCGGCGCCCGCCCCAACCTGGTGGACAGCATCGTGCCGGCGGTGGCGCGCGGCGCCCTGCCCGGCCCCCGCGTCTACGCCAGCCTGATGGTGGACGGCACGCCGGACTACAACGGCCTGCAGGTGAAGACGCCTGCGCAGGCGCGCGCGGTGGTCGACCTGGCCGCCGCCAACGGCTATGACTACATCAAGGTTTATACGGGACTGGCGCCGGAAGTGTTCGGCGCGCTGGCCGACGCGGGCCGCGCCCGACACGTGCCGCTGGTGGGCCACGGCGTGACAGCCGTGCGGCTGGAGCGCCAGCTGGCGCAAGGCCAGGTGATGGTCGCCCATCTGGAGGAATTCTTTTATACCTTTTTCACGCCGCCCGGCGCACAGGAAACCGACGTGCCGCCCGATGAGTCGCGCATCCCGGAGGCGGTGGCGCTGGCCACGCGCCATGGCGCGGCGGTGATCGCCGACGTGGTGACCTACCACGCCATCGCCAGCCAGATCGGCCATCCCGAGGTGGTACGCGCCTTCCTGACCGCGCCGGAGACCGCGTACCTGGCGCCGTCCGACATGCAGGCCTGGCGGCGCAGCGGCTACGCCGGCAAGTCGGCGCGGCTGGAGGCCAAGCTGGCCTTCCTGCGCAAGCTGGCCAAGGCGATGGCCGACGGCGGCGTCGAGCTGTTGTCCGGCACCGACGCGCCATCCATCCCCGGCCTGGTGCCAGGCTACTCGCTGCACGACAATCTGGCCGAGCTGGAAGGCTCGCACCTGAGCCGCTACCAGGCGCTGGCGACGGCCACCAGCGCGCCGGGGGCCTTCATCGTCCGCACCAAGGGCGGCGTGCCGTTCGGCCAAGTGGTGGCCGGCTATCGCGCCGACCTGCTGCTGACCGAGCACAATCCACTCGACGGCCTGGCGACCTTGCGCGCGCCCCTGGGCGTGATGGCCGAGGGGCGCTGGTACGACCGGCCGGCGCTGGCCGCGCTGCAGGCCGGCGTGCGCGCCAGCTACCGGCCCGACTAGGCTAGACGGCCGGTGGATCGGTTTCGCGGGCGTAGGTGCGATGGTGCGCCAGCGCCGCCTCGAACCGCGCCAGCGCCGCCTCGAACCGCGCCAGCGCCGCCGCGCCCTCGCCGCGTTCGGCGATGATGATGCCGGGGTCCGGCTCACCATCCGGCAGCACCTGCGGAATGCCCGCCGCGTGCAGCAGCTGCGCGCCATTGCCGACGGCCAGCAGCGGCTTGTCATGCCGGTACTGCAGCCGCACGAACTCCAGCGCCGCCACATCGCGGTTGAGCGGCGTGCCGCCCGGCGTGTCGCTGCCCGGCGTATCGCTGCCCGATGCGCCGGCCGCCAAGCCGGCGTAGGCATCGTCGCGGTCCGGCACGATGGCGCCGTCCCACAGCACCGACGGCCCGGTCTCGAAGCTGATCTCCACATCCAGGTCCGTGCCCGGCAGCCTGCCGATACGCTCCCCGACCAGTCGCGGCACGGCGCCGCCGTCCAGCAGCGCGGCGTACATGTCCCGCACCTGCGCCGCGTCCACGCCGGGCGCCACCAGCAATGCCACCTTCAGCGTCCGGATGCCGGTGGCGCCGGGACGGCTGAACAGCGACAGCGCCGGCGACGGCGGATAGTCGTGCATCGGCAAATCGGTCGACAGCGGCAGCGGCGGCGGCACCTCCATGCCCAAGCCTGCGGCCACGCCGGCCGCCAGCCGCGAGTCGACATTGACCAGCCCCGCCAGCATGCGGCGCCGGATCGCCGGCGTCTGCACCCGCGTCAGTTCGAAGCGGAAGCCGGCGATGATGTGGTTCTGCTCCACGGCCGTCTGGCTCTTCCAGAAAAGGCGCGCCTGCGAATAATGGTCGGCGAACAGCTCCGGCTTGCCGCGCACCTTGCTGGCCTGCTGCGGCTCGGGGAAGCTGACGAAGCCCTTGGCGCCGGCCTGGAACGGACAGCCGCCCGCCAGCGAATTGGGCTCGTAACTCACGCGGCCACGGTTGACCGACTGCCGGTGCATGCCGTCGCGCTGGTTGTTGTGGATCTGCGCCAGCGGCGTGTTGATCGGGATTTCATGGAAGTTGGCGCCGCCCAGGCGCGAGATCTGGGTGTCGATGTAGGAGTGGATGCGGCCCTGCAGCAGCGGATCGTCGCTGAAGTCGACGCCCGGCACCACATGCGCGGCGCAGAAGGCCACCTGCTCGGTCTCGGCGAAGAAGTTATCGGGATTGCGGTCCAGGACCATGCGGCCGATGGGCTGCACCGGCACCATCTCCTCCGGCACGATCTTGGTCGGGTCGAGGATATCGAAGGGGAATTGCGCCGCCTGTTCGGCGCTGAACAACTGCACGCCCAGCTCCCACTCGGGGAACTGGCCGGCCTCGATGGCTTCCCACAGGTCGCGGCGATGGAAGTCCGGATCGGCGCCGGCCAGCCGCGCCGCCTCATCCCACACCAGCGAGTGTGTGCCGGCCATCGGCGTCCAGTGGAATTTGCAGAACACCGAGGCGCCCTGCGCGTTCACCAGCCGGAAGGTGTGCACGCCGAAGCCCTGCATCATGCGGTAGCTGCGCGGGATCGCGCGGTCCGACAGGTGCCACATCAGCATGTGGGTGATTTCTGGGCTGAGCGAGGCGAAGTCCCAGAAGGTGTCGTGCGCGCTGGCCGCCTGCGGCATGCCGTTGTGCGGCTCCGGCTTGACCGCGTGGATCAGGTCCGGGAACTTCATCGCGTCCTGGATGAAGAACACGGGGATGTTGTTGCCGACCAGGTCCCAGTTGCCTTCATCGGTGTAGAACTTGACGGCGAAACCGCGCACGTCGCGCACCGTGTCGGCCGAGCCGCGTTCGCCGGCCACCGTCGAGAAGCGCACAAACACCGGCGTGCGCTTGCCCGCCGCCGCCAGCAACGAGGCGCGCGTGATGGGACTGTGGTCGCCGTAGCTTTCGAAGTAGCCGTGGGCCGCCGAGCCGCGCGCGTGCACCACGCGCTCGGGAATGCGCTCGTGGTCGAAGTGGGTGATCTTCTCGCGCAGGATGAAGTCTTCCATCGCGGTCGGGCCGCGCAGGCCGATTTTCAGGCTGTCCTGGTTATCGGCCACCTTCACGCCCTGGTTGGTGGTCAGTTCGCGGCCGCTATCGTCCACCCGCACGCGGTCCAGCGAGCCGTCCAGCGGATTGTTGCCGATGTTGGGATGGCCCTCGCCGTCCTTGGGCGAAGCCACCGTCTCGGTGCTGGTGCTGGCGGTGGCGAAATTGCTCGACGGGGTACGCGTTTCGCCCGCGTGCGGCGTGAAGGCGGCGTCGCCGTATTCCAGCGGCTTGGTTTCGTTGAAAGGCATCGCGGCGGCCAGCTGCTCGTCGCTGGTGACCTTTTCCAGCAGCTGGCTGGCGATCGGGTTCGGAGGGCCGAGCCGCGAGGGATGCGGCGGTTCGGCGGGACCGGCCACCGTGCTGAGAATGGAACCGGCGCCGTCTACCGCGCCGCCGTTGTCTTTGGGATTAGCCATGTCGCACCTCGTCTGAATATCGCGCCGGCCCGGATGGACGGCAGCGATTCAGTGTGCGTTTCTTGCGCGAGCAGGAGTTTGACGGCGCTCAAGCGGACTCGGCATGCCGTGATCAGGCGAACAATCGAGGGTCGTAGATCCAGCGCCTGATCGTTGTCGCGGTGATCGAGGCCACGTCCGGATGGCGCGGGTTGATCAGCACGTTGTATTCGTCAGGCACGCATACCGACGGCACCAGCAACAACGCCGAACTGCCCGAGACAGCCCATGCATCGCCTGTCGCCCGGCTCGTCATGCCGGATGGAACCGCATCCCACCCGCCCGGCAAAGGGTCGAGCACAAGGCGCGCGGCCCAGACGTTGTCGGGAACATCAATCCGCACCAGAAAGCGGTTGAATGGCATACCGTCATTGCGCAGGTAGACGACCGTTTCGATGGTCGCCAAGGCGATGTTGGTAGCGCTGTAAATGAGCGGCGTGCCGATATTGTTCCAATGTCCACCCGAAATCTTGGCGCCTGTGCCGGTCAGGTCATTGGCCGCATAGGCTGGCGCCTCGACGGCGATACGCCACAAGGGCGTGGTCATGCATAGGCTCCGCTCTGCATCATGGAAAGCAATTCAGCCACCAGTTTTTGCCCTTCGAACGTGTCCATGTAGCTCGCCGGCGTCGCGCCGCCGAGCGCCGGCAGCGGCTTGGCCAGCCAGTCCCCCAGCCAAAGTGCCGCGTCAAAACCAGTCGGATCGCCGGACTCCTCCACCATCGTCTGCACCTTGCCGACCAAGGCGGCCAGGCCCAGGACGCGCTCGGACTCATCTTTCGACAATGCCGTCCCGTCCTTCTCCTTCCTGCTGATCGTCGCGCGGGACAGGCCGAGGCTGCCGAGCAGCAGCTCTTTGCTCATTCCCATTGTTGATGAAAGTTCACCGACCATCGAGGCCGGGATACCCTTTCGTATCGCGGCGATGCGCGTTTGCGGATCAACTCGATAGAGGTTCATAACTTTGGCGGGCGCGGGCTCCGCCTTACGAAAGAGGCGTTTCTCAAGCGCTTTGGTAGCTGGCATGATCTTCTCCTTTGAGACAGTAGTATAGTTCAAATGAGTCAAACAACCTCGGACCTGTTATTTTTGCCAGGAAGCCACCGGCCCAGTACCAGCGCGCTGCCGAGACTGACCGCCAGCACGGCATTCACCACCAGCAGCCAAGTGGCGTCGGGCGCGAACAGCATCATGCCGCTCAAGCTGATTTCATGGGCGATCGGCACATACACGACGAGCGCGGCCGCCAGCAGCAAGCCTGCCGCCAGCGGCCAAACTGTCCGCAGCACACGCCACCGCCCTGTCGCCGGACGCGGCCGCGCAGCCCGGCGCGCCAGCCAGATGCCGATGGCGCACTGGATCGCCAGCAGCGCCGTCAAAGCGATCAGCACCGGCTGCCAGGCCACCCTCTGCTCCAACGCCACCGGCGCCACTCCCCGAAGATAGTTGACCACCTGCGGGCTGAGTTGCTGCACCACCGGCCCCGCCAGCGCGTCCGAAGCGTTCAGCAGCAAGGCAAAACCCCAGCGCTGCCGCTCATCGATGCCCATCGCGCTGGTGAACTCCGGAGTCTGCCCCTCGTGCGTCAACAGGCCGGGTGCGTTGACATCGGTCGCCCAGCCCATCGCGTAGCCGTAGCGTTGCCCCGTGTTGGCACCGGTGCGGTGCAGCTCGGCCAGTCCGGCCGCCGACACGATGCGCGGCCCGCCGCCCAGGTGCGCGATCAGATACGTGCCCATGTCGCGGGCAGTCGAGGTCAGATACCCGGCTGGCACCAGCGTCCGTGGATACGGCAGTCCCTCGGCGGCAATGGCGCTGCCGAACCAGAACCGGTATCCCGTGGCGACATGGGCGCGTGCCGGCGACTGGCTGGCCGCGGCGGTGTTGCGCATGCCGAGCGGCTCGAACACATGCTCGCTCATGTAGCGCGCGTAGGACGTGCCGGATACCGCTTCAATCACACAGCCCAGTATCACGAAGTTGATATTCGAATAGGCCCAGTGCTGGCCGGGCGCCGACGCCAGCCGCGTATCGGCGAGGCCGCGTACGCGCCGCTCCAGCGCATCGGCGCCGGTATACGTGTTGGCGAAGTCGGTCTGGCCCTCGCCGTGCGCGAAGCCGCTGGTCTGGTTCAGCAATTGGCGCAGCGTGATGCGCGCCGATGCCTCGTCATCCGCCACGCGGAACCAGGGCAGATAGCGCTGCACCGGCGCGTCCAGCTGCAGGCGGCCCGCCTCCGCCAGCTGCATCACGGCCAGCGCGGTGAACGATTTCGAATTGGAGCCGATCTGGAATACCGTTTCTGCGGTCGTCAGCCTGCCATCCGGACCGCTGACGCCATAGCCACGCAAATGCACGATCCTGCCATCCGCCACCACCACCAGCGCGGCGCCGGGTATGCCGGCGCGCTGCAACTCGGCCTGCAGATAACCGTCCAGCGCCTCGAATCCCGCAGGCTGCGCGGCGTGCGCCATGCAAGCCATCGCCATCGCCATCGCCCCCAGCATTCGGGACAGCACTTTCATCATCGCCATTTTCGTCCAATCTAATCACTGTTTAAATCAGTCTAGCGGTATAATCTGAACACTGTCAAGTTATTGGAGCCGAACACCATGACGAGCGCGCCGCGCGCAACCTACCATCACGGCGACTTACGCCCCGCGCTGATACTCGGCGCGCAAGAGCTGCTGGTCGAGCAAGGCATCGAAGCCTTCAGCCTGCGCGCCGTGGCGCGGCGGGCAGGCGTCTCCCCGGCGGCACCCGCCTATCACTTCGGCGACGCCGCCGGCCTGCTGACGGAAGTGGCGATACGCGGCTTCAACGAGCTCACGCGCTGCATGGCTGCCAGCACGGCCGCCGGCCCGCGCTCGCCGGTCGAGCGCCTGCACGCGATGGGACATGCCTACATCCACTTCGCGTTCGCCAACCCGGCCTTATTCCACTTGATGTTCAGGAAAGAGAAGATGCGCATTACCGATGCGCTGAAAGCCAGCGCCAACGCCGCCTTTTCGCATTTGCAGGCTACGGTGTGCGAGGCGGCCGGCATCAGCGGGCAGCACGTCGGCGAGGATCTGCTGGCGTCCATGCTGGCCGCCTGGTCGATGGTGCATGGCTTTGCCCATCTGGCGCTGGACGGCCAGTTCGAGCGCTTCGCGACGCCCGGCACGCTGGACGCGTTCTGCGACACCTACATCCCGCGCGCCATCGGCCAGTTGCGTCTTCTGACGCCGGTCAGCTAGCCGCGCGGATCAAAAGAAGTGCTGCCAGTCGGCCAGCCAGGCCGGGAACTCCTCGACCGGCATTGGCTTGGCGATGTAATAGCCTTGCGCGTAGGTGCAGCCCAGCCCTTGCAGGAAGTCCCAGTCCTGCTTGGTCTCGACGCCGACCGCCACCGAGCGCCGGTCCAGGTTGCGCGCCAGCCCGAGGCAGGAGCGCAGCACCGTGCCGATGGCTTGCCGCTTGGAGGCGCCGTCGACAAAGCTGCGGTCTATCTTCAATTCGGAGAACGGGATGCGCGCCAGCAGCTGCAGGTTGCTGCGCCCCGTGCCGTAATCGTCGATGGCCAGGCCGAAGCCCTTCATGCGCAGGCGCAGCAGCCGTTCGAGGAAATGCGGGTCGGTGGTCAGCACCGCCGATTCGGTCATCTCGAAGGTGATGTAGTCGGCCATGATGCGATGGCGCTCCAGGCAGGCCGCGATCTGCTCCATGAACTGAGGATGCGCCAGCGTGCCCTGGTCGACATTGATGGAAAACGAAATCGGTATGCCCTGGTCGTGCAAGGTGCGGCAGGCGGCCACCGATTTTTCGATCATGCTCCAGTCGAGGAAATCGATGCGGCGGTTATCCTCCAGCACCTGCATGAACGACGCCGGCCCAAGCACGCCATACAGCGGATGGCGCCAGCGTGCGAACATCTCCAGGCCCTTGACCTGCCCCGTCTCCAACTCGATCTTGGGCTGGAAGTAGGGATCGAATTCGCGCATCTGCAAGCCCTGCCCCACTTCGGCAAACGAGATGCGAGGCGCTTGCCCGCTCGCCTGCAGGCGAGCTTCCGCAGGCTGCAGATAGTCGGCGATGAGCGATTCCAGGCGGCTGCCGATCACCGGCTTGCCGATCGCGCCCAGCATGTTGATGCCGTAAGCCGCCGCCATCGTCTCCACGGAAAACAGCACCGCGTTCGACTGCGCGCCCACCACCACCACGCCCACGCGCGACTTGGCTTCGGCCAGGCGGCGTATCAGCTCCAGCGCGTCCATGCCAGGCAGCGCCAGGTCGATGATGGCGATGTCCACCGCAGGCGTGATGCCGGCGCTGAAATGACGCAGCGCCGTGTGGCCGTCGGGCGCCTGCGTGATCCGGCCCACGCCCAGGTGGACCAGGATATCGGCCAGCGCGTGGCGTTGTACCTGATCCCCTTCGGCTACCAGAAAGTGCAACTGCGCGATATCCATATGCGGCTCCAATAAGGCTACCAAGTGAGCAATTAAGCTTGATTCTGCCTTACTTGCTCGAAAAAGCATACTGCCGCGCATGCGGCGACGTTCAGCGACTCCACTTGGCCCAGGTGGGGAATCACCACCTGATGGGTCGCCATGGACAGCAAGTCGTCCGCCACGCCCTGCCCTTCGTGGCCAAACAGCCACGCCACCGGCTGGCGCAGGTCGACGTCGTACAAGCGCTGGGTGGCGTAGCCGCTGGTGGCCAGCGAGGTCACCTTGGAGGCGGCGACCAGCTGCGCCAGGTCCACGTTTTCGAAAATGTCGAGCACAAAGTGCGCGCCCATGGCCGCGCGCAGCACCTTGGGCGACCAGCAAAACGCCGATCCGGCGCTGCAGTACACCTGGGTGATGCCCGCCGCCGCCGCGCTGCGCAGGATGGAGCCGACGTTGCCGGGGTCCTGCACGTTATCGAGCAGCACAGCCGACACGGCCAGCGGCTCGGTCACGGCGCGTTCCGGCGTCTCGATCAGGAACATCACGCCGATGCCGTGTTCGACCTGGCTGACGGCGTTGTACAGCGCATCCGGCAATCCCAGCACGTGCGCGTGCTGCGCCTCCAGCTGGCCGACGATCTCCATCACTTCCGGGTTGTGCAGCGCGGTTTCACTGACGATGCACTGCTCCGGCAGGCCGCGCAGCTGCAAATAGGCCTGGCACAGGTGCACGCCGTCGAGCAGCGTGCGGCCGGACTTGCGGCGCGCCTGCGAACTGCCGGCCAGCTTGACCAGCTCCTTGTATTGCGCGTTGTCGCGCGAGGTGATGGTCTTCATGCGGCTCTCCCGGTGCGCAGCGCGAATTCCTCCAGCACCGCCCGCACCGGCGCGAACGAGCGCCGATGCACCGGCGAGGCGCCATGCTCGCGCAGGCGCTCCAGGTGCAGCGCGGTGCCGTAGCCTTTGTGCTGGTCGAAGCAGTACTGCGGATACTGCGCGTGCAAGGTCACCAGCGCGGCGTCGCGCGCGGTCTTGGCCAGGATCGAAGCGGCAGAAATGGCATCGACCTTGTCGTCGCCGCCGATCACCGCGATGCTCTGGATTTTCATCACCGGGCAGCGGTTGCCGTCGACCAGGGCCAGCGTCGGCACGGTGCTCAGCGCCTCCACCGCGCGCCGCATCGCCAGCATCGACGCGTGCAGGATATTGAGCTTGTCGATTTCCTCTTCCGACGCCTCGGCGATCGCCCACGCCAGCGCGTTGGCCTTGATCAGCGGCGCCAGCATGTCGCGCTTGGCCTCGGTCAGCTTCTTGGAGTCGCGCAGGCCTTCGATCGGACGCGAAACGTCCAGGATCACGGCCGCCGCGTACACCGGGCCGGCCAGCGGGCCACGGCCCGCCTCGTCGACGCCGCAAATGATTTCATCGGGCGAGTCGGGCAGGAAGTCGAACAGGCCGGGGGTTGGGTTTTTCACGTCAGGTACTCACGTTGCAAAAATCATCGTCATTCCCGCGCAGGCGGGAATCCATAGACCATTGGCCGGGAGGCTCGGCATGGATTCCCGCGTACGCGGGAATGACATGCGGGCTAACCGGCCTTGATCACTTTCAATACAGCGGCCGCGCTCTCCACCGCGCTGTTGCGCAGCAGGCTGTGATGCATGTCGGTGAAGCGCTCGACCAGCCGCAGGCGATGCGGCGCATCGCTCAGCTGCTTCCACATGGCTTCCGCCAGCGCCTCGGAATTGGCGGCGTTCTGCAGCAGCTCAGGCACCAGGAACTCGCGCGCCAGGATGTTCGGCATGCCGATCCACGGCTGGTAGTTGAAGTGGCGCAGGATCTGCCATTCCAGTTCCGCCATCCGATAGGCTATCACCATCGGCTTCTTGAACAGCGCCACCTCCAGCGACGCCGTGCCCGACGCCACCAGCACCGCGTCCGCCGCGGCGATCGCGGTGTGCGACTGGCCGTCGAGCAGCTGCACTTCGACGTCCTGCAGGCCGGCCTGCGCCACCAGTTCGAGGAAGTACTTGCGCTGCCGTTCGCCCGCCATCGGCGCCACGAAACGCAGCGAACTGTCGCGCTGCTTGAGCAGGCGCGCCGCGCCGATGAAGGCCACCGTGTTGTACTTGATCTCGGACATGCGGCTGCCCGGCATGATGGCGACCACGTTGGCGTCCTCCGGCATGCCCAGCGCACGCCGCGCGCCCGCCACGTCCGGCGCCATCGGGATCACTTCCGCCAGCGGATGGCCGACATAACTCACCGGCACGCCGGCCTGGCGGTAAATCTCCTCTTCGAACGGAAACACCACCAGCATGTGCGACACCGCGCGGATGATCTTCTTGATGCGTCCACCGCGCCAGGCCCAGATCTGCGGCCCGATGTAATGGATGGTCGGAATCCCGGCCGCCTTGAGCTGCTCTTCCAGCCCGAGGTTAAAGCCCGGATAGTCGGCGCCGATGAAGGCCGCAGGCCGTTCGGCCAGCAGTTGGTCGCGCAGCTGGTTCTGGATGCCCTTGATCTCGCGGTAGCGCGGGATCACGGCCAGCAGGCCGCGCACGGTCAGCTTGTCCATCGGCCAGTGGGATTCGAAACCCTGCGCCATCATGTGCTCACCGCCGATGCCATGGAAGCGCGCATCCGGCAGATGCGGGCGCAAGCCGGACAACAGCCGCGCCGCCAGCAGGTCGCCCGATGGCTCGCCCGCCACCAGCGCCACCGACAGTGGCGAAGGCGCGGCGGCCGTCAGGTCAGCGGACGATGCCACGGCTGGCGATGTTGAGGAATTCGCGCATGGAGCGGATCTGCTCCGCCGCCGCCGGCATCGCATCCTCTTCGGCCTGCAATGCGACCTTGGCCTCTTCCAGCGTCAGGCCGGAGCGGTAGATCAGCTTATACGCGGTGCGGATGCCGTTGATCTGCTCACGCGTAAAGCCGCGCCGCTTCAGGCCCTCGATGTTGACGCCGTGCGCCTGCGCCGGATTGCCGTTCAACAGAACGAATGGCGGCACGTCCTGCGTCAGCGAGGTGCTCATGCCGACGAAGGCATGCGCGCCGATCTTGCAGAACTGGTGCACATTGGCGAAGCCGCTCATGATCACCCAGTCGCCGATCTCCACGTGGCCGGCGATCTGCGCGTTGTTCGAGAAGATCGTGTTGCTGCCGATCTGGCAGTCGTGCGCCAGGTGGACGTAGGCCGAGATCCAGTTGTCGTTGCCCAGCGAGGTCACGCCCTTGTCCTGCACCGTGCCGGTGTTGAAGGTGCAGAACTCGCGGATGGTGTTGCGGTCGCCGATGGTCAGGCGGGTCGGCTCGCCGTTCCACTTCTTGTCCTGCGGCGCGGCGCCGATCGACGAGAACTGGAAGAACTTGTTGTCGCTGCCGATGGTGGTGTTGCCCTCGATGACCACGTGCGGACCGACCACGGTGCGCGCGCCGATCACCACGTTCGGGCCGATCACCGAATACGGCCCCACCTCGACGGATTCGTCGAGCTGCGCCTTCGGATCGACGATGGCGGTGGCGTGAATCTTGGCCATGATTACTTCCCGGCTGGCTGGCTGGCGTCGGCCGCGCTGCGGATGGTGCACATCAGTTCCGCCTCGACCGCGGTCTGGCCGTCGACCGTGCCGACCGCCTTGTACTTCCAGATGCCGCGCGCGACGCGCAGGATCTCGACGTTCATCACCAGCTGGTCGCCCGGCTCCACCGGACGCTTGAAGCGCGCGTTGTCGATGCCGACGAAGTACACCACCGAATTCTCGTCCGGCTTGATGTCCATGGTCAGGAAGGACAGGATGGCGGCGGTTTGCGCCATCGCCTCGATCATCAGCACGCCCGGCATGACCGGCTTGTGCGGGAAGTGGCCGTTGAAGAATTCCTCGTTGACGGTGACGTTCTTGATCGCCGTGATGGTCTTGCCCGACTCCCAGTCCAGCACGCGGTCCACCAGCAGCATGGGGTAACGGTGCGGCAGGTACTGCTTGATGGCGTGGATATCCAGGCACTTCTTGGTGCAGGTGGATTCGGAGGTGACAGGGGTGGTTGTGGTCATGATTTTAGTTCTCGTCTTGATTCGTCAATGTTTTAATTGTTTTTTCCAGCGCGCGGATTTTATCGCGCATCGTCGACAGATTGCGGACGATGGCGGCCGATGCGCGATAAA